>Ga0233432_10001012_pt1 | contig 27309 bp, 25 predicted proteins | sample SI_122_August201_6_FD_179870 | JGI IMG/M metagenome (GOLD analysis project Ga0233432, IMG submission 179870) | Seawater microbial communities from Saanich Inlet, British Columbia, Canada - SI_122_August2016_10_MG | ecosystem: Environmental > Aquatic > Marine > Inlet | place: Canada: British... | reverse complement strand
CAGTAGAACGCATTGGCAGTCAATTAGAGGCGGGTACCGTGTGGCTCAATGAGGTTCACCAGTATTCGCCGTTTCAGGCTTTTGGCGGTCATAAGCAATCTGGTCTTGGGTGCGAGAACTCCTTGCACGGATTGATGGAGTACACCAACTGGCAAACCATCACGATGAATAAAAATATCGGTTGAACGGGTAGCAAGAATCCTTTTTGTCGATGCCTATCGAGCGAACGCGCAGTGAATGCTAGAGGTGACAGTCTGCTTCGGCATCCATTGCTAAATGGGTGGCCACTTTTTTATGTTATCGCAGGGCTGAGCTTTGCGATCATTCTTGCGGGCCTCGCCACTATAGGCACCTCTACTCCTGAAGCAACGGTCGCCATGATCCGCTTATCGGTGCAGTTGGCGTCGCCTTGGATCTATCTTGCGTTTGTCGCAACAGCGTTAGGGCAGCTTTTCCCCAGCAGTTTTTCAAGCTGGTTGCTGCGCAATCGTCGTTATGTGGGGCTGGCGTTTGCGGCAGGTTTTGGCTGGCAGGCGGTGTTTATTGCGGTGTTGTTAGCCTTGCATGGCGATTACTACGCGACGGTGCTACACGATACTGCAGAGTTCATCACGCGCATGCTGAGCTATGCGTTACTACTGGCTTTGACAGTGACCTCGTTCTTTCCCGTCCGTCGAGCAATGGATCCCAAGCACTGGCGGCTCCTGCATTGGGTGGGAATTTGGTATTTCTGGGCGGCAATCTGGGTGTCTTATGCTGAGACGGTCATGGTGGGCGATACCAGGTTGATTGCTATTGTTTACACGATCACTGGTTTGCTCGTTCTTGCAGTTCGGTTTGCGGCGTATTGGGAAAAACGATCGGCTCCGTTGGTTAACAACGCTTAGTCGTGCTTGATGGCTACAGCTTAAAGAGCTGGACGCGTTATCAGTGTTGTAACGGTATCTTCGCCCCTAAGGTGTCTGCCACTGCTGACTCGGAGATAGGAAGGGACTAGTCAAGGGTGCCCTCGCAACTCGGCACTTATCAACTTTTTTTTACGTATTTGATATAGAGCGCGAGACCGGCGCCACTCCAGAGCAGGATCAAAGCCCACTCATAAGGCCACAAAAGAGCAGCGGGGCTGCCGGGTAGATAGAGGGCGCACATTCCTACGGACAGCGCGACCGCCGTTAAACCAACGATTGAACCCTGTGGTACTTTGAAGGGCCGGGGCATATCAGGCTCTCGCTTTCGAAGAACGAGAAAAGAAATTGCAACCAGAGCATATGCGAGCACGATGCCAAGGCCGCCTGCATTAACAAGCCAGGTCATGGCGTTTTTCCCAAAGAGTGGCGCAAAAAAAGAAACAGTACCAATCATTAAAATTGCGTTCACAGGTGTCTTGTAAACGGGATGAAGCTTCGTCAAAAAGTCTGGGAGCATTTTTGCTAAGGCCATCGCGTAGACGGCGCGACTGCCGCCAATAAGAAAAGCGTTCCAACTGGTGATAATCCCGCCGATGCCGACAATGATGAGCAATTGTCCGGCGATAGGGCTGCCAAACGCTACCTGCATAGCTTCTGCGGTGGGAAGATTGGAATCGTTGAGCTGCTGGTTTGGTAAAACGAGAGCCACGCCTGAGATCATAGCGACGTACCAAGTTACGGCCAGCAGCACTGAGGCGAGCAAGAGCCTGCCGATTTGTTTGTGGGGAATATTGAGTTCCGCAGCTGCCTGCGGAATGACATCAAAACCAACAAACATAAACGGAGTCATGATCAATACCATCAAGACGCCTTTGGAGCCTGTGGAAAAAAGGGGTTCCATATTGGAGGGCGCACCTGCGTTGACCGCCCCCAGTAAAAGCAGCGCGCCGGACACAAGAATACACACGGTCACAGTCTGCTGAAGTAATGCAGATGCACGCACACCTCGGATATTCAGCCACGTCATTGTCGCAGCACCCATACTGCCCACTAACACCCAGCTCAGATAAACCCTCTCGTCACCCACATCCCAAAGTTGAATCTTTTTGAATCCTGGTAACAAATATTCCATCACGGTAGGCAGAGCCACCGCCTCAAACGCCACGACCGATACGTAGCCCAAAACAATCGCCCAGGTGCAGATAAAGGATGCGCCAGCCCCAAGGGCGCGATAACTGTAAGCGTGCTCGCCACCCACCTCTGGCATCGCAGAGGCAAGCTCAGCGTAGGTGAGGCCGATGAGGGTTACCATCAGGCCGCCGATTCCGAAGGCGAGGATTGCGCCCAGTGAGCCCGCCATCGTGATCCAGTCGCCAGTCAGGACCACCCAGCCCCAGCCAATCATCGCTCCAAAAGCGAGCGCGAGCGTGTCCTTGGCGGTCAGAACTCTGCTAAGGCTGGGTTGATTCAAGAGCGAGTAAATGTCCCAATATATGCGGCAATCATCGCTCGCCATTCCCGTTTGAAACCCGACTTGCCCCGAGTCGGGTATAAAGCGACCTCATCCAGGCCCGTATAAATTGCCTGAATCAGTATCCTGCTAATTTCGTTGGCTCTGGACGAGCCGATCTCAGGGTGGCGGTTGAGTAGCTCGGCGGCAATAATTTTTCGGGAGCGAATCTGGGTCGAAAATTCGGGACGCCCATAGTCTGGCGCATATTTATTACCCTCATAAAATTCCACGAGGTGTTGGTGCTTTCGCCATACTCCCTCTAATCGTTTTTCTACTTTTGCCATATAGCTGGCAAAGTCGAGGTTCTCCTCACCATCGCGAGGATCGGCTTGATCGTCAATGTCGATTAGCGCTCTGTGCATGGCAGCAAGGAACACTGACCGTCGATCCTTAAAAAAATGGTAGAGCGTACCTTTGGTGACATCCGCTTCAGCGATAATTTCGTCGATGCTAATGTCGCCATATCGCTTCTTGCCCAGCAATATTTCGCAAGCATCTAAAATCGCGGTCACTCGCGCCATCCCTCGGGCTTGAGACGGCTCTCTTTTCATCCCGATTAACTGCAGCGGTATCATCGTTTTTGCCCTTTCGGTCAGACGGCTATGTGTAACCAGAAGGCTCGCACATCTCGGAATTATTATTTTAGAGCATAAATTTGCTATCAGGCGGTCGTTTAACGCTCACAGCGCGCATGAACAAACCTAGCTCTCCTGGTTTTTTTTCAGTAGCACTCGGCGACAAATTACAAATGTAGACTAAGCGTTTAGTATAGTTGCAAACTAGACAAATAGTTTAGTATTATTTTTTTATGGCAGAGCTGCCGCAGTAGCTGCTGCAGCCGATACAACCAAGCCAGAAATGTTTATCACTTATAAGAAATGAGAAGGATGAGAATGATGCGCACACGAATGCTGCGGTCCAAAGCCATACTGCTTCAGTTATTGTTGTCGTTAATGTGGTTGAACAGTGCCCCGGTAACTGCTCAGAGCGCCTTGGAAGAGGTGATAGTTACGGCACAGAAGCGGGAAGAAAGTCTTCAGGATGTATCGATTTCGATGACCGCGCTCAGTGGCGACACGATTAAGGCCTTGGGATTGCAGGATTCTCTGGAGGTATTCAACCAAATACCTAATGTTTTCGCAGATCAAGGTTCCTACAGTGGCGGGCTTACCATCCGAGGTAATGCCACGCTCAATACGACGCTCGCTGGCGAGGGAAATGTTGCGCTGTATTTCGACGACGTTTATCGGCCCCAAGCGTATTATGGGGGCAACAACCTCTTGGATTTAGCGCGTATTGAGGTCTTACGGGGCCCGCAAGGGACATTGTTTGGCAGGAATTCCACCGCCGGGCTTGTGCACTTTGTTTCAGCAAAGCCCACAGATGAATTTGAGGCTTATGCCACGCTGGAGATGGGTTCCTACGACACGCGAATCATAGAGGCTGCGGTCTCAGGCCCCCTCGGCGAGAAAGTAAGCGGACGTTTGGCGTTTCAGTATCACGAGGACGATGGCTACCAGGATAACCTTGGCCCTGCCGGCGGGAAATTAGGGAAAATTGATCGGTTAACTGGACGCGCCCATCTTAATTTTGACCTAAGCCAGCGCGCCAATGTTTTACTGACTTTGGAGGCCAGTGATAGGGACGACATTGGCAAGGGCTTTAATTACTGGGGCTTGCTCGACCCAGCTACGCTGCAGCAGTGCGATGCTGGTCGGATCCGAGCGGGTGCGTGTGTTGGGGGCGGTGCCTATTTCGGTTTGCCCACCTTTGGTGATGCCAATCTAGATCCCGAGAAGGTCTATACCGAGCTGGATCCTAACTCCGGTGGTAATAGTTATACCTTGGAGACAACGACCGGGATTATCCGTTTTCATTATCAGCTGACGGATAACATTGATCTGATATCTATCACGGCTTACGACGAAATGAGCCGATATTTTAATCCTGACGAGGATGCCAGTGTCGCAGGCGTGTTCGGAGGTTACTTTTCTTTCAATGACCACTACACGCAGGACTCAGAGCAATTCACTCAGGAGTTAAGGTTGGAGGGGTCTGTCGACCAAATTGAATGGACGGCGGGGCTGTTTTACTTTGATGAAGACCGAGATGCGACGAGTACGATCCGAGACTTCGAATTTGTTCAGTCCCCAGACACCATCGCGGCTGCGACTTCAGAGTCTTGGGCTGTTTTCGGGCAGGTCGCTGTTCCGTTGGGCGAGCGATTTAGGCTGATCGGTGGGTTGCGTTATACCGATGACCAAAAAGATATTTCGGTGCTTACCGCTGGGGTTTCAGGCTCTAGGTCACTTACTGCCACCAAGACCGACGGCAAGGTCGGACTGGAATGGCGACCTCAGGATGACTGGCTTGTTTATGGCTCTATTTCTACCGGATTTCGTTCGGGGAACTTCAACAGCGATTTACTCGGAGGGGATTTAAGTGCGCTGACTGCCGTAGATCCTGAGGAGGTCGAAAATTACGAAGGCGGCATCAAGGCTACCGTCGCGGACGGTAGAGCAAGGTTCAACCTTGCAGTATTTCATCAGAGGGTGACGGATAAGCAGGGTCTGGTCTATGACAACGTTGCACTGGCTCCTGTCGGGCGATTAAAGAGTATTGGTGATGCCGATATCACTGGTGCAGAGATTGAGTTGTTCTTTCTGCCGACCGACCAACTGGAGTTGACCTTGGGTGTGGGATGGCTGGACACAGAAATCAAAGCGCCCGAAGATTTTTTTGTTCCTGCTAATTTTGGAACAGGCGACAGAGCATTTGTTGGAGATCAGTTCTTTCTGGACGGCAGTGATCTGGGAACCAGCGCACCTGAATGGACGGTAAACGGATTGGCACGTTATAGCTTCCCGATGGAGCGATCAGGCACGGTCACCGCGCAAGTTGATTTTAATTATCGAGAGGCAGCGATTGGTCTAGGGGGTAATGAAATTACTTACATCGAGGACCGGCTGCTAACGAATTTGCGCTTGTTCTGGCGATCTCCCTCAGAGCGTTGGCAACTTGAAGGCTACGTGGAGAACGTGTTCGAAGAGGACTACATTGACAATATGTATGCGCTGTCTGGGATGGACTATGCGTACGGCAACATGGGCATGCCAAGGTGGTATGGCGTCAAGGTCGGGTACAGTTTTTAAACAAGAAAAAACCGCACCTTTGATGGGCTATCGAGGTGCTGAGGCAGATCAAGATGATGATAGTAGCGAGGGCGATGGGCTTATTTACAGGCTTACTGCTGACGGCTTCTCTTTCGATTGCTCAGGAGCGCCCTGAAGAGCAGGTTAAGCCTGCGCTATCCGAAGATCAGCTAGGGCATTTGCGTCATATCGTGGAACTGGCCCGGCAGCTCCCCGGTGACTGGCGTTACATGGAGCCGCGGGAGATGCTCTCTTATGACGCTTACCAATTCCAGCTGGCGTTCATCAGCTATGGTCTGGCAATGGTGCAGGTTAACTATACACCCGCCTACCGCGAGCTATATGAGAATGCCCAGTTGGCGTTAATTGAAAAAATGTTGCGTCGCGACGTGTGGGCACCCACATGGCTTCCAATCATTGAGATGGAACCATTTAAAAACTATCTGCCCGCGGGTAAAGAATGGCGTGACCCCGTGCGTGAAAAAAACATCATGTATAGCGGTCACTTACTGCAGATGGTCAGCCTTTATTCAATGCTCTATCAGGACACGCGCTTCGATAAACCTGATTCGATGGTCTTTGAATTGTCAGGCCTGAATGGATTTAGAAATGGTTATAACCACGACACGCTTGCCGAATTGGTGTTCCGCCAGTTTGAGGAGAGTGGCCACGTTGGTATCGAATGCGAGCCCAACAACGTTTATGCGGAATGTAACCAGCATGCTGCACTAGGTTTGATTCATTACGACTGGAATCATGACAGCGCATTGGGTGATGTAGGTGAGCTTTTCTGGAAAAAAGCTGAGGAGCTTGAATTTATTGCAACAGGTACTTCAAGAACCATGTATCACTATCGGGTTGCTGAGCGCGAGCTCATAGACAAGCCCTATGCGTGGAGCGATGGTTGGAATGGCCTGATGATGCACGCTTGGAAACCAGAGGTGGTTGGCAGGCATTATCCGGCGCAACGCGATGCGGAGCTTGCCGGGCTTCTTGATCAAAATCCAGACCGCTGGCTCCAGCGGTGGTCCTCGCCTTATGTTTCTTATGATTTTGGGTTTTTAGCGGCCTACGCCGCCGAGCTTGGAGATGACGAAACAGTTACCGCCATGCTCACATATGCAAGCGAGCATTTTCATCCACAAAGCTCGGACGGGAGGCTCTTTTTCCCGCGTCGTGATGTGATTGATGCGGGCTTTCTGGAGGGGGACTCGATTAATCCAAAGGTTCCGGAAGACAAGTACGGCCAGCATGAGCTCGGTACCTTGGCGAGTAACGCGTTGCTGCCCTTTGCTGTGCTCAATCCCGGGCGGGGACTCGAGAGACTCTATGACAAGCGCTTTGTGACGAATGCGTTGTCAGAAAACGCACCCGAGGTCATCAATATCCAGTATCCCGAGGTCATGGTGACTTCCGCACATTATGAGGAGGAGGCATCGTTGCTCACACTGCGGATCAAGCCAGGCACTGCTTATCGTGGTTTGGTAGATATCGGCATTGGTAATCTGAATAACACGCAGAGCTACAGTGTGCTGCTAGATGGTGAGGTGGCATATAAGCTAAGCCAAGGAGCGGTGACTAAAGTTACTGCAGGTCCAGGCTTAGCCGACTGGAATACGGGAAGCGCAACTCTGACGGTATCGTTGCCCATTGCCTCAGGGCGCCACATAGAGTTGGTGTCGGAGTATTCCGTCAATCGCTTGGACGTAGCCGCTTCGGTCGCGGAGACTCGCTAGGGTGTTTCCGTCCCTACGCTAAGCGATATGGTCAGCGTTCAGAGAGCTTTTTTTGAACGGGTTTGCGCGCCGTATTTAGTGGCCTTGATCTTGCTGGTGGCAATGCTTGTTTGTTTCCCAAGGACGACCGCAGCTGATGTTGCTGAGGAAGATGTCGTTGATTACTTATCCAAAAATCCGGGCTTTTTAATTCGGCACCCAAACCTTCTCGAGCAAGCATTTGAGTTCCAGCGAGCGATGCAAGCCCAACAGGTAAGAATTGAGCGTGCGCGAATTTTGACGAGCTCTTCTCAATTAGTACAAGCTTTCAGAGCACCATCTGAAAAGGCTGATGCAGCTGGCAGCGAGCGGCTCATAGTATTCATGGATTATGAGTGTATTCCTTGCAGGATGGACTATTTGGAGCGTGCCAACAGCGAGTTAAGTGACTATTTTGAGGTAATTGAAATCCCTATGGGCACCATGTCTTCGGTGTCCGCCCAAGCTGTTCGGTTGCTGCTTTCACTGCGTATGTCAGATGAGATCAGTGCTTGGTCTTTCCATCAGGAATTGCTGGAGACACGTCTACCTCTCGTGTATGGCGATCTCATTCGCATCGCGGAAAGCCATGGCATGTCGCCCACTGAGATCGATAGCGCGCTCGGAAGTCCTCGGTCTGCGGCGGCTTTGAGGGAGATTCGATCATTTGCATCAGATTTGGGAGTGAGTACTACACCCACTTATTTAGTCGGGTGTGAGCTTCTGCAGGGTCGCTCAAGCTTGTCGCAGCTCAAGGAAATTTGGACCGAATGTCAGTCATCCCCTCCTGATTAGCGAGAGTCCACAGGAGGTAGATTCTGGGAGCCCGTCTAAACCACCGCACTCCAAAAGTTTCACTGGTTAAAGCTTGGACAAGAGCGGATTGGCCCGCTTGTGGGTGAAAGTCATAAATAGTATAACGGCGGTTTAGTTTGTGTTTCTAACCCGTGAAGGAAGGATCATGCGTTTGAGGTCAAAGCCAATGAGGTTGCTGGCTCAGTTAGCCGTTTTTTTGTCGTGCAATGTACTCGCCGTAGCTGCTTCGGCGCAGACGTCCGATTACCGCGGAGTCATGGAGTTTCAGGAGTACTGTGCCACATGCCATGAAGAGCCCGCCGCGGGTTCCAGAGCACTCTCTCGGGCTGCCCTGAAACGGCTATCGCCAACCACTGTCTACCAGGCGATGACCGTCGGTAAAATGCAGCAGCACGCCGCGGATCTGAGTGATGAGCAGAAACGCAGAATATCGGAGTGGTTGACAGGCCGGCCCTTGGTCGAAATCGAACGCTCAGCGGCGAGCATGGATCACCAGTGTGCACCTGGCGCGGTGTTGCAGAACCCTATGAAAGGAAGTCATTGGCTCGGATGGAGCCCTGACACAACAACCAACTCGCGCTATCAGCCCGGTCAATCTGCCGGTCTTGCCGTGGGAGATATCGCCAAACTAAAGCTCAAGTGGGCATTTGGACTGCCAGGAGCGGCAACGCTGAGGAGTCAGCCCGCGGTCGGCGGTGGTTGGTTGTGGGTGGGTAGTGACAATGGGATGGTGTACGCACTCGATGCCAACAGTGGGTGCGTTCACTGGTCTTTCGAGGCAGATCGTCCGGTAATCAGCTCAATAGCGGTAGGTCCGATGCAGGGATCTCCGGGTCGCTACGCGGCGTACTTTGGTGATTTTGGTGCCACGGTGTACGCATTGGATGCCCAGACGGGGGAACTGTTATGGAGCAAGAAGGTCGAAGAGCACCACGCAGCCGCTATTAGTGGTCATGTAGCGCTTGATCCGAGCGGTGAGCGACTCATCGTACCCGTTGGATCCTGGGAAGAACCCATGGCGGTTGCATCCAGCTACGAGTGCTGTACTTCCAGAGGCGCGGTGGTCGCCCTTGATACAGCATCGGGCAAGCAGATCTGGAAGTCCTACACTGTCTCGGAGGCGGCTAAGCCCCTATGGAAGAACAGCGCTGGTACCCAGCAGTTCGGGCCGGCCGGCGCAGCAATCTGGTCTACGCCCACCATTGATACAAAACGGCGTGCTGTTTATGTCGGCACATCGAATTCCTATATTCCAATTCCAGACGGTGGGGCGAGTGACGCAATCTTTGCATTTAGCTTGGACGACGGACACGTGATGTGGTCTCAGCAACTGCTTAAAAATGATGCAAACGCCTTTAGTTGCGGTGACACGCCCAGTCAGTTCGAGGCAAATTGTCCTGGGCAGGTGCAGGGCCCTAATGATGACGTGGGTGCCTCACCGATACTTCACACTCTGGAGAGCGGTCGGCAAATTATCATTGCCTCTCAGGAAAGCCGAAAGATTACGGTACTTGATCCTGACCAAGGTGGTGCGATTCTCTGGCAAGCGGTGCCATCGACACGGAAAACTGCGACCGGCGGTAATTTGGGACCTGCGGTTGACCAGAGGTATATGTACGTGCCTCTTGGATATGAGTTGCATAGTGATTTTGAGAGTGCAGAGGGTTTGGAGCGTGAGGGGGGTTTAGTTGCCCTTGAGCCAGAGACAGGTGAGGTGCAGTGGACCGTGACGCTTGCAGCACCTGCAAACTGTTCTGATCCAACCTCTTACTACTGCACGTCGGCCAACCAAGCTGCTGTCACGGCGATCGAGGGCGCGCTATTTACCGGTTCCGTTGATGGGACAATGCGTGCGTTTAGCAGTGAAGATGGCACTTTGATTTGGAGCTTTTCAAGTAATCGGGCCTTCGACACGATAAATGGCATTGCAGGCCATGGCGGGTCTTTGGGCGGCCCCGGCCCCACCATTGTTGACGGCAGTGTGTATTGGGGCTCCGGCTACGCCATTCTTGGGACCACCCCGGGCAATGTCTTGTTGGCGTTCGATATTGATCCCAGCTCCAGCGGTGCCGCTGAGACGAATGCTCCTTAATACTGAGGCAATTCACCCATGATGACATCAATCGGAGAGATTCCCACCGCTGCTGCGCAGGTCTACGGTGATAAAACGGTGCTTGTTTGTGAGAACCGTAGCCTCAGTTTTAGTGAGCTGGATGCGCTTTCAAACAAGCTCGCCAGCGCATTGATCGGGCTGGGTGTTCAGGTCGGAGACCGCGTCACACTTTACTCTCCCAATTGTTGGGAATGGGTCGTCAGCTATTACGGTATTTTGAAAACAGGCGCCGTGGTCAACCCGATCAATGTCATGTTGACCCCTTCAGAGGTGGAGTTCATCGCCAACGACTGCGGCGCCTCTGTTGTGATCGCATCATATGAGAAAGCGATGTCGATCCAGAACGTCAAAGAGAGCTCTGATGTTCGAGAGCTCATTGCCTTTGGGGACGAACCACTGCCAGACGGCATGTTGTCATTTAACTCAGTGCTCGATGCGGCCAATGACAATTTCGAGGTACCGGATATCGATCCACTGTCACTTTCCACAATCGGGTACACGTCGGGCACGACGGGGCACCCCAAGGGTGCTTGTTTATCGCACCAGAGTATTTTACTGAATGTGGCCATGACGGCTCTGATGCATCAGAGATCCGACAGAGATACTGTTGTGACGGCACTGCCATGCCCCCATGTTTACGGCAATGTGGTGATGAGTGGTGCTGTGCAATCGGGCATGACTTTGGTCCTGCACCCATCGTTTGACGAGAAAACCATATTGCAGAGCATCCAGGAGCATGGGGCGACCCTATTCGAGGGTGTACCCACCATGTTTATGTTTCTGCTGAATTACCCCGATCTGGATTCCTATGATTTATCCAGTCTCCGCTGTTGCACCGTGGGTGGACAAACGATGCCAGTCCCAAAGATGGAGGAGGTTGAGGCTCGGTTCGGCTGCCCGCTCATCGAACTGTGGGGCATGACAGAACTCGGCGGGCTGGGCACCACCTTCGCATCCAATGGGCCGGTCAAACACGGCTCGATTGGTGTCGCCCTTCCTTATACTGAAGCAAGAATAGCGTCTACCGAAGACGCCACGGTGACGCTACCGGTAGGAGAGATCGGCGAGTTGATGATCAAGGGTGGAGTGGTCATGCAGGGTTACTACGGCAACGAGCAGGCCACTCGGGACACCATTGAACCAGATGGCTGGCTGCACACAGGCGATGTCGCCTCGATGGATGAGGACGGCTGTATTTTTATTGTAGACCGCAAAAAAGACATGATTCTGACGGCAGGCTACAACGTTTACCCCGCGGAGATTGAGCGGGTCGTGGCCGGGCATCAGGATGTTGCGCTTGTCGCAGTCGGCAGCATTCCGGATGAGGAAAAGGGTGAGCTGGCGAAGGCCTACATCGTACCGAAAACGGGTGCGCAACCTGATGCCGACGACATCATTAACTACTGCAGAGAGCACCTCGCGGCTTACAAAGTGCCGCGCTCCGTGCAATTTGTTGACGACTTGCCTAAAACCAGTACCGGTAAAGTCATGCGACGCGAGCTTCACTCGCTCGATAACTAAAAATCACTCCGGATAGGTCGAATGGGCAGCAATGTGAGAAGGGCGAGAAAGGTGGCAGGTGGTTTGTTTGGAGTCGTCATACTTGCCACGCAAGCTGTTACAGGTGATGCCCCCATAGAGCCTCCTCGAACGCCGATGAGGCTTGAGCCCGGGGCCGTCAACTATTCTGACATGGAGTCGGATATGCCTCCGTGGCCAGAAGAGCAGATTCTCGCCGGCCACTCAGAGCATCGTTACAAGCACCTGTACAGCGGCGATATTGATGTCGCCATTTATCAGGCGAAGCCAATGGTTTTGCGAATTGATAATTACCATATTGACGAGTTTGTGCTGGTGGTCAGTGGTGTATTAGTCCTGACCGCGGACGGAGGGGCGCCTCAAAAATTTGAAGCGGGAGAGAGCGTCCTAGTGCCGAAGGGATTCACAGGTACCTGGGAGATGCAGGGTGAATTCAGAGAGCTGGTAGTGATGATGAGAGAGTAGAAGCAAGCGTGGCGGGTGATTGCCCGTGCTCTTCGGTGACCAGTAGCGACGCGATGTTGTGATCGCATAATGCGTGTTGCGCTACGAACAAACCTCTAAAAGGAATCGAAATGAAAAAGATGGTGCTTAAATCGATTGTGTTCACAGTAGCGCTATGTGGCGCTGGAACAGTCGCAGCGATCATGGCGGGAGCAAGTATGAAACCTAAAGCAATAGTGGACCTTAATCCTGACGCGCTGGCGGCTGCCGAGCTGGCGGTGGTTCAGGAATATCCTTTTATGCGCATATCGGAGGGTGCCGACCCAAAGTCGGCGAGCGTCAATGCATTTGCGTCTGCTGATGGGCAGTTTGACGTGGGTTTCTATCACGGCACCGAAGTGACATTGAGTATTTCGAACTGGCCAGTCAGCGAGGTCATGGTTTTTCTTGAGGGCCAGGTAGAAATCACTGCCGTTGGAGGATCCCCAAAAATCTATGGCCCTGGGGACGCACTTGTCATGCCCAAGGGATTCAACGGTACCTGGAGGCAATTGAGCGCAATCAAGAAGATCAGTGTGTCCTACGCTGGGGACTGAACAAGCACAAGCCTCAACAGCAACATCTCGGTTGTGCCTTATCCAGAGAGAGGCCGGTGCCGCAAGCATCTGATCCTAGCTACAGGGTGGTGAGAGCGTAGATGAAAATTTTTGCGTCCCAAGAACATCACTTACACGCGCCATCGTGGGAGCTCAGCCCGGGCCATTTTCTGCCGATCTTTGAAAAACCCGAGCGGGTCGATATTGTGCTGAGCAGTCTTGAGACGGATGAGTTCGGCCCGACGATCACTCCGTCGTCATTTGGTGACGAGACGATGCTGGCGGTGCACGATGCTGATTATCTCGCCTTCCTCAAAACGGCTTACGCAGCCTGCAAGGAACTGGGTGTGGAGGGCGATCCCACGCCCTGCGTCTGGCCGCGTGGCAGAATGCGGGCAGATAGCTCCGATTCGATCGTGGCCCAGCTTGGTCGCTATTGCTTCGATGGCTGTGTGCCGATTACCGAAACGACATTTGAGGCGGTGCTCGCTTCCCGCGATATCGCGCTTTCCGCCGCCAAGCTCGTCTATGAAGGCGACCGGGCAGCCTTTGCACTGTGTCGTCCGCCCGGCCATCACGCCGGCCCCAATTACGCGGGCGGTTATTGTTTTCTGAATAACGCAGCGATCGCTGCACAATGGTTGAGGGATGCCGGCGCGAAACGTGTGGGCATTCTGGATATCGATTACCACCACGGTAATGGCACTCAAGAGATCTTTTTCGACCGCAGTGACGTGGTCTTTGCATCCATTCACGGAGACCCGCAGTTTGAGTACCCGTTTTATGCCGGACACGCCGACGAAGTCGGAGAAGGGGAAGGGCATGGGTTCAATTTGAATCTGCCCTTGCCTGCGGGCACCGCTTATGCGGAGTGGAGTGAGACCTTATCCAAGGCCATTGAATTTGTTGGCCGTTGCGAGCCCGATTACCTTGTGCTGTCTGTTGGGATGGACACTTTCGTTGACGATCCGATCTCTTCCTTTTGTTTGCAGACCGAGGATTACGTCAGGGTGGGTGCGCAGATCGAAGCCATCGGGCTGCCGACGGTATTTGTATTCGAGGGGGGGTATGCGGTCTCAGCGTTAGGCGAGAACGTTGCGGCGCTTCTGAAGGGGTTTCGCGGCCCCTAGTCCAGTTTTTCCACAAGTTTTGGCCGTTGATGCAGATGCTGGGTCACAGCTTCATAGGCCATCGCAAATTCCAACACTTTTTGATCGGCTCCCATGGGCCCCATGAACTGTATGCCCATCGGACGCCCGTCTCCATCAAATCCTGCAGGCAGGCTGACGACTGGGAGCCCGGCCAATGTGCCGCCAATCGTGACTTCCATCCAGCGGTGATAGGTGTCCATCGCTATGCCGTCAAGCGACTCAGGCCAATGGATATCTGCGGAGAAGGGGAATGTTTGGGCTGTGGGCAGCGCCAGGAGATCATAGCGGCCAAATAAGTCGTCCAGTGCGCGGTACCAGTCTGAGCGCCCTTGATCTGCCTCGGCAATTCTGGCGGCAGTCATGTTCAGTGAACCCTCGATCTCCCATTGCAGTTCCGGCTTCAAAAGTGCCTTGGTTTGCGCGTTGTCGTAGAGTGGCTTTGCGGCGCTCCACGACCAATGACGGAGCGTCAGCCAGGTTTGCCAGAGTCTGGCCATCTCGAAGTCCGGCATGCAGCCTTCTAGCGTCGCGCCGTGCTGCGTGAGTTGCTTAAGTGCAGTTTCACACAATGACGCGACACCCGGTTCCATCGGAAGGTAGCCTTGAAAATCCCCTAACCAGCCAATACGCGTGCTCTCAAGCGCCGCCGGTGAGAAGGCCTCGTAATGCGGTATTTTGTCGTGGAGTGAGAGCGGCGCACGTGAGTCATAGCCAGCCATCGTGCCGAGCAACCGGATGGTGTCTTCCGTATTTCGGCCCATCGGCCCGTCAGTCGCTAACTGATCGTAGAAAAGTGATGACTCGCTAGATGGGCTGGGCACTCTGCCCTGACTGGGCCGAAAACCAATAACATTGTTGAAGCCGGCCGGATTGCGCAGCGATCCCATCATGTCGCTGCCGTCGGCAGTGGGTAACAGCTCCGTTGCCAGACCGACTGCGGCACCGCCGCTGCTACCGCCCGCTGTGAGATGGGGGTTGTAGGCGTTTCGGGTCGCGCCAAACACCGCATTATAGGTCTGTGAACCCGCGCCGAACTCTGGGGTATTGGTTTTGCCAATGAAGATTGCGCCCTGTGCGCGAATTCGGGCAACGGGGAGGCTGTCAGCCACGGCCACGTTCTGAGCAAAAATAGGTGAGCCGTAAGTGCTTACTAAGCCTTGGGCATCCGCGAGATCTTTGATCGCATGGGGCATACCGTGCATCCATCCCCAGTACTCTCTCTTGAGTAATGCTTTGTCCGCTGCCTCCGCCTGTCGGAGGAGTTCGGAATCGTCCACCAGACTAACGATCGCGTTATAGAGCGGGTTATATCGATGAATTCGCTCAAGGTATGCCTGCATCACCTCGACACAAGAAACGTCTCGGCTCTTGATTGCCTGTGAAAGTCTTGAGGCGCTGATGCGGGTGATTTCATCGGCCATGGGTCCTGCCTTTGCGGGTCTATCGAGTGATGTTGCCATTGATAAGCCCACTATTGAGCTATTTTTGAGGAATTCTCTGCGCTTCATTGGTTCATGCCTCCTTCATCAAACGTGGTGGCGGTTTTCTCGGAACTGGGTGTCGATGTGTGGGATCGCAACTTGGGGGTAGCGACTGTTATCCTGTTGCGGTCGGCGATTATAGATTGGCTTTAATTCCCGGTGTCGCTTGAGGCGGCCTCAACCGCGGCGGCGAGCGCCGTTTTTGAGCCCAGTAGGGCAGCACTGCCGATGGATATCGCTACGCCATCCAGAAAATCCCGGCGGGTGATTTCTTTGCTCATGCTTGTGACCTAAGTGCGGGGCTATTGATCTAACAACTGGTTGAGTAAATCCATGTTCAGGAACTCGGTGATACTGGAGATCTTGTCGCCTTCGAATTGCAGCATGTGCACATATTCGTTGTGATAAGCCAGTCCCGAACGACCTGTGGCTTGACTTGAAAAATGGACAAAAGCCACGCCGTCCCCCGCCACAATGCGATTCACCGTAGTCTGGACCCCGTTCTCGTCGAAATGTTCGAACACCTTCATCCAGCAGTTTTGGAGGATGTCGTTCATCCCCTGAAACTCGCGGCAGATCTCCGGGTGGGACCCCACCACTCTGAATTTCATATCCTCGGTGGCGTGCTCGAAAGCACCCACTAGATCACCGCTATTTATCGCGGCAGAGAATGCCTGATAGACCTGTTCTTCCGTTGTTGTCATGCCATCGTCCATTCAAAAACTCTTGCTTGTGGCGTGTGCTCAGCGCTTCAGAGAGAGTCTAGCCCGTGACACGATGGATCCATGGTTCACGCCCATCTCAGAGTTTTTCGAATTTGGAAAGTCTCATTCAGCGGCAAACTCAGACAGGCCGCCGACCCTGAGGCCCTCACCCGCCAGGAGTCTTCGGTCAACAGAAATTGGTACGGCCAAACCCGATGGTTTACCAGTGTCCTCGCCCATATCACTCACTATGCATGTCATATGACATGTTAGCCTCGGTTTAGTGGCATGTAAACGCAGTCAGTGATTCAGTGGGACGATAGTTGAGTTCTGAAACCAGCCCTCGCAACAAAGGTTCAGCTAGGCTCTATCCGTTAGCCAAAAATTTCCGCCCAAAATTTATCCGGGAGCAAGAGCCAAGCTTTTTCGAGAAAAGAGTTGGACATGTCGTTGCCGTCGGCAGTGGGCAACAGCTCCGCTGCCAGACCGACTCCGGCACCGCCGCTGCTGCCGCCTGCTGTTAGATGGGTGTTGTGGCGTTTCGAAAAGCTGTTCAACTATTGTTAGTTATTAATCGAATATGCGAGAGTAACGTTGAAGAGTGGTAACAAAGCCTGCGATGCGCAGGGCAGGAGCTTACTATGCGGATATTCAACACAGCTTTACTGCTTTTAACCGCCTTGATGACGGTAATGGCGTTGTTGCCTTTATTCGGGTTGGATCTGGTGCTCATGGGCCAGGGAAGGCTACTGTCGGCAAATGTGGATGGCACTAATCTGCACCTCAATATGGTGCGGTCGGCGGCGTTTGCTACCCTTGCCAGCTTCTCGGTGAATTACCTGAGGCGCAGGAGGCCACTCTCTTCGGTGGCCCCTCTGCTTTATTTTTGTGTTTGGGCGCTCTTCTTCGCCCCCACCTATATCTATATTTATTCCGACTTTCACATTAAAGAAGTGGCCTTCATCCTTTTCGTTCTGGTTATCACGATCATCCTTTATCGGGAGAATCTAAAAGAGGCGAAGACGATCTTTGTCGAGGAGTGGTAACGCCGACTCAATTAAGGAGACAAGATGCCGCTCCGTTCGAGACACTGCGATTATGATTGCCCCTTCACGGGCCAGCGACTGAGCAATGGCATGCCCCAAACTGCGGGCCGCGCCGGTAATTAATGTCATTTCATTTGAAATACCTGAATCGATTATTTACCGCTTAAAAAAATTAAAATGGTCCTTTAAACCAATTGATGTGCAGATTATGCAGGACCTGTTTGCAGACATTGGTAGCGAAACCATGCTTGTAGACGCTGAATCGGTTCGCGTGAACAACCAGGTGTTGCGTGAAAAAGCATTACAACGCGGAAAACTGTTCGATAGTCAAACGCCCATACGTTGCCCTGATTCCCTGAAAAATCGAATCAATCTAAAGACCGGTTCACGTCGATATCCAGACAATTAGTAAAACAGGATACTTCGCAGGGGTGCTGGCCAGTCCGGCATTTGTACAGGTATTTACCTGAATAAATCATCTTTACTTGGCTCGTTACGGACGCATCGATTGAGAAGTGAAGATCGCGGTGTTCACTAGATGTTTGTTGTCTAGGTTTATTGTGCAAACGGGGGCCTGAGCGCTATCGCGGGTGTTCGTTGTCAAGGACGGGGTTAGGCTCTCGGCGCTTGCAGAGCGTATTGTGTTGCTGCTATTGAAGTGTCATTCCTCACGGGAGGGGTGAAAAGGGCAGGTCTCCTCTTTCTCTACAAGATCATAGGCGAACATGAACTTGGCGACCCCCGCGAGAATGCCGCCCACTAACCCTAACTCCAGTATCTCGGCATCACTAAAGTACGCAGAAAGTTCATGGTGAAGTGCCGGATTGAGTATGCCCTCAGGCTTGGTGAGCGCTAGCTGCTCTCCGAGGGCCAGCACCGCTTTTTCAGCCTCGCTAAAGGGCCCGCTCTCGGGATCATCGAATGCATCTATCTGTGCTTCCGTGAGGCCCGCTGCCAGCGCATCGCGGCGATTACCTTGATTACAAAATCGGCACCCGTGGAGGGTGGAGAGCTTGAGTCTCAGTAGCTCTTTATAGGGCTGTGCGACCTTGCCACCGCGAAAGACATCACCGTAAAAGGAGTTCACGTACCAGCGGTAGAGTTCAGGGTGATTGGCAAAGATCTCGAAGAATGTTGCATCCCCCCGGAGCGCCATGGAGGCTTCCCACGCCGAGGCAATGTCCTCGGACATGTCAGAGCTGTTGACTCGCTTGAGAGGGGGCTGTGGTTTCATCCTCTCCTCAGACCATGGCTTTTAGTTGCTCGTCCCGGTAGCGGCCTAATAACAGTAGCGCCAGCGAGCAAATAATGAATCCCCACATGGAGTAATTCAGCGCCAGATCATAGGAGCCTGTATTGCTGTAAACCGCACCGAAGACAGCAGGGCCAAAGCCTGCCCCGAGGCCAAACAGCGCGTACAACGCCCCATAGATCCGCGAATAGCTTCGCACTCCAAAATAGCGAGAGACCAAGTAGGCCAGCAGGTCATATTCGACTCCCGCCGCAACGCCCAGAAGCACAATGGCAATGACCATCTGTCCGTAGGTCGGGTCAGCACCGGCAAACATCAGCATCGAGACTGCAGGCATGATCATCAGTGCGCAGGCAATAGCCGGCGCCCAGATAAAATCTAGCAGATAGCCTGCAATCAATCGGCCTGCATACACCGAATACCCCAAAAAGCTTGCCAACAATACCGCGTCGGTCCGCTCAAAGCCTTTGGAGCCCATCATGGTTTCCAAGTTGGGGATGGGGCCACCAATGGCGAAGGAGAGCGGCAGGAAGATTGCGCCCAGTAACCACAGCCGCCAGTCCCGCAGCGCTTGAGCAAACGTAAATCCGTATTGCTGCATGCTGCCGCCAGTCTCGCGACTCAGGGCGGCGAGGCCCTCGGCCCGCTTAGCCACTTTGGGGTCATCTACGTCATGGAAGGCAAAGAGGGCGACGGGCAGGGCCACTATCAAGGGCAAAAAGCCAATGCCGACGTAAGCCATGCGCCAGCCAACGCTATTGATAAGCTCCTCGGCTATTAGTTTGGCCAGTGCGCCACCAATCCCGGTGCCCACCAAAGCGACGCCCAGTGCCAGTCCGCGCTTTTCGGAGAACCAGCGCGAGATGGCCTTGGTAAAAGTGATGGGCAGGGTGCCTGCGCTCAGCGCCGAGAGAAGCCCCCAAAGGAAAAGGTAAAGCGTGTGCGAGCCATTGTTGAGAGAGAACAGCATCATCCCGATCGCGAAGGTGATCATGGAGGTGATGGCGACTTTGCGCACGCCGTAGCGGTCGGAGAGGTATCCCGCCATGGGCGCACTGATGACGGTGACGACGCAAAAAGGCACCAACCCGAACATGATTTGGTCGATACCCCATCCGAATTCTTCTGCGAGGGGCTGGGCAAAAACGCCAATGGTGTAGAAAGGCAGTGGAGACATGCCCAGTGAAATCCCAAAGGTGGATGCCAGTACAACGGGCCAGCCGTAGCGGAACTCGCGAAACTGCGATGTATCAAATGCCATAGGATGTTATCGCCTGATTATTATTGTGTGACTGATACTGGACTTCTAAAAGCATCATACCGATGAATCAGCGCGTTGCCAGCATGCTCCAGCAGCGCAGATTGCACGCTTCGTCTCAGGATAAGTGCTTGGCGACCTGCCGTGATACGGCGATCTCACCTTGGTCAAAGTAAGCATCATGGTTTTCCTCGATGCTGCTCGTGTCATATAAATAATTGACCATGAGACCTGCTGACTGATGCAACCCTTTCTCACTGAGATCTGCGGCCCAATGAATGGCGTGCAGGCTGGCGCCGTTGCCTAAGTGGAACCGCGCGACGGGATCAGCGGCGTGGTTACTGCGCCCGCGCTGCTTCACCAGGTACTGGGCACATAGCGCAAGCATTTGCTGTTGTGTGGTGTGAGCTGCTTCGGTGCCTTCAACTCGAGCGGTGGATCGTATTTCGTGAAGATCGACGTCTAATCGCTCTTGTTGTTTGTCCAGCCACTGACAGAACCCTGGGACCGGGGAGAGGGTGACATATCGCTTGGCTTTTGAGTGGCGTTTCCCCACCTCTTCCACGACTTGTTTGATTAAGAAGTTGCCAAAAGACACACCAGAGAGACCAGGGTGACAATTACTGATTGAGTAAAAGACTACGGTATCAAGATCACTGTCCTTAGCGGGCTCATCGGTTTTATCAATCAAAGGCGCAATGGCGTTGGGAATGCCTGCCGTAAGAGCGACTTCAACAAACACAAGTGGATCATCCGGCAAAGCGGGGTGGAAGAAGGCGAAGCACATACGATTCTCCCGGAGCCTCGAGCGCAGAGCTCCCCAGCCCTGAATCTCGTGAACAGATTCGTATTGAATGATCCGCTCCAGCACCGCCGCCGGAGAATTCCAGTCGATGAGTCTCAGTTCCAAAAAGCCACGATTGAACCAGGAGACAAAGAGATGTTTGAGATCCGAACCGACCGGCTCAAGATGGGGATGCTGCGGAAGCCAGTTCAGGAGTGAACCGCGCATTTCAACCAGCACGGCAGTGGCTCCGGGGGCCATATTCATGCGGCGAAACAATTTTATCCGGGGAGCCTCTACCAGTTTGGTCAAAGCAGATAAATGTGCTGGGCTGGGCTTGGCTTTGTATTGCTCAGCAGCGCTGATGATATCTGCCGGGACGACGTCAAAATTCCGCGCCAGCGACTCGAAGAAGAGTAGCTGATTGGTCTCATCAAGGGCCTGATAATCGGCGATCACTTCGCAGGCAAGGGCCAGTCCGGAAGCTTCGCCGCGGTGGTGCAGAAGTTGTCGACATTTAGCCAGCAAATCTCCAGAAGCCGCTTGGGCAACTGCCTCGCGCCTGCGCGCGAGAATATCTTTACCCGCATTAATAACGCTGCCAAGGAGGCCCACTAATCCGCTAGCGGATTGGCGTTTCGCGTCGATTGGAGATTGTGCGTCTGCAGACATGTGTGGCGGTAACATTGGGGCGCGCCCAGTACTATATCGAAAGCACTCGCAGGACTCATTAATTAATCGTGCGCGTTAAATTGCTCAGGAATCAGGGTGCCGCGGTTTGCAGTACTGACGGGTAGGTGATTTATCGTGAAGGCTAGCGCAGACGGCTAGGAGTGGTAATGGCAGCGCGCAACACACACAAGGGCGTATGGCGTCGCTTGAACTGCTTTTTGAAATGGCTGAGCGCTGCGCGCCGATTGATGTAATTTAATTACCAAAATGACGTCGAAAATGGAGAATATTTGCCATTTATGTTATTTTGTTACGAAATGAGGGCGGTGAAATCCCATGCATTCTGAAGTCATTCGAGTTACCGAAAGTATAGCCGAGCGGAGCCAGGTCCTCCGTGAAGATTACTTGCGCGATATTGAGCAGATGGCTCGCCAGCCGATCAACCGGAATCAGCTCAGTTGTGGCAATTTGGCGCACGGGATGGCCGCGTGCGCGGGCGAAGAAAAAACCGTTCTGAAACTGATGGACAGTGCCAACGTGGGCATTGTTACAGCGTATAACGACATGCTCTCGGCGCACGCACCCTACGCGGAGTATCCGCAAAAGATAAAAGCTCACCTCAAATCTCTCGGCTGTACCGCTCAAGTAGCGGGTGGTGTGCCCGCTATGTGTGATGGCGTGACGCAGGGGCAGCCTGGCATGGAATTGAGTTTGTTCAGTCGCGATGTGATCGCCCAGGCGACAGCAGTCTCATTGTCTCACCAAATGTTTGACGCAGTGCTGATGCTGGGCATTTGCGACAAAATCGTCCCGGGTCTGGTCATGGGCGCATTACAGTTTGGTCACCTGCCGACACTGTTTGTGCCTGCAGGACCCATGACTACGGGCCTTTCTAATAAAGAGAAAGTGCGCATTAGACAGCTGTTTGCTGAGGGCAAGGTCGACCGAGCGGTGTTACTGGAGGCTGAAATGGCCTCGTACCATAGTCAAGGGACTTGCACTTTTTATGGCACGGCTAACTCCAACCAAATGGTGCTGGAGGCGATGGGTTTGCAGTTGCCTGGCAGCGCGTTTGTGAATCCCGATACGCCACTGCGTGAAGCACTGACTCGCGCGGCAGCGACACATATCGCAAAAATAGCGAGGACCAGCCGACAGCCGCTGCCTCTCGCTGAAGTCATTGATGAAAAAAGCTTTGTGAACGGTATTGTTGCGCTATTGGCATCCGGTGGGTCAACTAACCTGTGCATTCACCTCATTGCAATGGCGCGCGCCGCCGGTCTAGTGATTACTTGGTCCGATTTTGATCGCCTGTCAAAAGTCACCCCGCTGCTGGCTCATATCTATCCCAACGGTAGTGCTGATATCAATCATTTTCAGGCGGCGGGTGGCACGGGTTTTCTGTTTCAGGAGCTCATTAAAGCGGGATTCATGCATCCCGACGCCAAGGTATGTTTTGGCGGCGAGCTTGGCGATGCCTGTATCGAACCTCATCTTGATGGCGATCGGTTGCAGTGGCGCAATGCCCCTGATACCAGTTTGGATGCCAATGTTATTCGTTCCGCAAACGCGGCATTTTCGGCAGAGGGCGGCATCAAACTTTTAGAGGGTAATCTGGGTAGAAGCCTAATTAAGTCGTCGGCGGTCGATGAGGCCCATCGATCAATTACGGCACCCGCCGTGGTGATTTCTCATCAGGATGAACTTAAAGAACTTTTTGACCGGGGTGCGCTCGACAAGGATTGTGTCATTGTTGCGCGATTTCAGGGTCCCCGAGCGAACGGCATGCCTGAACTTCATAAATTGATGCCGATATTAGGCGTATTGCAAGATCGTGGCCATGCGGTCGCGCTAGTCACTGACGGGCGCTTGAGTGGCGCTTCCGGAAAGGTGCCTGCTGCCATTCATGTTACGCCTGAGGCAGCTAGCGGTGGCGCCTTAGGACGAGTGCGAGATGGAGATCTGATTTCACTGGATGTTGCGGCCGGGCAGTTGTCCCTGCATGTTGATCAAGATGTTCTGGGCTCACGAACACCCACCGACCTGCCGTTCTGTGACAATACGATTGGTCGGGGATTGTTTGTATTGAGCAGGGCAGCGGTGACTGATGCCGAAAGTGGTGCTTGCACGCTTTTCCCAGCTTGGTCACCGCAAACATCGCACTCAGACTCACAGACTTTGCAACCGGAGCGGGCAAGCTATGGCGCCTGATAAGCCCCTAGAGTCGAGATCAATTTATCTCCTTGCGGATATAGGGGGGACCAATGCCCGTTTTGCTTTTGCCGAGCCGGGCAAGACGAATCCTGTCGCCATTGCCAGCTATGCCGTGACGGAATTTCCGTCTTTCGAGGGCGTTTTGAGTCAGCTGCAGCAAGATTGGCGTGAGCTGTCGTTACCTGATACGAAGCTGGCTCGTATTTGCTTGGCTGTGGCGGCGATATCCGATCAACGGGAAATCAGTTTTACCAATAACGCCTGGAGATTTACTGCAGACAGTGTTGCAGCGCAGACGGGTTGCCCTCGCATCAGCATTGTGAACGACTTTGCAGCGGTTGCCCGATCACTACCGGCCCTCGGTACGCAACATCTCGAAGCAATTGGCGGTGGTGGTGTTCAAAAGGGTGAGCCCATGGTGGCGATTGGTCCCGGCACGGGTACTGGGGTGGCGACGCTTGTTTTTGATAAAACGGGGAAGCCATTGGTGGTGCCTGGTGAAGGAGGTCACGTCGACTTCGCTCCCATAACCGATATCGAAGCCAAAATCCTTTCGCGATTGCGCGCTCAGTTTGGTCGGGTGTCCATAGAGCGAATGCTATGTGGTGAGGGCATTATGAACATCTATCGGTCGTTAGCGGATATACGAGGTCTTCCTGTTATTCATCTTACGCCCGAGGCTGTCGGTGCTGCAGCGCAGCGCGGGAATGATGCACTGTCGGTTGAGGCCATGAATACTTTTTTTTCCGTACTGGGTGCAGCGGCAGGCAATCTGGCACTGACACTGGGCGCGCGCGGCGGTGTTTATGTGGCAGGAGGTATCTCGCCTCGATATATCGCGCTACTGAGAAAGAGCGACTTTAGAGCGCGGTTTTTGGCTAAGGGCCGCTTTGCTGACTTCAACGGAGGTATTGCTACTTACGTGGTGACTCATCCAGATCCTGGTTTGTTGGGTGCTGCAATGCTGTGTGTTGAGGAGGACGAAGATGACCGGTGACTCACTGTTATCAGGGCTGTCATGCCCGGTGATCCCGGTGGTCGTCATAGAGGAGATCGATCACGCGATTCCGCTGGCGGAGGCGCTATTTTCGGGCGGTATCGCGGCGCTGGAAATTACCTTGAGAACCGATTTGGGTCTTGAGGCAATCAGCAGAATAAAGGCTCAGTTCCCCGAGAAACCCGTCGGTGCGGGGACCGTCTGTAACTCTGAGCAGTTTGGCGATGCGGCTCGTGCTGGTGCAGACTTTATCGTGTCCCCGGGCGCGACATTAGGGCTCTTTTCGACCGCGTCAAATTATTCGTTGCCGTTTCTACCCGGGGCAGTAACGGCTTCCGAAGTCTTGTGCGCCATGGATAAGGGCTTTACCACTGTAAAGTTCTTCCCAGCTGAGACGTCTGGCGGAGCCGCAGCGCTGCGTGCGCTCTCAGGGCCTTTTCCCTCGGTAAGCTTTATGCCAACAGGGGGTATTACCCGTGAAAATTTGGGTACCTATCTTCGTCTTCAAAATGTTGTGGCAGCCGGGGGGTCTTGGCTCACGCCGCGGGCGCTTTGTGTGGCGCAACAGTGGGAGCAAATTCAGCAATTGGCCAGTGATACCGCTAACTTATCACGGGCGCTACAGAGTGAGGTATCGCAGTGAGCAAGGTTGACCTGATTATATTCGGCGCCACAGGTGATCTGTCAGCAAGAAAATTATTCCCGGCACTGTTTCACCTCGACGTGGCGGGCTTGCTGCCAAACGATTTGAGAATTTCCGCCGTGGCTCGGCAGGAACAACGCGGGGAGGCGTTTCTGAGTCAGTTAAGGTCCAAGATGAACGCCTATTTGCGCGAAGGCATCAACGATAATGACTGGCATCGTTTCGCGGAACGGATCGACTATATTACCGCTGACTTTTCGCAGCCGGAGGCTTTTGACGGGCTGCGCGCATGGCTCGATGATTCGCGCGTAAGCCTTTTCTATCTTGCGACACCGCCATCCTTGTTTACCACGATCTGTGAACACCTGAGCGCGGCAAATTGTCTTACTGGGCCTTGTCGCATCGTGCTTGAAAAACCGATAGGTGAAGATCTGGTGACTTCAAGACGGGTTAATGAAACTCTCGCGCGCTTTTTCGATGAGAGTGATATTTATCGAATAGATCATTATCTGGGTAAAGAGACTGTTCAGAATTTACTGGTGCTGCGATTTGCCAACCGCTTCATCAATTCGCAATGGGATCAAAGTTGCATCGATCATGTCCAAATTACAGTGGCTGAGAAGGTGGGTATAGAAGGTCGTTGGGCTTACTACGATGGTGTGGGTCAGTTGCGCGACATGGTTCAGAACCACTTAATGCAGCTTTTATGCTTGGTGGCGATGGAGCCGCCTAACTCCCTTGAAGCTGAGAGCATCCGCGACGAGAAGGTAAAGATAGTCAAGGCCCTTAGAGTCATTGATGGGAGCAACGTCAAAGACCACGTAGTGAGAGGCCAATATAGCCAGGGCGTTATCGATGCAAATACGGTGCCGGGTTATTTGGATGAGGAGGGATGCCAGAATACGCGCAGCGATACCGAGACATTTGTTGCGATCAAAGCCTACGTTGATAACTGGCGGTGGTCGGGTGTGCCCTTCTATCTTCGGACTGGAAAGCGTATGCCCGAGAAAGTCACGGAGATCATCATTCAGTATAAGGCGCTGCCGCATCACATCTTTGGTGACGGGGAATCCGCTGAACCCAATAGGTTGATTATCCGCCTGCAGCCTAATGAGGGGATCGAGATGAGCATGGTCTCCAAGCGACAGAGCTTGAAAGATAAGCTGTCACTGCAGACTCATACGCTCAATTTTGATTTTCGAGGGGACGCCGATATTGAACGCATTCCCGATGCCTATGAACGATTGATTCTTGATGCCATCAATGCAGATCCCTCATTATTTGTGGGGCGCGAAGAAATTGAGGAAAGCTGGCGCTGGTGCGATCAGCTGATCTCGGCTTTTGAACAGTGCGATCTCAAAGTGAACGCTTATCAGGCGGGCAGTTGGGGGCCGAGCAAGTCGGAGCTGCTTATCGACCGTGATGGCCGTAATTGGCATGTCTGAGATACACCCATTTAACGACCGACGAGAGTTGGATGCCGCTTTGGCGTCGGCGGTATCAGAGCGCCTGCAGGTCGCAGTCGCTTCTCGTGGCAAAGCCTATCTGGTGGTTTCTGGCGGCAGTACGCCTGCCAATTTATTCACCTTGCTCGCGCGCACGACTATCGACTGGGATCGCGTGGTGGTCTTGCTAGCGGATGAGCGCTGGGTGGCGGACGATGATAAAGACCGTAACGAGCGTCTGGTGCGAGAAGCGCTGTTGACTCAAAACGCCAGTGACGCTGAGTTTGTCTCACTTATTCCGGCGTCTGGTGAAGACGATAATGATATTGCGAGTGTGTTGGCAACGCTTGCATCACTCCCTGAATTTGACGTGGTGCTGTTGGGTATGGGTGAGGATGCGCACACCGCATCACTTTTTCCCTGCGCGGCTGAGTTGGCGGCGGGTATGACAACCCACGAGGACGCGCTCATCACTCGACCACTATCAGCTCCTTATACGCGGGTATCGCTCTCTAAGAATCGTCTGCTCCATACCCGTCACGGTATGCTTCATATTGTGGGGGAGAAGAAGAAGGCTGTTCTTGAGAGGGCCTTACAAAGCGGAAATGAGATGCAATATCCCATAAGCGCCTTTGTCGGGCAGTCCGGTTTCGATTGCTGGTGGGCGCCCTAATGCGGCGTGTTATTGGCCCTGCTAGCCAGAATAGTGTGGGAGTGTGTCGGTAATTCAAAAAAACGGGGGCATGCAGCCCCCAAAGCACTCACTGTTTAGGGATCGCCTCAGGCGGCAACCCCGATATTGGATTTCATGGTGCTGTTCGCCATCG
>Ga0233432_10001007_pt1 | contig 27343 bp, 20 predicted proteins | sample SI_122_August201_6_FD_179870 | JGI IMG/M metagenome (GOLD analysis project Ga0233432, IMG submission 179870) | Seawater microbial communities from Saanich Inlet, British Columbia, Canada - SI_122_August2016_10_MG | ecosystem: Environmental > Aquatic > Marine > Inlet | place: Canada: British... | reverse complement strand
GCCTGATATGTCTGGTATGGAAGGTATGATGAAGGGTGAAGAGGAGACTCCTGCTCCTGATCCTACGGATGAGGGAGAAACGCCTGCTCCTGATCCTACGGATGAGGGAGAGGCTCCTGATCTACCTACCGAAGAGGCTCCTGATCCACCCACCGAAGAGGCTCCTGCTCCCACCGAAGAGGCTCCTGCTCCCACCGAAGAGGCTCCTGATCCACCTACCGAAGAGGCTCCTGCAACTGAAGATCAGTAAAATGTTTAAGTGAATTATGATATTGTATCCCCCCCTTATATATATCTGTAGGAGGTGAATATAATATTTCTAAGAGTAATTCTTTTTTCTTTTTATAATTTTTTGGATTAATATAATTTATTTTAAATCTCCATATTCTGTAATTTCTTTGAATTACTATACACTTTTCCCATTGTAGAAGTAAACTGCATACCTCTATATTATTCTTTTCTCTATGTAAATCTAATGCTTTCTTATTAATATTATTCTTATGATTATAATCTATCTTACACTCTAAAAGAGTTCTTATAATATTTATATCATGATGTACAAAAAGCGCATTATTCCCAAAGAAATTATAATGATTAATATTCTCTCCATAGTAATAATATATTCGTATTATCTGAGGTGTTATACACGGTTTGAATATAAAAGTTTCGTGACACATATCACATAAATCTCTAAACTCAGAAAAGTATTTATCTCTTAAAATGAAATATTGTTCAATGGTTTTTATGTCTCTTTGTAAAAATATACCTGGTAAAGAAAAATATGATTCATTATAGGGATCGAACCCCCCATTGATAAGTAACATATTTACTTCAAATGTATATTTGTAATCTTTTGGTCGATACATAACATTATAATCATAAAGCATTACACCTTTATCATAAAGATATTTTAAACATTCTTGTTCTTTTGGCCAGTGAAAAATATTAAGTTCAAAGACATCTCTTTTATTTATATCGCAACCAAGTTCATAAAGGTATTTTATAGTTTCTAATTTATATTGTTTCATTATAGGTGTTACACCAGTAACATTTGTTAACTCTTTTTTACCACCGATTCTTATGAGTTCTTTCATAATATTTAAATCTTGTGGATAATGTAATAATGTATTTAAATTATCATCTAAATAATGATTATTAATATCATCTATATCATTCATTAATAAATAAGATTCTAATTCATTAATATTTTTAAAAGTGATCATAATATGACAATATATCATATTTAGTATTTATTCTTCTAAATATACAAAAAATATAGTATATATTTATATGCCTACTAAAACTAAAAGGAAAAAATATACAAGAAGTAAAGATAAAATTATAGATGTTCCATTAGCAAAAGATAAAAGTAAAGGTAGTCGTGCAAGTATAGGAGATATAAATTATCATTATCAAGATTTTTCCAATACATTTTCATATTTTAATATTTTACTGAAACGTAATAAAAGATTTAGAAAACTTGTTTGTATACCAAAAGTAAGTGAATCTTGGATGAGGGCATTTTTAGTACAAGAGTTTGTAAGAAATGATAATGATGATGAAAAATACGATATAATGTCTATAAGACCTGTGGATAATAATGTTCCTATAAATGATTTTATACAAAAGATACATGATTGTTTAAAGACACATCAGATAGTACCGACTAATTTTACACTCGAGACACCTGAATATGGAAAACATGCAAATATGATTATCTTTGATAGTAAGAATAAAACTATTGAGCATTTTGAACCCCACGGTTATCATGAAGATAGTCAATGGAGTATTTCTATAGCATATATAAAGAGTATATCAGGTGTCAAAAGATTTTCTTTAAAATATTTCCCCGAATATAGAGTAATATCTCCGAAAGATTATGAACCAAAAAATGGTTTACAAACTACAATAGATGCTTTTAGTGGTATGTGTGTGACATGGTCTATTCTTTATTTAAATTACAGAATATTAAATCCTAATATCCCTGTCAAGAAATTAGTAAGACATATCAATAAAAAAATTAAAAGAGCTCAGCTTCTAAGATTTACAAGATATGTTGAAAGAATCATTAAAAAATATAAAAAAATTTGATTTTGTATTACAAATGTTTTGACTTAAAGAATAATCAACTAATACTATTGAAATATATGGAGAACTTAAGGGTCTCTACTATCACAAGTGTTGCCGAGTTGAACACACCCATAGATTTGGAACTATTATTCAAAAATATAGAAATAAATGATAAGATAAAATATATAGAAAAGGGAGAGCTTAAGAAAGGAACTCCTAATAAAAAGAAAAGAAAATCAAGGAAAACAAAGAAAACTACTGTTTTCTTTAATCAAGCGACTCTTCACTTCCACCATGAAAAAATTATTAATGTGAAGTTATTCAATAATGGAAAGATACAAATGACAGGATTAAAGAAAGAAAATCAGGGGGAATATGTTATAAAAGAGCTAATAAAATCAATACAAATGATAGATAGTAAAAATGATCACAAAATCTTCCTGAAATCACACGATAAATATGAATATGATAATTATAGGATCGCTCTAATAAATAGTGACTTTGATTACAAAAAGATTATTAATAGAGATAGACTTCAAGAAATAATGATTTCTATGGAAATGTTCTCTTCATTTGAACCTTGTATTTATCCCGGAGTAAATATTAAATATTTCTATAATATCAATAATTGTGGATCTAAGGGTATCTGTAATTGTGAAAGGAGTTGTAATGGTAAAGGTGATGGTATAAATACCTGTAGACGTGTTACTGTCGCCGTTTTCAATAGTGGTAAGATTATTATAACAGGTGCTATGAATAGAGATCAACTTGTTGAGTGTTATAGTTTCATAAATAAAGTAATTGATAATAATCCTCAAATAACTGCAAATAAACAAGTTATAAAATAGTTCATATTCAAAGAATAATATTATCTATTATTAGATTATAGAATGGAAATAAACTTTAATCATATGTTAGGTATTACTGTAATACTAATAATCATCCTTTTTTATCTATCATTACTTACAAATCCTTCCCCTTTATCTGATACAGTTGATAAAGATAAGAACTCATTTATAAAACCTGAAAATAAACTATATTACTTATTTCATAATATAAGTAGTGGTAAAAAATTAAACTTAAAAGGTAAATGTCAAACAAATTATTATACCGAGTATACATTACCGACTGAATTAAAAGTTTATCTTAAGAAATCAATAACAGAAATCCTAGAAACTATACATGATGTATCTAATTCTTTATTTTCTATAAACCAAATAACAAATGTGTATGAACAGATTGATAGTAATGATAATCGTAGATATATTCTTAAAACCACTATAACAGATATTAATGAATATTACAATGTAAGTTTAATAGTTGATCTTATTTATTACAGAGAAGAACTATATATAAATTATATACATGTTGATACTGCATCAAACTCTACTCTTATAAATTATTATGATCGTATGGATTCAAATATAAGAATGGGTATTCTTGATAATAAAGATACTTTTAGTGATAATATAAGAATATTATTAGATGAACATTATAATTCGGGATATGATCTCATTAATATATATCCTGATAAAGAAGCAATTATTGATGGTGCTTTAAGTATGAATAGTCTTTCTAATTATTATTTCCCATCAAATATGTCAAATGATTCTATTAAACATTATGAAGATTCTGGTTTAGATGGTCTTGTAAAGAGTTTCCTACCACAAAATATAACTTCTGTTCAAGCACCCTCATTTTGTAGTAAAGAAGATATTAATTGGGATATGACAGCTTCTAATTTTTCATCTGAGAAGAGTAATAGTTGTATAATGAATAATAATCAAACAATTGCCAAATATAATGTTCCATGGCAAGGTCCTGGATTATTTTTTGACAGGAGTGGTGTTCGTTTTTAAACTATCATAAATCCCACGATGTTGTTTTCTTAATATACTATAGTATTTCTTACTATAAGAATCTAATGGAAATATTAATTCATTTCTTATAGAGATATTCCCTAAATATTTATTAGTCTGAATTAAAGATATTAATTCCGTTTCTTCAATTGGACTTTGAATACTTTGAGGAGTTATAATTATCTTTAATTCAATACTATTATCTTTATTATACATTATTATATTTATACCTTTTTTGAATACATAAGATAAAAGATATGCTTCAGGGATAGTTATAGTATTCTTATTAACTATTTCAATTATATCTTGTATATTTTTTATCTTATTTCCTAAAAACTCACTAAATAATTCTAGAACATTCATTTCTTTTTCATCTTTGATCCATTCTTTTTTATCATTAGCTTGAATAATTTCTTCTATGAGTATCTTTAGCTCTTCTACAGATTTTTTACTCTCTTCTTCAAAACCTCTTTGAATTATATTATATTTAGACTCACCAGAGCCATATTTTAATACTAATGAGTTCTTATGAATATATTCATTAATCATTTTGGGATATTTTTTCTCAAAGTCTACATTTGTTTCATTCATATTTTTAAGCTTCTTTATTCTTTCATATTGTTCTAAAGTTATACAATTATTATATATATTTGTATTTCGTATGAAAATACTCTTATTTTCAAAAAGATATTTATATTCATTCATTTCTATATCATTATAATTAAAACATAATTCATTCTCATGTATACTTTTCTCTATTATTTCTTCATTTATATATCCACTAACAAACCTATTATAATCATTTTTTGAATAATTTAAAAATAATGATGATATCTTCATTAAGATTTTATAATATATAATTTCATTATTGTAATCCTCAATATGATATATATTCATTTTATCATTAGTTAATATATTTGAATTATTATCATATTCTTCATCTTTAAAAATACAATCGCTTCTTATATTCTTATCAATGATATTGTATATCTTTTTTATTTTATGATAGTTTTTCATAAAATCTAATGATTTTATATACTCTATATCTTTTTGTAATCTTTTATTCTTTAAAAATAAAATGTATATCTTTCTTGACAGATTTTTCATTAATTCATCTTTGTAATTTTTTACAATAAGATTTCCTTTCATCTTATCTATCATCATTAATCCCTTTGATATATAACTATCTATTTCATATAATTCACCCTTGTAAAGTATATCATAATGATCTTTTTTCTTGTAAAGTGTTTTCTCTACAGGTATGAAAGATGTCTCATTTATTACGATTTCTTTAATGTAATATCCATGTTTACTTATAGTTTTATCTTTTATCTTCTCTTCATTATAATATTCTATAACATTCACATTTATCTTATCTAAATAACCTAAATATATTTCTTTATTTATTTGTTTATCTATTATTTTTAAAATATTTATTGTATTACTATAACTAGATCTCCCTTTATAAAGTAATATATATTTCAGATTTAGTGATGTCGGATAATTTAATATCCAAGATTTAGTATTACTTGTAAGATAATAATTACTGAAACTTTCTATTGATGTAGGTCTCACGGGAATTAAACAATCATTCAAAGTTTCTATATATCTTATATATCCATAATCATCATATATTTGAGAAAATATAGGCATATTATTTTCTACTAATATCTCTACAATTTCTAATGCTCCTGGTAATTGTTTATATTCTTTCTTTTTACCATCGACCAATAATATTTTTATATTCTCTATTATATTTTTCATAAAGTCATGAATACTTTCAAATGTATTATTAATCTTTTTACTATTTTTTACAGTTTCTTCATATTTTTCTCTTATATCATAAGGATCTATTAAAGGTAAATATTCTTCAAAAAGATTCATAAAGATTGGTTCATAATTATCTCTATACTTATAAATAAGATACATTTTATCAAAATCTTTTTTGAAACCTCCTATACATTCTCTTATTCTTATATTATCATTAATTTCTTCTAATACTACTATATTTATATCTCTTCTACTTTCACCAAAAGTTTTATTATCATCTATACTCATAATAGATGTTAATATAGATGTGATATATTTATCATTTTTATCTGTATTATCTCTCAAATAATTCTCATAATTAATTACACATGAAAAAAACCTATAATAATGATTATTTAATGAAACCATTAATGGTGTTCCTCTAAAAAGATTTTCTTTTTTTATACCATTTTTAAGTAACAGATCACGATGTCTTTTTACAAGACCCTTCTGTCCTAATAAATATTTTACAAAACCCTTTATATTCTTTTGTTCAATATCTTTTAATTCTGAATAAAAATAATTTACAAATGAACCATTCGCAACTTTAAAAAGATTATCATATTTATGTAAATCTTTTATAATATCAGATATTAATGTACTAATATCTTTCTTATTTAGTAATTCACATAATGTTGATAATAAACTATCTTTATTTTTTTTTACACCTTTTCTTACAAGACCTAATTTGTAAACCCCTCTACCATTTTCACCCTTTTTAGGCATTTCAGTATGTTGTCCTATATAATTTTTTAAAATCTCATTTATGTGACAATATTTTCCCTCATTGCATGGTATAGAATTAGATATATGATTATTCTCCTTATATTTTTTTAAAAACTTTCTAGGAATACTTATCTCATCGCCTTTATTCGTTTTTATTATATAAGGTTTCTTATCACCCTTCTCTTTACCACTCTTTATACATATACCTCTGTTCCAAGTTTTATCTTTTTCATTAAACCATTCTATTTTATCATTCTCACTAATCTTTTCTAATCGTTCCACATTACAACATGGAACATCAAAACCGTCAGGATGAACATTCTTCATAGGCTCGACTTTATATCTCATTATATCATCTCCCGCGTTTGTCCAGTGATATCCACTTCTAACAAGAACATATTTATCAGTATTAGCTTTATCTTTGGACACTGTTTTTATTGGATCCCCACTAGGATTGTTAGAATAGTCCATTCCAAACACATTTTCTCTAAATTCATCTAATTTTAAAGGATCTAATGGTGTTTCATTTTTTACATCCCAGTATTTAGGACAAATATAATATATATCTCCATTAATAGTTGTAGGTCGTCCCTCTATCTTTATCGCATTAGAATAACCGATACCCTCTCCATAATCTGGATTATCTTTTATTTCATTTAGTTCTTTTTCTGTTAATGCTATCGGATGACGAGAATAATTTGCTGAACAAGCTCTTGCATATGTTCCTTTTAATTCACCTTTTTTTGAATGATGTGATTTCCCCGTAGTGAACTTGAATAATGAATTATCATATTTAGTATTTTTAGATAAACGATTTAAATAATAGCTCCTTAAATCATATCCTCCTCCTTTTATCTCAGAAGAATATCCACCAAAATAATCTTCATCATCATCGCTATCTAATTCATCAAGTAATCCCATTTCAATGCCTTCTGAACTACCTGAATCTTCATCATTTACATCTTGTGATTCATTAGTAGCTATCTGAGAACTCTCTGTAACTGGACCATCTTTTACCTGGTGAACAGATGTATCTTTAACTACTACATCTTGTGCTTCTGATTCTTCATCAGAAAAATCTAATAAATCTTCATCTATCTTCTTTTTCTTCATTAATGATAATTTATCTTTCTTCTTCTCAATATATTCATAATAACAACTCATTAATGTATTCATAAGATGATTTATTCTTGTCATTTCTCGTTTTCCTGAACATCCACCAATACACACTCTTATATGAGAACTTTTGAACCCCTCCATTATAATATTTATACCCTCCTGAGAATATTTATAACCTTTTTTACTCATCTGTTTCCATATTTCATAATTCTCAATAGCATCTTCATCAAGAATATTAAATATATCTGATATTCTATTTATTATTTCTTCTCTTTTATCTGTTTCTTGAACAATTTTAGATATCATTCTTAATCTTCCAGCAATACTATTATATTCATTTACTCTTTTGTAAACAATATGTATTTTTGAATCACCTATATTTTCTATTCTTAAAAATAACGATAAATTATTAATCATTTTTTCTAAAACTTTAATATCAAAGTTCTTTATATTATATTCTATATCATAGTTTAACAAGTTTACTGGGTTATTGAATACATTATTTAAATCTGATGATATTATTTTTATATCATCATTTAATCCAAAATATATTTTTTGTGAGATTATTTTTTCTTCTATAAATGAGTTCATATCGTTGATAATTTCATCATGATTTATATTATCTGCTATGAATGTTTGTACAATAAGTTTTATATCTCCTTTATCATTAATGTTTAATTGAATAAATAATCCTTTCTTGTTGAATATCAAAGAAACGGATCTTCTTAAATCTAAAAATTTAACTTTTATATTGGGTATAGAAATGATAGTTCCCTTTGTTAAACGTATAAAATCACTCTCAGATAAAGGATTTTGAGGATAATTTTTATCCTTTATTTTAGTTTTTAATACTTTATAATATGAATCTTCATAACTCTCCATCATTAATTTTGAAAAAAGTAAATCATAATCTTTATATTTCTCTAATTTTATATCTGTAAATATCTGTGCAATATTCACTGAGTTTTCACCCAATATATTATTCTCTAAAACAAGAATATTTATATATATATTTTCTGGTATTAATATATCTTTAAAAGTATATATCTTATTTAATATTTCATCACTATTTTTTACTATTTTAGATATTCGCTTTATTCTCTTACTTAATTTTTTGTTCTTTCCATCAACTATAAGAGACTCTGTTAGTTCAGGCCAATATACTCTTATCTTTCCATTTATAAATTGTAAATAGTTTATTTCTCCAGACCATTTTTCATTATTAATATCTTTAGGAGTTAAATTAATATATGTTAAATAATCTTTAAAAGTTGTATAATAGATACGATTATTATCTATATGAATATTCTCCAATGTTTTATGTAAATCATAATTCTTAGCATTTATTATCTGTGTTCCCTCTTCATCAACGCATTCATTTACATATTCATCATCTTTTAAACTATATAAATCCTTTAATGATTCTATCTCTTCATATTTATAACCTAAGAGATGATAATTTTTTTTCTCATCAAAATACCATAAATGTATATATTCATGTGAAACTTTTTCTAAAGAAGATATTTTATAATATATCTCTTGAATACTATCATCTTCATAAATTATTATATCTTCTTTAGAATGTTTACCATCTATAAAATGATATACATCATAATTAATAGGATAGTATTCTTCTACTAATCTTTGTGACATCTATAGAATATCTTATAAAATAAATGAAGATATTAGTCAAAATCTAGTGGAGTGCTATTTATTAATAATCCACAATAATCTTGAGGATCATCTTTATAATTTACCGGTGTATACATGTTTAATTCTATAGCTTTCTCCAATAAAAACTTCATATTATCCCAAAACTTTTGTGTATGACCTATTTCATCCGTCATAATATGTGCTAATTCATGTATTGCTACAAATATAATTATATTCATATCTAAAAACTCATCAGTTTTAGCATCTCTTAAACATAATGATAATTGTTCTCCTTTATTTACAGAATAAGCTTTATATTTCCCATTCGGTCCATTTTCGGTTATATTATTAGGATCAAAATAATCTTTTAATTGTTGTACACCTTCTTTATCTTCAAGTTTTACATTATTTACCAATTGTGTTAAATCACCATTAATACGTGCTAACATATCGGCTGCCTGTAATTTATCTGGTAATTTACGAACTAAATATTCTTTATTATCTACAGTTGATTTTATCTTAGTATAGTCTCGGTTGTAATTTGCTACATTATATAATATTCCTAAAACTAATACAGAAAAAATTATATTGAAAAAGTTTTTCATTTATGATATATAATTCATAGATATAAATACTATGAAATGAATCTTATATATCTATGAATCATAAAATTTGATTTAGAATTAAAGGAGTATTAATATAACTATAGTATTATACCATGACTAATTTTCAAATCCTTGATATTCAGAGTGATGATATAATGAGTGATAATGAAGGTTCAAAAGAGTTTATAATTTCTCTTTATGGTAGAACAGAAGAAGACAAAAAAGTCGTATACTGTTTGAAAGGATTTTATCCATATTTCTTCTTAAAAGTTCCTGATAATTGGATTACTTCTGATTTTAAAATGTTCTCTAAAATAGAAAGACTTATCAAAGGTGAAGGAAACTGTTATGAATATTATTTTGAGAACTATATTAAAACCACGTGGAATCACGATCCTAAACTTGACCTTCATTACGATGAGTGTGAAAGAGTTACTGCTAGAGATTTCTATGGATTCAGATGTAATGATAAAGGTGAACCTCTAAATTACAGTTTCGTTAAAATGATTTTCAACTCTTACAGTTCTATGAATAAATATGCCGAGGCAATCAAAGAAATGTATAGTAAGATCTCAAGAAAAGTATCAGAAGGGAAGGGAGGAGAAATTAGTCATATAGCTCTTCAATGGTTTGATCAAGAATTAACTGAAAATTGTGATAGCAACCTATATGAAGCTAATATCCATCCTGTAATAAGATTTATTCACAAACAAAATATTGAACCATGTGGATGGGTATCTGTAAAACACGATAAAGTTCACACTTATTATGAAAAACTATTTTCTTCACACGAATCATATGAAGTTCCTTATCAAAAGGTAGTTCCTCTTAATAGGAAAGATATTCATGGTTTTAAGATAGCATCTTTTGATTTGGAGTGTGATAGTTCTCATGGTGACTTTCCTGTTCCCAAGAAAGATTGTAAAAAATTAGCAAATGATCTTTATGAACATGCTATAAAGTTTACTGAAAATCAGTTTGATTATGATTCAGATGATCCCGAGGAACCATATGAAGAAGCTGTAAACAAAATGACAGACTATATATCATGCTCACTTGATAAAAGAGATGAAAATATAATCAACTCTTTACATACTAAAAATCCTATATCTCTTGAAACACGAAAAAGGACATCTAGGGATCTACTCGAACACGATACTATCAGAAATAATCTTAAATCTAAAGATAAAAAACTGAGAGACAAAACAATTAATCTTATGAATGATGTTCTCAATAAATCTCTTATTAAAAAGGGGAATATTGTTCTTCCCGATAAAATTATTCAAATCGGAACTGTTATTCAAAAATACGGAGAACCTTATCCAGAACGCAGACATATATTAGTTATAGGTCCTAATGATGATACACCCAAAGATGATATATGTTCCGAAATCCCTGAGGTTCAAAATCCGGTAATTGAAGTTATCCGTTGTGAGTCAGAGTTAGAACTGCTTCTTGAATGGTCTAAGTTCATAAAAGAAGCTGATCCCGATTTTATCACAGGTTACAATATCTTTGGTTTTGATTTCGCATATCTTAATACAAGAATAAAAGAGTTGTGCAAATGTAAAAATAATGGATACTCACATGGACCCAGTTGTCCTGTAACTCAATTTTACAATATGGGGAATATTGATAGTTCTCATCCAGACTATAAAGAACACTTCAGTAAGAAATGCTCAGAAAAAAAACAAAATCTTAGTTCTTCAGGATTAGGAGATAATAACTTGAATTATATAACCATGGACGGGAGGATTCTTTATGATCTTCAAAAAGAAATACAGAAGAGTCATAATTTAGAGTCCTACAAACTGGATGATGTGGCATCGCATTTCATCCGAGGTAATATTTCTGACATAACATATAACAGAAGAATTAAAGTTTCCCGTTTGAAAACTTCTGATATTGGTAATCTGAAAGTGGGTGATTATATTTCTCTACGTTATCATAGTAATATTGGAGAAAAATTATATAATAATGGAGAGAAGTTATACATAAAACAGATTATTATTCCTTATGAGGATGATCTTGATAAAAATTATGAAATACACGTAACAAGTAAAATTAAGAGTTGGTCTTCAGAAACAAAATCAGAAGGTATCTTCAAATATGAGTGGTGTCTTAATAAGGATGATGTTTCACCGAAAGATATATTTGAGAAACATCAAAATGGCACAGCTAGAGACAGAGCTGATATTGCAAAGTATTGTATCCAAGATTGTGAACTTTGTATTAATCTTTCACTAAGTCTTGAAATAATCACTAATGGTGTCTCTATGGCTAATGTCTGTTTCGTTCCTTTATCTTACATTTATCTCAGAGGTCAAGGAGCAAAAGTATATTCTATTGTTGTAAAAGAATGTGAAAAACAAGGCGTTATGATTCCAACTCTCAAAAGACTCACTAAACCATACGATTACACTAAATTCTTCTTGGAAAATGGACGAGATGAGACTAAAGAATTACTTATAGATGAGAGATATAAAGACCGGTATGATAAACCAGGTAAAGATTGGCAGTATGAAAAATCTAGAGATATAGAAAATAGAGAAATCTATGAAGATGAACTAGAAATCTATAATAGTGATTATGAAGATTATCTACAAAATAAGAAAAATGGTTATGCAAAATATACAGATAGACCTAAAAAACCTAAGGCACCTCGACAACTTCCTTACAAAGAATATCAAATAGAAGATAGACTCGATGAAATAGAAAACCCACCACCTAGAGAGGGTTATGAAGGTGCGATTGTTCTTGAACCTAAACCTGGTATATATCTCGATGATCCTGTATCTGTATTGGATTATGCTTCTCTATATCCTTCATCTATCATTGAAAAGAATCTATCTCATGAAACTCTTATTGAAGATCCTGAATATCTGAAATATATTGATTATGAAACTATTGAATATGATAATTATGAATATGTTGAAAAGGGGAAAAGTATTAAGAAAATAATTAATGAAGAACAGAAAAAAGTTACCTGTTATTTCAAGAAAAAAGATGAAGATAAACCACTCGGTATTATACCTAATGTATTAAATCATCTTCTAACACAGAGAAAAAGTGCAAAAAAGATGCTTAAAAATGAACCCGATGAGTTTAAGAAAAAGGTTTGGGATGGTTTACAGTTGGCTTATAAAGTTACAGCCAATTCTGTTTATGGTCAAATGGGGGCTAGAACGAGTCCTATCTACAAGAATAAGATTGCGGCGTGTACAACATCTATCGGTCGCAGTCGTATTGATGATGCTTCAAGAGGTGTAGTTGAATGGGCTAAGGAAAAAGGTATTCCTGAACCCGAAGTAATTTATGGTGATACAGATTCAGTATTCGTTAAGTTTTCAAGAATGAAAGATGGAAAACTTCTTGAAGGTAAAGAAGCCTTAGAATGGTGTATAAAATGTGGAGATGAAGCTGGTCAATGGATTACTGATAAAATTATGCACGATCCTCAAGTATTAGAATATGAAAAAACTTTCTATCCATTCATTCTTATTTCTAAGAAAAGATATATCGGAGATAAATATGAGTTTAATCCTAATAAATGTTCTAGAACATCTATGGGGATCGTTATGAAAAGAAGAGATAATGCTCCAATTGTGAAGCACGTATTTGGAAATATGATTGAAAAGATTATGGTTGAGAAAGATTTTGATGGAGCTATAGAATGGATTCGAAATACTCTTGAAGAGATTAGAGGAGGTAAACTACATATGAATGAATATATTATCACTAAATCTTTGAGAGGATATTATAAAAATCCGAGTCAAATCGCACATAAAGTTCTTGCAGATAGAATTGCAATTAGAGATCCAGGAAATAAACCAAAAGCTAGTGATCGTATACCCTTTGTATATTTCAAGCTTCCTAAGAGTTTGACTGAAGAAGTTATACAACTTAAGAATGGTAAAACTCGTATAAAAAAGAAGAAAGTTCTTCAGGGTGAGAAGATTGAACTTCCAAGTTATGTTATAGAGAAAGATTTAGAATTAGACTTTGAACATTATATTCAAAATCAAGTTAAAAATCCTGTGAAACAAGTTTTAGAACTTAAGTATTCAGAAGATGATACTGAAAATCTTAAGAAACTTGAAGAATTATTCGCAGAGAAATAAAATATTTAGATATATAAAATGAATGGTAGTTTTATGCTTGGCGGTGGTAAAGTGAAAATGGAAGATTTGACGGATGTTCATCCATTCAAGATTTTTTTAGCGATTATTCTTTTTATTACACTTAAGGTTCTTGTTGTTCAGTATTCTTATAATTCAGCAGCACCAGTGTTTATTAAGAACTTTGGAGGAGATTTGAGAGGTTTTAAGATGATCACTTTTGAGCAAGCTTTAACTCTCATAATCTTTTTTATGTTCTTGTTTTAATGAATACAACTCTAAAAGAGTAAATATCTTCAGTTAATTAAATATCTTTAAAGAGTATTTTTTTTTAGTTTATTATAAATCAATTTTTGTTTGATTTATTGTAAAGATTATAGTTAGTAGATGATTAATTAATCATCTTTAATTCATTTAGTCCGATAATTCATTTAGTTCGAGTATGCTAAGCCACCCATACCAGACATGATACGGAGGACGTTGTAGTTCACAGCGAAGATCTTGCACGTATCGGAACCATTACCCGTATCAGAGCAGATAAGTTTAGCGTTGTCAATACGAGAGAAGTTACAAGTTCCCGATGGCTGATGTTCCTCAGGCTTAAGAGCAAAAGAATAAACATAAACCGCATTCTTGAAATCTGAGCAGACGGAACCACTGGTGTTCCCATCGCTGGAGCCGGACATATACCCACCCTCAAGTGTCTGGCCCAAATTGGGTCCAGGGACAGCAGAGTGATAATCAATGCATTGTCTAAGACCAAAATATTCCATTGGCATGTCAGAAAAGCGATCGTGTCCATTAAGCTGAAGTCTAGCAGTAGGTGGTGAGCCGGCACTACCCTTTGGGTTTGCTGTTGAAGCCCCCATTAGAGCATTCGTCAAGGTCGAAGTTCCAAAAGACCAGATGAGTTCTTTAACGGGATGATTAAAGTTCAGTCTTAAGTTCGCAGGAGAACTCGAAGAGACTGTCTCTGTTTGCTCCTGAACCTGCTCAATAAGATATTCGTGCGAAACCTGAGCAAAACGACGGCGCTCATCGGTGTCAAGATATATGTAATCACATAACACATCGAATTCAGATGTGTCAGTGGGACCCTTCCACTCAAACTTAAGCTTGACCTCATGATACTGAAGAGCGATCAAAGGAAGAGCAAGACCCGGATTACGGCAGAACCAGAACTGGAGAGGAATCTGGGCGACATTAACCTTTCCGTCTGCACTACCAACACCGGGGGTGGTCTGCGCGTTAGTGCCCGCATCACCAATAAGAGTACTAACCTCATATGCTCTTCCAGCTGGAGTTGAGAGATCTAACCAAGTGGCAAGCCACTGACCCGAGTGACGATCAATTCTCTGACCACCAATTTCTAACTCAACCTGACCAAAAGAAGATAAGAATTGACGAGTACTAGCGGTTTTGAAATTAACATAGACCTTGTGAACAAGATCACCATTACGAGAGATAGTGACAGTAGAAGATCCACCGGTTGCATTCGATGCATTCCCATTCACGGTCTGCGAAATAGTCTCCATCGAGAAGTTGGTGTGTCTGCGGTAGACAACCTTGAAGAAAGTGATCTGGGGATTACCCGTAAGATAGATATCCTGAGCGCCATAAGCTACAAGTTGCATTAATCCTCCTCCCATAGTTTTTATACTATAGCATAGAAAAAAATTTTGGGAGATTAACAAAATAAACTTAAAGTTTTAAATATGTTTTTATTAAATATGAGTGGGAAAAAGGGCCTATCAAACTTAGGCAACACATGTTATATGAACTCTATTTTACAGTGTTTGAGTCATCTTCAAGTATTTCATCCTACAAACAATGAACTCTTAGAAGAATGTCAAAAATATCAAGGGAGAGAATCTTTTAAATTAATGAATAAATGGAATGAATTAGTTAATGAATTGTGGTCTGAAGATTGTAATACATTAAATCCTCATGAGTTCTTAAAATGTTTTCTTTTAGAGGTTAGAGAAAAGGATAAATACTTTCATGGATTTCATCAGAATGATATTAATGAGTTCTTAACTATTTTAATGGAGTTTCTTCACAACTCTTTAAAAAAAAGAGTTAATATTACTGTGAATGGTATTCCTAAAAATAAAACCGATGAAATAGCCATTGATTCCATTAAAGTGTGGAAACAAACCTTTAAAGATGATTATTCATATATGATTAAAAAGTTTTATTCACAATACTTAATGGTTACAAGTTGCTCTGAATGCGATTATATAACCACTAATCATGATCCCGTTATGGTATTAACATTACCTATTCCTCAAAATGATTCAACTCTTGTTCAGTGTTTAAATGATTACACAAAAATTGATAAATTAGATTGTGATAATTCTTGGAAATGTGATAAATGTAGTAAACTAATATCTCCTGATAGAAAAATAATGTTATGGAATGGTTCTGAAGTCTTAACTATTCTTTTAAAAAGATATGATAATAGATTAAGGAAAAATAATTCTCGAATAAAGTTTGATGAATTATTAGATATTTCAAACTATAATATTAATTATCAAAGTAACTCAAATCTTTATAGTTTATCTGGTATTTCTATACAATCAGGAAGTTTACACGGAGGACATTATTATGCTGCATGTAAAAATATAAGAGATAATAAATGGTATTTATATGATGATAGTAATGTTACAGAAATTTCTTTAGAAAGAGTTCTTAATGAAAATCCATATTGTTTATTTTATGAAAGAATTAATGAATAAAAGAATTATTTTACATTTTAACCCATTTCTTAATAGATCTTATTTTCTTTAAAATATAAAGAGAATCATCTTCACTCCTTATAATAATACCTGGTTCAGTACATTTAGAGCATCTCTTTTTACCTGTTCCTTTCTCAACTATTACTTGAGAATTACCACAACCACAACTCTTTCTTTCTCTTTTCTTAAACTTAGATCGTTTTTTTGTGTTTACTCTCTTTTTCATTTTAGATCTTTTCATTTTAGATCTTTCAATTTTAGATAATTCATCAAATGGTATAAAACCACCGTATTGTTTCATTAACATTTTATATTCTTTTTTCATCTATATTCTGATAGAAATTATTTTCATCACAATCCTCCTGTTCTAATAGTCCTTCTTCACAAATATAATGATGTGAAACAAAATCCAATAATTTATCATATGTCTTATACTTAAATATATCCATTAAATAATAATTATCCATTTCTAATAGTTCTTTAAATATTACAGACAAATCTTGAGAATATAATTGATCAATCCAATCATAGTTTTCATCTAAGTTTACTTGTATTTTTTCATTTTTATAATAATATTTGTATATATACTCTAAAAAACTAACTCTTAAAGATTCATCATCACAGCACAAAATTAATTCTGTAGATCTTAAATAATTCAATAACTTAAAGAACATATCATCTAAAATATCATTTCTTGTAATATCTTTTTCATATTTTACTTTCTCTTTTAACCAAGAACTCATGAATATTTCTTTAGTATTTATTCTTTACAAAGAAAATAATTATCAAAAAACATTCTTCTCTAAAAAATTAATTATGAGTCCTTTTAAGGAATCTTTAGTATAATCATCAGAATTAATTATTAAATGAGGATATCCACTCTTAAAGTTAAACTCATTCTTTTCTGAAAAATGATCTATATTCTTAAGATGATCTTCATAATTTTCAGGATATGTTAGTTTTATACGTTCTTCTTGTAATTCCCTTGAAATATTCAACTTAATAATAATCCAATTATCACTTACTAGTGCATCTAATTCATTTTGATAGCGAACATCATCTACAATACAATTATCAAATAAACTTGAACCTTCTATTACAGGTCTTATCCATACATCTTTATCAATTTCTCTCATTTTATTTGCGAAATTAATGAGTAAACTTCTATCTTTACCTTGCATATTAAATATTTCTCTTGCATATTTCTTAACAGCTCCTCCAAATGAAAATGTCTGATAACTACTATCATGTTCCATTATAATTTTTGCTACAGTTGATTTACCTGAACACATTTTCCCAATAATAGCAATCTTCATTATTTTTTATCAGTTATATTTATTCATATACTTTTAAGTTTTTTAACACTTTAATTCTTATATCTTTTTAAAAACAAACTACTTAAAATGATTTCAATAATATAATGTATAGTATTTCATCCATGCGTGTTATTAAAAGATCTGGTGAATATGAAGATGTATCTTTTGATAAGATCCTTAATCGCATAACATCTCTTTCAACCGATAATCCACCACTAAATAAAATTAATATAGATTCATCTTTAGTAGCTCAAAAAGTTATCCAAGAGTTAAGAGATCTTGTAACTACTAAAGAATTGGATGTTCTAAGTTCTCAAATAGCAATAGCGATGTATTCCAAACATCCAGATTATGCTAAACTAGCGAGTCGTATTGTCGTATCAAATCATCATAAGAATACTCTTGATACTTTTAGCGATAAAGTTGAAAAGATGTTTCATTTGGAAAAACCATTGGTAAATAGTGATTTTTATGAGCTTGTTAAGAATAATAAAGTTCTCATTGATTCGAAGATTAATTATGATAAAGACTATATATTTGATTATTTTGGTTTAAAAACACTTGAGAAGAGTTACCTTTATAAAATAAATGGTGAAATAATTGAAAGACCTCAAGATATGATTATGCGTGTATGTCTCTCAATTCATCGTAATGATATTAATAGAGCTTTTGAATCATATGATTATATGTCTGATTTATACTTTACACACGCTACACCAACTCTTTTCAATGCTGGTTCAAATAGAGAACAATTTGCTAGTTGTTTCCTTCTTTCAATGAAAGAAGATTCTATTGATGGAATTTATAAAACTCTTAATGATTGTGCTCTAATATCTCAACATTCGGGAGGTATCGGTCTTCATATTCATAATATTCGTGCCAAAGATTCGTATATTGCTGGAACATCTGGAAAATCTAATGGTATTGTCCCTATGCTCAGAGTGTTTAATGATACAGCAAGATATGTTGATCAGGGTGGAGGTAAGCGTAATGGTTCATTTGCTATTTATCTTGAACCGTGGCATGCCGACATCATGAGTTTCTTAGACCTTAAAAAGAATCATGGAAATGAATCTGAACGTGCCAGGGATCTTTTTTATGCTCTTTGGATTCCCGACCTATTTATGGAAAAAGTTGTAAATGATGAAATGTGGCATCTTTTTTGTCCAAATGAAAGTGATGATCTAAGTAATTACGTTGGAGAAGATTTTGTTCAAAGATATGATGAACTTGTAGAAAATAGTGAGTTTAGAGAAGCTATACCTGCAAGAAAAGTGTGGGCTGCGATTCTAAACTCTCAAATTGAAACAGGAACACCTTATCTTCTTTATAAAGATAGTTGCAATAAGAAATCTAATCAACAAAATCTTGGAGTAATCAAATCTTCTAATCTTTGTACTGAAATAGTTGAATATTCTGATAAAGATGAAACAGCTGTTTGTAATCTCGCTTCAATAGCTCTTAAGAGATTTGTTGTCCCAAGAGATAAAGAAAATCTTAAACTTAGAATATTCTCTAAACCAGGATGTATTTATTGTAAAATGGCTAAGGATCTTTGTGAAAGGATGGATATAGATCATGAAGTTCTTGAACATTCAGAATATTTACTATCAGGTGAATATCCTCATGGTGTTACTTTTCCTCAAATTATTATCCTTAGCAATAAGATAGGAGAACAAACTGGACATCTAGGTGGTTATACTGAATTAGAAAGGTATCTTTCTGGAACATTTGATTACGAAAAACTTGGAGAAGTAACTGAAATAATTACAAGAAATCTTAATAATATCATTGATTATAATTATTATCCTACTCCCGAAACCAAACGTTCTAATATGAGACATAGACCAATCGGTATAGGTGTTCAAGGATTAGCTAACGTTTTCTTTGAACTAAATCTACCCTTCGATTGTATGGAAGCTAGAGATTTAAATGAAAAAATATTTGAAACAATCTACTTTCACTCTATGAAATGTTCTGTAGAACACTCTAAAGAAAGAGAGATCCATATGAAAAAATATAAATCTTGGTTGTCACAAACTAATGGTAATAATTGTGGATGTGACGATGATTTTATAGATAGCTCTGAGTTTCATACTCTTAAAAAAACACTTCATAATATTCTCCAAGAAGAAATTGAAAGAGATGAATATTTAGGTTCATATAGTTCTTTTATTGGATCTCCTCTATCTAATGGTGAGTTTCAATTTGATTTATGGAATTATAAACAAACAGATAATCGTCATAATTGGTCATCTTTAAAACGAGATGTTCTGAAATATGGTGTAAGAAATAGTCTTCTCGTAGCACCCATGCCCACAGCATCTACTGCACAAATCTTAGGGAATTACGAATGCTTTGAACCTATTATGTCTAATATTTATTCTAGGCGCGTTATATCTGGAGAATATATGGTTATTAATGAATATCTTGTAAATGATTTAATTCATAATGATCTTTGGTCCAGAGAAATGAAAGATAAAATTATTGAACAGAATGGTTCTATTCAAAATATATCTGAAATACCTAAAGTTTTTAAAGATAAATATAAAACAGTATGGGAACTAAAACAAAAGGTTATTGTAAATATGGCCGTTGATAGAGGTAAATATATCTGTCAATCTCAAAGTATGAATCTATTCTTAGAAAGTCCAAGTGCGAAAACACTTACTTCAATGCATGTATATGCGTGGAGACAGGGTCTAAAAACAGGTATTTACTATTTGAGAACAAGACCAGCATCAAACGCACTTCAATTCACCGTAGCACCAGAAATAGCATGTGAATCTTGTGCAGCATAAGGTATTTTCGTAAGATTTATATCTATATTTAAATATTGTAATCATTCTAATGGATGAAAAATATATAATACTTGATAATCGTTTACCAAGTGATCTTAAAGTAAAAACTTTTTCAGGTTTCAAAAAGTCAGATGTTTTCAAGACCTTATTAGAAAGTATTGAAAAAGGTAAATTAGAAAATTCTTTACATTGGTGTACTGAATGTATCGTCTCAGGTTATTTTACTGAATTATTAGATAAGCTGATTTCTTTTTCCTGTAAAATAATTCATCTTAATAGTCCCAATCTACCCCAATATCTTTGTAAAAAATATAATCATTTTTATAGAATTATTGAAATTGATCTTAAGAAAAAGAAAGAACTTGAAACCCTTATCCATTACAGAAATGATCAGTGTATAAGGAACTTATTTTTTGATATTGTCGTTACACTAACAACTACTCATAAAACTAAACGATTCGATAAATATCCAAAGGTCAATGAAAAAACTGATTTCTACTATGAAAATATTCAAAAAAGATTAGTTGCTACAGCTAATTTTGTCCCCACAGATATGATAAAATTCACAGATCCCGATGAAGTAAAAATAATTGTTAATGAAATCTTATTTCATTATAAGAATAATGCTTCAGGATATGAAATTATTTCCTATTGGATATCTTGGGTTATTCAATGGGAAAGAATAAATAAAAAAAAGAAACTTAAATGGGAAATTGAACCTAGAGAAATAAAGGGAATAAAACCGTGTCAATGTAAAGATATAATGTGGTTGATATGGCATACTATTCTTTATGAAGCAAATGAATATTCTGAAGATATTAAATTACAGATACATAATCTTTATTTTCTTTATAAATCTCATTATTCTCCGGGAAAAAGAACTACAAGAATACCTCTGATTTATCTAGCAGTTGCTTATTTAACACACAATAAAATAGAATTTAGAACTCCTATAAAAAATAACTTATCAGTATTTATTCAAACACAAGCACAGATAAACTTTATGTTTTATCTAAAAAAACAAAATGAAATTAATAATTTTGTTCATGTTGAAAAAGAAAAGAAAAAACAAACATCTATTCAAGAAGAAAAATCTAATGATGTCTTTAATATAATTAATGAGATTAAGACTATAAAAAAATAATTATTTCACAAATCTAAACCCCCAACCACCGCAATAAGAATTACTATCATATCTTATTCTATTACCACCACCTTCATATATATAACCCTCTCTGTATCCTCCTACTTTTTTATTCACTTTCTTTACTAATGATTTTAATGCTTGAACATTACTATCTTCATCTTCTTCTAACTCTTCTTCTTCTCCTGATTCTTCATCCTCAGATTCACTACTAAATGATATATCATCACCTAATCCTATTTCTGATGCTGAATCATCACCTAATCCTATTTCTGATGCTGAATCATCATCTTCCACTTCTACTTCTTTATCTTCTACTTCTACTTCTTTATCTTCTACTTCTTCTTTATCTTCTTTATCTTCTTTATCTCCATCCTCTTCATCACCTTTATCATCTTTCTCATCATCTTCATCCTCTTCCTCTTTCTCCTCTTTTTTTAGTTTTCTCATTCTTTTTAAGTGATCCTTGTAAGTTTTATCATCCTTCCATACAATATTCTCTCCATCCCAAGTTCCAACATCTTCATCTTCATCTTCATCCATAACTACATCATCCTCAAAATAATGAACATATTTTAAACCATCATAAATAAGTATTTCTTTCTCTATTTCATCTTCTAATTCTTCTTCTTTTACTTCTTCATCTACTTCTTCTTTATCATCTTCTTTTACTTCTTTTTTCTTTTTATCTTTTTTGTTATCTTGTACTACTTCTTCATCTACTTCTTCCTTTGGCTCATCATTATCCTCTTCTTCCTTTTCTTCATCCTCTTCTTCTTTTTCTCCCTCCTCTTCCTCTTCTTCCTCTACTTCTTCTTCCTCTTCTCCTGCATCATCAAATAATACATCTTTACTCAGAGATTTATCTTCACTCTTTTCTTTGTCAAACCACTCTTCTATTCCCCCTGGATACATTATAACATTCATAAATCCACTCTCATAAATTAAGTCCACTAATTTCTCAGCTGATGGACAACCTTCATTTAAACAGTAAACTATGATAGGAACATCTGTAGTTCTATGCTCTTTATCATCTAAGAACTCTTTAATTGGTGGATACATAACAGGTTTCTTTAATGTGCTTTTTATTAAGGACTTTACCTTTCTGTATCTCTGGGTTTTTGTTTTACCTTCTAACTCTTTATAATAAAGATTTACACTGTTTGGTATATGTCTTTTTTCAAACTCTTCAGGTGGTAAAGCATTTATGATAACTTTGTTCTTACTTTCAACAATATGTTTCATGACTTCATAAGGAAACTTACAAATAACCTCTAATGTTCCTATAGTTTCACTCCAGTTATTATCACTATCTAACACACTATAGTGAACATGTCTAGGATAAAGATTACCATCATCTCTGTAAACATCGGGACAGTTTAAAACTAATGTAGCATTACCTTTTTCATCGGTTTTAACCAAACCTCTATTATTTTCATTACCATATCCATTGTAAGCTTCTTTCGCATCTTTTACAGGACTTAAATCTTTTGTATCTAATGGTTCACTCGCCCAATAAAAAACCCACGAATCACCTTCCTCTATTTTTAATTCTACATCTAATTGTGTATCTTTTATTGTGGGAGTTTCTTCTTTTAAAGCATTCTTATGAGCGTTATATTTATCTTCACAAGTTAATGCTCTGGGGAGCATAGTATAAATACCCTCCTCTTTCATCCATTTTGAAACATTATGTTTATTTTTCTTCGAACTACATGTTAAACAAGTTCTTTTTGTCCCCTGCATTATATTTAATCATAGATATTAATCAAAGTTGATTTACCATATTTACCATAAAACATCTATATGTCTTTTTAATAATTTTTGACTCTCAATAATTATCTTACTATAATCTTTATCTTCGGTTAAAATCTTTACAATATCATCTTCACCCCTCACACTAATACAATTTTTCCCATCAATAAATGTTCTCCCCCTCTTTACCCAATCTTCATTAAGTATAAGAACACAACCATTATGTATTGCCTCTAAAAATGTATATTGTGTTCCCCCTCCATCATTCTTTATAGTTGACATATCAATCATATATTTTGCTCCTCTCAGAATATCTTTACCATCATGAACTAATGGATAAGATTTCTTAAATTTTCCCTTCCAATGTTCTCCTATATTAAGTGTTTGTAGTTTATGATGAACATATAATCTATTCTCTGCTCCAAATAATGCGATCTGTAATTCTTTAGGAAGTTTCATATTAGCTTTCAACAATATATCTGTATTCTTATCAAAATCTATCCTAGAAATTGATACACATTTTATATCTTCACAAGCATCACCTCTTTCATAACCGTAAAAAGGATGTATCTTAAATGTAGATTGAATGCCATATCCTTTTCTTAAGAACTCTTGAACAGTTTCTCTTATTGTTATAAATCTAAGTTTATCTTTGTATTTCAAAATAGGACTATCTTTAGCTTTCAACTCTGTTGGGTCATGAATAACAATTGTTGTTCCTTCAGGAAAATGCTCCAAGTATTCATAATAATGTTTATCAATTGCTGTAATAAATAGATTTGGAAGTTTTACTATATCAGTTATACATAGATTCTGATATTGAACACCATAACCATAATCTCTTTTATTCTTTTCCGTGCGTTTTCCAATTTTATAAAGATCATAATCATATTTTAGTGCCATATGTGCTGTAAATGTCACCCATCCACCATAAACTGGTTTCGCCATATAAACCATATTATTCTGACTTTCTCCATATTGTTCAATAATATCCATCCTTTTATTTATACTATAATAAAAGAAAAATCATTATTTCTTTTTACGTGGTCCATAAATAATGAATTATTTCTTTTTACGTGGACTCTTTTCTTTAGGAGGTTCTAGAGCATCTTGTGTAATATTTATTTTCTTCACATCCCCAGTTTTTAATATCTCTTTAGTTTCATTCTGAAATGTTGCTTCATTCTCTATCTTCTTTTCTTCTGGATCATCTTTTTTAGGTTTAGAACTGAATAAAAAGTCTTTTTCCTTATCATCTATTAGATTCTTTTTAGGTTCTGTTACTTCTTCCTTCTTATCAGATTTATCTTCTTTTGTATCTACTTTCTTCTTATCACTATCATCTTTCTTATCAGGTTTATCTTCTTTCTTCTCAGATTTTTCTTCCTTCTTTTTCCCTAATTGTTCTTCTAATCTTTGTTCTTTTTTCATCATTTTCATATCTTTAATAACTATATCTTTCACCTCTAAAGGTTTCTCATCTTTCACTACTTCTGAGCCTACATCTAAAATTGCGTCTTCAACCACTTTAAACTTCTGTCTTGATTTTAATACAGAATATATATCTGTATCAAATGTACTTCTCACTTCACTATAATTCATAGTAAACTCATCTCTCTTTTTTAAAAATCTTGAATATCCTAAGGCATTTAAAACATTGCTCATAATTACTATGAATATATACATATCATAGATAATTTATGGAGCAATATCACACTAAAGATAAATTAGAGATAGGAATTGATGAGGCAGGTAGAGGGTGCTTCTTCGGTCCAGTGTGTGTTGGTGCTGTCATATGGCCCAATGAAGAACCTGATGTAACTATGGAAATTAAAGATTCAAAGAAACTCACAGAAAAAAAGAGAAATATTCTCAGAGAATATATTGAAGATAATGCGATAGCATACTCTGTTAAGTTTATTCATAATGATGTCATTGATAAGATAAATATTCTAAAAGCAACTATGAAAGGTATGCATGAATGTATCGATGATATTAGAAAGAATATAGAAGTTGATAGTTTATTAATTGATGGTAATCAGTTTGACATATATATGGATCATAATTTTGAGTGTATAGAACATCATTGTATAGTTGGAGGTGATGATAAATATAAATGTATAGGTGCTGCTAGTATCTTAGCAAAAACATACCGAGATGAATACATTAAAGATCTTGTTAAAAAAGATCCTGAATTAGAAAAATATGGTTTATTGAGTAATAAAGGTTATGGAACAAAAGTTCATAGAGAAGCAATTAGAGATTATGGATTAACAAAATATCATCGTAAAAGTTTTAAAATATAATTTATCTTTTTTTAGTATTCTTTCTTTTAGTATTCTTTCTCTTATTTCTCCTAGTTTTATTTCTCATAGTATTCTTTCTTTTCTTTCTTTTAGTATTCTTTCTCATAGTATTCTTTCTTTTCTTTCTTTTAGGATTTTCTCTGTAGCCGCCAGCCATTTTAGCATTAATTTGTCTTATAACAGCATCTGCAGTTATATCTATTCCTTTTTTGTGAATATCACTTAACTCAATCAATTTTTGAAAAAATCTAGTAATAAACTCTTCTACGTCTAAACTGTGGTTCTCCAATTTTTTAATTATTTCTTCAATTTTTCTGATCAAAGTATTTATTCTGTACTTTCTTTGTTCTGATGGATCAGATTTACGATTATCATAAAAATCAAAGGTGTTTTCCATCCATCTACCAAGTCCTTTCCATTCCAAGTCAATCGTTATGGTCGTTTGAATCCACGATAACAAAAAGCCTATTAGTCCCCTTATCACTGTCAGACCCAACACTAAACCCCCCTTTAAAATCTTTTTTGCCTCATAAGCATATTGTTTATTAAGGACAGCAGATTTTAGTATTTTCACATAATCTAAAGAGACATGTTTTACAGCTTGGCTAAAGAAGTCTAAATGTTCATATGATAGAGAATTACCTTTACTCAAAGTACTCCATCTAAAACCTCGTGAAATGTTTGTATTATTAGTTGAATTATTAATTATAACTAACACATAATAATCGTATCCTCTATGCTTAAAACTGATAATTATTATATTATAATTATTATAATTTTTACTTTCATATATAATATTATTTATATTATCAAGAGTTTTTTTCTTCAGGATTATACGGATCTTGTGAGAACGTTGTCGCGTCGGCGGGATCATTCAAAAATCTTGGAGCCATTTTTTATATTACATTAGATTTTAATCCATCTTTTTCCAAAAAGGTGAACCATTCTTTCTAATCTGTAATGTATAAGTATACATCTTACCTGAATCACCTAATCCTTCCCCCGTAGATGGAGGTGCATATCTCACCTTTGTTCCTATAGGTTTTTTAAGTATATTATAATAATAAGAAGCACTTGGTCTCTTTTTATCTTTACGATTTCCTGAAACTTTCACATTCTTAGTTTTTCTTAATTTTCTTCCAGTTCTGTTCTTAAACATTAATTCTCTTTTTGCTTCTTTTCCAGTTGTAATATATTGTCTTTTTGTAGGATCTATCGCTTTGCCTCTATTTATTTTAGATCTTTTCTTAGTATTCTTCTTTTTCTTTTTCTTTTTATCTTTCAGAAAATCTAAAAAGTTCATTATATTATTTCTTTTACTACG
>Ga0233432_10001001_pt1 | contig 27382 bp, 23 predicted proteins | sample SI_122_August201_6_FD_179870 | JGI IMG/M metagenome (GOLD analysis project Ga0233432, IMG submission 179870) | Seawater microbial communities from Saanich Inlet, British Columbia, Canada - SI_122_August2016_10_MG | ecosystem: Environmental > Aquatic > Marine > Inlet | place: Canada: British... | reverse complement strand
GAAGATCCGGCCCCTGCAGATCCGGCCCCTGCAGATCCGGCCCCTGCAGATCCGGCCCCTGCAGATCCGGCCCCTGCAGATCCGGCCCCGGCAGAAACATCCAGTGACAGCTAATGCTTCATGCTGGAGGACCGTTAATCTAGGCGTGGTCTCTCAATAGCGAGGATTGCGCCTAAAGGTTCGGCACTTTTAATATTAAACTCTGATTGTTGTTTGTACTGCAACGAGACTTCGCCGCCCTCACGTAGAGCTGTCGTATTAATATGGCCTCTTTTTGGAGCCTGAGCCGAAGCATCCGTAGGGGTCACTAACACCTCCCCGGTTACCGGGTTCAGCACATCTAATTGGGTTGCGTGGACGCCGTTTTTTTTCACCAACCAGAGAACCAGCCGGCTACCTGCTACTAATTCTTTTAAATTTACTGAACGAGTCACATTCGGTGGAAACTGATCCCGATGCAGAACACCAGTAGATGTGCCTTGACTAGATGAACCGTGGTTGAACTGGTCCTTTTCTTCTTGATTATTGACACCAGATATTTTTTCCACATTTTTCGACCTGACGATGCTTTGCACTTGGTTTTGAACAGCCAAAAAACCGCACTGGCAGCCTGTTAAGAGAGTTGGAATATCGCCGGTAACGAAGAATCCCGCGGCTACTAGCACAAACAATACAACTCGAACCATCAATTTCCCCGCTTTAAAACACATTTCTTACTGAAAAACTTGCATCACAGCAGAATCCGAAGTATTCCCGAAGGTGGTATTCGAGAACCCCAAAGGAAGTATTGCACCTGTTTTCGATGATCCGCGAGTGAAAAACTTCATTCTTTGAAAAATAGATGACATTTTTCGACTAGCACCAGATCTGCTGGATTGCCAGTATCCAACTACGCCCCATTACACCACAGAACAGAAATCTTGATGGACATTCACGAAGACGCAAGTGGCCTTGGCATCTCAGCAATTTCGGTACATCGACCGAACTGGATACTCAACAATGCCTGGTTCGGTGAAACCATGCCAAGAAAATTCAGCCGCCACACTGGCATCGAATCACGAGCAATTTCATTAGAAGATGAAGTGACGATGGGAGTCCGGGTTGTTCGCAAACTGCAGGCAGAGACTGGATGCAACCTAGCCGACTGCCGGGGAATTCTTTTTGCTTCCCCCTCTTTTCTTCCACCGATGATTGCTGATCGTTTTCTCGAACAATCACAGGCCCGGTACGAACGACTGCAGCACGCTGCCCGCCACTTAACAAAGCGTCTTAATGTGCCACATTTGAGAACCCTTGGAATTAATTGGTTTTGTTGTGGTTACAGCCGATCTCTAAGTCTTATTCAAAAACGTTGGGCTTCGCGCCTCGATCTACAAAAAAATGAGTTTTTATTAGTTGTGGCTGCCAGTCGAATCAGCCGAATCACAGACTACAGTTGTAGCCAAACTGCAGGACTTTTCGGTGACATGGCCTCAGCAACTCTTCTTGCACCCCTCGCAAGTCGACGATACCCAGCGCACTTCGAACTCCTGCACGCAGACGCTCGACGAGAAAAAATCGAGAAATCTGCCTTCAACTTTGAAAGACGGACAAACGTACCGATACCATTACCGAATGGTGGAGTTGCCCACGCAGATAAACGTATCGTTTACACACTTGATGGAATGGCAATTGCCGAGACTGCGCCGCGTCAGATGTCGGCTGCCGTTGCGGCAGCACTCGAGGCCTCAAATCTTTCTGGAACTGATGTCGACTATGTTGTCCCCCACCAAGCAGGCACTGGTATTGTTCGCTTCACAGGCATGAAACTTGAGGAGTATGGCATCGGTGGCGAACTCATCAATGGACTAACCGAGCGAGCAGGTAATGTAAGTGCCTGCTCGGTTCCATTCGCTCTCCGAGAAACATGGGACCGCCTGAGTGGCATTATTGCCTGCCCAACCGCTGCCGTCGGAAGCCCTGGGAAACCAGAGGTTCTTCGTGGATGTGTACTCTTAAAATCCACTCCGTACCACGAATTACGTCGTACTCAAGCAGCTTAACATTTCACCCTACTCTATGCCGCCTGGCTTAATGGTGATTCATGTCACACGACAAGCCGCCTGCTGCAGGAACATAACAGTTCTTGGCGTAGTCCATGACCATTCGGTGTGCACTGAATCTCCATGCCAATGATGAAATTGAGTTCATCATCATCTTGATCCAGTCACGAGGAAGACCATCCGCATCTCTTTCATAGAATAGCGGAACCACTTGGTTCTCAAGGACGTCAAACAATGCTTCTCCATCCCGCTGGTCCAGGACGTTATCTTGAGCGTGAGTTTCTCCTCGACCAATCGCAAATCCATTGCGTCCATCAAATGCTTCGGCCCACCACCCATCTAAAATAGAGCAATTAAGACCACCGTTAAGAACAACCTTCTGGCCACTTGTGCCAGAGGCTTCCAAGGGCCGTCTCGGGTTGTTAAGCCACACATCAACACCCTGAATAAGATGTCGGCACACATTAATGTCATAATCTTCAATGAAGACAATTCTTCCAGCCACCTTCGCATCGTGGCGGAGATTCGCAATCTTTTGTATGAGTGCCTTCCCGGGGTCATCCGCAGGATGAGCTTTCCCTGCAAAGATGATCTGAATAGGCCTGCTGCTGTCAGTGACTAAGTCATGAAGTCGATCGATCTGTGAGAGAAATAGTGCTGCTCTTTTATACGTTGCAAAACGCCTCGCGAATCCAATCGTGAGCACATTTGGATCAAGAACTGTTCGAGCTGCTTCAACTGAATCCTTGCTTTCTTCTCGCCGGTTGCATTGCCTTGTTACTCGCCGGCGAACAAATTGGAGCAAGAGATTTTTCAGAGCGTTGTGGGTTTCCCACAGCTCTCCTGGATCAACATCGTATATTTTCTGCCACACGTCTGGTTCGCCCATACGATCGACCCACCCCGCTGGAAATAGGCGATTGTAAAGTTGTAGCATCTGCCACGACAGCCAACTTTGAACGTGCACACCATTTGTTATGTGCCCAATAGGCACTTCCTCTTCGACACGAGAAGGCCAGAGCCCTGACCACATCCGTCGACTTACATGACCATGGAGAGCACTTACCGCGTTCGCACGACGTGACAATTTCAGCCCTAGCACCGTCATGCAAAATGGTTCTTCATTGTTGTGAGTTTCAACACGTCCGAACGACATAAGATGATCATGTGAAATACCGAGAACATCTCGCGTTGGGCCAAGGTGCTCCTCGATCAGCCCGCTATCAAAACGGTCATGACCAGCTGGTACAGGCGTGTGGGTTGTAAAAACAGTCTGCCTCGCCACATGACTCACCGATTCATCAAATGAGTACCCGTCTCGTTCCATGCGGCCACGTACAGCTTCCAGTGTGGCGAATGCCGAGTGACCTTCATTGAGGTGATATACACCGGGAACAATACCAAGGGATCGGATTGCTTTGACACCGCCGATACCTAACACCATTTCCTGTCGAATCCGTGTCCTCGTATCACCACCATATAGTCGGCTCGTTAACTCACGATCCTCAGGATCATTTCCATCAATATCACAGTCCAGCAGAAAAAGATTCGCGCGACCTACTGCCATTCGCCAAACTTTCGCATGTATTGGTCCAGACCGTGTATCAACCGTTACTGTAATAGGAAAACCCTTTATGTTTGTGGCGGGCTCTATGGGCAACAGATCGACTCGAGAATCCAAGTACTCTTCGTGCTGATATCCGTCAACATCCAACTGCTGCCTGAAATAACCCTGATTGTAAAAAAGCCCAACAGCAACAAGAGGAATACCGAGGCCACTCGCACTTTTTACATGGTCACCCGCGAGAACACCGAGTCCTCCAGAGTAAATCGGCACTGATTCATGAATACCGAACTCTGCAGAAAAATACACAACTGGCTTCGACCCAAGAACCCCCGCGTGCACATCGCTCCAGGTAGAATCGCCGGTAAGGTATTCTTTTAGTCGTCTATGTGCTTGATTAATTCGACTGTACAACACAAGTTCAGCAGCACGAGACTCGAGGCGTTCTGGAGTAAATTCTGCCAACAGAGCAATCGGGTTATGATCTAACTGCCTCCAACGGATTGGGTCTAGATCTCGGAATAGATTCGTTACTTCGGGATGCCAACTCCACCAGAGATTCTGAGCCAACGTTGTACATTTTGCATACAGTGACTGCGGAGACAGTTCATCTAATGCAAGCGTTTGCTGAGCCCTACTTGAGGCATTCGATTCAGCTTCGCGAACAAGTGTTTTTTCGATGCGACTCATGGTGTAACTCCAGGTGAAGGACGGAGAAGGGCGGGGCACCAGGCAGGAATTCTTAGTATATCGTGTCATGACAGACCTGCTTAAGCAGTCATTGTGGGAGCAAACGGGTACAATAGAACTGCGATACAGCAACGAATCCATGTATAAAATGGTCCACTATGACGCCGTTTCCTCCACAATTTCCGACTGGTTCCTCATTGGTAGAACTTTGCCAAGAAATCATGGCCCTTGGTGCTTACACCAGAGAGGCAGGGCCTTGGAAAAGCGGTGCCCTTTCAAAAATTGCCAGTTATGGTGGCCTTGCGGGCTGGATTCAGAAAGATAATGGCGGAACAGAGGCTTCTGAAAAAGCGATTATGGAGTTTCTCATCGCCCTTGCATCGAGCTGCCTTACAACTGCACTAGCCCTTACGCAATGGGCTAGCGCAGTACGAATTTTATCTCGTGCAAACCTAGAAACACGAGCACGGTTTCTTCCAGATCTTGCTACCGGCCAACGGTTTACAACTGTTGGTATTTCTCAACTCACGACGAGCCAACAACACCTTGATCGTCCCGTTCTTACCGCTACACAGATAAATAATAAATGGTCCCTAAAAGGCCGATGCCCTTGGGTCACCGGCGCTGACAGTGTAAGCACCCTCGTTACAGGTGCGATATCAATAAACTCTCAAAAGACACAAGCAACTCCGCATTTTTTTGTTCTTGAAACCAATAGTTCCGGTGTAAAAATCGCGCCACCAATGGAACTGCTTGCACTAACTGGCAGCCGAACATCAAGCATTGAACTAGATCACGTCTCACCGGCAGCCGAAATCGTATCGAAATCTGAATCTGGCCCTCAAACAGGAGGACTTGGAACAACTGCCTTAGCCGTAGGAAGCACCCGAGCATCTCTAGCGATACTTGAACAGGAATCCTTCCGAAGAGGTCAGCTGAAACCAATTTTTGAAGAACTTGAAAAAGAAGTTGCCGTTATTGAATCTATGCTGTTCCAATTCGCCACGAAAGGAATTGGTACTCAGGAGCGGAATCTTCTACGGCAACGAGCCAATACTCTTGTTACGCGTACGGCTCAAGCTGCTCTCACCGCATCGAAAGGCGCTGGTTTCGTAAAAGGTCATCCCGCCGAGCACCTCATTCGTGAGTCTATGTTTTACCTTGTATGGAGCTGCCCACAGTCAGTTACCGAGTCTCTCCTCTGCGACTTTGCCGGCCTTGAAAATCAATCCTTTATTTCGAGGACAAATCGGTCGTAGATGCCTAGTTACCGAAAACACATGTGATTGCCTCTATCACTAACGTCTCAAGGTTCACTAAACCTCCCACGTTTCGCTTTTTAAGCAGAAACCGAACTTGCCACGAAGCAACTCAACATGGACACTCTCAAATCGTGGAATACGCGAAGCGATAAGAATGATGACACGGGCTTTTCAGATTACTTTCTCGGCTAAAATCTCCCCAGTTAGATTGTCCGTCGGTTTTAATGAACGCACCTCGCTCAATAGTGATTGTCAAACTATCTGCCATCGGTGACGTCATTCATGGAATTCCAACTGCTGTTGCACTCAAGCAATCATTTCCAGATTCCACAATTAGCTGGGTTGTCGAGGGGCGTTCAGCAGATATTCTTGCGGGCCACAACGCTATAGATCATTTATTTCGACTCCCAAGAGGCTGGCTCAAATCTTTTCAGCAAGTCCTTCAACTTCGTCAGCAGCTAAGGAAATTTCAAGCTGATGCAGTACTAGATTTACAGGGGCTTTTTAAAAGTGGTGTTGCAACTCTTCTAGCTGGTAGTCGATTACGCATCGGTCATGCAAAACCAGAATCACGTGAAGGTGCATGGATTACTTATACTGACCCAATTGTCTCTACGTCACAACACGTCGTAGAAAGAAATCTTGATCTTCTCCGCCCACTTGGAATTGAAAAAAAAGCCTTTGGATTTAATATGCCAACTTGGCCAGTAAGCCAACGACGTATTGAAAAATGTCTTAGTCAGCTTCAATTTCAAGCCCCTCCAATTGTCATTAATCCTGGCGCAGGCTGGACATCAAAACAATGGCCACCGGATCGATTTGCAACTTTTGCAAAAGCTTTGTGGCAAAAACACAGGGTAGAATCATTAGTTGTCTGGGGAGGACCTGCAGAGGAAAAGATTGCCAAAGTGATCGTTAAAAAAGCAGGAAGCGGTACAAAACTCGCGCCCGCTACAACTCTGCAAGATCTCGGTGAGCTTTGCCGGAAAGCCAGACTGTTTATTTCCGGCGATACTGGTCCGCTTCACCTCGCAGCTGCTGTAGGTACGCCTTGCGTGGGCCTATTTGGCCCTGTTCCGGCAGTGAGAAATGGCCCTTATGGGAATACACATATAGTCATTGAACCACCTTCCGCAGTCCGGCCGCACTGGAAAGATCGAAAAACAGATACGGAGTCCATGGCCGCAATAACAGTGGAACAGGTACTCGCGGCAGTTGAGCCTGGACTTGGTCGTACAAGCGCTGCCTGATCAATTTGAATGAGTAGCTATACTAATTCTATGTCGCGTCCTACAAGAAATCCGTTCTACATTGTATTGGGAATCATTGGATTTACCTTCACGATTACAGCAGCCAGTTATTGCCTGTCTGTTCTCCGTGGCATTCGCCCTCAGGCAACTTTAGAACAAAAGTCACACCCTCTTGAAGAATTAATGGACCGTCATGGAACAAGCCTACTTACTGGACAATTAATCATTCTGGCGATTGCTACCGTTGGTGCTGTGACTGTTGATCACATGAATAGTCAAAAAAATCGAAACTCTGCCAAGCCGGAAAACGTGTTAAGTGATACGTCTAAGCCTGATTCATCGTTGGAAACGAAATAATCGTGAGTCAGGTCGCCAAGCACATCACGAATCTCTGTGAAAAAATCCAGCGTCATGATCGCCTTTATTACAGTGAGGCGTGCCCTGAAATCTCCGACATCGAATATGACCGCCTCGTATTAGAACTCAAAAAGCTTGAGGCTGATAACCCCGAGCTTATAGATCCTGACAGCCCTACACAGCGAGTTGGTGGTGAAGCAGTTGGATCGCTTACTTCTGTCAGACATCGAATTCCGATGCTATCAATCGACAATACCTACAGCACACAGGATCTGGCAGCATGGGGAAAACGAACCATAAAACATCTCCAAGAAGCCGGAGACAGTGCACCTGTTCATTGGATACTCGAACTCAAAATAGACGGCGTTGCAGCATCGCTTACATATAACTCTGGCCGTCTCAACCTTGGTGCGACACGAGGCAACGGCACTGTTGGAGATGATATTACACACAATGTAAAGACTATAAGTGCGATACCACTACGTCTTGGATTAAAAGATCCCCCGCAAGAAGTTGAGGTGCGGGGAGAAGTTTTCATGACGAATTCAGCATTAGTGACATTAAACGAGCTACAGGCTTCACAAAACCTACCCCCATTTGCAAATACGCGAAATGTTACTGCTGGAAGCATCCGTCTACTTGATTCAAGAGAATGCGGTTCTCGACCATTACGTTTTTTCTGCCACGGCACTGGCAATGTTGAGGCACTAAATCTTGACTCTCAATTCGAGTTCTACACGTGGGCGAAAAAAGCTGGTCTGCCTGTTGCGCCTAGAACGCAACGATTTGAGTCGATCGATATGTTAATTGAAGCAGGTACTTCACTCATCGAAGAACTTCATCAACTCGACTTTGAAGTTGATGGGTTTGTTATTAAGGTCGATCGATTCTCACAACAAAAAATTCTCGGAAACACAGCAAAGAGCCCCCGGTGGGCAATCGCATGGAAATTTGAAAAATTTGAGGCAACAACACAACTTTTGGACATACGCGTTCAGGTTGGCCGCGGTGGCACTATAACCCCAGTTGCAGACCTTGCTCCAGTTCAGCTAGCCGGGACAACAGTCAGTCGCGCGAGCCTCCACAATGCAGATGAAATCGTACGAAAAGATATTCGTATTGGTGATGTTCTCGTGGTTGAGAAGGCCGGAAAAGTCATTCCTCACGTTGTGCGTGTCGAGAAGCATCTACGCAAAAAAGAACTTGCTATTTGGCATTTTCCAGAGGTGTGCCCCGAGTGTGAAACGAAATTATATCGAGAAGAAGATGGCGTCTACATACGATGCCCTAATAACCAGTGCCCAGCTCAACAACGTGAACGGCTTAAATTCTTTGCATCTCGAAATGCCATGGACATCGGTGGACTCGGTGACAAGCTCGTTGAACAACTCGTTTCAACCAAAATGGTCCAAGATTACGCTGATCTCTACTCACTCAAATCTTCCCAGCTGCAAACACTCGATCGCATGGGGGCAAAATCAGCTGACAAATTAGTTCTTGAAATTGGCAAAAGCCGCGATCGTGGACTCGTTAGGGTAATCAATGCGCTTGGCATTCGTCATGTTGGGCCACGTGTTGCAACTCTACTTACAGAGCAGTTTCCTTCAGTCGATGAGTTATGCAAGGCAACTATCGAAGAACTTGCAGCTATTCATGAAATCGGGGACATCATTGCAGAAAGTGTGCATGATTGGTTTACAAGCGATTACGGCAAACACGTTATTGGAGGACTTGTCTCGGTCGGTGTTGTTATGACAACTTTTCAATCAAGTGCCGTGGGTGATGGCCCACTCACAGGAAAGACGCTTGTCGTAACAGGGGTGCTAGAAAGCTTTACAAGACAAGAAGCCGAGGCAGCCATTCAAAATGCCGGCGGACGTTCTTCTTCGAGTGTTTCAAAAAAAACAGACTATGTCGTTGCTGGTGATGAAGCAGGCAGCAAGCTCGCCAAGGCCAAAAAGCTTGGTGTAACAATTCTAGATGACAGTCAGTTCAAACAACTTCTAGGAATGCAGTAGTTTCATTTCCTACCAGAATCCTGATCATTAATGAGGCGTTCTTCTTCAAGAAGCTGTGCCAGGGGAATCGTCATAACGGCCATCACTGCGCCCCACAAGGGACAGGACGTTAGCACACCCACAATTGGCCAGATCACGAGGCCCGCCCGAGCAATAACTTTCTGTGTCGATGCAAACCAAATCCCACCGACCACTAATGCCTCCCAAAGTATGATGCCATGCGTGAGGACATTGCATACATATTCAGACTGAAGAAGGAGACCAGTTATATCAAGTAGCCTGCCTGGCTTCCGTGTCGCTATCCACCATACGGCAGTGCCGTTCCACCAGACATCACCTTTGAGTTGAGAAAGAAGAGCAGCCCCACAAATAACTGCTGCATGCACTTGCAGTAGTCCTACCGCAATACGCGAACGCACCCGAAATCGAGGTGGATGCCAATCAAACTTTCGGTGCAGCACTGCATCTACAGAGAAGTAATCCCCCGAAGCACCAATGACAAGGCACCAGAGAAGCACAGCCACGCCATCGTCCGCAGGCCCGGCTAACATTGGGCCTCGTTGAAGAAGTGACGCCCAGCCGAGAGCAGCAAGAAGCGATGCGACCGGGGTTACAAAACCAATAGTGAGTAAAACAAAAAGAAAGACAAGACCATAAAAAGTGCTTGTGACAGCAGCGTTTGTCGCACATGCATCAAATATGGAGAAAGCAAAGGGTGATCGCCAAGCGGTCACAGAATCAGCAGGCAACCACCCCGAAGGACCGAACCAGTCGAGAAGGTCGATTGCATAACTCGTGCACAAAAACAACCCGAGGATGCCTGTCACAATTCGTACAACTGCAAGCGATTTTCCGGCCGAGGGCAGGAACCAATAACCTTCCCATGTTTGGCCAATCGCAACACCTAAACTTTGATCAACCGAACGAGTATCTAATTTGCTCATCATACACCACCTTCTCGTGAGACAACTGGTGCCATTTCCTGACGAGACTCACTTTTTATAAGCTGAATATCATTATCAGCCACTCTACGAATTCGAGCCTGATAGAGCACAATTGGTGCTGAGACTTTTATCGGCAACTGTCTTTCGGGACGGTGCTGAACAAGAATCCGGAGATCGATATCATCACTTTTACAAACTGCAAATGCTGCCTCTGAAAATCCTGCCGGCAAAAGCCCTTCTCTCGTGAGATCCTCCTCGCTAGCGAGAACTGAATGAAGCAATCGCTGCCAACGAATCGATTCACCGCCGCGCACACTTGGTCGAGACATTGTGATCCAGCCAGTATCACCATGCCTACGTAGTTCAAGGCAGTGCGTCGCATCTGTTTGTTGTCCGTACGTAAAAAAATAATCAAATCCTAGATCAAGCCATGGTGACACCTTCCAAAATGAAAAAAGTCTCTCCTTCACCACACCAAGAAGTAATGAGGAACCGCTTCCGGTATTACACGCAACAGAGAGACCAAGACCAATGAAATAAATGACTAAAACAAGAGTTGCTACGGATCGTGATATTTCTCCCCAATAATTATTTTCAGGAGATTTGGGTTGCCTTGGAAACATCAGGTACGTCCAGCTTTGGAGCTATGGGTGTGGGACCGACTTGTCTAGTTTGATTCACTCACTCCCCTCACACCAGAGCTGAACAAATTTTTCATGACATACTTTCACCCTGTACTCCAGCTATCACGTTGACACTAATAGAACGGGGAGATAGGTTTTAAGTATCCCGAGGTCTGAACCCGGTCGTTTTTGAGTAGAATTTCGTGAGCGAAAACCTTCCGAGGGGGATTAGCTCAGTTGGGAGAGCGTCTGGCTGGCAGCCAGAAGGTCAGGGGTTCGAGTCCCCTATCCTCCACTTCAACTTCCTCACGAATGAAGATTTCCATACGTCAATGAAAACTTCACAAATAAAAGGTACTGCTGGCTGTTGAGTAACTCATGAATCGCCAGGAAATCTCTTCTGACATAGCATGGCAAGACGGTAATTTCCTACCTCGCCGTCAACTCTCTGTTTCGCCAAGCGATGCCGGCTTTGTACTCGGAGCTACGGTCACTGAACAACTGCGGACAATACAAGGTAAACTTTTTCGCGCTGATGCCCATGCTGAAAGATTATCAAACTCACTTTACGACGTGGGTATGACCCCGCACGAAACAATAACGGCAATATTTTCAGCGGCTGATCACGTTGCCACACATAATCACCAACTGCTCACCAAGGGTGGAAGGTCATCCGACAATGACCTTGGCGTAATTATCTTTGTAACACCTGGCCTGATAGCATCTCAGAATGGTGGCCTACCCGGAAAACCATCGGTAACCATCCACACATTCCCACTCGCTTTTAACTTATGGGCAGATGCTTATGAATCTGGCACAAGTCTCCGTTGTGTTACCGTTCAGCAAGTTCCAAAAGAATGCTGGTCAATTACTGCAAAGGTACGCAGTCGATTACACTACTTTCTTGCAGACCAAGAAGCTTCTGCTTATGAAAAAGGATGCAAGCCTCTCTTGGCCCATGCAGATGGGCGTATTAGTGAGACATCTACTGCCAACATTGCTGTTTTACACGGAAAAACTATTACCACACCCCCAAGAGAAGACGCTCTACCCGGAATCAGCATGGACTACCTGAAAACCTTGTCAGAAGATGCTGGATTTCAATGGGAAACGAACTCACTGCGTCGAGAAAATGTCCTATCGGCCGACGAAGTCTTTTTGACAAGCACGCCCTGGTGTCTCCTCGCTGTAGCCCGGGTTGACGGGGATTTTATTGGCCCGAATGCCCCCGGCCCCGTCTTTCGCAGGCTGCTTCGTGACTGGTCTGCAAACGTTGGCCTCGATCTCTCAGAACAGGCCCTACATCGAAAAAACTGTAGCAAAACAGACATTAAAGCTTCTTGAAATGAGTCGATTGGCCGGGGTGTCAGATTTTTTTTACACGCTATCATTTCAAATATGTAAGGTATGGTGAAAATCATTTAGATTTGTACCTTAACTTAGGGGGAAATTGCTAGTGTTCAGCATGTTTCCCAACTGTAATTCACAAGGAGTTTAAGATGTTTCCTCTATTGGCTGATGCTGCAGGAACGTTGGCAGCACTTTCTTCTGACTGGACCCAAAACACACCGTTACAGTCGGTTACGCTTTACCTGTTTTTTGCAGGCACCGTTGCGATGGGCACAGGGGCAGCATATTTTCTACTCATGCGGAACAATGTTGATGTAGCTTACAGAAGCACAATGGTCTGCGCTGGGCTAGTGTGTGGCATCGCATGCTTCCATTACTTTAAGATGACACATGTTTACCAAGAGTCAGGTGGACAGTTTCCGACGGCTCTCCGATACATTGACTGGCTTTTCACAACACCGTTGATGCTCATCAAGTTTCCGTTACTACTTCGACTTGGAGACAAGGGAACAAAGTTTTTTGTCCAACTCGTCACTCTCGACATTGGCATGATTGTCTGTGCTTTTATCGCAGAGACCTCACCTATAGGCTCAAATGAGTGGTGGGGATTTTTCATCGTAGCCTGTGTTCTAGAATTACTGATAGTGGCAATTCTTTACACTGGTCTTGGCTCTGCTATCAACGCGGCACCGGCACCAATTGCTAAATCACTCAACACGATGCGGCTGTTCATTTTGATTGGTTGGGCCATTTACCCGATCGGATTCCTCATGGCATACAGTGGCTATGGTGAAGTCCGTGAAATCTTTTACAACGTCGCTGACGTGATCAATAAAGTAGGTTTTGGCCTTGCAGCCTACTGGGGTATTGAAGCCCTAAGTCATTCGACCAAGCAAACAGCTTAGTCATTGTCATACGGGATGGCGGTGATCAGCGATCAGATCACCGCCATCCTAAATGACTGGGACTCATGGAAACGTTGAAATGTTCGCAACAGATCAACCAACTGCACCGAACGTGTTGTTTCGAAGCAAATTTCGTGAGCTTACTTCCTTGATGTCACAAAAAACATTGTGGTTTTCGTGGTTGCCTATAGCTCTTATCTGTACTGCAATTGCTAGCTCTTTGTATTGGGCGCAAGGCACCACCCCTAAAAGCATTGAAGTTATACCATGGCTTATTGCGCTTTTTTTTGTGGGCATGCCTCATGGTGCAGCTGACCTTGCTGTACTTCAGTCAAAAAAAAGTGGGGCTGAAGCGCTGACGGTTTTTTTCTTCTATCTCTTGTGCATGGGTGTCATATCGATCACCTACGTCATCGCCCCTGGAATAAGCCTTATTGGATTTATTATTCTAAGTCTCTGGCATTTTGGAAATACTGAGACATCGAGCGGTGGCGCGTCCCAAAATCTCTACGAACGCCTCGCAACTAGTTGTGCCAAAGGTGGTATCGTTATCGGCATGCCACTCGCGGCCTGGCCCGATGCTACAGCATCAGTCTCTACAGAACTCATCGACCTGACTCGGCCGGCTCGAGCCGTGTTTGGATTGCCCTTGCTCGACAGCCAACTGTTTTCACCAACACAGATTCTGCTGATGGGATCATTGCTTTTATTTTTTGCATTGTGTTCTTGGATCATAATCTTTCTTCATTTTTTTCCTTACAAACAACCCAAGGAAAAACAACAGATCCAACGGTCGATGAATGACTTTTTTCAATACAGTCTGATTGGTATTCTCGAATTTTTGGTATCTCCGCTTTTTGGTATTGGAATCTACTTCCTGATTTTTCACAGCTGGAAACAAATGCCGACACTTGCGAACCACTTCCTTCAACCCACAGCTGTAACTCATCCTATGAGGCAAGTTTTTGTTGTACACAAAGCTGCTTTGCCGTTACTTATACCTACATGGATTATCCTATTTCTGTGTTGGTGGGCCCTTTCAAGTGGGCTGCACTTTCGTGACTTAGCCCTTCTCTCACTTCTTGTCTATTTGATAGTGACACCAGCTCATGAGATCCTGTGCTCATGGCTTTCAAGTCAGAAGAAAACGACCTGACTCGACAGTTGAGGAACTGCTATGCTTTCCTGACTCGAGGAAAAAAGCATGCCAACACCACCATTGCCTGAGACTCTCAATCTACGCAACCCTGAGGATGCCCCTGCTAAGCCCCGAGGGCTACTTAGACGTCTCTACAACTGGGTACTTTCGTGGGCTGACTCACCGCACGGACTGTTCGCCTTGGCTGGAATATCATTTGCGGAAAGTTCTTTTTTTCCAATTCCACCCGATGTTCTTCAAATTGCTCTTTCCGTTGGGGAGCCTCGCAAAAGCTATCGTTTTGCGACCATCTCAGTGATAGCGAGTGTTCTAGGGGCCATTGTAGGCTGGGCGATTGGCTGGGGGTTATGGCAATTCGTTGATACATTTTTTTATCGTAATATTCCAGGATTCACTGCACAAAAGTTTGAATATGTAGAAACTCTCTATCAGCAAAACGCCTTCCTCTGGCTCATCTTGTCAGCATTCACGCCAATACCGTTCAAGATATTTACAATAGCCGCTGGCGTCTGCTCAGTACCGCTGACCACACTCATACTTGCCTCATCAATTGGACGAGGAGCACGCTTCTTTTTGGTCGCTACGGTCATGAGAATATTTGGGAAACAAGCACGAGATATTCTCGACAAATACCTTGAAGTAATCACCATTATTTTCAGCATTCTAGTATTCGCTGGCTTCCTCGCAATTGAGCTTCTCACAAACCATTAATCAGCCTCATTTTCGGCCAGATGAGACTCGGCTTGGCTAAAGATGTTTTGAAAGACACGACGTACCATGCGTGTAGTCTGAAACACCTCATTGGCAAGTATCTGGCCATCATGACGATCTAGCAAATTCGCTAACTGATTACGTTCATGATGTCCTGCAGGAAAGGTATGCCCAAGACGCACGTCGAGCAGTCTCAATCGCCCCTCGATCTTTCTTAATAAACCGTATGCGTCTCGTAACGATGTCGCAGTATCGTTTTCTATGACACCAACATCGGCGAGCACCTCGAGCGCGAGAAGTGTACTTGGTGTCTGTAGATTCGAATTTTTTCTACCGTGAATTAACTGAAGCATTTGCACCAGAAATTCAATGTCAACGACGCCGCCTGGACCCCGTTTCAGATTATTTTTTGCTGCAGTCTCCTCCATTCGCAGCCTCATTGAATAAATCTCGTGTACGTCAGCCTTTTTCCAGCTGTGCTCGTAGATTGCAAGTTTTATGAGATCTCTCACGCGGTCGGCAGAAGCTTTCCCACCAGCCACAACACGAGCCTTCACAAGCGCTTGCCGTTCCCAAACAACCGCAGGCCCTTCGGGGGAAAAATATCGGCCGAAAGCCTTTAGAGAAGTCACAATAGGACCACTTTGACCACCCGGGCGAAGCCTTGAATCGACTTCATAGAGACGGCCCTGAGGGATGAAGCGGTTAAATATTTTTAACACTCTATGCGCAACATCGCCAAATAAAAGTCCTAATTCGGACTCAGAGAATCGACCAAAACAACTTCGTGCAACCTCTTCATCGTAAAGAAAAATAACATCAACGTCACTGGCGTAATTCATTTCACGCCCACCAAACTTCCCCATCGCCAGCACTATAAATCCCATTGCATCTATTAGATTGCCTTCATGGGGAACTGATCGTATTGCCTGAGGCACAACCTGACTCTGGCTATGGACAACAAATTGCATGAGAGCGTCGGCAAGATCCGATAGTGATGCAGCAATCATATGCGGTGACCGCTGCTCCAATAAATCATTAATTCCGATACGCAACTGCTTCGAAACCTTAAATGCCATCAGGCTTGGTAGAATATCTGCAGTATGCCGGCCACAAAGTTCCCATAATTCACCCTCTAAATTTTCCAACACAGGTATTTCGCCACCAAGGAGACTGTCCTGTAATTCATCAATCATTCCCGGGTTTTTTATAAGAAGTTCAGCCAGAAAAGGTGCGGCCGAACAGAAACGTATCGTGAGGTCGAGAGCACCTGGTGACTCACTTAAAAGTTCCCAGAGCATGCCCTTGCCACCAAGTGAATCGCTTACTGAAACAAGTGTAGTCAGTGTTGCATCCGGATCCGGCGTCGCACTCACACCATCAAGTAATCGTGAGACAATCGCAGCAAAAAAATGTCGACATCGGCGACTTGATAGAAAACGCGATGACTCTTCGCTCAGGGCTGTAACCATCCGGTATGCCTGAGGAATATCACGAAAGCCACGTGGCCTCAGTACATTATCAACAAGCTCCTTCGGTGGATCAGGGTCCAGAATCAGGTCGACTTCTGCTGTCGGTGTAGACTCACCTGGAAAAGCATCATGAAGAAGGTGGTCTAGAATTCTCCTATTCAGTCGTGTCGCTTCTTCAAGATCTCTACGAAGTCCACCTTGCGCATTCGGATGACTTCCATACCTGAGCCGACTTGCGAGACGAGCAAAATCATGCTCGTCTTCTGGCAAACGATGCGTCTGCCTGTCATGAAGAATCTGAAGTCGATGCTCTACAGTTCTTAACAGCCGATAGTTTCGCTCAAGAATTTCTCTTTCTTGATCATTGAGACTACCAGTCGCCGCCAAGCGTTGAATTGCCTCAATAGTATTACCAACTCGTACTTCTGGCTCATCGCCTCCGTTAAGCAATTGTAGGAATTGAATAGTAAACTCGATGTCACGAATTCCACCACGACCTGTTTTAAGATCAGCAGAATCAACTCCTTCACGAATTGATCTCTGTTCGATCTGCCGCTTCAGGGCCCGGATTCCACTAATTTCAGTCCGCGGCAACCATCGACTGTAAATCCAAGGATGTAGCTCAGCGAGTAATTTCTCGCCTAAATGCCTATCACCAGCGATACACCGAGCTTTTACCCAAGCCTGCCGCTCCCATGTTCTCCCCTGCCTGTCATAATATCTTTGAAGTGCTGCACGCGGTAGCACGAGCGGACCTTGTCCGCCATGCGGCCTAAGTCGTAGATCTACTCGGTATGCTGCCCCCAATTCAGTTTGATCATTGAGCATGCGAGTTACTTCCTGAACTACTCTCGTGAAAAACTCACCCGTTGTACATGTTTTTGACCCCGCCACGTCACCGTCTTCGGAATAACAAAAAATAAGATCTACATCGCTCGAATAGTTAAGTTCATTCCCACCAAGTTTTCCAAGAGCTACCACCGCAATTGTTGCGGGGCGACCATCTGTTGTGAGCGGAGTTCCACGACGTTGTTGCTGCTGCAGAAATACCACACGTAGAGCTTCATCAATGACACACTCAGCAATCGCTGAAATTTGGTCCACCACGGTTTCAAGTCGTTGCTGTTTGACGATATCACCGTAAGCAATACGAAGAATTTCTCGACGTTTAAAACGACGGAGTTTATGCATCACAAAAGAGGAGTCTAATGAATTGCCGACCTCAGACCTTAAAACATCTCGCAGTGACTCCCGCTTTTCCGGCCTGCCACCACCTCTTCTAATAGATTCCCAAACATCGGGCTCGGCAATGATAATCTCACCAAGAAATGGACTCGTAGCAAGAACCTCTAGAAGTTGGTCGAGAGCCTCAGGATCTTCTTCAAATATTGCCACAGCGGCAGATGGGCTAGGGACGACTTGAAGAAATCGGCCCAGAGTTACAAGAAGTCGATCGGCATCGCCAAACAACGGAAGAAGTTGTCCAAGAGACTTAATGAGATTCCCAAGTGCATGAAGACTTACACCTTGCTCTGCTAATATCTTAAATATCCGTTGCGCATTTCCGCTGTCATCTATCCCTGCACTACGTGCCCAGGAATCAAAAACAGCCTGGTCTGCGAGAAGGTGTGTAACGTTTCTAGGTATCATTCGATCTGGCATTTGCATGAGGTCCTGATCACTCCACGCAAAAATATCCCGAAATTGTATTCGCCGTGATTATCTTCGAGCATCTCTGCTGACCGCCTGTGCAGGAAACTTAATCTGATGCACAGCAGGGTTTTGTTTTTCTAAATAATCGAGAGGCACAGCATCAGCTAATCCGTCAGCCACCTCTCCAGCAAGACTCCAAGAGCCTGCGGATGTGATATCAATGTCCACCATCCTGCCAATGAGACGAAGTGGTGCATCAAAGACCACAATTCGATCACACATCGTTCTACCAGTAAGTTGAGCAAAGCCATCCGGCCCAGGATTGACTGCTCGCCTTTCTTCACGGGTTGACAGCCCTTCTACAAGCACCTGCTGGCGAGATCCAACGAATCGCTGATTTCCCTCCAAACTTGCAACTGACTGAGCTTCCTGAAGAAGACGGTTTCTTTCCTTCTTAACGCTCTCCGGCACATCATCTGACTGCGTATCAAATGCTTTTGTACCCGGCCTTGGACTGTACTTAAAAATAAAACTATTTTTGAACTTTACCGTTTTCACGAGTTCAAGACTTAAGGAGAACTCTTCGTCCGTTTCACCACAAAAACCAACGATAAAGTCACTTGATAGGGCCGCATGAGGAATTGCATCCTTTAACCTGTCAAGCATTTCCATATATTGGCCAATCGTGTATCCCCGCTTCATTCGCTTCAGAACGTCATCTGAACCGTGTTGGGCTGGCACGTGTAGATAGTGTGAGACTTTTGGAAGATCACGAACTGCATGAATAAGGTCATCTGTCATATCACGTGGATAGCTCGTCACAAATTTTATCCGATCAAGCCCATCAATCATATTCAATTCTAATAACAAATCTGATAGCCGAGATGTCTTGCCTCCATCTGACCATCTGTAGCTATTCACAGTCTGCCCGATGAGTGTTATTTCTTTGCAACCCTCTGCGACTAATCCTTCAGCTTCAGCGATAATGGCCTTTGGAGGCCTCGCCTGTTCTGGCCCTCGCACCCTCGGCACAACACAAAAAGCACAAAACTTGTCACATCCTGTCTGTGTACGAACGAACGCCTGAAATGGTGTTGGTCGCATCGAAGAATCTCGATCCGGATTGTAGCTCTCAAAACTGTCTACAACCTCCAATCGACTACCTGATTTACGATCAAGACTAACCTCAATCTGTGGACCCTTCCCTGCCTGAATCAGATCAATGAGCGACGGAACTCTGTGCAGTTGGCCAGGACCAACAACAAGATCGACCCACGGGGCTCGTGCACGAATCATTTCCTGATCTTTTTGAGCCATGCAGCCAAGTACACCAACGATTAGGCCTGGGGCTTTTGCCTTTTGCTTACGAACGCGACCGAGCGCTGAATAGATTTTATCCTCTGCATGTTGACGAACACTGCATGTATTAAAAAAAACTGCATCTGCATCCGACATGGTAGCCGTCATGTCCCACCCTTGTCGACGTAACGCAGCAACGACAAGTTCACTGTCAAGGACATTCATTTGACAGCCGACGGTCTCAATAAATAAACGTTTTGTTGAAGCCATACAAATGATCTTATCCTAAGGACTAAGGGATGTCTCCATGGGTGACCGAAGCAGGCAATTGTGAGCCTACTCGCATGGAACTTCCCCGCAGAAAATCTACCGCTGACATTGCACGCTTACCCTCAGGTATTACCTGTCTTATCGCTAATCGGCTCCCTCCACCACATGCAACAACAAAACCATCTGCGTTGATCTCGGTGATCATTCCTGGCTGCATAGTTGCATCAATTGATTGGCCGTCAAGAACCTCGGTTTCTGAACACACAAGCCGACGTACGCCGTTCATATGGGGGACAAATGCTGTTGAGCGAGGCCACGGGACAAATGCTCTACGCCGACGATCAATATCTACAGCCGTCATTTCCCAATCAATAAACCCGTCCTGCTTTGCAATTCTTGGTGCTTTTGTTGCTTTGCTTTCGTCCTGAGCCTGCCCAACTGCTACAGGTACGTTTTTCTTTGGACAATCTCCTACCCTCTGAAGACTGTCGAGAGATTCCAAAACAGCCTCGACTCCAATCTGAGCCAAACGCGTCTCCAACTCAGCAGACGTTTCTTTTTCACCAATTCTTGTGGAACGAGTAGCGAGGATATTCCCAGCATCAAGTTTTGGTGTCATATGAATCACGCTGGCACCAGTTTGGGTGTCACCACATAAGATTGCCCACTGCACAGGAGCAGCGCCGCGATGCCTTGGAAGGAGAGAGCCGTGCAAATTGACACCCCCCAAACGAGTCGCGCGAAGCGTGTCTCTGGAGAGAATCTGACCGTAGTCACAAACCAACATTATATCTGCCCCAAAGGCTTTCAGTTGATCCTGCACACCGACTGCATTGACATCAGGCGGGTCCAGTAGATCGAAGCCAGCTTTCTGTGCAACTTCCCGCATCGGATTCAAAGGCGCACGTCTTTTACGCGGAGCACGAGTGGGTCTGGTAACAACTGCAACTATGCGATGCCTCGAAGCCAAGAGTGCCTCAAAAGACGGAAGAATAAAACCTCCCGTCCCCATGACCACAACAGATAAGCCGCTCTGTAGATCTGTAGCACTCATGGCTTACAACGTTGGGCCTCGAGTTGATCCAATTCAGAAATGATTTCATCTTCAGGTAACAATTCACCACGAGATTGCTTGCCTCGATAAATGTCTTCGAGTAACTCGAGGTCTCGCTTCACTTCGAGACTAGCTGCATCAGGAAGCCTGTCAGTAAACAGTCGCCCTTCTAGGTGATCAAATTCGTGCTGGACAACACGAGCAAGGAAGCCATCAAGATCAATGCGTACCGGCTGACCATTTAAATCCCAAGCATCGATGATAACGCGTTGCGGGCGTCGAACGTCAGCTCGTAATCCGGGAAGGCTGAGGCATCCTTCCTCTTGGATTGCCGTCCCACGAGGCCTGCTCAGTGTCGGATTCAGAAAGGCCTGCTCCTCACCAGAATCTGGATCACCTGTAGGGTTCACGACAAACATTCGATACGGCAAGGCTACCTGATTCGCTGCCAAACCGACTCCCTGTGCGTCATACATAATTTCAAACATTTGTTCGACAGCATCGCGAACACCATTATCGATACGGAGAAGTGGCTTTGCCTTCCTGAAGAGCGCTGGATGTGGGTACTCAACAAGGCTGAGCGTACCAACAGAGGTCTCATCAGAGGGTCTAGAATTCGAGTTTGGTGAAGTGGACACAAGAAACCTGCAGGCCTTCTACAAATAAAAATAATGCGTTCAAAACAATACTCCCTATATGATACCTTTTTCTTACTCTGACAACAGGATTAGCCTCGTGAATCACAATCTGTCAAATACTGGAAAGCCGCCCGCATGGTGCCATCCCGCCGTGCTTCTGGCAACCTGTTTTTGGATTGGTAGAATACGGCCTGCACCCGGGACGTGGGGGTCTGCAGCTGCGATACCTGTTATCGTGGCGCTTACATATGCCAAAGCACCCTTCTTCGTTGAAGCATTGTTGTGGCTGACTGTGTGCTGCATCGGCATACCTCTTTGCACAATTGCATCACGTCAACTTGGGAGCCAAAAAGATCCATCTTCGATTGTCATTGATGAGTTTTCAGCCATGCCTCTTGTGGTCCTTGCTGTTTCTCCCGAGCAACGAACGTGGTTTGTCATATTGATTGCTTTTCTTCTTTTCCGTCTCTTTGATATTACGAAGCCGCCCCCCTGCCGACAACTTGAAAATCTGCCTCACGGGCTCGGTGTTATGGCAGACGATTGGGCTGCAGCTGGATTTTCAGCCTGTGCTCTTTTTATGATATTGTTTTTGTTTTCATAAACTTTAATTACCACACTCATTTACACTGACTGCGTTCCGTCCTGCTTGCTACCTGTGAGGCAAAACCTGGGCGATTAAAGTATCAATGTCACCAGACTGAAGCGCTTCAACAAACAAGGGCACACTTCTATAAATTAGGTTACTCGTAATCTGCACAACCCAATTCTGGAGAAGTGGAGTAATTGTGATGACAAACCGTGCATGTTTATGTGCCTCCCACATTTCAATTGCTGTTCCCATTGACGCCTCAGGGATATACGCAATTAAAACATCAAATTGCTGGCACATACCTATATGCCCGCAAAAAACATCCCTTGCACGATTGCTGCTATAGCCCACCGAATCAGTGTGATTCGCAAATGGGTCATACACCTCCGCGCGTGGCCAGTGTCCATGTACAATAGCATGTAATGAATCACGATACGATTGATCGTGTACGCATGACGACGCGTATGAACCCTGCATAATCCCCGCAAGAAAAACTCTCATGCCTCACTCCACATCAACTAAAAAAAAACCATCTCGTTTGACAACTCAAAAGAGTGCATCACGAACAAAAACTAAAGGGCTGGACAAATGTCGCACACCAGATCCATCGAAGATACCCGCGATTGATTTTACAAAAGCACAAAAAACTGTTCTTGATCTTCTGAAGATTCCAGGCATTTCAGGCCAAGAAAAACAAGTCGCTGAAGTCATTCGTAAAAAACTAATCGATGCCGGCTGCCCTAAGAACCTAATTTCATTTGACCAGGCACATAAAAAAACACCTCTTCAAGGTAACTGCGGCAACTTGATCGTAAAACTACCGGGCACTCGGCGAGGCCCTCGTCGACTCCTTATGGCACATATGGATACCGTTCCGGTTTGCGAAGGAACAAGGCCGGTTGTCAAAGGAAATATCGTGAAAAGCGGGAATCGTATGACCGGTCTCGGTGCAGATGATCGTTCTGGCTGCGGCGTCGTACTCACTACGGCCCTTGAAATCCTAAGACAAAAAATTGATTACCCACCAATCACATTCTTTTTTGCGATACAAGAAGAAGTAGGCCTATGGGGTGCTCGTACAGTGAAGGCAGCCGACCTAGGAAAACCAAAGCTAGCCTTTAACTTTGATGGCGGAGATGTGGACAAGCTAACCATTGGTGCAACGGGTGGAGAACGCCTTGATATAAAAATTGACGGAATCCCAAGCCATGCTGGCGTTGCACCGGAACAAGGCGTCTCGGCAATTGCTATAGCCTCCCTCGCTATCGCATCCCTTCACGACGAGGGATGGCACGGATTAGTTAAGAAGGGCTCAAAAAGAGGGACGAGTAACATTGGTGTCATCAATAGTGGCGCTGCCACAAATGTTGTTGCAGAACGTGCAACTATTCGGGCAGAGGCAAGAGGACATGACCCTGGTTTTCGAAATAAAATTGTTCGTGCAATTGAGAAAGCATTCGACAAGGCTGCTCAAAATGTACGATCGGCAAGTGGTCACAGAGGTACTGTTTCAATCACGAAACGATTGGATTACGAGGCATTTCGAATCCCACAAACTGACTTGTCAGTTGTCACCGCCCACAAGGCTCTTGAGTCTATTGGTTATAAGCCATATTACGATGTTTCTAATGGTGGCCTTGATGCAAACTGGATGGCGGCCAATGGAATACCCACAGTTACTCTTGGCTGTGGACAACATGACATTCATACAACAAACGAATGGCTTGACCTCACCGCGTACAAGGCTGCATGTCGTGTTGCACTCATGCTTGCAACCAGCTAAGGAAACCTTCTGCAGTCGGGCAACTACCTAGCCTGTTTTTCATGCTTACAGGCGAGCCTTGAAAACTAGAATGTCGACCCCTGAGGAGAGCTAACTACCCATCAACATGATGTGTGCTGTCAGTCGACAGAAAGATCCTTAGGAAGGATTTATTAAAATCTACTCATTCCCTGTTCCAAGTTGCGAACTGAATGAGAGACGAAACTTTACGAGTGGCACAACGTTAAATACTAAAATGAGCAGACATCGTTGGAATATTGGGATAGTTGGTGGAGGTCCAGGAGGACTCTTCACTGCTTACCGCCTCGAGCAACTGTGCTCCACACCACCAACCATTACTATCTTTGAATCCAGCAATCGTCTTGGAGGAAAATTGTTGACCGAACAATTTTCAATTAAAGACTTTCAATACGAGGCTGGTGCAGCTGAGTTCTATGATTATTCCTTGATTGACGAAGACCCCCTTCGAGAACTTGTTGAACACTTCGGCCTTCCGATTCAACCAATGGGCGGGGCCTCTATGGTGCAAGACAAAAAAATCATAGGCACACTTGAAGACGTTTACGACAACCTTGGTGACACTGCTTTCAACGAATTTATTCGTTTTAATAATCGTGCAAAATCAGAAGTGTCACCTCGTCAGTTTTATGATGGAACACCGACATCACACATCGAATTGCGGAACACACCTACACCAGAAGATCGATTCAGTAAAACGATTGATCGACTTCCGGCTGAGGCAAAGAACTATGTTGGGCAGCAGATTCATAGTGATCTTGCAGCAGAGCCCCACCAGACAAGTCATCGATACGGACTCGATAACTTTCTGATGAATGATCCTGCTTATATGCAACTGTACTGTATTACTGGAGGGAATGATCTTCTTGTAAATGCCATCACTTCACGTCTCTCTGCAAACATACATCTTCACACCGAAGTAACTGCTGTTTGCAAAACTGGACAGAATACGATGCAGCTTTCGTGGAACAGCGAAGGCCGTCACGTGTGCGAAGAATTTGATGCCGTTATCCTTGCTCTCCCTATCGAGCCACTAAAAGGAATTGTGTTTTCTGGTAGTGAACTCCAATCTGTTATGGAAAAACATATTACGCATCACGACCATCCGGCTGATTACCTCCGAATCACAATACTCTTTGAAAAACCATTCTGGAAATCATGGCTGCAAGACTCATACTGCATGCTTGATGCCTTTGACGGCTGTTGCCTTTATGACGAGTCGTCACGAACACCAGGAGCACAGCACGGAGTTCTCGGCTGGCTACTTGGTGGCACAGCAGCCAAGAAAATGGCCGGTCAAAATGATGAAGAACTCGTAGCTGCAGCAATTGAGTCTCTTCCGTTCCATCACGAGGAGGCAAAACAACTTTTCTGTGAAGCCAAAGTGCATCGTTGGCTAGGTGCGGTAAGCGCGCAGCCGGGTGGCTTCCAACAGTACAGCACCGACTCGCGACATTGTCCCGACCCCAACGACTACTCGCGACTATTTGTAGTCGGTGATTATCTATTTGACTCTACATTAAATGGCGTGCTCGATTCTGCTGATTATGCTGCAGGCTGGATCGCAACGATGGCAGCAAAAGGCAATGAGTAAAGCATCAATGAATACCCCTGAGACTAATAATTATAAAAACGTTACTCTGGAAGAAAATGATACCGCTTCTGCAGACTCCCCACATGTCAGGGAGGTGGAGGACATCTCATTTCAGTCGCTGTCCATTGAAACAAATGTTGAGTTCCTAAAGATTTCAACAGACGAGAATATTGAAAAGCATCTCAGCGAATGTATCGCGTGGATCAAAGAAGGTAATTCTGCAGGCAACCCAATTACCCTTGAGGTTTACGGGACACTTGTTGTCTGGACGCCGGCACGAATGGCCCTGGTCACGTCACCACGTAACTTCCGAAATGCAGAATGTGCGGTTTTGGAATTTACAAAAACGGCATTCGAAATGACTGCTATCGAACATCTCCTTGCTGCAGCGTGGGAACACTACGAAGATGATCTTCCATGCGGCTTCTCCTTCCACAAGTCAGACACAAGCACTGCAGCAACTCTGTCAAATCGATACGTTCGAGCGATGTCACTCTCGGGGAAGATTTCCCGACTCTCGCCCCGCATTCATCTTCCACCTGAACACCCACCAACCTTGGCAGGTCAGCTTGGCGAAAGACTTCGAGAACGGTCTCGCTTAGTGGATCGTGAAGAATTTGCTGATGAACAAATTGATACTATTATTCGACTCTACGAGACTACCGGGCAACGCGTAAGTGAATACACAATAGCGCATCGGGAGTACATTCTTATTTGGATCATTGTATTGCTACTCGGAGCAGAAATCTTACTTTTACTCACAGATCTGCTCTCATCGGTTGGGAATTAACCTCGTGCGACTTCTCTCAATCGATATCCTGCGAACAGTAGCTATTGGAATGATGGTACTCGTCCACTTCGTAGAGAATCTATCCGCTCATTACAACTCCTCACAAATTGGTCCGGCTTCTCGTGAGCATATCTGGTGGCTGCCTGTTGGCCTTGCGGCACCACTCTTCACATTACTCACTGGTGTCAGTTACCACTCTTGGATTACAGCACAAGAAGATCGTGGTATCGATGACGGCACTATCTCGAAACGGTCTGTCCGGCGAGGTCTTGTCCTTATTGGAATCGGCTTTGCTTTTAACATCTTCGTCTGGTTACCGGAGGACACCTTCAACTGGGACATTCTTACATTCGTTGGTTCCGCACTCATTATTCTAAATTTGATTCGCAAGTTGCCTACCGAAGTTTTACTGACTGGCATTCTTCTTGTTGTAATATTGAGCCCACCACTTCAGGTCCTCTGTGACTACTATGCTTTTTGGAACAGTGGGTATTTCGAGTACGACCTCACACTTTCAGATCTTGTTACTGGATACCTTGTCACCGGATATTTCCCACTTTTCCCATGGATTATTCTTCCAATAATTGGCTTTATTATTGCACCCACACTCTTCACGCCGTCAAACAGTCTGCCTCATAGCCTGAGACCATCACGATTTCTGCTAGTGGTGCATGTAAGCATCGGATGCCTTGTTGCATCATTTGTATTACAGAGACTCATCTCCTTGCCTTCTCTAATTTCTCAATGGACCATGTTTCCCGCTTCAAGCAGCTACCTCCTTGGCGTAGCTGGGATGGCTCTTCTCAGCCTCTTGGCCCTTAATACAGTTATTGATAAAAATTGGAAAGAAGAACGTAGTTCTCTCACTACGAGAACCGCTGCAAAGTGGTGCCGTATTACCAGCAAGCATTCACTCTCTCTCTATCTTCTTCACCACATGGTCCATCTTTGGCCACTTTGGATTTACGGACTAATGACAAATGGTGAGCCGACTGCACACTGGCAGAACTTCTTGCCGGTTATTGTCTCGGCATCGCTTGCACTTTTTTTCTGCATACTTGCTATTCCACTATTTGTAATGATTGATAAATATCAGTTGCCGACTGTTGAACGCATAATGAGATGGATAGGTGACTGAGAAAGCAGCAAAAACCGACGAATAATTCAACGAGTGATGAAACACGGCGACGGCACTTGCGCACGTAGACGACACGCCGTCCGATACGTACATTTCTGAGTTATGCCGACTAAGAAAACAAAGAAGATACGTCCGCAAACACCTACTCGGCGGACACCAAGCCGTGTTAGAGAAGGCGACTGTCTTGACTTATTAAGCAGGGTTGC
>Ga0233432_10001000_pt1 | contig 27389 bp, 27 predicted proteins | sample SI_122_August201_6_FD_179870 | JGI IMG/M metagenome (GOLD analysis project Ga0233432, IMG submission 179870) | Seawater microbial communities from Saanich Inlet, British Columbia, Canada - SI_122_August2016_10_MG | ecosystem: Environmental > Aquatic > Marine > Inlet | place: Canada: British... | reverse complement strand
AGGAGTATAATATGAAAAAATTTATTATGGACAGACTTAGCGAAAGAACTTCACTAGACGGTGCAGTGCTAATCGGCGCAGGAATTGCGTTTTTAATCTTTAAACCAATCGCAAGTATAGTAGCATATGGTGCTATTGCATACGGCGCCTGGACTATCTACAAAAGAGAAGACTAAAGTTTACTAATATCTAGGTTACTAGAAGCAGGCATATCCCATATCTGCTTCTTGGTAACGCCCATCTTTTGTGCAAATTTCTTACTATCACAGGTCTTACATACGTGAAAGTAGTTGTTTGATATACGTTTAGGATCCATTGATCCCCTCTTACGTTCAAACTCTATATTACAATTATCACAACGCATTACAACCATAGTAACTTCGCGACTATAGGTATGTTCCTTGCCGGTTGAACTACAACGAGTGTGTCGGGTTTGCTTTTTAAATTCTCTTATATACATAACTATATTTACATTAAGATTATAAAAACTATCGATAAATAACAGTAAGGAGACATAATGATTTTACCTATTACACTCACAGAACAAGCAAAAAACAAAATTAACGAGCTATGTGTTGCTAATACAGAGCAGTTTGGAGTACATTTGAGCCTTAAAGGCGGTGGATGTGCTGGTTTTGAATATGCTTGGGGTATGATAGCAAAAGAAGATGTCCAACCAACAGACGAAACTATTAGTACTAGTACAGGTAATTTAGTCATAGATTCTATGGCACACATGTATTTGTTCGGATGTACAATTGATTATGAAACTAATGTGTTCCAAACACAATTTGTAATCAATAATCCCAATGCACAGAGTGCATGTGGATGTGGAATTAGCGTAAACTTCGACATGGACGCTGTCGAAAAGAATAATGAAATGATAACGGAGCTCACATAAAATGGCAAAACAAGATATTAATATCGGCGTTGAGGGTAACGACGGCACAGGCGATAGTATTCGCGAGTCGTTTCGTAAAACGAATGAAAACTTTAACGAGCTTTACGCTGTTATTGGTGAAGGTGGACAAATTGGACTTACTGATTTAAGCGGTGTAGCAATTGATAGTTTTGAAAACTTTCCAAGTACAGACTCAGCACCAGTACTAGCAGGTATTAACAATAATACACAAGGTAGCGAATTAGAATTTTTTAGACTTGTTAGTGACAGCTTTGTTAATCCAGACACAGATGATAGTATTGAATTTGATGTAAGTAGAGTAGCTGATGACGGACGTCCTGTTATTGTTGTTAAAAACAAAAAAGCATCGTTAGCAAGTGATCCTAATCCAACTCTTAGTGCAGATTTAAATCTCAACGGACGCATTGCATTAAACACTGCTCCTTCGTCACAGTGGGCGCAATTGGCGGCTGACTTTGATATAAACAGTAGTTTTACTGAAGACGATGTTCTTATCAACAAAGGCTTTGCTGATCAAACTTATTTAAAATCAACTGGTTCGGGTATTGGTGGACAATTACGTGTACGCACAGAAGACGAAATTAATACTGAAGACTACACATATACTATTGCTAGTTTTGATAGTAGTGGTAGAATGGTTATCAATGATAGATTTCAAGACGGTGTATTAGTAACTGGTGATGGTCATGGTTTAGATAGTTCTGGTAACGGAGCACCATTCCTTTATGCAACAGCAGGAACTAGTGCTATAGATACTAGTGTTTCACCTAGTAGAACACTTACAGATACTACTGAATTTCCATTAACAAAGTTCTTTATTAGAATTGTAGATAGTGTAACAATTAGTTTACACCCTACTGAAACTGATGCAACAGCAGGCACAAACGCTCTAGTTATAGCAGGCGGTAGTGGAGTACAAACACTAAAAGATTTTTATTATCAACCAGACGTATTACAAGGCGATTACCTTGCTAATGAAGCTATTCCAAGAGAAAGCGCATTACGCAGAAAAGGTGATCAAATGGACGGAAAACTTTATCTTGAAGATCACCCTGGTGAGCTTGCAGGTATTGGTAGTCCTAACGGTTTAGAGGACCTACAAGCAGCAACAAAATTTTATGTAGATAACACAAGTTTTGCATCTAATATTAACTTGTTTGTTAGTACATCAGGCGACGATACACAATCAAGTACGCCTCCAGGTAAAGAAGGACGTTCATTAGCATATGCATTCCGTACTGTTAACGCAGCGGCACGTAAAGCAGAACTTATTGTTAATTCAAGTCCAGTAGAGCCAGGGCCATACATGCAGGTTATTGAGTATGGCGCTAATGCAGCTAGTTTAATACCGTCTAAAGTATACAGTGCAGATTTTGACGCAGCTCTTGCTCCGGACTATACTGATCCAGTTACAGGTGCTACAGGTGAAAAATTAAATTTACTTGTTAATAAAAACAAAGAATTTGTTATTGCAGAAACTATTGCATGGGTCACTGATAAAATTGCAACTGCAACAGCTGACTTAACACTAACTCCGGCAGACGATGACTATATTTGGAAGAACTTTGCATATGACGAAACAATATGTGCTAGAGACTTAGGATATATTATTGATTCTGCTAGATTAGATACATTGTCAGGTACTAATACTAACAAACTATCAAGAACATCAGGACTGAGATATTTTAGTAATGCAAGTGGCGTGTTAGCAGCAACTACTCAACAATCTCAAACAATTGCTACTATTAATAAAGCAAAACAGATTTTAGAATCTTATATCCTTACAAACTCAGCATATCCAGCACCATTAAATGTTGATTATAATCAGTATTACGATGTAAGTCTTGTTGATGCTCCAAGCACAGCAATTGATATCTTTGCTGATAAGTTTGATATTGTTACTGGGATTATTAGCAGTGAAGGTGAAACTATTCCTGCACTACGTGAAGGCGCACCTATTTTATTAAAAATTACTAATGGCGGTAATGATAGTGTATGGCAAGGACAGTTAGGAAATACTGATTTAATTCCAGGTAAAATTGTAACTGGTACAAGAAGTAAAGCAGTAGCACGTATAGTAAGCTATGACAGAGATGTTAATGACGGTTCTAATACAGATACACTAGAACTTATCTATGAAGAACCATTTGAGTTTTTAGTTGACAATGCTGAAAGAGATATTCAAAATACACAAGTTGCAAATGCAATAGGCGACACACTTGAGTTTGGTAACTATGTAAGTACAAAACAAGTTGTAATTAAAATTGAATCAGGAATATATTACGAAGATTATCCAATCAAAGTAAGTTCGCAAGTGTCAATTGTTGGTGACGAAATGAGACGTTCAATTATACGTCCAAGGAATCGCGTTTCACAATCAAAGTGGGCAAACTCATATTTCTATCGTGACAAATATTTTGACGGATTGACCTTACACAGTAACACAGTTACATATCAAGACGAAGCAGTTCTTACACTTAGTGGCGGCTCTATAACAGCGTTTAAAGGTGACAAACTTACACAAGACAATACATTTACATATAACGAAGCAAAATGTAGACGAGATTTAGACTACATTATCAGCGCAGCTGGTTTTGATATTGCTATGGGTACAAACTATAATGCCATAACACAGGGTCTTTCTTATCAAAGAGACAGTGGTGCAGTTGTACAAAGTAGTCAACTTTCACAGGAATTAGCATCTGTTGGCTTTGCTGGAGATAGAGTTGCTGAACTAACTGATGTTGCTGATAATACATTATCGTTAGCACGTTCAAACGGTTACTTTGACACTGTGTTAAATATTATTCAAAACGGTAATACAAATTCAGAAGAAGTTGGTACTACTAGCGACATTTCAACTACATTATTATTTCCAGCACCAGATGGTGTTGATTCTAATAAAATTGCAGCTCGTGATAAACTAAGAGCAAATAGACAGTTTATCAAAGACGAAATTGATGCGTGGGTTAAAAATGTAAATCCAGTAACTGGTGCACCAGACTTTGATACTATTAACGTACAAGTCGGACAATGGGTTGATGCATTAACTTATGATGTTCTTTATGGCGGAAATGATGCAAGTACTACACAAGCAAGATTATATTTTACTGACACTAGTTTAAATCCAGACACTCCTGCAGGAACTTCTGGCAATGTAGCAACACTTACGGCGGCAGCAGGCCATTTACGTAGTATTATTACAGACATACTAGTCGGTACTCTAATTACACGGGCAACTGGTAATTCAGCTGTACAAAATACATCTGGATCAAATGCAAGTAGTTCAGAAGGTTCCGTAGCTTCTGCAAATTTACAAATTATTGAAACTGCATTAACAAATGCAACATTACCTAGCGCACCTACACTGCCAAGTGTTACATGGTCAACACCATCATTAAAAGATGCTAAAGTTGATATTGATAATAACTTAGCCGAAGCTGATACTGATATTAATATTGTTGATCGTACGATAGCATTTATTGATAGCAATACCGGTGTTCGAGCAACTATCCTTGAAGACATAACAAATGCTGTCACAGTTAAAGTTCGTTATGACGATGGATTTAATCCTGCAGGAACTAATGTTGCTGCAAGTTCACCATTTAACGGAACTGATGACATTGTACTCAACGGAGTAGACCAAACAGGTATTACAGTCACTGGTATAGATACAACAAATGAAATTGATTATGATATTGGTTGGCACTATTCACAAGATTCACGCAAGCCAATTAATACAAGTACAGAACTTTCCGTTGGAAACAAAGGCGGTAGAGACGTTGCTGCTGAAATATTAAGACAAAATAAAATTAATATTCAAGAAGAAGTTTACGACTTTATGGACAGACAGGCTACTGCTGCTGTTGCTGCTGGATTTGGAACATGGGCACAAGTACAAATTGAAACTGCTGGTCCTGTTACTCCAGTAAAAGGAGAAACACTTACTCAACTTACTACCGGAGTAACTGGCGTAGTTAAAGAGGATCCTGCTATTGCAGGTGGTGTAGCAACTTTTATACTTGTATCACCTAGTGGCACATTCAATTTATCTAATGCGTTCACTGGATCAGTAAGTGGTGCATTAGGAGTAGGAAGTGTTCCTACATCAGTTACTGTAGGCAAGTTTACCTTTACTACAAAATGCTATAGAGATATTGGTTATATTGTTGACGCACTTGTATTTGATTTAAGCAAAGGTCGCAACGATCAGTCAATGGAAATACAAGGAAAATATTACGAAGGTGCAGTTGAAGTAGGACAAGAAGAAATTACTTCACAAGCCATCGGCAATATCAAAACTATTGCAGGCGGATTACTTAATACAGCAGGTGCCGCGGCGCCAGTTGCATCAACTATTACATCTTGGAAACTAACACAAACTGTTCCACAAAGTGAATCAGGTGCAAGTGGAGTTGTAGACAATTTAATTGATACTATTGTATTTGCATTTAATAGTGAATATAGTCCAGCACTAAACAACAAAGACATGGATGTGTTCTTAATGAACGATGCTACAATTATACGTAATTGTACTGTACAAGGACACGGCGGATTTATGACAGTACTTGATCCAAATGGTCAAATTCTTACTAAATCTCCATACATACAAACAGGTTCAAGTTTCTCACAATCAGTTAACGAACAAGCATTTAGAGGTGGTATGTTTGTTGACGGATTTAATGGTAATATGCCATTTGAAATTGTTGAGCAAAAAAATGGCGACCCATTTAGATTATATGCAAGAAGTAAAAGATCTCAAACAGAAGTTCTTGGAGTAGGCGTTGGACACGGCTTGTTTGTAAGACGTCCACAGTTACCAGCACCGTTTTATGTAAATGGTGTACGCTATCAAGTTAACTCAATTGTAAATCACGATATTGAAAACGGTACAGCAGAATTTATCCTTGATAAAACTTCTGGAATAAGAGCAGGTAATCAAAACGGACTAGGGTGGCAAGGACCTGTAACAGGTTATACATATCCAGGTGGGGTAAAAACTCCTACATACGGACAAAGTGAAAATTATCCTACTATATTACAAACAGCTGGTAACAGATCGCAGCTAGGTAATGACTTTACACAAATTAACGATTTAGGTTACGGACTACTTGTTACTAACACAGGGTTGTCAGAGATGGTTGGTATGTTCACATACTACTGTCATGCAGCCTACTATGCAAACAATGGTTCAGAAATTAGATCCGTAGGTGGTTCAAATGCTTATGGTAACTTTGGTTTAGTTGCAGCAGGCAGTGACCCTAACGAAGTTCCGGCAGCAGGTGCATTAGCATACGATACTGTACAGACAGCAAAAGTTTATGTGAATGATCCAGCACAGTTTAGTGCAGATGCAAACCAAAGTTATATATATGTTTACGACACAGATTTTACTCCTTTACCAGAAGGTGAAATTGATATTACATTTGAAAATCGTCAAGCTATTTCAGATTTAGATCTTGGTGCTGCTCAAATTACTATTACTGGTCACGGGTTTACTACTGGTGAAAAGATTAGAATATCTGATAGTACGTTTACTGATAGTAGTGCAATAGACAACGTAACAGTTGTTGGTTCAACTATACAAGTAAACGGACATCCATTTAATACCGGAGACAGAATTACTATTTCTGGTACAACAGGTGTTACTAATTTAAATGATGATCATTTTGTAAGAGACACTGGTACTAACACGTTTACTATTCACAACAGTTCTGCAGGCGCAGCAGCAAATAATGATTTAGTAGCATTAACTGGTACTTGGGGCAGTAATGGTACAGTAACATATAATATTACAAGTGGTCTAAACGGAGACTTTTTTGTACAATATATTGACACTAGTAACTTTACTGTTCATTCATCTTATGCAGATGCCTTAGCAGGAACCAATAAGCCAACTCTTAACGGTACTTGGGGAGAAACTGGAGTAGTATATCCAGCAGACGAAGTAGGTTCATTTACTGGAAAGTTTGAAGTTGTTAACGTAGTATCAGCAAGTGCTGAAGATGGCGTTGCAGCAGTTGGACAACAGAATTTTACAACTAGTGCTAATGTAACAGCATATTGGGGAGACACAGTAACACAGCAAAATACAGGTGCTGTTGGTTCTGTTGCATATCCACAAAGAACTGCACAAGGTGCAGATGCTAATGGCGATCCAATTATTATAGGTGGAACAACATTAATTGTAACACAAGCTGACGGTGCTACACCATTTAATACTACAGATGATATTAAAATTGAAAGTGTTTGGGACTCAGTAGAATCAGTATCATACAGCGACGGTATTAATATTACTGCTATTGCTAGTCAAGAAGCAGTAGGCGATACTAGTCACTTAGTAACAACATATGACGGTAGCACAGGACTTCCGTTAAATGGCGGCAACGGTACTGTTTGGAAATTGTCTTTCTCAAATCAAACAAATGATGAAAATGCATCAACTGGCGGATTGACGTATAAACTGTATGGTGGCGAAACTGTAACTATTAGACAACGTGCTAAGTTTATGATCGATAATATTGAAACATTACCAGCTCGTCCTAGTACAGCATTATTGTTCCAAGAATCAGACACAGTATACAGAACATTATCATTTGATGAAAAACCTATTACAACGTGGGGCGATACAGCAGATCAAACTTTGCCAGGTGGATATAGAGTAGTATTGTTTGATGCAAACTACGATTATATAACTCCAACTGTTGGATATGATTATTTTGAATCACAAGTTAAAATACAACTCGGAAGTGATCTTAGTTCAAGTATTGCTGTTGACGACACTATTACACAAGGCAGTGCATCAGGTATTGTACACTTTGTAAGTTCAAATGTAGACGGCTTTACTACAGTATACGTTAAAGATTGGAACGCAACTTCATTTACAACAGGCGGAGTCTTAACTATTGCAAGCAGTAGTTTAGCAGGTAGTACTCCAACAGAAGTTGTTGAATTTAGTAGTTCAGATACATTTGGTGCTACAGCAGGCGATACATTAATTGCATTAACAAGCCCAATTGCTGATGATGATTCACAATCAAGAATATCAAACGGTGATATGGTATTTGGTTGGAAAGACCGAGTACATACAGTAGTAGGGTATCATGATGGTGAAGGTAATAGTTATCCAGTTACTAGACCAACTAGTTTAGTTACAGGATTCCCATATATTGAAACTGCGGCAGCTCCAAAAATTGATAAATCTACAATAGCTAATCCAACACCTCCGGGTGCAGGTATTGCAAGACCAGTTAGTCTTAACAACGGAAAAAATCCTGTAAGATTATCAATTGGTATTCCAGCAGATGAGCCAGCAGAAATTACAGTTAATATTTCCTTAACTCGTGCAACTGGTCATGACTTTAGTAATATTGGTACTGGTGGGTTTAATACTACTAACTATCCAAATGTTATTTTAGGAGAACCAGCAAACGGTAAAACTAAAAACTTCCACTTACAAAAAGATGGTGAAGAACTAACTGATGAAGATGGAAATGCACAGGTTTGGGAAAGAAACAAAGGGCGTGTGTTCTACATGTCAACAGACGAAGATGGATTCTTTAGAGTTGGTAAGTTCTTTGAAGTTGACCAAGGTACTGGTACTGTTAAATTTGAAGCACAAATTAATATATCAGGACTAGACGGACTAGGCTTTAGAGACGGCGAAACAATTAGTAAGTTTACTGGTGACTCAGGAATGACACCTGTAGACAACAGTACTGTTCCAACTTCATACTCAGTCGAACAATATATTGATAGACGTTTAGGCTGGGACAGATCTATGAACAAGAAGGCAGCTACCTTAGGTGACGGCTTCCTTCCGCAAAAGAATCCAATACTTACTCCAGTATTAGATGTTGATGGCAATGAAACACATTATATCAACATGCAAAATGGTCGTGTTATTCAATTGAATGACCCAATCGATGACTTAGATGCAACTAATAAAAAGTATGTTGATAATCGCATTTTCTCAAATGACGAAATACAAGAACTAGCAGACGTCGAACTTAATCAAATTACATACGAAAATGATTTTGGTAAAAATGATCTAATAATGCTGACTGGTAATAAACGTGTGTTTATTAAAGTTGATGGAACAGGTACTCCCGAAAATTGGAATATTGGTGATTTAATTACAGGTACTCAATCACAGACAGCAGCATACATTGAAGACTTAGAACAAAAAACACTAGACAATGGTGTTGAAATTTGGTTACTAGTATATCGTCCAAGACAAATTGTAACAATTACAACAAACGGTGCTAGTGAAAACTTAAATGCTTTAGGATTACAAAGAGGTTATTATATACGCCAGGCTAACAGTGGTGCTAGAGGTTATGTACTATTTGAACAAGACCAAAGCTCAACTAATGATGCTATCCTTAAAACACAAGGCAACGAAGTACAACTAATAGAAGTATCAGGAACATTTACTACTAACTCAGCAGATACTCTTATATTAGAACCGGTATCAGGAGCAGCAGATGTTACTACATCAATATACCTTGATGTTGTTACTGTAGAAACTGTTAGAGACTTTGAAAATGAAAAAATAGAAAATAGTAACGGCGCATATGGTCAAACAACCGGCGGAACAGATGGCGCACCAGTTACAACTATGCTGGAATTTGCTAACGCAACTGAACAAAATGCTGATCATTTAGCAGCTAATATTGAGCCAGGTGATCCAACTAGAAGTGATATTAATATAGAACTTACTCGTGTTAGAGGAACAAAAGTTGGTAACGATATAACTGACGGTGGCAAAACAACAATCAACCTACAGTTACAAGACGAAGCAATTATTAATTCTGATGTAAACAACGAAGCAGACATTTTACAAAGTAAACTGTTAATGAACAATGCTCCAGTACTTACATCAAGTGCTGCAAGTTTTGAAGATGAAAGCACATTAGGTCAGCGTACAAAACAGGCCAATCAAGGTCTAGCTGCTTTTGATGCAACTACATTTGCTGAAGACCAAATTTGGACATTAGTAGGCTCGGGTGCAAGTACATTTGTAAATGATTTAGACGTAGGCGACATTGTTAAATCAAGATCCAATGACTATGCATATGTTGTAAAAATTGTTAATGCAGCTGGTCCATATAAGATTACAGTAAGAACTGCTGATGTATTTAATACAGGTAATGCTCAGGCTAATAGATTAACAAGAGTAATTGTTAACCAAAGTGATTTTACACAAGACGAACAATCTGAAGCAGTTGTAACAATCGATAGTATTCTAAATACTGGATACATTAATATTAAAGATCGCGGTATTACATTTGATAAGATACAAAACTTACCAGAGAAAACTGTTATTGGTCGTGCAGACATTGATTACGACGGTGACGACGAAGGTGCAGGTGAAAGTGGTATAGCTAGAGCTGTATCGTTTAGTCAAATTGTTGACGAAGGTGGAGCATTACAAGATAAAGACTTTGATAGTTCAAATCTTCAAACTATTACCGGCGGAGTTATAATAACTACCAATTATGAGTTTAATGCTACAGACGGACAAGTTATTACACAAACTGGGCAATCAGGTAGTGGTACCGTACAAGGTAGTATATTCAGTGAAAATCAAGTAACACTTATTAACGTAACTGGAACATTTAGTAGTGCTGGCACGCCAGGACAATTAAAAATTAATGGCAACCCAGTAACAGGCGGATTTGCAAACGGATTTAATATTGCTCCAACTAATATTATCACTAATCAATCAATTCTAGGTGATGCGTTAATAAAAGTTAAAGATGGATTATACGGAAGTACTCCAGTTACAATATCTGCTGCAGGTGCATCTTTAGTAAGAACATTACAAACTGGTGACACTCTTAGTAATATTGACACTAACAGAAGTTTATCAGGTTGGATACATGGAAAAGGTTTGATTGTAGACGGGTTTGCTGTTGCTGATACAAGTGCAACAGAAGGAACGTTAAATATATATACTCCTGGAATTAATCCAGACGGATCTAACTCTATAGCATTTACTGTAGAAGGAACTAAGCCAGTTGTGGCTGCAGATCCAAATGAACATGTAATGAAAATTCCTTTAGCAAGTGTTCAAATTGGTTCAGAAATTATTGACAAAGATACAACTAACTTTGAAGGATATGCAAGTAGTTTTGCACAAAACGCTGAACTTACTGGCGGCAACGATTCGCCATACTTGGTTACACCTTGGGTATTTACAAACTTTATTCAAGCACCGGGTGAGCTAGATGGTAGTGCTACAGGTATTTCAATAGGAGCAGGCGGATGGAACACTGCTGCTAATGAAATAACTCTTGTTGTTAATGGTGATGCTGACGCATTCAAAGTAACAGAAACTCAAATTATTTTAAGTGCTAGTGCATCGCAACAGGTTGTTGTATCATCAGCATCAACACAATTTAATAATTCAATAATAGTTAAAAACAGTACTGCTACTAAATTTAGTGTTGATAAAGCTACTGGTAATACTAGAACTTACGGTACACTACAAGTAGATGGAAACACAACTCTTGGTAATGCTGCAACTGATACAGTTACATTTACAGCTGATATTGCAAGTAGTATGATACCAAGTGCAAACGATACTTATGATTTAGGTGCTGCTACAATGGCGTGGAAGGATTTATATCTTTCTGAAAGTATAAACTTTAAAGGCCCAACTACTGAAAACGAAATTGTAGTTCCAACTAATCTAGCAGATGCATTAAGCATCAAAGATAGTGCAGGCGACTTAATTGTATTTAAAACTACAACAAACGGGCAACGTGTAACTGTTACACCAAACACTACTATTAGTGGTACACTTGATGTTACAGGCGCAGTAAACTTAAACAACACTACAACTAGTACTAGTTCAACAACTGGAGCATTAATTGTAGACGGCGGCGCAGGTATTGCTGAAAACGCACATATTGGCGGTACACTTGATGTTACTGGTGCAGTAAACTTAAACAACACTACAACTAGTACTAGTTCAACAACTGGTGCATTAATTGTAGACGGTGGTGTAGGTATTGCTGAAAACGCATATATTGGTGGCAATTTAGATGTTACTGGAAACTTTACAGTTGACGGTAATATTACGCTAGGTGACAATGTTACTGCTGATACACTAACAATGAATAATATCATTACTGACACTGAGCTTACGATGAAACGTGCAGCAAACGGTGCTGATGGTTTTAATCTAATTCTACAGAAGACAACTGATACGCCAGCAATAGGTGACGACTTAGGTGTTATTACTTTCCAAAGTAATGGTGCAACACCAACAGATTTAGATCAAATAAAAGCAACTATCACAGCAAACGCTACCAACGTAACAAATACAACCGAAAGAAGTAACATTGTGTTTGCTACAGCAAGTGGCGCAGGCACAGTATCAAATAAACTTATAGTTAGTGATGAAATTAGTGCAAGCGTAGACTTTGTTTCAAGTAGCACTAATACAATTGGTCAAAGTGATGACTATTGGGCTAAAGCATACATTACAGATAACTATGGTACACATCATGGTGATATCAAAGATAGTAGTGGTAATATAATTGTTGATGTAGGTACAACTGGATCTGACTCAACGTTTACTGGTATTTTTAGTGGATCACTAACGGGTGGTGTGGACATTGCAGATGAAGCAAAAGAACTGCAAACAGCACAACAAGCATCTGCTGTTGCTGCTGATCATTATATGACGTTTGTTACAGACAACTTAGCTAGTGGTTCAAGAGCTAAACAGACATTCTATACTGCTACTGAATTCAAATTTAATCCAAGCACAGGCGATACTACACTTGGTGGTGATTTAACTGTTGGTACAAATAATATAACAGCAGCAACATTTACTGGTGCATTGACTGGTAATGTTACTGGTAATGTTAGTGGCACAGCAGGCGGTGTTGCGTTTAGTAATGTGTCAAGCAAACCAACTACAGTAGCAGGTTACGGAATTACTGATATTGTAAGTCAGTTTACCGCAGGCACTGGTATTGACAGCACTGATCTTGCAAGTGGAACAATTACTGCAGATTTAAGCTCAGTTACAGCTGGCACAGCTGATTCTATGAAAGTTTCAAACATTAACACAGCTGGAACATACTATCCTGTATTTACAGACTCAGCAGGTAACAGCGAATCTATATACAATGATACGGCTAACTTAACTTATAATCCAAGTTCAAATAGACTATCAACTACAACATTTGTTGGTAATTTAGAAGGTAATGCTTCATCAGCTAACTACGCTGACTTGGCAGAAAAATATGTAGGCGACGAAGCTTATGAGCCCGGAACTGTTGTAGTATTTGGTGGTGACCAAGAAGTTACTACAACAAATACCAAAGGTGATCGTAAGATTGCAGGTGTTGTGTCAACTGATCCTGCATACTTGATGAATAATCAACTAGAAGGTGATACTGTCATTGAACTAGCATTAACAGGGCGTGTTCCTTGTAATGTTATTGGTACTGTTGAAAAAGGTGACATGCTTGTAACTAGTGCAATTCCAGGGTATGCTATCGTTGATAATGATCCTAAACTAGGAACTGTAATTGGTAAAGCAGTAGGAACTAAAGATGACGATGGTAGAGGCGTTGTTGAAGTAGTTGTAGGACGTTTATAATAAATATAGTAAAGCGGAGACAAACATGGCACTAAAAACTATAAACCTTGGTAGCGTAGCAAACGACGGTACTGGTGACGACTTAAGAGAAGCATTTGACAAAGTTGTTTATAACTTTGCAGACTTAGATACTAGGACACCAGAAGCAACTACTGTTGTAAATCTTGGTTCTGGAGAAGGTTTATATTCTAGTAAAAACGAAGCAGAACTACAATTTAAATCACTAGTAGGCGGCAATAACGTAACGCTATCGTCAGATAGTAATAACTTAACAATTAATGTTGATGCTGGTGTAACACAGTTTGTAGTTGCAGCAGACTCCGGAAGTTTAGTCGTAGTCGAAGATACTACGTTTACTATACAAGGCGGAACATCAATCACTACAACTAGAGATGGCAACAACATTAGAATTGATTCATCTGCTTTAACTAAGCTAGAAGATGACACAGCGCCAAAACTAGCAGCAGCTCTCAATGCCAACGGACATAATTTAGGTAACGTTGGATTAATAGACGCAACAACAGTAGCAGCAAATTTTACCGGAAACCTTACAGGGAATGTACACAATATTGATATACGAGATCTCAACTACTTTAGACAAGAATCTAATAGTTGGAACTTCAATGGTATCACACCTACAACAGTAACAAACTTATGGGACTTCCTATTTGCTACAACTACTGTTGACTTTGGGACGATTAGTGGCAATAGCGTTAATGTAAGTTTAGATCTTGGCACTATCAACATCTAATTTTTCGATAAATACTGCTATATAAAGGGAACCTTGTATGGCATTGTGGACAGCAAAAAATAATATTAGTCTTCGAAGTATTGAAGAAGGTAAGACTCTTCGAGCAGAACGAGAAGGAGAATCGCGCTCTGCTGAATTACTTCCAATAGATTTAACTGTTGATCCTGACGCAACATTAGAAGTTATAAGCGGTATACTACCTCCTGGCTTACAAATTAAACAACATACTATCCAAGGTACTCCTCTCGAAGTTGCTAGAGAAACAGAATTTAAATTTGTAATTAGAGCATCTAAAGATACAGAAATTGATGATAGAACTTTCAGAATAAATGTAAATGGTGCTGATAAACCAATATGGGAAACTAGTGCAGGATCGTTGTCTGTTGGCAATAACGATGCATTTTATATACTTGATAATAGTCCTATTGATTTTCAATTAGTAGCAAATGATAGCGACATTGAAGCAAATCAAACTTTAGAATATTTTATTGCAAGTGGTGACGGAGAACTTCCACCTGGCATTAAATTAACAACTGATGGCAGGCTAGTAGGTGTTGTTGACCCTGTACTTGCTATTGACGTATTAGCTGAAAGCGGATACTATGACAGTAACCCATATGGAACATTTCCGTTTGATTTTGGAGTGCGTAGTGCAAATGGGTATGACAGTTTTTATTACGACACAGCATTTTATGATAAGAGTATTGCTACCAAGTCACCAAAAAAACTAAACAGGAATTATCAATTTCGTGTAAGTGTATCAGACGGTGATACTATTGAAAAACGTTTATTTAGAGTATTTGTAGTTGGAGATGATTTTTTACGTGCAGATAATACACTTATGCAAGCGGCCAACACATTGTTCAGTTCAGATGCTTCTCATGTTAGAACTCCAGTATGGTTAACTCCAGCAGACTTAGGGTATCGTAGAGCAAACAACTTCCTTACAATGTACTTAGATATTATTGATTCTAACTCTATTGTTGGATTTGTTAACTACAGTCTTAAAGACTTTAATGACGACGGCACACCAAGCCTTATACCACCCGGTACAGAATTAGATTCTGGTAGCGGAGAAATTGCTGGTATTGTACCTTATCAACCAAATATTACTAAAGAATATAAATTTACTGTAAGAGCAACACGATATACTGATATTCCTAATAATACAAAACAATTAAGTTTTACTACTTACGAAGAAACATTTCCACAAACTAGAACTCCTGCTAAAAAATTAATTTTACAACGTCAGTATAAAATCTTAACTACAGAAAATACAAATTTTACTGAAGTTGGTGCTGTAGATAACAACGTTGGAACTAACTTTGTTGCTGCTGGTCCTGCTAGTGGTGTCGGTACTGCTCAACAACTTAATACGTTTATCTTAAGAATTAAAAAGAATCCTGATTTAAAATTATTATTAAATGAAACTTTTAATATTAAAGGAACTATATTTGAAATAACAGCAATTAATAATGCTGATTTCCGTTATGATGTTATTACTCTTTCTAAACCATTAGATGCATATTTAAAAGTTAACGAAACGTTTACTAAAACTATTATTGAAAATAGTAAAGAAGATACTAACTCAGCATTTAAAGATAAAACATTTACTGTTAAATTATTAGGTGAAGTAGATAGCACAATAACATGGCAAAGCAATAATATTTTAGGTACAATTAATGCAAACTTAACAAGTACATTTAGTATCGATGCATCTACTAGTGTGACAAATGCTGTTGTCCGTTATACAAAAACACAAGGAAGATTACCTCCAGGATTAGACTTAGCACTTGACGGAGAAATATTTGGAAAAGTACAACAGTTTGGCGAAAACTTCTATCGTAGCTTTTGGAAAACTGCAAGGAATTATGTTGCAAACGATATTGTTAAAGTAGGCACGGCAAAATATAAATGTTTGCTTGCACATACATCGTCTTTAGACTTTATTAGTGATAGTGCTAAATGGGAACCATACGAAAAATTTGCAGTTTCAGGACTTACTGTATTTGATAATAACGATTTAATACTTGATGGCAATACTACTAATATTGATAAATCATATACCTTCACAGCACAAGCTGAAGATCAGTTTGGATTTAGTGCAACTACAAAATCATTCACCATTAATGTTAATGATCCAAATGATTTAACATTTAGCAACTTAGTTGTTAAACCTTTTTTAAAGGCAGATCAAAAATTCTTATATAATAGTTTTATTAGTGACCCAGTTATATTTGAACCTTCTTATGTTTATCGACCTAACGACCCTGAATTTGGATTACAAAAAGATTTAAAAATGTTAGTTTATGCTGGAATTGAAAATCTTCAAATGGAAAAATTTGTTGCGGCGGCAGCACAAAATCACAAGAAGAAACAATTTAAGTTTGGAAATATTAGATCAGCAGTTGCATATGAACCAGGTACAAAGAATCCTGTTTATGAAGTTGTATATGTAGAAGTTATTGATCCATTGGAGCCAACCGTTGGTAATACAAAAAATAGTATAAATGTTAAAAATAAAAATGATAGATTAATTAATAGCATTGAACACGAAAGTAAAGACAATTCTTCACTAGCAGGCACAAACGAACCTTACAAATTTAGGCCTATTACTAATACATTAAAAATTGATAGTGATGCTATAAGTATAGATGAAGATAAACAAACTAAAAAATATATTAGTAATATAACTAATATGCGTAATAGAATACAAGCAGTTGGAATTACAGATGGTAATTTTTTACCATTGTGGATGAGAACTCCACAAGAGAATAATATTGAAGAATTAGGATATGTTCCGGCTGTTGTATTAAGTTATTGTAAATCAGGAACAGCAAATGATGTTCTTTTAAACATAAAAAATAGCGGATTTGATTTTTCAAATATTAATTTTACTATTGACAGGTATGTAATTGATAGTACAAAGGGGAGTAGTAACGATCAGTATATACTATTCGCAAATTATGACTTTAATATTTAATAAGATAAATACTGCACTAGGAGAATAATATGTCAGACGTACCAGCAAGTAATCCAATCAGCATAACAGATTTAGATACAGAATTTCCTGTACCGGGTCAAGATAATGATTCACAAGGATTTCGTGATAACTTTAATGTTATTAATACAAACTTTACTTCATCAAAAGCTAGATTAGAAGATTTAGAAACATATGCAGTTAGAAACGAAGCAAACACAACATTTGTTGCTTTACAAGCTGGCGGAACAGCAAGACTAATTAATCCAACACTACAAGGCCAAAGAGAAGTAAAATATAATGTTGGCAATACAGTTAGTGGCACTAAAACAATTTATTTTAATGGTGAAGAGTCTGGTAACTATCAAACTATTAATTTAACTGACGACACTACGTTAAACATTGACAGTGCAACTTCTCCAGATTCTGGCTATTATCAAAAAATTACATTAAACATAACAGCAAGTGGCGGAACACATAATCTACAATGGGACGGTACATTGACAATTAAATTTGATTCTGCTAGTGAAGCTTTTTGGAATAGAGATACAACCGGTATTAGTTCAATTACTACAGGTGCAGATCATCTTATTGAGTTATGGACATTCCAAGGTTCAACAACATACTATGCAAAATATATTGGAAGTTTTGATTAATGCATCCGTTGTTTGAAGGAACGTCATCTTTGACAGATCAAGAAATTGAAGACAAAATCATATTGTTAAATCGAAGATATTTCCAAACACAAAACCCACAAGTACAAACTCAAATCACGTCACTCCTTGACGACTACAAATTAGAACTTGAAAGTCGTAGAGCTCGTCAAAAACTTGATGCACAACAGCAACAAGAAAATGGCGAAACAGGACTTGACAATCTTATAAAAGTAAGTTAAACTACAAGTATGCTTATGAAAACAGACTCTCTAGGTATTCCACGATTCTCTAATAGAGATTTAATTGATATGATCTATACAGGTCATGCTGACAAGTGCCATGTGGTATTATGTGAGCAGTCAGATGATGTAGATAAGTTTAATAAGGCCATGGAAGAACAAGGCTTTGATAAACTACAAAAGTATATTCCATTAGATGTAGATCAACAGACTTTTGACGGTGTATGTCAAAGTGAATGGTTTATGCCTGATGAATACAAAGACATTAATGTATATGAATATGTACTAGGCAAAGCAGAAACACCCTGCCCACAACACGTACAAGATCGTATATGGGAAGAAATGGAAGCATATGGCGAACGTGATATGCACAATTTATTACGCTATATGATCTATCTTGTAGACTTTATGCGTGAAAATAATATTGTATGGGGTGTAGGTAGAGGTAGTTCTGTAGCAAGTTATGTGTTATACTTAATAGGTGTACACAAAATTGATTCAATCCAGTTTGGCCTGGATTATCAAGAGTTCTTAAGATAAATACGTATATAATTCACAGGAGAATTAAAATGGCGATAAAAGGTAACGCAAGAAAAACATATAAAACTATGCGAGGCAAAATGGTTGACATGGATCAATTACAGCAACGCAATGAACTTACACCAGCAGTAGGTAATGCTCGTGTAAATGCACGTGGTGACGAAATAGGCCCAGGTGGCAAAATTGTTCGTAACCGTGAAGATCTAGTACGTGAATATTATGAAAATAATAATACTGTACCAGATGAACCAATGCCTAGCGAAGTTTCGGCAAATGTTGTACCAGACGAAGTACCAACTCCAGTTGCAAAAGCAACAAAGACCAAAGCACAAAAGAAAGTAGAAGAAAAAGGTATCGATGAAGATCCTAAAATGGCTGCTGAATTTGGCGATGATCAAGATTGGGTTGAGGACGCTGACGGCAACTTTGTACCAAAAAGCGAGGCGTAAATGGAAATCAATGCTGGATCAGTGGGCCTCCCCACGAGAGTTAAAGGAAGTGTACGTCCAATTCGCAATCGTGTAATTGTTGATAGCATGGAATTTGGTGAACAAACAACTGCGGGCGGACTTATTATCTCATCAGACGACGGCAAAGATAGAGGCATTAAGCCTCGTTGGGGCCGAGTTGTTGTTAAAGGTAATGAAAATGTCGATCCGTATCAAGTTGGTAACTGGATACTTATTGAACACGGACGATGGACACGTGGTTTTGAAGTTGAATTAGAAGACGGCACTATCGAAACTATGCGAACAGTAGAAGCAGAAAGTGTAATAGGTTGGCAAGAAGAACAGCCGCGTAATACAATATTTGGTGATAAACACGGTGCTGGAGATGTAGCATCAGTAAGACCAGAAGATTTTGGAGCCGGAGCGTAATGACAAACCCTTTTGAAGATATTGAAACATTTGGTACAGCATGTGACCAACCAGCAAACGAAGCAAACTACAAAATGTATTTGTCGCTTATTGATGAAGAAGTAAGTGAGCTTGTAGAAGCAGTGGCAGCAGATGACAAAGTTGAACAACTTGACGCACTTATTGACATCTTAGTTGTTACTATGGGCGCAGTACGTGCCGCAGGTTGGGACGGAGAAGCAGCCTGGAAAGAAGTGATGGACACAAACTTTGCAAAGATTGATCCAGACACAGGTAAAGTGCGCAAACGTGAAGACGGTAAAGTACTAAAGCCAGAGGGCTGGAAAGCTCCCGAATTAGCACAATTCATAAAATAACTCAAAATAATACTTGACTTCTAGAAGTTTATACGCTATAATATAGTATATAAATTACTAGGAGTCTTTATGTTATTACCTACACCGCAAACAGCAGGCCTTGGCACGACAGGCGCCACTGGCATTGCACTTATGATTTTACACACAACAGGATATTTAACTGGGTGGGCTTGGCCTATTCTTTATGTATTTTTAATCGTTTCTGGCATTGGTCAAGAAAATAGAAAAGGTAAAAAGTAATGGCAATACACGCAACTATCGACTTAGAAACTATTGATACAAAGCCAGGTGCTACAGTACTAAGTTTAGGAGGAGTTAAATTTAATCCGTTTGACGATAGCGAGCCTCACAGCGAAATGTATTTTAAAGTCTGTATTGACGATCAAGATAGTTTAGGACGTACATCAAGTGACGATACTATTGCTTGGTGGAGTAAACAAGATCCAAAAATTATGGACGAAGCGTTTGATCAAACTGGTGCAATTAGTGTAGAAGCTGCCTTAAAACAGATTAGTAAATTTACTGTTGGTGTAGACGTACTATGGGGACAAGGTTATGGGTTTGATTACACTATTATGGAAGATATGTTTCGTAGTAAATCAATGCCAATCCCATATAACTTTTGGCAAGTAAGAGATAGTCGTACACTGTTTAGTGTATGTAAAGAAGATCCTCGTAAAAAAATACAAAACGATTTGCACAACGCACTAGCAGATGCATATTATCAATCAAAATCAATACAATTAGCATATAAAGAACTCGGAGTAATAAAATAATGAACCCACTGCCTAAAACGACAGACGACGATACACAAAGATTAGTTAACGAATATCTGAAGAAAGGCGGCGAGATCACTAGATGCGAAGAAGGTAAGCGTACTGAAGATATAGAGTATAAAGGTAACTTCTACACAAAACGTAGAAAGAAAAAAGAAGATACTGAAAAGGATGGTTAGGTGGTATGATTGGCCGGCGGCTGTAGTATATGCATATCTTATTATGTATTTCTTCTTTACAATTCCTATCTTTGGTGCTATAATAGCATATATGATATACGAATACTTATGGGGACAGGTGTACTGTCAATTTAGATTACAACAGGAAGACAGATGAAAGAATTATGGGTAGAAAAGTATCGTCCGAAAACCGTAGATGGTTATGTATTTCGTGATGACGCACAACGTAACCAAGTAAAAACTTGGATTAAAGACAAGACTATTCCGCATTTGCTGTTTAGTGGTAATGCAGGTATTGGTAAGACAACACTTGCAAAACTATTGTTTAATGAACTTGATTTAAATGATTTAGACATACTTGAAATAAACGCATCGCGAACAAACTCAGTAGATGATGTTCGTGATAAAATTGTAAACTTTGTACAGATGATCCCATTTGGGGACTTTAAGGTTGTATTACTAGATGAAGCTGACTACTTATCTCCAAACGCTCAAGCGGCGTTGCGTGGTGTTATGGAAGAGTATCATACTACTGCTCGTTTCATTCTTACTTGTAACTATCCAAATCGTGTTATACCCGCTTTGCATAGTAGGTGTCAAGGTTTCCACATTGCTAAAATTGACCAAACTGAGTTCACAGCTAGAGTTGCTGAAATACTTATCACTGAAGGTGTTAGTCCTGATTTGGATACACTCGATACCTACGTAAAAGCAACATATCCAGACTTACGTAAATGTATTAATACAGTACAAATGAACAGCGTAGACGGCGTCTTAAACAAGCCTAATGAAGGCGATACAGGCGAAAGCGACTGGAAACTTGATATGGTTGAGTTGTTTAAGGCAGGAAAAATACAAGAAGCACGTAAATTGTTATGTGGTGCAATTCGTCCAGAAGAGATGGAAGAAGTATATCGTTGGTTATATGACAATATCGAATTGTTCGGAAATGACGAGCAACAAGACAAAGCTGTGCTAATTATTAAACAAGGATTGGTAGATCATACATTGGTCGTAGATCCAGAGATTAACTTAGCCGCAGTGCTAATTAAATTGGCAAGACTATGAGTAGTATTAAAAAAGATTTAAAAAGATTAGGCCTAATAGCAGGTAAAAAGAAAACTAATCAAATGTTTACAGTTGGGCTAATAGCATCTACAGTGTTATTAATTTTGTTTGTTTTAAATGTATTATCATAATGACTTATCTAGTAACTGATAATTGCATTAAATGCAAACATACTGACTGTGTTGCTGTTTGTCCTGTAGATTGTTTTTATGAAGCGGATAACTTCTTAGCAATCAATCCGGACGAATGTATTGACTGCGGCGTTTGTGAACCAGAATGCCCTGTGGGAGCAATCGTCGCTGACAATGCAATACCGCCCGAAGAAAGAGAAAAATGGGACGAAATAAACAGGAGAGTTTCTGATTGGAATGTAAATATTATTGACCAACAAGAACCTCTACCAGAAGCAAATGATATGGATGGATATCCTAACAAGTACGAAGAATTTGGTATAATACCAATTAAGGACATTACAAATGGGTAAAGGAAGTAAACAACGGCCTAGAGCAATTGATACTAATACCTTTGAAGATAACTGGAACGCGATCTTTAATAAAAAGAAAACAGACTACAAAGAAGTGCAACAAGATATTACTGAGCTAAACGGCGACGGTAACAGAACTCGTGGAAGGTACGGCGAAGATAATGATAAAAGCGATACTAGCATGTGATGATTACGGCGGAGTAAGCAAAAACGGAACTTTGCCTTGGCCACATAACTCGACAGATCTACAATGGTTTAAAGAAAACACAGCAGGACATGTTGTTATAATGGGGTCTACTACTTGGGAAGACCCGGGTATGCCAAGGCCTTTACCTAAGCGTACAAACGTTTTAGCAACTACTCGTAGTAAAGATTACCCTGGTGCTGACATTTATATTTCAGGTGACTTAAATAACGAAATAAAACATATAGAATATGTGAACGAAGGTGTTATTACTTGGATAATTGGTGGCCCTAAGATTATTGAACAAACACTAGGTATTATTGACGAATTTTATTTAAGTCGTATACCTGGTGCGTATGCTTGTGATACATTCTTGCCTATGAAAAAAATTGAGAGCTTGTTTAAAGTTAAATGGGAAGAAGATCACGACTTAGTTAAGTTTCAAATTATGGAGAAAAGATGATTGAATTTATAATTGGCATATTAATAATAGTTCCAATGTTTTGGATGGTATGGGAATCTACACTGGCGATTAGTGAGCGTAAAGAAAGATACCGAGCAGGTACACACGACTATTACGATAATCCTATTAATCAAAAAGATATTACAGATAAAAAGAAAATGATGAAAGAATGAAACAGTATCTCGAAGCACTTGAATATATTTTAGAAAACGGAAAAGATCGTAGCGACAGGACTGGTGTAGGAACACGAGGAGTCTTTGGTTATCAAATGCGTTTTGATCTACGTAACGAATTTCCTGCTGTTACTACAAAAAAACTTGCTTGGAAAAGTGTAGTAAGTGAACTACTATGGTTCTTAGAAGGAAGTACAGACGAGCGTAGACTTGCTGAAATACACTATGGTAAAACTAAAGATCAGCTTGTAGGTAAGAATACTATTTGGACAGCCAATGCCGATAAACAAGGCAAAGATCTTGGTTATCTTAATGATGAATTAACTAAAAACTTAGGACCAGTGTACGGTAGTCAATGGCGCAGTTGGAACGCTAGAGGACATCATGTAGATCAAATTGTTGAAGTTATGAAGAATATTTACAACGATCCTGATAGCAGAAGGCATATTGTTAGTGCCTGGAACGTTGGCGACATAGATAAAATGGCACTTCCGCCATGTCATACTATGTTTCAGTTTCATGTGCAAGACGGAGAGCTAAGTTGTCAATTGTATCAGCGAAGTGCTGACATGTTCTTAGGAGTTCCTTTTAATATTGCAAGTTATAGTTTACTTACACACATTATGGCCAAATTGTTAAATCTTAAAGTAGGCGACTTTGTATGGACTGGCGGTGATTGTCATATCTATCAAAATCACTTTGATCAGGTAAAAGAACAAATTCAACGTGAACCAGTAAAAGGTCCTACACTCTGGATGCCCGAGTTTGGTACACTATTTGAAATTGCAGAAGCAGATCCTACAATGTTTGTATTAAAAGATTACAATCACATGGATAGTATCAAAGCGCCGATGGCAGTATGATGGGAGCCACCTGGCAGACCGATCAACAAAGATCTATCGAAGAAAAATTTGCTTGGACGCCAATACGTAGTGGATCTAACAAACGTATATGGTTAAAGCCGTATTATATCCAACATACTTACTATGACGATAATGGTAAGCCTCCTATTAAAGGAGCAAGTTGGGAATACATTTATACCAAAAACGAATACTTAGTAGAGCAATTAAAATGAAGCAAAAATTTATAGATGCATATATGGATGTAGCAGAACGATTTGCACAACTAAGCTCTGCAAAAAGATTACAAGTAGGTGCTATTGTTGTTAAGGATGATCGTATTATAAGTATTGGTTACAATGGTATGCCCACTGGGTGGGATAATAAATGTGAAAACGAACACTTTAAATCAAAGCCAGAAGTTTTACATGCAGAAAGCAATGCTATCGCCAAACTTGCAAAAAGTAGCGAAAGTGGTGAGAACGCTGCAATTTTTATTACACATTCTCCTTGTATCGATTGTGCTAAACTAATTTATCAAAGTGGTATTGCCGCTGTGTACTACAAGCATGATTACCGTAGCACACAGGGCATTGAGTTTTTAGATAAATCTAGTATTGATGTTATTAAAGTACTTCACTCATCTCCGTAAATAGTTAATACTTCTTTAACAGCGTCATGCCTTTCGATATCTCCTTGTTCAAAGCGGACTACGTCCAAGTGCTTATTGTTGTCGTGTGATTCAAGATGACTAATAAAGTCAATCAAACCGTTATCTTTTAAACGATCTGCTTGAGCTAAGTCACCAGTAACGACCATTTCAGAATTTTCACCTAGCCTTGTTAATAACATTTTCATTTGATTAGGGGTAGCGTTTTGCATTTCGTCAGCAATAATATATGCATCTTTAAATGTTCTACCTCGCATATATGCCAAAGGTGCTATTTCAATAATGCCTTCTTCTATCATGCCTGTTATCTGTCGTGCGTCAAAATACTCTCTTAACACATCAAACACTGGTCTTGTCCAAGGTGCCATTTTTTCTTCTAATGTACCTGGTAAAAACCCTAAATCTTCGTCAACTGACACTGCTGGTCTTGTTACGATAATTCTATCAATTGTGCCTTCTTTGAACTTCTTCACAGCGGCTAACACTGCTAACATCGTCTTACCCGTACCTGCAGGGCCAATAGCAAATACAATTGATTTACTATCGTCTAGTAGTTTGAGTATGTAATTTTCTTGATGTCTATTTCTTGGAAGTAATTGAACTGTGTGTTTTTTTTGAATTGTGTTAAAATCAATAACATTGCTGTTACCGTTTGCGACCCGTTTATCACGAGCTTTTCTTTTTGCACCCATTAAGTCCTCCTATGAGTTATGGAATATAATAGGACTGTGCCACGTATGGCTTTTGCCCTACAAAAGTATTTACCATTTACTGCAAAGAGAAAAACTATACTATATGTGTGTAGAACTGATAAATAAGTATACAATAGAATATAGGACTTTATCACATGCAAGATGTAATGAACATTATTAAAAACGTTGAATCTATCTACGACAGTAATACTGCGTTCAACGTACTAAAAGACTTTGAAAAAGTATTAGACGAATTAGATCTTTACGTGTACAAGAACTGGGAAGACGGCGAACTTGCAATGGGTCCTAAGATTGAAAGACATTGGGTTACTTGTTCTTTCATCTGGAAACGAAATAATATGCCAGATCCAATGGGCGGAAAACGTTTGTTAGATTACGATTGTAAAGTACGTTATTCTAAGGATACTATGATAGTTCCACGTAAGATTACTAAACCGGATGATGTACGTCCAGGAAGTAAAAAAGGTAAACTTGATCGTAAAGATATTTGGATCGTAGAAATTCAAATGCCAAAGAAGTTAATAATGGATATTGTTGGTGAGATTGATACTAGTTCATATGCCGAAGAGCCTGCTAATGCCGCAGAAGGACAAGCACAAGCCGAAGCGCAACCAGCGGATGTAGCAGTTGCAGCGCCAGCCGCGGCTGCAGAAGCAACACCACAGGAGACAATTTAATGAGTTTACGTGAAGGTGATTTAAAAGACATGGTTAGTGATGTATTTGAAGTTGATTCATTTTCTAGTAAAATGGGAGATGACAAAGATATCGTTACTCTAAGTTTTAGTTTAAATGAAAAAGCTCCAGCTGACGACTTAATGAACTTTTTAGAAAGAGGTTACGGATTCATTCTTGATGCTGATGTAACTCCTGGAGAACAAAGTGACGGAACATATAAAGTATTTGTAGAGCTTTCTAGAGATAATGATGTACACGATCATATTTTAGAAATTATTGACGGTGTTAAAAATTTATCCGAGATGGACAATTTTAAATTTAGATACTATAAAAATTGGAGATCAAAGGACCTAACAAAAGAAACGTTAGAAGAATTAGTTCCAAATGATCCAAATAACTATGGTATTAAAGTTGAAGAAACACGTATGGAAAACTATAAAGAATTTTTTAATAACAGTTTTCTTGATCAAATAGATTTAAAAGAATCTACTTTAGTATTAAAAAAGAAGTGGGCTGATCCACTAGTATTTGAATTTATTGACTTTGGTGATGTTAATCATGTTAAAGACAATATTGATGGCAAATTTGATTTAATGAATAGCTATCCTGAAATACTCTTTTTAACCAAGTACCTCGGCGATTACAACATAAGTAAGTACGGAGATAAATTAGTCTTCGAAAATCAGGGTAAAGCCCTAGTAATTAAAAGGAAATAATATGAGTTTTGAATTTAACTTCACTAGAGATCATCTAGCCGCTATTATTCCAGGTAACAAAGATGTTGATGCTTGGTACGATGCACTAGTTGACATTATGCCTAAATATGGCATTACTACAGAACGTAGAGTAGCACACTTTCTAAGTCAGTGCGCTCACGAAAGCAACAACTTTCGAAGTTTAGAAGAAAACTTGAACTACTCAGCAAAAGCACTTCGTGCAGTATTTGGTAGATATTTCGGCGCAGCGCCAAAGCGTGATGCAGACGAATATCATCGTAATCCAGAAATGATTGCAAACTATGTATATATGGACGAGTACCGTAAATACAAAATGGGCAACATTGAAGACGGTGACGGATGGAGATTCCGTGGTCGTGGACTAAAGCAATTAACAGGACGTGAAAACTATACACGTTTTGGTAAGAGCATTGACATTACAGCAGAAGAAGCAGCAGAATATGTTGCTACACCAAAAGGTGCTGTAGAGTCAGCTTGTTGGT
>Ga0233432_10000997_pt1 | contig 27422 bp, 23 predicted proteins | sample SI_122_August201_6_FD_179870 | JGI IMG/M metagenome (GOLD analysis project Ga0233432, IMG submission 179870) | Seawater microbial communities from Saanich Inlet, British Columbia, Canada - SI_122_August2016_10_MG | ecosystem: Environmental > Aquatic > Marine > Inlet | place: Canada: British... | reverse complement strand
GGTTTGTGCCAAGGCAAGTTAGCTCCCTGTTTGCATGGCAATGGACTGACCTGCCAAATATCCGGTCGTCCAGGCGGCCTGAAAATTAAATCCGCCGGTGATACCGTCGAAGTCGAGGCACTCTCCGGCAAAGTGCAAACCGGTGGCGAGCTTGCTTTCCATCGTTCGAAAGTCCACTTCTTTCAGGCTTACTCCACCACAGGTTACGAACTCTTCCTTGTTGCGGGCGTTTACTTCTTTTTTTATCTTCCGCTAATCAGTTTTTGAATACTGCCGCAGCGTAGCATCATGGACCCGTAGTATGGATTGGATACTGTTTTGTCGGCTTGAAGCCAGCTGCCGCCTTCATTATTAAAAGCCATGGGGCAGTGGGCAATGTAGAGGGGTGTGTCTTGAGTTGTCCCGATGTGCTCGACCAGTGTAGTCACCTCTTGTGACAGGCTGAGGAATGCCGTTCGGGCTGCTTTTATATCTAAGGCTGCTGTGATCATCTTTGCTGGTTCTGTCAGTTTGGCTGTCTCTTTGTGAGCCTCAGCCTCGTGGGGGGCTTTGTTCATGGCTTCGAGGTATTGTTTCGCACCTGTTTGAGCGGCTTTCAGATCATCGTCTGCCAAGCCTTTCTGAATCGCTAGGTAAGGAGCAATTAGGGTGTCGACTAACTCTGGTTTGAACGCGTCGCTATGCGCGAATGCGCCTGCGGCACTAAGGAGAAGACTGAGGGTGAGTGCTGGTAGTTTTTTCATATTTCTATCGGGTTGTGATGGATTTGAATCGGTGGGTGATTTCTGCCAGTCCGCAATAGAGGACGGGCACGACAAAGATTGTGAGGATGGCAAGCAACATGCCGCCGAACGATGGGATGGCCATGGGCACCATGATATCGGATCCACGCCCGACTGAGGTAAGCACGGGCAGCAGTGCGAGTATGGTGGTGGCGCTGGTCATCATTGCGGGGCGGACGCGGCGGTTGCCGGCTTCCACTGTGGCGGCTCGGATTTCTTCTAAAGTTTTCGGGTTCTTCTCGGTGAAGATCTGCTGTAGATAGGTGCAAACGATGACGCCGTTGTCTGTCGCAATACCAAACAGTGCGAGAAACCCCACCCAGACGGCTACACTAAGGTTGATCGTGCTCATCTGGAAGAGCTCGCGCAGGTTGTGTCCGAATAGACTAAAGTCCATGAACCAGGGCTGCCCGTAGAGCCAGATAAGGATGAAGCCGCCGGACCAAGCGAAGAGGATGCCGGAGAAGACAAGAAGTGTTGTCGAAACACGCTTGAACTGAAAATAGAGAATCAGCCAGATCGCAAAGAGAGCGATTGGCATGACGACTCGGAGTTTCTTTTCGGCACGCACTTGGTTCTCGTAACTGCCGGTAAACTTGTAGCTGACTCCGGCGGGGATATTGAGTTCACCGCTTTCAATTTTCTGTTGGAGAAAGTCCTGGGCCTGCTCGACGACCTCGACTTCGGCGTAGCCGTCGCGCTTGTCGAAGATGACATAGCCGACCAGAAAAGTATCTTCGCTTTTGATGACTTGTGGGCCACGTAGATAGTTGATGGCAGCAAGTTCACGCAGTGGGATCTGGGTGCCATCGGGAGCTGCAACCAGTATCTCCTCGATAGATTCAATTGTATCACGCAGCTCACGCATGTAGCGCACTCGGACGGGATACCGTTCGCGCCCTTCAACAGTCTGCGTGATGGGCTTCCCTCCGATGGCAACTTCGATGACATCCTGCACCATCTTGATCTTTACGCCGTAGCGAGCGATGGCATCGCGGTCGATGTCGATTTCCAGGTAGGGCTTGCCCACGATCCGGTCGGCTAGAACCGCTTCTGCTTTGATCGAAGGAACCTGTTTTAAGTTCGCCTCGATATCGAGTGCCACCTTTTCGAGTGTTTCCAGATCAGGACCGTAAACCTTGAGTCCCATCGGTGCCCGCATCCCGCTTTGTAACATGACGATCCGGGCGGCGATTGGTTGAAGCTTTGGAGCGGAGGTTGTTCCGGGGATGGTGGCGGCTTTTACAATTTCATCCCAGATGTCATCTGGACTTTCGATATGATCCCGCCACTGGCGAAAAGGGCGTCCGTTATCATCTGGTATCAACTCATCGGCTCCATCGCGCTCAAACCTGTCTTTTGATTTGTCGTAGGCGAAGGTCAGAATGCGACCGTCTTCGTCGGTAATAAACTCAGATTTGTAGGAGATGATGGTTTCGATCATTGAGATGGGAGCTGGGTCAAGCGGACTCTCCACGCGCCCGAGTTTACCCACGGCACTCTCAACCTCAGGAATCGCGTTGATCGCCATGTCCTGTTTGCGCAGCACATCCATGACTTCACCTATAGAAGCGTGTGGCATGGTGGTGGGCATGAGTAGGTAGGAGCCCTCGTCGAGGTCTGGCATAAATTCTTTACCCAAGCCGGGGACCGCATGCGCCATGCTCACGAAAGGTTTGCTGGATTGGATAGAATCCGGCATCCATCCGAAGACCTTACCCCATCCCAGCCAAGTCGTGAAACCAAAGACGACAATCAGGCAACTGAATGCGATGAAGGCGGTTTTAATGCGTAATATAAACGCGAGCATTTTGGCATAGAACCGGATGAAGAGATAAAAGAAGCCGAGGAGCCCTCCGACTGTCAGAAGGACGAAGGCAATGTTGTGCCATTGCGCTTCTGGACCAAGAGGCTTCCAATCAGCTGCCAGCCAAATAGCGACGAACACTGCGACGACGAAGTTGAAACTAAACAAGACACCCCGTTGTGCCTTCTCAGGAATTTTCGGGCTCGCGATGTGGAAAGCTGCCGCGATGAGCATCAATGCCCCAAGCCACCAGGGAAACCACGAGATGAGCAATGCCCCTAGTAAGCCGATAATCCCGATGCCTCCCCAAAGGCCAAACTTGGCTAAGTGAGATTTGTAGCGGCCTGCGATGAACCAGTGTGCCAGAGGCGGGATGATCGTGAGCGCCACTATAATGGAGCCGATCAGGGCAAAGGTCTTGGTGTAGGCCAAGGGACGAAAGAGTTTTCCTTCTGCTGCTTCCATTGTGAACACGGGCAGGAAGCTGATCACGGTCGTGAGGACTGCAGTGACCACTGCGCTGGCAACTTCTGTGCAAGCTCGGTAAACCACTTCAAGTCGGCTCTCCTCGGGCGCTGCGTCATCCAGATGCTTGAGTATATTCTCTATGAGCACCACGCCCATATCGACGATGGTGCCAATGGCGATTGCGATACCTGAGAGGGCGACGACGTTGGCATCGACCCCGAAGAGCTTCATGCCGATGAATGAAAAGAGCACCGCGAGCGGTAATACGCCGGAGACTAGCGCTGCGCTGCGCAGGTGGAGCAACATCAGCACGACCACGATGATCGTGACCAGAATCTGTTGGCGCACGGCATCTTCCAGCGTGCCAAGTGTCTCGTATATCAGACCAGTGCGATCATAGAACGGCACGATCTCGACTTGGCTGACTGTTCCATCCGCGAGCGTCTTCTTTGGGAGGCCGGGTGAAATATCCTTTATCTTTTCTTTGACCCGCTTGATGACTGCCAAGGGATTTTCGCCGTAGCGTGTGACGACGACACCCCCGACGGCTTCCGCTCCAGCTTTGTCCAGTGCACCGCGACGAAGTGCAGGTCCAAATTCGATTTCAGCAATTTCATCGAGCGTGATGGGCACATTGTCCCGCTGGGTGATGACGGTTTTGCGTAGGTCGTCGAGATCCTCAATAAAGCCGAGGCCTCGAACGACATATTCGACCGCATTGATTTCTATGGTGCGTGCCCCGACGTCCAGATTGCTGCCACGCACTGCGTCAAATACCTCGTGGAGTGCGATGCCATAGGTTCGTAATGCATCAGGATCCACATCGACTTGATACTCTTTGACGTAGCCGCCGATGGATGCCACTTCGGCTACGCCATCGACTCCCTGTAGTGCGTAGCGCACATACCAGTCCTGCGTGCTCCGAAGTTCGTCCAGATCCCAGCCACCGGTGGGCTCACCCTCAGTACTTATGCCTTCGAGTGTATACCAGAACACTTGGCCGAGCGCGGTTGCATCGGGGCCGAGCTGAGGAGAGGCGCCTTGAGGCAAGGTGCCTGATGGTAGGCTATTGAGCTTTTCGAGGATTCGAGAGCGCGTCCAATAGAACTCCGCATCGTCCTTGAAAATGATGTAGATCGACGAGAAGCCGAACATGGAGTAGCTCCGGATCGTCTTGACCTCGGGGAGCCCGAGCAGGGCCGTCGTCAGCGGATACGTAATCTGGTCTTCGATATCCTGCGGTGAGCGGCCCATCCATTCGGTGAAAACGATTTGCTGGTTTTCTCCGATGTCCGGGATGGCATCGACTGGCACTGGGTCACGTGGGATTATTTCCGACTCCCAGTCGAAGGGGGCGACTGCGATTCCCCATACGATCAAGACGACGGTAAAAAGAATGACGACCAGCTTGTTTTCGAGACAGAAGCGAATCAGGCCGTTTATGGGATTGTTCGATTTAGTGGGCATGCTCGCTGTGATCTGTTGGTTCCATTCCGAGAGTTTCTTTTACCTCGCCGCACTTTAGCATCATGGCTCCAAAATAAGGATTCTGCAGTGGCTCGGAATTTTGAAGCCAGTCAGCACCACGGTCTGAGTAGACCATTGGGCAATGCATGAGCAGTAGTTCTCCGGAGAAAGCATTGGTGTGTTTTTTGACCGCTGCGATCATCGCATTCGACAGTGTTTCGAAATGAGGACGTCGTATCGTATCCAAAGACTCGGCTGCTATGATGTCGTGAATCAGTTCGGGCATGGGCCCGCTGTGTCCGGTGCTTTTCATCATGGCTTTTGCTTGCGCCTTGGCTCCGTCCAAATTGTCCGCCGCAAGTGCGGACTGCATGGCAAGATACGGCTCTAACAGTTGCGTAACCTGCTCAGCGCTCAGTTCGATGGCAGCGGCCATGTCGTGTCCCGCATGCGGATCTGTTGCACCTGATTTCGTTCCGTGATCATGTCCGGGAGCAGAGCCTCCTCCGTCTGGATTCATCATGCTCGGCTTCGCTTGTATTTGTAGAGCACTGTCGATTTTGAAGGCTCCATTCGTGACCACGCGCTCCCCTGCATCCAGCCCCGAAGTGACGAGAAAATAGTCGCCCGCCAGTGGGCCGAGAACGATCTCGCGGCCTTCGTAGGTGGGGCGTTCGGCATCAGGCTTTTCTACATAGACGACGGCACGTTTACCTGTTCGGAGAACCGCGGAAGTGGGCACGACCAAAGGGGCCGATTCCTTTTCGCTTGCGACATAGCCCAACTCCTCTGCAGGGACGAGGTCCATGCCGCAGACGTCGCATTGGCCGGGGCCGTCTTTGACGACTTCCGGGTGCATGGGGCTAATCCATTTCCCTGCAAATTCAGGTGCGTAGACCTGTCCGTCCTCTGCAATGCGTGATTGAACAACGCCGCGAACGAACATACCCGGCTTCAACTTGCCGTCTGTATTGGGGACGTTGACACGAATAGGAATCGTGCGGGTTTTGCGATCTACCTCCGGTTCGATAAAGCTGATCTGACCGTGAAAGGTCTCACCCGGAAAGGACTCTACAGTGAAGGCGACATCCTGCCCGAATCTGAGCCAAGGCAGATCGGATTCGTAGGCATCCAGATACGCCCACAGCTCAGAGAGATCGACGATTTTAAAGAGCGGTTCGCCAGTCTTGAGGTAATCTCCTTCTTTGACATGCTTTGCGACGACCACTCCGCCTAAAGGCGCCTTTAGGACGAAGTGATCCTTGGCTTCGCCGCTTTCTATTATTGCTTCTATTTGTTCTGGCATGAGATCCCACAGTCGTAGTTTCTCTTTGGCTGCTCGTGTGATCGAGCTATTCGGGTCTGCTCGGTAGGATGTGAGCAGCTCTCGCTGCGCGGTCTGTAGATCAGGGCTGTAAACTTTGGCGAGATGCTCGCCTTTTTTTACACGTATCCCTGTGAAATTGACGAACAATTCGTCGATACGTGCGGGGAAGCGGGCTGTCAGAGACTTTTCCCGTGTCTCGTCATATTCGAGTTTGCCGACTAAGCGTATCTCAGCTTCGGGGTATTCACGAATGACTTCACTCGTCTGAATGTCTGCTAACGCTCGCGATGCTTTGCTCATGCTCATTTCTCGTGGGCCGAGGTCGGCACCCGAATCACTTTCCAGTGGAATCAAATCCATACCGCAGATCGGGCAGTCACCGGGTTCCGGTTGCTGAATCTGCGGATGCATCGAGCAGGTCCAGATCGACGGCTCGTTGGAATCGGCCATTGCTGCGGATGTGTCGGCAGGGGCATGTGCATGGCCGTCACTGGGCGGAAAGATGACACGCCCGAGGCCGATGCCTACGAGCAGGGCTGCGATGACTGCGCCAGTGAGAATGAAAACGATTTTCTTATTCATAGGACTGAGTGACTTGAAAAGTTCCGAGGACTGGCTGGTTGGCCAAGGTTTGGATGAGGATTCGTTGTTTCCAAGCGTCTGCCGCCGCCCTCCAGTAAAGTAGTTGCAGGTCGAGTTGGGAACGCTCGCTGTCGATCACTTCCAGAATACCAGTGCGTCCGCTCTCATAGCTTGTCCGGCTATTCTCGACTGCTTGCTCGGCAAGGCTCAGCAGCTCCTCGCCGTAAAGTTTCAGGCGGCGGTTTGCGTCTTCCAGAGTGGACAAACTCGCGGACAGTTCAGCACGTAGTGCGTTGTAGCGGTTCTCGTATTCGTACTCGAACGAGCGTTTTGTGGCGAGTGCCTCGGCTTTTGCGGCATCATATTTGTCGAACCAAATAGGAATGTTCACCGCCACGGTCACACCCCATGCGTCGCGCCCGGCGTCCGGCGTGCCCGGGTTCACTTCGGGGGAACCGATCTGAATGTAATTCAGGTCGAGCGTGATATCGGGGTAGCTCTCCAAGCGAGCGATTTCACGACGTGCTTCGGCACTGGCAACTTTCCGTTCCAGCATCTGTAGCTCGGGATTGTTGGCGCGAATCGCTCTGGCGAGAAGTGGGCCATCGAGCGCAACTGGTTCTGGAGCGTCCCATTTAGGCCATGGTAATACGGATGGATCTGACAAGGCCAGTAGCTCTCCAAGCTTTGCAGACTGAGCGACCCGCTTTTGCTTTAGGGTTTGGAGGCGGTCGTCGACTTTGCCAATTTCTACTTTCAAACGGAGCAAGGCATTCAAATCAGCCCCACCTTTGACCTTCTCTTCAACGATGGGCTCCAGCTTCTCCAGCAGGTTGCGGTTTTCCTCCGTTAGACGAATGGCTTCCTGCGCGTATCCATACTCGTAATAGGCCAACGATACCTCGCGGACGAGCGACAGTTGTTGATTCTGGTAGGCATACCAAAGAGCTTCAGCCTCGCTTGAAGCGACTTCTTTTCGGCTACCTAATTTGCCAAACCAGGGCAGCTTCTGGCTGAGCATAAATACATTCTCCTGTGGACCGGTGCGGGTCTGGACGGACTCCACGAAGCTAGTCACCTGCAACATAGGATCCGGCAAGGCCGCTGCCTGCGGTATTCGCTGCATGGCCGCTTCATAACGCTGCTCGAACGCCTCCAGCTGAGGGTTTTTCGCGAGCGCTCGCGAAAGGTAGCTCTGCAAATCTTCCAAGGAAGCTTTTGGGGCTGAATCGGGATTCTCCGCATAGATGGAACTCGACAAAAGCAAACAGAGAAGGGAAGCCCCCGTTCGTCGGGCGAATGTGCTGATCGAATACTTAAAAGTCATGTATCCTCCTTAAACGCAAAGAAGATCTAAAACCCTCAAATATTATTCTCAAAGATTCTCGCTGGTCCCAGAGATATTTAATCCTCCGGACGAATCATTCCCTCATCCCCACAGCGATGAGCATCGGAGCTGTCCTCCAGTTCCAAGGTGCTATGGCTGATGCTAAATTTGTTTTCCAGTAGGTCTTTGATCTGCTTCCGAAGAATGGAGTGGCTTTGCCTATTTTCTACGATTCGCACGTGAGCTTCGAGCGCTTTGTGATGCTCATCCAGTTCCCAGACGTGTAAGTGGTGAACGTTATCGACCCCATCCAGATTTTCGATGGTCTCCTTAACGGCGTCCAATGAGAGACCGGGAGGTGTGCCTTCCATGAGAATGCGCGAGGTCTTCCTAAGTAGACCGAACGACATGAAGAGGATGTAACCGGCGATGACGAGCGTGAGCACGGGATCGACCCAAGTCCAGTCCAGCCAGTAGATGGCCGCGCCGCCGAGCAAAACGGCGACCGAAGCGCCGGCGTCGGTCAGGTTATGCAGGAACGCTGCCTTCACATTTAGGCTTCCCTTGGACATCGACCACAGGAGCCAAGCGGTGATTACATCCACCACGAGTGCGACGCCAGCCGCTGCCATGATCCAGCCCCCAAGTAGTGGCTCAGGGTCGAAGAATCGGCGCACTGCCTCGTAGACAAGGTAGAGCCCTACAAGGATCAGTGCGGTCAGCTGGATCATCGCGCCGATCAGCTCGGCCCGTCGATACCCGAAAGTATATTGCTCGTCAGCACCCTTGCGGGAAATTTTGCGGGCGATGTAGGCGATGAGTAGCGCCGCTGCATCATTGGTATTATGCAACGCATCGGCCATCAAGGCCACGCTCCCCGAGATCGCCCCAGCGACAAATTCGAAGACCGAGAGTCCTAAATTAACAATGACCGTCCACAATAGAACGCCGTCGCTGACATTTTCAGTGCCGTGAGAGTGGTTGTGATCGTGTCCCATTGTTAATGTCCTTTGTTTTGGCTGCGAACCGCTGGCGTGAATACACGCCAGCAGTTTATTTCTTCAGCTTAATGGTCGTGTCCTTCGTGACTATCTTCTCCGTGCTCGCAGACACAGGCATACTCCTTGTATTTGCAAGTCGGGCAGTCGCTGAGGTTTAGATTGAATTTCTCGCGAACGGTTTTCGATTTCGCATCTGCCTTAATCGAGAGAACGATCGGTAGGTTGTTACCCTCTGGCAGAGCTTTATCGGACAGTAGAACGCTGCCTTTCTTCGTGAAGCGTAGACGGACAGGGTTTTGACGGTCACCACCTATAAGCGAGAGCGCCTGATCTTTCGGAGCGACAGCTTTGCCGTCGTCATTGAGGAACGTGATCTGTATGAGTCGCGTATCAGTCACGAAGAATTCTAGATGGGGTTCAACCGATGTGATGATACGACCGCCATTGGGGCCTGCTTTCACTTCGCCATGGTCGTGCTCATCATGATCGTCTTCGTGAGCCTCGTGGTCATGGTCGGAGTGATCCTCTTCTGGCTTTGCCTTGGCATGCGCTGCATGATCGTGGTCTTCGTGAGCAGAATGGTCATGGTCCGTATCATTTCCGTGGTGATCCGCATAGCTGGTGCTCCACGAAAGCAAAGCGAATGTGATCAATGTGGTGAGTAGTGTTTTTTTGTATTTCATAGTATATTTATGTATTTGTAATGAGTGATTATTCAGACGCAGCAGATTTGCGTTGGACGGATGTTTCTGCCGACTTTCGGCAGAAGGTGTAAAAAATCGCAGGCGTCACACCGAGCCCCAGCAGGGTGGAGGTGACGAGTCCGCCGACGATGACGACTGCAATCGGGTTGAGGATTTCTTTGCCCGGTTCTTCGGTCGCTAAGAGTAGCGGCACCAAAGCAAGACCAGCAGAGATCGCTGTCATGAGAATCGGGATGAGGCGTTCCTGCGTGCCGCGTTCGACCATCTTTCGGGTAAATCGCTCTCCTTCATGGCGCATCAAATGAAGGTAGTGCGAAATCAACATGATGTTGTTTCGTGCTGAAATTCCGCTCACAGCGATGAAGCCGACAAGGGTAGCGATGCTAATATTATTCAGCGTTATTTCGGTGAGGAATATACTACCGACCAGTGAGATCGGCACGATAGTGAAGACCAGCAAAACGAAAGCGAAATTCCTGAAGTAGCTGTAGAGCAGGAACGAGATGACCAACAACACGATTGCCGATGTAATCAGAATCGTGCGTTTCGCTTTGGCCTGAGCTTCGTATTCGCCTTCGTAAGAGAGTGTATAGCCTTCTGGTAGTTGGATCCGTTCAGCCACTTCACGTTGCAGCGTCTCCACGGCAGCGTTCAAGTCATCGACGGTCGGATTGATAGATACCACGAATCGGCGCACTGTATTCTCTCGGAGGATATTGTTGGGGCCGGTTGCATGCCGAATATCGGCAACGTAGTTCAACGGGATGCGCTGGCCACTCTGTGTGTCGATGTAAAGCTGCGAGAGCTTCTGGGGGGATTCGCGCCATTCCTGCGGAAGCCGTATGACTAAATCGTAGACACGCTGCCCCTCGTAAATCTCACTGACCGCTTCACCTCCCATTAACGCCGAGAGTTCCGCATTAAGAGCACCTGGAGTGACGCCATATGCCATGGCACGCTTACGATCAATTTCGATACGTAGTTGAGGAATGGGGGCTTGCTGCTCGACGCGGGCTTCTTCCATGCCGGGAATCTCGCGAGCGATTTCGGCAATGTCGGTTCCGATACGCCTTAGTTCGTCTAGGTCGGGACCGAATACTTTGATCGCAACTTTTGCTGAGACCCCGCTGAGCATGTGACCAATGCGGTCGGCCAACGGTCCACTCAGGGCACTGAAGGTTCCGGGGATCGTCTGCATCGTTGCGCGAATCTCAGCTATTATCTCGCTGCGTTCGCGCTCAGTTTCTCTGGTAAATTCGAGGTCGAACTCGACCGTTGATACAGGCACCACGTGATCACCGCGCTCGGCACGGCCTAAGCGATAACCGACCGTCTCCACTTCTGGAATTTTGAGGAGCAAGTCCTGAGCAGTATCAGCTAAGTCACGCGTTTGCTTGAGCGATGTTCCTGGCGCAGTCGTCATGGCAACTAAGACAGTCGGCTCACGGAAGGCGGGGAGGAAATTTCCACCCATCTTCGAAAATGAGATTCCTGCCAGCACGACAAGTGCACCAGCCACAAACAGGACGATTAAGGGTTGAGAGAGCGAAAGCCGCAGCCAGGTCGCATTGAAGAGTTTTTTTAACCCGCGCTCGATGATACCATCCGCATGTTTCTGATCTGGCTTCGGTTTTAGCAGATAGGAACTGAGCACTGGTATTACTGTTAGGGACACTAGAAACGATGCTGCCATACTGACAATCGTTGCCACGGCGATCGGAGTGAACAGGCGACCTTCGACGCCGCTCAATGCCATCAATGGCAAGAATACCAAAATAATCAGCACAGTCGCATAGAGAATCGACGAACGCACTTCGGCAGAAGCCTTGGCAATGACTTCGAGCTTGTTGCGTGGTTTTTCCAGAAGGGCGTTTTCCCTTAGTCGTCGGAATACATTTTCCACATCGACGATCGCATCATCCACGACCATACCAATTGCGACGGCAAGGCCACCGAGGGTCATCGAATTAACGCTCAATCCTAAGAGATCAAAAACCAAGACGGTCATGCCCAAGGACAAGGGGATCGCAGTCAAAGTAATCAGAGTAATCCTGAGGTTTAGCAGGAAAAGGAACAAGATGATGGCCACCATGATCGCGCCATCGCGCAGAGCCTCTTCTAGATTGCCGACTGCTAGGTCGATAAAATCAGACTGGCGGTAGAGCGTCACTAGTTCGACCCCTTCAGGCATTGAAGCCTTCAAATCCTCCAATGCAGTTTCGACTTCATCGGTTAATGTTAGCGTATCAAATCCTGGTGATTTAGTGATGCTGAGAATGACGCCGGGGTAACCTTTGGCTTCCTTATGATCGCCTAAGAGCTTACTCCCCATACCCGCATCGCCACGCATCGGTTCAATATCCCATGCGACGTTGGCGACATCTTTGATCCGAATCGGACGGTCGTTGACGTGCGTCACCACTGTATTGCCTATTGCATCGAGGTCGGTAGTCATGGCCAGATTACGCACCATGATTTCTTGGGATGATTCCGTTAAGAAGCCACCCGTGCTGTTACTGACTGCGTTGGAAGCTGCTTCGTGGAGTTCCCCATAACTGATGCCCATGGCCAGCATTTTGTCGGGATTGGGTTGGATTTGTAGCTGCTTGACGCCACCGCCCATGCCGAGCACTTCAGCCACACCGGGAATAGACTGTAATCGCCTGGATACTGTCCAGTCGGCCAGTGTCCGCAGATCACGCGGCTCCGTATTACCGGACGGATCGACCAGACCGACCAGCATGATGTTTCCCATCAATGAAGCCACTGGCGTCATGTAGGGAGTGACGCCTTCAGGTAGAGCCTCACTTGCACCCGCAAGCCGCTCCTGCACAAACTGGCGTGCTTGATAGATGTCGGTGCCCCATTCGAATTCGATAAAGACAAGGGATAGACTAACGTCGTTAACTGATCTTAATCGAGTGACCCCGGTCACACCCATGAGTGAATTTTCCAAGGGGATGGTGACTAGGGTTTCAACTTCTTCTGGCGAGAAACCAGGCGACTCGGTCAAAATAGTGACGGTCGGTTTGGTCAAATCTGGTAAAACTTCAACCGGAAGCTCAGTTGCTGTTTTGATGCCGAGGATAAAGACGACTAAGGCAAAGGCCAAAATCAGAGGCCTTTGAGAGAGCGAAAACTGGATCAGTCGATTAAGCATCTTCAGCCTCACTTTCTTCCTGGCGTCGCTTCATGAGCATCTGAAGGGTGATGAGCGAAATGAGCGTCATCACGCCTGCATAAATCATGAGTGGCATACTTAAGTGACTTCCGTGCTCGGCGTGCGCATCCTCGCCATCATGGTCATGTCCTTCATGCCCCTCATCATGCTCGGATGATTCTTCACCTTCGCCTAGCTCCGAGCCGTCTTCTGCATGCGCATGTCCATGCGCAGCATCAAGTGCCTCCCTTAAGGACATGCCCGAACCGCCACCGACAAAGCTGAGGACATAGGAACCCTGTATGACCACTTCATCGCCGGGAAAAACGCCGCGGATCACTTCGATGTATTGATCGTTTTCCTCGCCGAGAACCACGGGCACCCGAACGAATGCGTTTGGAAGGTCGAAGTCTTTGACGAAGATGACCCGGCTTGCCGGGTCGCCTTGTATAGCTGAGCGCGGAATGGAGAGTACGAATGGCTTTGTCTCCAGCACAATGGAGAATTCAGCTCGCATCCCAGGGCGGAGTTTTCCGGCCGTATTATCGAGTTCAAAAATGCCCTCGACTGTGCCTGCTTGGCGGTCTGCTTCGACGCCAAAACGTGTTAACGTAGCCTCAATCAGTTCATCTCCCAATGCGGGTATGTGAATGCGAGCACGGGTGCCAATCTTTGTCTGCGCAGCTTCCTGCTCGGGGATCTTTGCGACTGCCCAGAGCTTTGAGCGGTCGGAGATGTCGAGCAGTTCTGCCGATGGCTCGACGGGTTGACCTAGTCGGACATGCGAGGCCACGACTAGACCGCCTTGTGGAGCCTTGAGCTGCACGCTGGGGGGAGGATCGCCCAGCTGACGGCTCTCAACTGTTGCCAGCACATCACCCGCTTCGACAACATCGCCTTCAAATGCTTTTAAGGCGCTGATTCGGCCAGCAATACGTGATGACAAAACCGAGCGGCGAGATGGGATTTCCTCGATCCGTCCGATCGCAAAGACAGTGCTCTCGAAGTCACGCTCCTCGGCTTCTTCAGTTTGGATGCGGAGGTTTTTGACGGCTGCATCATCTAGAATGATTATATTTTGCCCATCAGTCTCTTCCGCCGCATGGACGTTCGTGATTGAGAGTAAGGCTACAAAAGAAAGTATTTTATTCAGTTTCATTAGAAAGGTCTTTGTTGGATAAATTGGGAAGGTCGCTTGCTGTGGCGGCACGCCATTCGATAAGTATCTGGTTAAGTTCGTGCCAGAGTTCCAGTTGGGCGGTTTGAATATTCAGATGCTGTTCTTGCACTCGAAAGACTTCGCCTAAGTCGACCAGTCCGGATGCGTAAGCGTTTTTGATGTCTTTGAGGTTTTGCTCCACTAAGCTGACTGCGTTTTCCTTGTATTTTGCTGCCTGCCTGTAAGTTGCCTCTGCATTGCGTTGGAGTGTTTCGGCTTCGTTTTTCAGACGTAAGGTGACTGCATTCAGTTCGTAGCCAATTTGTCGTTCACGGTAGCGGCTCGCCTCAATTTCACCGCGATTTTGGTCATGGAGGGGGAGGGGAATAGATACTCCAACCCCGAAGAAACGATCCCGCCCCAATCCACTAGGATCATCCACGCTTCGTTCCTCCTCAAAGAAAACCTCCACTGCTATATCCGCCCAACGATTCGCCTTGGCTAATGCTGATTGGCTACGAGCGATTTCAGCGAGTGAGGCTTTGAGTTGGTATTCCGGGTGTGATCGCAGGTCCTCACCGTCGAGTGCCATCATCTCAGGCAAGCTTGTCAACTGAGCTTGTTCAGCAAGGATTTCCACTTCAATGCCGGGTTCGAGACCAAGTAGGCTGCGTAAGGAACCAAGCGCTCTGTTGCGCTTTTTTGTGAGATTTTGAATTTCTTGCTTTACTGAAAACAAGGATACTTGGACTTGGTTTAAGTGGAGCGTTGATGCCTCGCCTTTTTCGATCCGATTTTTCAAGAAGACCGCAAAGTCCTCCTGCAGACGAACCATGCCATCCAAGTGAGATCGGCGCTGATTTAAGCTAGAAATAAGTTCAGTCGCGCTTTCGACATCCCGGATAAGCAAGCGCTCTTGGTTACGAAGTTCAGCTTCGGCGAGCTTCACCTCAATCGCAGAGACGTTCCTTAGCAGCTTGAGTCGGTTAGTTACAGGAAAGCGCTGCTCAAAGCCAATAGTGTAAGACTTTTCACCCTCATCGTTAAACGCGTGGTCGGAGGAATATCCCAATTTAAGTTCGGGATTATCGAGCCTTCCGGCGTATTGAGATAGAGCACCTGCTTTATCAATTGTTGCGCGGGCCGCTTGTAGTGACTGGTTTTTCTGTAAAGCCAGTGCCACCGCGTCTCGGCTGGTAATTTTGAGAGAGCTATCTGGCGCAGTAAGTGCCAGTGAAGCGGGGAAAATGAGTAAAGTTGTGAGTAAATATTTATAAATGTGCATGAAAAAACCTGTTTAGTTGAAATCGCCAATAGCCACCGTTGAAGGCTTCTGGAACGCACGTAGGAATTCCTACGTTTATTTCACTAATCAGGTTTTAAATTCGGAGCACAGTCTTGCGCACACACTGCTCCAGCGTGCCGCCAAAAACTGGTGGAGCTCTTGCTGCTAAACGTATCTGAGGAGTCGCGTTTGCTCTTACGACTGGTGCAAGTAACACATACTGATGGTTTGCGGCTACTGGTTTCTTAATCGAAATTAAATCAGCGACTCGCTGAATCGGCTCATCCGATGAGCTGATGTAAATATCAATACAGTGTTGGTCACTAACTGCAAAAAGGGCACCATCTGCTTCACCATGATGGGAATCTTGATCGTGTGATTCAGCCTCATCCCCATGGCATGCATCGCATTCATCAGCATGTTGCCCGGCGAGCACATGAACAAAATTATGATCATGCAGGCATAGCACGGCCCCACCAGCAGTAGCTAGTAGGCCGTTCATTGCCATCATCAAGATGAGGCAATAAGCTGTGTATTTTTGAAACATGAACAGGTATGAATGAATACAGATGGATATTATTCCATGTCAATTGGATTAGACCATCTTCATCAGCATCCAAACCGCCATAGCCATCATCATTAGATTCTCCGTCAATGAGATGAAGCCTAGCGGTACACTGCTGTCGCCGCCTACGCAGGCACACTTCAAATCGCGTTTTTCGATGTAGACCGCCTTGAAGATCGAGACCGCACCAATGCAACTGGCGATTAGAACAATCGGCGCTATGATCCAAGTTAAGAGCCCTGCGATCATTAAAATTCCACCGCCGGCCTCTATGAAGGCATAAACGTAGGCGTAAGGCACCTAGCGTTGCGCTAGTAGGTCGTATTGGACAAAACCAGTGGCGTAGCTCTTCAAGTCCTGTAGTTTCTGAATGCCAAGTGCGCACATGCTGAAGGCTATAAATAACTCCGCCACCCGGATTAGGGAAAGACTCTCGAGTATGCCCCAACATGCTGTCAGCGCCATGAGGAAGGTGACGGCGAAAATGGCAACGACTGGCCTGTATGTTTCGCCTTCCCGTGGATCAGGACTCAGGCCGAGGTGCTCCCTCAGGTCGTCGTATCCGCCAAGCCGTTCGCCTTCGATGAAGATCTGCGGCGTTTCATCGACGTCGTTGTCTTCTTTGTATTGCTGGTTCGCGTCCATTGTTTCGAGATGGTGGTCGTTTACCTCGAAACCGTTGCGTTTGAGCAAGTCGAGCGCTTTGATGCCCCAAGGACAGAGGTGATCCGGTGTCACCATGCGATAAATATCTGCTTTCTTTTTCATAAATCTGTTAGTGTCTGGGTTTCAGCAGGCGGAATGCACGAATGCGGTTCACATTTCCTTGCAAGATGCCTCATTAGAATGGTGTGAGGAAGTCACATGAATAGGCTTCAAAAACCATGCCATGCTGGCTTTAACGAAGAAAACCTCTCTGACCCTCAGATTTTTTCAAAAAAATCCGTGAGCTGTTTTTTAAGAGTTTGCCGAGCACGGTAGATTCTTGTTTCGACTGTCTTTCGACTCGTCTTGAGAATCGCGGCACACTCATCGTAGCTATGTTTCTCCAGAATGCAGAAAACAAATGGGAACTTCAGCTTCTCAGGCAGTTGGGCAACTTGCTTCTGAATTCGCTGAAGGTCGTCATCAGTCTGTAGGCTGCGTGATGGTGAAGGTTCGTCGGAGCCCATCCGGTCGGCGAGCGGTTGCTCAGAACCCCTTGTATTGACTGGAGCATCCAGTGATAGCTGTCCTAAACGTTTTTTATCTTTGCGCAGACGGTCGCGAGCTAGGTTGAGAGCGATGGTATAGATCCATGTTTTCGGACTGGCTTTCGGCTTAAACCCCGCTGCATTCTGATAGACCTTGAAAAAGGTCGCTTCAGTGATTTCTGCGCTATCTGCCTCGTTATTTAAGTAGCGATAGACGAAACGAAAGAGTGCTTGCTTATGGCGTTCCATCAGCAAGACCAACGCATGTTCGTCGCCACGGCCGATGCGTTCAATCAGTGTGTCATCTGTGGGGTCGTCCGGATCCATGCCATCATTACTGGGGGACACTCAGTGCCTTTGCGGCAATGTCACGCAGGTGTGCTTGTTTCTCCGCAGGCAGGACATGCATCATCTGATAGTAATGGTGAATCGAAAGCTCCTGGAGTTTCCCGTGAATGATGTGGAGCTCATGGATCATTTGCTTCGCTCGATCGGAAAACTCGTCCGATTTGGTGATTTCCTTTCGGAGTTGCTCAACCTTCGTTTGGAATTGCGCTTGAAGCTCCGCCCGTTGTTGGCGGTATTCCGGTTCGAACTCGTCCACTGCTGCCGCTTCCTCGGCGGTCAAATTGAGTTCTTCGTGTAACCACTGGTGTCCATTTGCATTGTCGTGCTGCTGCCAGTCGGCCTGACCTAAGAGGAACTTTGAGGTAATCGACGAAACCGCGACGCAAAGTATGATGAGCCCAAAGATGAGTCCGGAGATCATCCAAACCTTGGTTTTTCTATTACTGGATGCACTCATGAATTACTTATTATTGAGGTCGAAGAAATCGTTGCTCTGAAATACATCGAATCCAAGTGCTCTGGAGGCCACCATTTCACTTTGCCCCATGTCCGGTCGCGACTTGTTCGAATAAATGGTAATACTGGAACTCACAGCGATTGTCAGGATAAATGCTGTCGCTACAAATCCAGGGCGAGGAATCAAAGCAAGCGCCCAATCAAATAGGGAGATGCTTGCCTCATCCGCTGCGACTCGAATGCGCCGCAGAACATTATTTTCTAGCGCGCCGGAGCAGTCCGGAAGCGGGGTATCCCTCATTCGTTGAATCAAACTGTCGAACTCATTTTCTTTCATAGCACCTTTAACGTTGTTGCTCCCGGAAACCCTCAAAATATTTTCAATTGGGTTCACGGGAGCTTCAAGCTTAACTTGGATCAGTCGCTATAGCTAGCCCCGCAATTCGTCCAGTGGTCCAGGCTCCCTGGAAATTAAAGCCCCCGGTGATGCCGTCGTAGTCGATACACTCCCCCGCGAAGTGGAGTCCGGGCACGAGTTTGCTTTCCATCGTTCGGAAGTCCACTTGTTTGAGGGATACGCCCCCACAGGTCACAAATTCTTCCTTGTTGGTGGTTTTACCACTTACTTTACAGCGATATGATCCGAGAGCTTTAACCAGTTTTTGTTCCTCTTTTTTGGATAGGTGTGCCCAGGTTGTATCCCTTGAGATTTTTGCATGATCTACCAGGTGAGCCCATAATCGTTTTGGCAATTCTTTGCTTGGGTTTGTGCTTACTTTTGCAACTGCAAATTGTTTTCTGTATAGACTGACTACTTCTTTGATTTTTTCGAGTGAATGATCACCCAACCAATTGATCTCGATCTCGAACTTATATTTGCAAACTGCCAGTTCCTTGGCGTCCCAGGCGGATAGGCGTAAAATACAGGGGCCACTCAATCCCCGGTGAGTAATGAGGAGTGGTCCGTGTTGGGGCTTTCCATTTGGTAAAGTTTTAGCCAGAGCGTGGGGTACGGAAATGCCAGCTAATTCCACCATGGGGTGCTCGGGTAGGTTGAAGGCGAAGAGGGAAGGAATGAGGGGAGAAATTATATGTCCAAGAGCGGTAAGGGTTTTTTCCATGCCAGTTCCACGCAGGGAACCCAGAGCCAGGCATACTCGGTCCGCTATGATTTTTTCGCTCTGGTTAATTTCCAGTTCCCATTGGTTGTTGATTTGTTTGAGATCAGTAACCCGGGTTCGTAAATGTTCGCTTACACCAAGATTTTTCGCTTCTGTCCGCAAGCAATCGATCACGCTTTGTGAATTATCGGTTATGGGAAAAACTCTACCATCTGTTTCCACTTTTGTTTTTACTCCCCTGGTCTCAAACCATTCGATTGTATCCCTGGGTTGCCAATGATCAGGGTATGAACAGATGATTACATTACCTTTGTTGTCGATTATAGGGCTGTTATCAAGGATCCACCCAGACGGTATGAAATTCCAAACCAGAGTTCCTTTGTCGCCATCAAGACATATAAGCTCTTTATTTCTAGCGGCTACATAAACTTGATTTCTGTTATCTACGGCAATATTGGTGAAAATCCCTGAAGTCTGATGCTCCCATGCCACTTTGCCATCTTTGGAAAATGCAATTACACCTCCGAGACCAGCATTAACGCCACCGATTATAACAAGCCCAGAATTTGTTACCGCTGCAGAGCCAAACAAAAAATTATAATCTGTTTCTTTTTTCCACTTTAAAAGACCGCTTCTTTCATCAATTGCAAAGAATGTTCCGTCTTGTGATCCAAAGTATAAAGAACCGTTTCCATCAATTGCAGGTGTTGCAAAAATTTCACTATTAGCTTCGAATCTCCACTCATGATTCAGTGCAGCAAAGCAGAAAGTACCTTGGATGAGTAAAAAGGTAATCAGTGAAAATTTTACTCTTTTAATCGAGTTATTCAATCATTGCTTATCGAATCAAGTTTAGTGGAAATGGTCAACCCCTCTATCGGCACCTAAAATGGTGGTCAATAACCCTGAAGAAGCTTGTGTTTAGTCCTCTCTTGTACTCGATAGAGTGATTCCTGCTTTTTCTTTTCGACAAACTCAGTAAACCCGGACTTCGATTTGTCTCCTTTCTCCGAGATAGATATGGGCGTTCCCCCTTCCTGGTCGTAGACGATTCCATCGAGCATACGAACGATGGGTATAATTACCTCAGAAGTCTTAAAGTAAAAGAGATAGCCAGCTTGTTGAAGTCTTTTGATGCTCTGACTTGCCCTTGGACATTCACATCCATCGTATCTTTTTCTGATTGGGAATGAGCAAAGTTCCCCGATAATTACTCCTGTTGTTTGGGACGCAAAGTCTCGCACGCTAGTTAGCTGAAGTATCTTACCATAAACAGATACATCGTCTTGTTTCATTTGGATCGTCTTGTCCGATCTTTCAAGACGCAGTTCATCATCATATCTTACAATCTTGTATTCGGAGCATTTTCTTAAAACAGACAATTCTTCAAATGCTCGTTCGGTAAGAACAACACTTTGTGGAATGAATCGCCACTCTGATGATATTCTTACCATAGCGAAGCAAGCGATTCGCAAAGCGAATGGCTTAATATTTCTCTTATTTCTTGTGATTCTTTCATTCTTTCTTCGTAAAACCTTGCGATTACAGGGTTCTTAACCTTGGGAAATGGCGGTTACCAACCACCGACTTTACTGGTTCACAACCATCCAATTGGATGGTCACGCCGAAATGATCGGCTCTGTATTTGTTGTGTTTCAAAGTTAATAGGGCAGGGTGCCGAGTTTAACGCCTCGCTTGATATAGGAATCAAGAACCTGCCTTGTGAGTGCAGTATTTCTGCGAGTACGAAATCCTTCTTTGTTCAATCGGTCAGCAATTTCTTGAACGCTCAACCTGCCATGAACTGCTCGATTTCTCCAATGCACCAATCGTTCGAGCATTTTCTTTTCTTCTTCTGTCTCTCCGACTTTCGTTTGCCCACCAATGCTCTTGCCCATCTTCTTGGCTCTTCTTCTTCCGCTTTGCAATCTCTGCACGGTCTTGAGCTTATCATATTCGGATATGGCTTGAAGAAGGTTGTTGATTAGGGCGATCTCAGGATTTTCATTTTTGCTGATCGCGAGATCCATTCCTGTGCTTGCATCAAAAGCTGAGATTCCATGCTCTCGGCAATCCTGCTTCATGATTTCCGCAGTCAAGATAGAGCGAGAGAAACGATCTGAGTCAGACACAACGAAAGTCTTTATGCCATTGCTCTTCATCTTCGCCATCATTTCGTTGAAGGCATCCCTTTGGCTAAGATCTGTTCCATTGTCTCCGCTCACAGAGCAGTCGTAGAAAGTTTCAGCGATCTGCCAGCTTTTGGTTCGGGCGAAAGATCTTATCTTCTTCAATTGTCTTTCTTTGGAATCTCCATCCAATGCAATCTTCGTGTTGAGATTGGATGTTCTTAAGTACGCAAAAACCTTCTTTTTCATGTAAACATTGTACTTCAAAATGAAAGATATGTCAATACAATAATTGCAATATATGCAAAAACTACTGATATTCAGTAATCTAACGAATTTTTACATTCAGTTATCCCCCCATTTTTGTAAATTCGATTAAGAGCATCTTTAGCGGATCACGAGTCAGGGGTACCTGATTTCAATATTTCCAAATACATTTGATCTTTTTTGAGTCTAACAAATGAAATTAATAGTGAATTGAGGCGTTTTGGATATTTTTTTCTATTTTCCGGGCCTCAAAACATATCACAACATATCTTAAACCATGCTATTAACATATGAATTAAGAGGATATTTTGGATTATATCTAAATTTTAGAAATGGTTTTCCTTCGCAGTCTTTGTATTTCCAATCAGTAGCACCAAAGTATTTTCGATATACGCGATCGAGGGTGGCGTCGGTGGCATTTTTTGAGGGTAACATTCCAGTAAGGCGAAGATGTTTCTTCTCTATGCCATTTACATCCGTTGCTCGCGTGTAAATGGCCTCGATTGGATTGGCGGGCATCTGCTCAAGATATTGGATAAATGCTTTCATTCTTGGCATGAGCGGGCGTCCGTCCCACAGATCCTTGTGGCGATAAGCAAAGACGAGATATAGATGGTCTTTTGAGTTTAGCTCAATCCCATGTTCTGCTTTTTGTGCATCTTGAGCGTTAGTGATGACATAGCATCCACCGCCAATATGCCATTGTATGCCCACCGCACCATATCCCTGGCTTATTGCGAGATGACTGCACCGAAATGAATACCTCTTGGCAAGCCATTGATTATACGAAAACTCAAACTCATATTCACACGCTTCTTGAGGGCTTACTTGCCATCCAAGCAAGTGCTTTTGCTCAAAATCTAACCAAGAAGAGTGGTAGTAATTCGGGTAGTATGTATCGATTGTCTTGAGTGCCTTCATTCCATAATGAAGTACACTTAAACGATTCTATTTAGAGTCCGGTTCTAGATACTAGTGAATGTGAGTGTTTGAAATGTTTCATCATCGATTGAATCGACGATGTGCTTGTCTGTGTCACCCGCCCCAATTCCAAGACTTCCGAAAAATGTACAGAAAAAAAGAGAGGGCTTTCGCTAGAATCTTACGATTATTTTGAAGAAGTGGATCGGCGTGCACACATCAAATTACACTTAAACATAGTAGATTGATGTATGTTGTTATCTATTAAAATGTGATAAAGTTTCATTCCATAGTTATCGGAGAATTATGGAATCAAGATCCTTTGAATCTGCAATCCATCCAACTTTAATTGTATAAAATTTCATTTTGCTAATTTTAGAACGAAATTTTTCAGGACTTACAATATTGTTTGTATTATAGTTCTCCCAAAGTTTTCTTGGTGCGTGTCTAGAAGGAAAATCCCTCACTACCCAAGTAGGGTCCTTCCCTGTAGTTGTAAGATAATCTGAAGTAAATGAAAATATTTCTTGTTTATTTTTATCATAAAACTTTACCTCATAGGTTCTATACCTCCACATACTCAAAACTTCATTTTTGACTTCTTTAGATGTGTCAGGGCAATCGAACGAGTTGTATGTGAAATTTATTACTACACAATCTTTATAGATTGAATTATCCTCATCATCAGGAATCCAGAATACAATTTCTATATCTAATTCAAGATTATATTCTTCTCCTTCAAATCCTGCGTGTTTAAGAATCCCTTTTTGAGTATCTTTTCTATCAATCATATAAACCTTTTTATCGGGTTCACACGAAACAAGTGCAAAGAGACTTAGAATTAAAAAAGGATAAAGTTTCATTATTAAATCGTTTTAATTGTCACTAGTCATAAGCGAATCATGTAGATATTGAATCAGTTATGACAAGAAAATAAAATTGCCCGACTTAACGGCTCGGGCTGCCGGTTATCATCAAAGTAGTTTTGCCAGTTAAACATCTTGAGACTTAAGCGAGATCATCTCACCATCTACCACGCAGTATTTGTTGATTAAGAATTCCTTCGCCTTTCTAGCTTCGTAGAATGCCTTTTTCTTGTCGCCTTGAGCGTGGTGATAGACAAACGATTCGTTCATGAGGTTGAACTTATCGACATCTTCATGATGAAGATGTGCTTCAGCCATGATCCATTGGACTAATCGAGTGATCTCAATGCTGAGTTTCTGAATTTCTGGTTCTTTCAGATACGGAGAGGTCGGATTGAGTAGATTTGCCTTGTGCTCAAGCAAAGCCATAAAATCCTTTCTTTTCTTTTCCATGCTTGCTTCTGCATCTTCCATCAGAATCTCTTCGTTCTGTTCGTCGTAACCGACATCCTCAGAGATCCAATGCACCAAACCATCGCCAAAGTGAATTCTGACTTGTAGCCAATCATTGAACTCATCCGTTTCTTCGACGAACATTATTAGGGCTTCATCCATCGTTCTGAGGTAAGCATGAAGTGCGTGTCCGTATTCGATAGTTAGACTCCATCGAGTGATCCCGTAAGTTGTGTCAGAGTCGTTCATTTCTCTATATTCTTCGTATCTGAATGGGCACTCATACTTTTTTCCATTATGAGTGAAGCCGTCCCATACGAGATTGTGCAGTTCGGTATCTGTTACTTTGCTTGAATGAATTGTGATTGTTGTTTCGCAGTTGTTTGCCATTTTTAATCCTCCTTTATGTTATGTTTCGTTTAGTATTATTGTTTAAATTAATTATGATAATAATATACCAAAAATTGGGGCATAAGTCGAGGAAAAAATGCTTTCAAAAATTACATAAGATATTGATTGTCAAGCATATACAATACGGTAAAATGCTGGGCTTCAGCCGATTTTATCATGTCATTAATCATTGATTAACAACACTATCTGAAAGCCAAAAAACAAAATTAAAAAAGACGAAAAAAAGTTTCAGGAAATTACAAAAATTTAAGAAAAAATTGCTCGGTTGGGAGGGCAATTTGTAAGTTGCTCTACAGGATCAACACGCCCAGAATCTTTGGGCATCTTCAATGGTAATGGATGCGTTTTTGTAGTGCTTTTTTCTCACATCTTCTGAGTTCCCAAATTGAGCAACCATCAGGCTTTCGTCAGTCACGGGATTGCCTGTGAAAGGATTGTGTCTATAGAAGTTGCTGATGGCTGTTCTTCGAGGGACATTGCTTCCTACGCCACTCAATCCGCAAGCTTTCCTCAAGTGTTTCCATATATTTACTCCGTTTTTTTGGGGTATTACCTGGAATCCCATTGCTTTCTCTTCTTTCAAGATTTTAACGCATTTGTGGGGCAGTGCTCTATTTTGGTTTATCTTCTTCTTTCCGATAAACGGAATGAATACTTCGGGGTTGAGACCATCTGAAGGTTCGAGAGTAAAGTGCTCCCACTGAAGGGCAGATTTAGCGTGCCAGTCATCATGAATCTCTCCTGCACGCAAGCCTCCATAAACACTCAATGCAATAAAGCTCCTTATTGAGCGAAATTTCGGTTGCAGGGACATTTGTATGAGTTTTTCTACTTCTTCTACCGTAAAGACTCTCGGTAGAGCCGTTCGCCTGACAGAGGGCGTTTGTTGATTAATCATTAGGTCTTCGAAGTGATACTTCCTTTTCTTGCACCATGTGAAGAATGCTTTGATTGCCCTAAAATGATTTAGGCGAGTTTGGTCGCTCCATGACTTTTTCTGCCAAAATTGAGGTAACTCCTCGGCACGAATATCCTTTACTCGAATGTTCCCAATTTTTGCTACGATGGGTTTAAAGAAGATAGCTTTTTCATTGATAGTCTTTTGGGACTTCCATTGACCATCTTTATTCTCATCCGTTCTGGTATTGAATAATCGATATTCCTCCCATGCCTCGTGAACTCTAATTTCCTTTGTTTCGAGCACTTGCTTATTAACTGTTACAAGTTCGCAGAATGTCATGCCTTTGGGCATCATCGTAATAGCTATTTGGGCATCATTTAGTTGTTCGGGTGTGAGTGAGGTTCTTGTTTCTCTCCATTCGCTGTCATTGTATGGATTAGGATTTTCATATTCCCACTTGTGAACTAATGAATAACATTCTGCTTCGCTTGAGCACTCTTGATCAATTCTTTTACCTTCTCCTTTCGGAGTTGATTGGACTCGGAATTTTTTGTACTTTTCATATTTTAGAATGCTGACTCTAAACACAACTTTTCCGAACTTATTTCGACTTTCTATTGTGAAACCTTTCGTTTTTAATGTCTTTGCTCGTTTTGTCATACCTTATGTTCGCAAAACTTTTGGTAATTTCAATAAAATTGAGGAAAAATTGAGGGGAGTTGGTTGCAATTTTTAGCAGTGATTATTGCCTTTCGTCAGTCTTTATAAACATTTCGCCCCCATAGTTTAACGGATAAAACACTGGTTTCCTAAACCGTAGATCGAGGTTCGATTCCTCGTGGGGGCGCCATTCTAGTTTAGGCATGATTCTCAAATGTATTCATTATCGATTATTGATTACAAAATTGTAAGGTATGCAATCTTGGTTTAGTTATGAAGAGTGGATGAATTCTTAGGTATTTTCTATTCAATACTGCCGCCTTTTATACTTTTGGGCATTGGTGCTTTAGCTCGTGGTCTTGGCTGGTTGAAATCTGAAGCTGATTCCTCTTTAAGCATGATCACTGTGAGGATTCTCTACCCATGTTTCATTTTTTTTCATATAGTTGACTCTGAAACTTCATTTGATTCATCCACATTCATAACCGCTTCTTTTGGTTTCATTACCATTCTATTGGGATTCGTTTTATCCTGGTTAGTTGCCTTCTTTTTTCGAATTGATGAAGATACTGCTCCTACTTTTAGATTTTGTTCTGGGATATTTAATTACGGTTTCATTGCTATTCCTGTCGCTATTGCCATTTTCGATCAAGATATAGTTGTTCAAATTATTCTCTTCAATTTGGGAGTTGAAATTGCAATTTGGACTATAGGAATCCTAATTTTATCCGGTCAAAAGTTTACTCTTAATGGAGTTTTTAATCCTCCAGCGATTTCTGTACTAGTTGCTTTACTAGTAGAGGCGTTGGGTGGGCAAAAACTTATTCCCTCTTTTACATGGAATGTAATAGAGTCGTGCGCAATGTGTTCGATTCCTGTAGGGTTGATGCTAATAGGTGCTAGTTTTTATAAACTCTTGAGTAGTTTCCACTTTTCTCGTGGATTGAAAGTAGAAATGGGATCTGTCGTTGTGAGAAACTTTTTATTTCCAACTATAGTATTGATGTATGTTTACATTGGTTACATTCCAGAAGGTATACTTTTCATACGTGAAGTCCTTGTCATTCAAGCGGCAATGCCTGCTGGCATCTTTGCTATAGTAATTGTAGGGAATTACTTTGGAGATAAGGATACTGCAATGCGATCTATAATCGTAACAATGTTCGCGAGTATTTTAACACTCCCGCTTTGGATAATGCTGGGATTTTCTATCTTGGAAAAATATAACTTTTAGTTCGCAGATTCAGGCGTATCTTCATAACGAGACTTCGCATCAAGAGTTTCAAAAATATTAGTCACAGAAGATTTTAATTTGTTGTATTCTTCGGCGTAAATTAAAGAGATTAAGTATTGCTTGAACTCTTTTCTATCCCTTATTATCTTCAAATCCAACTCTTCCATTTCTTGTGCGAACTTGATGTGCATCTTATCAATTTCAGAGTCAAATTTCTTATGTTCTTTTTCAAGATGTTGCTTGACCCTTGCTATTGCTCCTAGGAGTTGTTTGCAGTTTCTGCAATCCTTGGATGTAAAATCATGAAAAGATATTATTCCTGATGCAAGAGCAGCACCAAATGCAGTCATCTCTAATTCGTTTTTTTGACTTTCTTTGGAAGCCCATCCTTCAATAGCTTTAAGCAGTCTGGTTACTGAAGCTTTGGCTTCTTCTGAATTTGAAATTTGTACTGAGTCGTCGTCCATTAGTGGTGGGGGATTTGTTTGTGTTGTAAGGGGATAATTTAACTATTTTTAAAGCGTAATTTTTGTCAATGCAAATAGATCAAGATAAAATTATACAATATACAATACATTATATCACTAGAGTTCCAAATATTACAGGAAATTAGGTTTTTTAAGAGATTTTTCATAATCTTGAAGGTAACGCTTCACATTACCACTTAGTATCATTAATCCTAGAATATTTGGAAAAGCCATACCCAGTATCATGAAATCAGAGAAATCCAAGATATTTGTAGCTGTGATAATGGATCCTAAAAAAGTAAAAATAAGGAACAAAATTTTGTAAATTATTGATGATCGATCCCCAAATAGATAGGCCCAG
>Ga0233432_10000996_pt1 | contig 27436 bp, 18 predicted proteins | sample SI_122_August201_6_FD_179870 | JGI IMG/M metagenome (GOLD analysis project Ga0233432, IMG submission 179870) | Seawater microbial communities from Saanich Inlet, British Columbia, Canada - SI_122_August2016_10_MG | ecosystem: Environmental > Aquatic > Marine > Inlet | place: Canada: British... | reverse complement strand
GTCGACCGGAAACCTCTAGGGTCTTTTCATTGTGATGAAGAGGGAGGTCCCAGAGGTGGAAGACCCTAGGCTTCATTTTAACTTTCTTTTCTACCTTACCGCCTTTGGGGCGAAGCTCGCCTTCTTCTCCAAGGTAATAGAGACTTTTAAAACGGTGAACTTTAAGAAGGCGTTCTTTTAATTCTGGGCCAGAGAGGGTCTCTTCGTATCGTCCATGGACGCCTTGCCATGCGACTCCTATCAAGAGGCCAATGTCCACAACGGCAAGGATCAGTAGTAAAGAGAGTAGTGCGAGTATACGACCGGATAGAAGAGTGGTGAAGCCTACGGGGCGAGTGGCGATCAATTGATCGACGCCGAGACGACGCTCTTGGGCTTCGCTCCAGACGGCGTAGCCAACTCCGAGAAGGGAGAGGGAGATGAGGGCGGATTGTCCGGCGTAGAGTAGGAAGAGGCGTAGTTCTCCTTCGGGTGATCCATCACCACTCAGGATTTGGGGCATGACGAGCATGCCGAGAAGAAGAAGTGCAGCCAGAATGACGGGCACCCTCCGTCTCCAGGCGTGACGATAGGTGTCGAAGAAGATGGTTCGGAAGGCCAATCAGACCTCCGTTGGGGTGCCTCCCCCTGCTGGAGCCTTAGCTTGAGCTGAAGTGCTCTGTTCACTCACCAGTTTTAAGAAGAGTTCCTTAAGATTGGCCGTGCCTTCGGATTTGTGGAGGTCCTCTAGCTTACCTTGGGCTAGGCATTTACCGTGGTTGAGTAGGCAGACTCGGTCGCAAAGCTCCTCACTCTCGGCTAAAAGGTGGGTGCTGATGAGGATGGTTTTGCCTTTGTCCCTTAGGTCTCGGATCAATCGATGAACCTCTTCGGTGCCGAGAGGGTCAAGGCCATTGGTTGGTTCATCGAGGATGAGGAGTTCAGGGTCCGTTAGTAGGGCTTGGGCGATACCGACTCGGCGTGTCATTCCGAGGCTATAGTCGCCCATAGGCCGACGTGCGTGGGTGGAAAGCCCAACGGTCTCGAGGAGGTGGGCAATGCGCTGACGGCTATCCTTTTTGGGTAGTCGCAACAGGCCTGCAAAGAAATCGAGGCACTCTGGAGCACTGAGGTGAGGGTAAAAGCAATTCTCTTCGGGAAGAAAACCGATGCGGTTTTTGTTGTTGGTGTCGAAACAGCGATTTCCAAAAACACTGGCAGAGCCCGCGGTAGGGAAAACTAGGCCGAGAAGAATTTTTATGAGAGTGCTTTTTCCTGATCCGTTGGGGCCAATGAGTGCGCAAACTTCACCTGGGGGAAGGCTCAGGTCGAGACCGTCTAAGGCTGTGGTTTTGGGGCGGCCCCAAAAATCTTTGAAGACCTTCTTTAGACCCCTTACTTGAACAACAGGAGCCTGGGATATTTCTTCGTTCACCCCCGCGACTCCCCAAATTTCACAATCTGGGCACTGTGCAGGAGGATGAAAGCGGCACTTAGGTTGTGAAGGACAGCTGCGAGTACCGGTGATACCAATCCCATTGCCGAGAGAAGTAGGCCGATGAGGAGAACGCCCACAGAGGCACCTACGTTCACGGCTACGACAAAACGAGTTCGTCGGGAAAGGCGGTGTAGAAAAGGAAGGCGGGAGAGGTCTGAGCCCATGAGAGCGACGCTCGCGCTCTCAATGGCAACAGGAGAGCCTAGGGCACCCATGGCGATGCCAACGTCGCCAGCGGCGAGCACAGGTGCGTCGTTGATTCCATCACCGACCACGGCGGTGAGCCGACCTTCTTTTTTTGATTTTTGAAGGGCGTCGAGTTTATCTTGGGGGAGGAGGCGAGAGAGAATGTTTTTGATGCCGAGTTGTCCGGCAACGTTTTTGGCGACATCCTCGCGGTCACCAGTGATGAGGGTTTGTCGGTTTAGGCCGAGGTCTCTCAAGTCTCGACAACTAGCTTCGGCTTCTTCCCTCAAGGTGTCTTCGAAGTGAAAGGCGGCAAGAAGAATATTTCCTTCTTTGGCAAGGACTAAACGATTCTTCCCTGAGGAGTGATCTTGGACATTGGCCTCTTCACAAACCCATTCTTCTCGGCCCAACCAAAGACGTTGACCATCTAAAGTGCCGATGAGCCCTCGGCCGTGAACTTCTTCGATGCCTTTTGCTGAGATAGATTGGAGTTCTTTACCTTGAGAGGCTCGGACGATACCGCGAGAATGAGGGTGCTGACTTGAGGAGGCCAAGGAGAGTGCTTGGGTGAGAACATCATCCTCAGTCATGTTAGGGGAGAGCAGTTCGATCTTGGTGAGTTGGAGCTCCCCTTTGGTCAAAGTGCCCGTTTTGTCGAAGAAAATCTCGTCGATACGGTGGAATAGTTCGAGCTCCCGAGGTTGTTTGACGAGGATGCCTGAACGAGCGGCGGCTGTTAGCGCAGCAATCATGGCTGAGGGTGTGGCAAGAACCAAAGAGCAGGGGCAAGCCATGATGAGGATCGCGATGGCTCGAGTGAGTCCGTCATCACCTTTGAAGAGAAACCATGCGAGGGCGGCGAGCATGACGACAGCTCGGGTGTACCATTGAGCATTGGACTCGATGAAAGTTGAGACCGGCAGCTTTGAGGTGCTGGCTTTTAAGATGAGTTGGTGAACTCTGCCAAGAGTGGTGTCGTCGCCAACTCGAGTGACTTTGAGAATGAGGCGCCCAGTGAGATTGGACGTCCCGGCGTGAAGGTCGTCGCCTTGGGTTTTGTCGACGGGAAAACTCTCCCCTGTCATAGAGGATTCATCGACGGTGCTTTGGCCTTCGGCAATAGAGCCATCGACAGGGGGGATGTCACCGGGTAGAATTTCGAGATGATCACCAACCTTCACGTCTTCCAAAGGTATATCAACACTATGTTGCCCTTCGATGCGACGCACTCGGTCAGGAGTTCGTCGAAGGAGAGACTCTATGGCGACGCGTGCACCGAAAGCAGAGCGGTGTTCTAGCTGATCGGCGAGAATCATGAAGAAGGCGACCAATCCGGCAGATAGCAAATCCCCCTGACTGAGACAGGCTCCAAAGGCGAGGGCAACCAAGCTTGGAAAGGCGAGTTTGCCTCGACGTAGTCCGGCCCAAGAATCAGCGAAAATCGGCCAAGCCATCCATAGACAGGCGAGAGCTTGAATGAGATAGCCAGACTCTCGGTCTAAGACTTTGGAGAGTAGAATTCCAGCGAGTAGTCCTCCCCCACCTTGGAGAGCTATCCAGAGGCGTCGTTGAACCTGTTTTTCATCGAGTGGCTCATGGATGGGGCAACTGTGTTCGCCGCATGGGTCGTGGTGCTTAGAAGTTTCGCTCATTGCCGAGACTCCTGTTCTCTCGCTTCGCGCTCTTCAAGTTGGTTTTGTTCGACGGTTGGGTCTTTAGAGATCTTGAGACGTAGCTCTCCGCCCGGTAAGGTCCAGTAGGTTTGGTCACGATTATCCTCGAGAGCTTCCCTTAGGAGGGCTAGTCCTTTTAGCCGAAGGAAAGTCTTGCGAGAAGAGGCGTCGTATTCTCCAGTGAGAGCTTCTAGGTTTTTTGCGTCGGCTTTTAAATCGGCCATGGTGGTTTCTGCTTTTGAGCGAGCTTGACCTAAGGCCGAACTCACCTGAGCGATGGCTTGTTGTTCCAATTTGATGGCTTCGTTCCGAGCCTCTTCTCTCATTCTATCTCGGCTTAAGAGTTGGTGTTGGACACTTTCAAAAGCTTGGCGAGTGGGGTCAGGAACGGCAATGCTGTGCATACCAAGGTCGTCGACCATCAGTCCACTTTGACTAGAGAGAAGGAGTCGTTCGAATTTTTCACGGACGACCAAGGCATATCCACGTTGGTCTTGTAGAACTTGGTCGATGCTTCTGTGGGAGCTTTCTTTGAGGATGATGGAACTCAGCCATTCCCCTAGAACTTTATCGAGGTGTTCTTGTTGGAGGCCAGGAAAGCAGAGTCGTGCGAGAACGGGGTTTTTGAGCCGATAGTTAAGGGTCCATTGGTGGTGAAGGAGTTGCCCTCCTGCGGTAAGGGTCGCGACTCCGCCGGTATCGTTGAGCCCTCCTCCTGGTGCTTTAAAGCGATCGAGCTCAAGGGTTCGTTGCCCTTGGATGTCATCGATGAAGACTTGGTCGATGAAAGGTGGAAAAGCGAAATGAACGCCGGGTTCTTCTTGGGTTTCAATCCAAGAGCCTAACCGTTGGATATGACCAACGTGACCTTGGGGAACGGTGTGAATGCCTGAGAGTAAAAATGTAGCTAGGCAAACCCAAAAGATAAGACGAAAGCCTCCAAAGCATAGCCGCAAGGCAGCTTCGAGGTGTTGGAGTCCCTGATCTCCGGAATTCATTTATTTTCTGGATGAAAGAGGTCGAGAGGAGGAGTGTTTCTGTCTAGGATGAGAGTCGATCGACCTTCGAGGAGAGCTTTGAGTGTTTCTAGTTTTTCTAACTCAATGGCTAGTTCGCTATGTTGAGCCATAGATTCGTAGGCTTTGAGGGAACGAGCTTCAGCTTCACCGAGAATCTGCTGCACTTGCCCTTCAGCTTTGGCGATGGCCTCATCGTATTTAGCTTGGGCTTCGGCTTTGATACGAGCTGCTTCGGCTTGGCCTTCACTTTGGATACGGCCGCTGATGCGTTGGCGCTCGGCGTTCATTTTTTCATAAACACTTTCAAGGACAGATGGTGCTAGAGTCACCCTGGAAAAACCAACACTGTGTAGGTTCACTCCGTACTCTTCTCGGCACTCTCGTTGAAGCGTCTCCATCATTCGATTTTCGATTGAGTCGAGTCCTTTTTTTCCATTTAGGCTGAAGAGTTCGTCGAATTTTGTTTCGCCAAACAGGCCATTGCGCATGACGCGGAGTCGAGATTCGAAACGTTCTTGGAAGCCCTCTTCGTGTCCGACACTTTCTCGAAAGGTGACGAGGCCTTTGGGGTCGATTTGCCAGAGAGCATGACTTGTGACGAGTAAGCTATTTTGGTCGAGGGTTAAAACTTGCTCTTCCCCTCCTTGGTAAAGCATCATGCGACCATCGAGTTTGTGTAGGTCGTCAATCGGCCAAGGGGCTTTTATGTGGAGCCCTGGTTCGGTGGTGCTGCCCACAATCTTTCCAAAGCGCGTGTGGATCCCGAGTTCGCCTTCGGAGATGACGTAGGAACAGGCGTGAAGGATCAAGGAGAGGACGATCAGGCCGGCGGCGGTCCAGAGTGAGGTCTTAGGAGTCATCGTCTGAGTTTTTTGCTCTTGAGCTTGAGGTTAAAGGATTCCACATCGAGGTGGCTTTCGAGGTCTAATTCTTGGACTTGGGTTTTCCCTTCTCGAAGGACGAGAATTTTTCGGAGGTCGGAGGATATTTCTGCTAGGGATTGAAGTCGTCGGCGATTCCAGAAAAGCTCAGGATCGACACTGGCAGCTTTTGCGATGCCTTCGAGCCCCTTGAGGCGTGCTTCGGCTCGATGAATTAGAATATTGCCTTGGGAGGTAGCTACAGTGATCCGGCGTGCGACCTCGTCTTTGAGGCTTGATTCGAGACGAGCTACTTCAGCCTGGGCTTGTAGGATTTGTGTTTCTTTTTCGAAGCGAGCTTTGATTGTTTGTTCGCAGGCTTCGTCGACTTCCGTAGGAGGGTGCAACTGAGGGAGAGAAAAGAAAACGACCTTGGCCCCTAAACGATTGTTGTCGACCCATGTTTGGAGGTCGGCGATGAGTTCCTTTTCGATGATGGACCTCGAAGTGCTCCACCACTGGTTGAGAGGAACTTTCCTCATACGTTGTGTTAGGAGGGCCAACGCTTTTTGACGCAGGGACTCTGCTGGATTAGAGTGGGCGAAAAAAACTTGATGGGGTTGAGTCCAGCGGTAGCCCAGTTCGGCGTTAACCGCCAAAACCTCAATGGGCCAATCGTTTTCTCTGGCATCGGGACTTCGAACAACCATCAATAAGTCGTCTTCATGGTTTTCTGCTCCCCAAAGTTGATCATCATCTTGATGTTGTTTTTCGAGATGGAGGCGATGAATGGTGCCTGTGTCTAGTAAGTGGTGTGAGCCCATGGGCCAAGGCTGGTGGAGGTGAAGGCCTGGTTGAAGAACGTCGTTTGAAGGTTTGCCCCAGGTGAGTTTCACACCTTGATGGCCTTGGGGAACAATGATGAGAGAGCTTCCAAGTAGAAGAACGATACCGAGAAAAAGAGTGGCGGGGAAGGCCATCTTCCAGAGGAGAGTTTTGGTGCCTGAGCTGAGGTCATGACCAAATTGGTAACGCAGATCCTCTTGGAGACTTGTAGATGGGGCTGATCTCCATTGCAGGAGAGGAAGAATTGGGCAATGAGGAGGGTGAGGAGAATTCCCTGATCCGTAGTAGTTATTGATGGAGCGGATGGGCCATTCTAGGAGAAGAACCAACAATGGAGCCGTGGCTAAAATCAAAAGGACCGGAAAGAGGAAGGAGAGCTCCGAGTTAAGTAGGAAGATTCCGAGAGAAAAGGTGAAGAGACCAAAGGAGCCGTAGATCCACCAGCCTCCCAGGGAACAAGAAAGTTGAGACTGGGAAGATTCGCGGGACACTCCGATGAGGTAGCGACCAGAAACAAAGAGGAGAATGCCTAAAAAAGCGTTGAAGGCGGCAGGGGCTAAGGTTCGATCGGAGTGCTCTTTGATCAGTGAGGCTTCGGGGCTCCAGAGGAGAAAAATCGACCCTAAGAGGGTGAGGCTTCCCCAGATGAGGACGAGTTTTAAGAGGACTCCTCGTGTGAGTGAGATCTGGCGTTTGAGAAGAACCACTTCGTAAGCATCGTCAAAGAGTTGGCCGTTGGACGATTGATTTTCGTCTTTGAAGGCCTTTTCACGGAGCCTTTGGCCATTGTCGACGATGGCGAGGATCCAAAGAGGAGAGAAGGCCAACCCAAGGATTAAAGGAAAGGTGAGGAGGAGGAGGGGCGTTGAAATGAGGAAGCCAGCGTACGCCAGGAGAGCGACAAAGACCACGACACCGCTCCAAATGAGCTGACGGCGCTGGAAAGTAAGGTTTGAGCTCAACTGAACTCCTTTCTCATCATTGCATGTACCCCCATGAACGAGAAGGATGCGATAAGGCTCATGCTGTAAAGTAGGCTACCTGCGATATGTTCGAGGGGGATGGATCGTTCGAGGCTGAGCCAATCGGCTGTCCAAAGTAGATGAAAATCTGGAAGAACTTTGGCGGCCATTTCAAGCCAAGGATGAGACTGGGAGGCCATGGACTCAAGGCCTGGAGTCATCAGAGAGAGGAGAAGAAATAAAAGGCACAGGACCGTGTTGGCGACTGGAGATGTGACGGTACTGAGGGCCATCGCGAAAGAGGCGACGACAAGGATCATGGCTCCGACGAGAAGGGAGGCCATTAAAAACTGGCCAAAGGCGGCGATGGAGGGTAGTGGAAGCTTAAAGGTCGAAGAAAGAAGAAGGCCAGCGAAGATACTCACGGGAGTCCAGATGGCCCAGCCGGTAAAAATGAAAGAAACAATGGGAGTGTCGAAGGTGTAATTTAGAGCTAGGGCTAGAATAGAGATGAGTAATAGCCCGGACCCAAGGACGATGAGCGGGAGGAAATTGTGAACGGTTCCGTTGGTGTCTGGGGTGCCAATGACCATGGCGGTCCAGCAAACACCTACCATAACAAACCAAAAATGAAGAAGTAGGCCGGCAATCCCTATCCATTTTCCAAAATAATAGGTTGGGATGCCAACGGGACGAGAGAGGATCGTGAGCAGGGTTTTTCTTTGGAGGTCCCGCTGGATGAGAGCTGTTGAAAGCAGGGAGGCAAAGATGACTCCCCCGATCATTAGGGTGGAAAGAAGGTTTGAGCGTAGGAGGTCGACTCCTTTGCCCAAGGTGAACGAGGTGAAGGAGGGTGAGAAAAGAGCAAGGATGCCTAGTATGAGAGCGAGGACCAACCCGAGGGGTTGTCGCAGGGCCTCAACGTAGGTTAGGCGGGCGATGGAAAGGATGGCCAAGCCTAGAGCTCGATCAGGTGAGAGCGGTCTCCTCTTCGACTTCTGCTTCTCTCACGGCTTCAAAATTCAGCATGTCTTCCCCTTCTTTATGGGAAACGATCACTTCCTTGCTACCAGCTAATTGGTTGCGGAGGAGGAGTTCGCTGAGTTCGTCTTCGACGTATTTTTCAATGGCTCGACGAAGAGGTCTAGCGCCCATCTCTCTATTGAATCCTTTTTCGATGAGGAAGTTAAAGGAGCTTTCTTCAAAACGAAGTTCGATGTCTTTTTCTTTGACTCGATTGCCAACGGTGGCAGTTTCGACGAGAACGATTTTTTCGATATCCTCTTTGGAGAGGCTTCTGAAAGCAACGATGCGGTCGAGTCGGTTGATGAATTCGGGTCGGAACTCTCTGTCGAGGTCGGTCATCATTTTCTTTTTGATGTTCTCGAAATTGGATTCGTCATCGTTATTTCGAAAGCCAACCATGCCGCCTTTGAAGTGCTGGGCACCAACATTGGAGGTCATGATGATGATGGTGTTGCGAAAATCGACAGCGCGATCAAAAGCATCGGTCACTCGGCCTTCTTCCATCATTTGGAGAAGGATGTTGAATACATCGGGGTGAGCTTTTTCGATCTCATCGAGGAGAATCACTGAATATGGTCGACGGCGAACTTTTTCGGTGAGTTGGCCTCCTTCTTCATAACCAACAAATCCGGGAGGGGCTCCGATGAGTTTGGAAACATTAAATTTTTCCATGTACTCGGACATGTCGAGCTGGATGAGAGCTTCTTCTTCGCCAAAAATGAACTCAGCCAAAACTTTGGCGAGGTGGGTTTTCCCAACACCCGTGGGGCCTACAAAAAGAAAGCACCCGGCAGGTCGTTTGGGGTTTTTGATCCCGGCTCGAGAGCGACGAACGGCTTTGGAAACCGCTTCGACGGCTTCTTCTTGCCCGATGACTCGTTCTTTGAGTTCTCCTTCCATGTTGAGGAGTCGATTGGTTTCTTTTTGGTCAATTCGAGTCAGTGGAATGCCAGTCATGAGAGAGACGACCTCTCCAATAACGCCATCATCAACGATGTTCACTGAGCTCTGTGCTTCGCTTAGAGCAGCCTCTCTTTCTTTTTTGATATCCTGACGCAAGGTTTCTGCCTGATCTCGGAAGGAGGCGGCTTGTTCAAATTGTTGATTGGCAACGGCCTCTTCTTTACTCATTTCGAGATCTTGAACTTCGGCTTCTTTGGCCTTTAGGTCAGGAGAGGTAACGTGATTCTTCAGGCGAAGGCGGGATCCACTTTCGTCGATGATGTCGATGGCTTTATCGGGAAGAAAGCGACCGTTGATGTAGCGGTCGGCGTACTCTGCGGCCATGCGGATAGCGTCGTCGGTGTAGGTGACCTTGTGATGTTCTTCGTAATTCTTTTTGAGGCCCATGAGGATGTCGACGGCTTGATCGACACTGGGAGGTTCGACTTTGACCGATTGAAAGCGACGCTCGAGGGCGTTGTCTTTTTCGATATATTTTCGGTACTCATCCATGGTTGTGGCGCCAATACATTGGATTTCTCCACGGCTTAGGGCAGGCTTCAAGACATTTGAGGCGTCGATGCTTCCTTCGGCTGCTCCAGCTCCTACGAGGGTGTGAAGTTCGTCGATGAAGAGAATGATGTTGCGATTTTTAGTAACTTCGCTCATCACAGTTTTGATGCGTTCTTCAAATTGCCCACGGTACTTGGTGCCGGCGACCATCAGTGCGAGGTCGAGGATGACGAGTCGTTTTTCGGCCAGAAGGTCGGGGATTTCGCCCTCGATGATCCGTGTGGCCAGTCCTTCGACGATGGCCGTTTTTCCAACACCGGCTTCACCGATGAGGACGGGGTTGTTTTTGCTACGACGGCAGAGGATCTGAAGCATGCGCTCGATCTCGTCGGCCCTTCCAACAACTGGGTCTAGTTTTTTGCGTCGTGCCAGCTCGGTGAGGTCACGTCCAAATGCGTCGAGGGCAGGAGTTTTAGACTTGCCGGAGTTGCTCTCGGGTTGGGCGGAGACGCCCCCCATGCCTGAATCGCCAACACCAACAGCATCACCTTCAGCCCCAAGGATTTTGAGGACCTCTTTTCTCACGCTATCGAGGTCGATGCCCATGCTGAGCATGACTTGGGCGGCTTCGCTGTCATTTTCTCTGATAAGGCCTAAGAGGAGGTGTTCGGTGCCGATGTAGTTGTGGCCCAAGTTTCGCATCTCCTCTAGGCTGTACTCCAGCATCTTTTTGGTTCGAGGAGTGAAGGGGAGTTGGCCCATGGTGACCATGTTGGTTCCGGGCTGAACCACTTTTTCGACTTCGGCGAGAACTTTCTCGGGGTCGATGTTCAGGTTTTCAAGAATGTTGGCGGCGACGCCGCTTCCCTCTTTGATAAGCCCCATGAGCACGTGTTCGGTGCCAATGTAGTCGTTGCTGAGGCGCTCTGCTTCTTGACGGGCGAGGGCGATGACCTTTCGGGCTCGGTCGGTGAACTTATCAAACATAAAAGGTGTTTTTTTTAGGTCGGTCTAAGAAAGGGTAAGCAAGTTCCATACCGCGACAAAACCCAAGGAATCCAAGGATAATCAAGTCAGAATGACACTTTTTCGGGGCGAGAGAACGCATTTACTCGATTATTGGGAACCTAGACATGGGACAAGGAAAAATATCCCAAAGTGAGGGCTTAGGAATGTTTTTCTTCAAAAGGGGACAAATTAGCGATTTGAATCCCTTTGATGGAAAAGGAGATAAGATTAGATATGCAGGGGTGAACGAGGGTGGAATGCTAATTCTCGTAGTTTCTTTACTATTAACGGCAAAGAGGTTGTTTTGATTCCCGATAGTCAAATTAAGACAGGAGAATTTGATGGGTATGAAGTACCTATAGACGAAGCATGTATAAAATGAACTGGAGTGGCGTGGTGTCGACAGGGTCAGTCAGGACTTGAATGCTAAATGATCGAACCTGAGGGTTCGTTTGATCAAAGATCGTTGCAAAAATAAATAAATTTAGAATGAGTTAATATGCGATCTTCAAACTTATTGATGATTGTTTTTAACGAGAGATCGCTCTGTCTGAATGGGGTTATGATCGCCTAAGGCCTTAAGCTTATGGTGGAGCGCCACTTTTAATTCATTGGCATTGCGTTGTTGTTCTGGGTGATCGATAAGATTGACGAGTTCATGGGGGTCGTTGATCAGATCGTATAGCTCGTACTCAGGACGGTGGTGAAGTTTATGAACGAGGGGTTGACTTTTGGAGTCCTTTTTGGCTTGCTCTACCCATGAGGTGGCGACGCCATGATTGTTAGGAGGAGTTTTTTCCTTGAGTATAGCTAAGGCATCATCTAAGGTGATATTTGAAGTGAGATGATTAAAGTTGGGGTTATAAACGAGTGAATGAGTTTTGCTCCGGATGGAGCGAATTGGAAAAATCCGTTTTTGACTTCCAAGCATATTGCAATTCGTGAAGGCCCCAAAGACATATTTTTGAAGAGCTTGGCTATCTCCGCTTAAAAGAGACAGAAAACTTTTTCCATCGAAATCATTTTTTTTGTAATTTCCTCCAGCAATGTCAACAAGGGTCGGGGCGATATCAGCAATGGAAACAAGCTCGTCGATCACTGTACCTGGCGAAGTGAGGCCTTTTCCGTGGGCGACTAAGCCACTTTTTAGACCATTTCGATAGCAGGTCCATTTGGCAAAAGGTAAACTGGAGCCCTGTTCTGAACAGACAATGAAGAGTGTATTGTCCCATAGCCCACGTTTTTCTAAGGCCGATCTCATTTGGCCGACTAAATGATCGAAGTTGGTGATCTCGGCGTAGTATTTGACTAGATTGCGACGTAGAGCCGGGGTGTCCAGCCAGTAAGGTGGGACTGTGAGATAGTCAGCTTTATAGGCACTAGGGTCGCCTGTTGTGAAGGGGCCGTGACCATCATTGGAGGTGACAAATAAGCAGAAGGGTTTTCGGTTTTTTTGGGACTCATCCATGATCTCAGTGGCCTTTTTCAGATAAAAGGGGTTGTGATCTTTTCTTTTATCTCCGTGATTGATATGTTCAAATGGATAGCATTTGTTCGGCCCAACGTGGCTTTTGCCTAGGAGGGTGACTCGGTACCCCAAAGGTTTTAAATAGTGGGGTAAGCTTTTGGTGTTGGCTTTGGACCGGGAGTGATTGGCTAAGGTTCCCGTTCTCCATGGAGATCTGCCACTATAGAGCTCTTGGCGAAAAGGTGCACACATGGCTACAGCGGCAAAGGCCCTATTGAATTTCACTCCATCTTTGGCTAGCTGGTCAATATTGGGAGTTTGGCAGTCTTTTGAACCATAGGTTCCCCAGGTGTCAAAATTAACATCGTCAGAAAGTAGAAAGACGATATTGGGAGGGGACGGTTTTGCCTTTAAAGGTCGATCTTTAGCGACCAGGGTTGATAAAGGCAGGCCAAGAAAACATAGGGCTAGGAAAGGAAATAGTTTTAAGGTAGACATTAGCTTTTGATTGATTATTTGCTCATGAGAGTCCACTGTGATGGTTCCTTGCCACGGCAGTCCATCTTGCTGTGACCATGGGAAGGTTTAAGGTCAATAGTTGAGCTTTGACGATTGATGTTGACTTCGTGGGTTCCGTGAAAGAGTCTGACTCGACAGATGCCATTGGCATCGGCTTTGAAAGTCTCGTCGGTCCACCATCGTTTGAAGACGAGCTCTCGGTAGAGTTTTGCGGCTTTGGTCATCGTCCAGTCTTTGGTCCATAGGGCTGCGTTGGGGCGCCAGTGGCGTTTCTCCCAGAAACCCCACATATAAATACCTTCTACGGCAGGGTGAGCGAAGGCGGTGGCATAAACGGTGAGTAGAGACTCGGCTTTTCGAGTTTCGTTTTTGGTATTTGCATCGTATTCGGTGATCTTGATTGGAAGGCCAAATTGACCGAGTTGATCTAGTTTGGTTTTGATACTTTTAGCATTGATTGACTTTCCTCCAAAGTGACCTTGCACACCAATCCCTCCAAGTTTGACACCAGCTTTTAGAAAGCCTTGAATCTGATTGATGTACCTTTGGGTGTCTCCACCAGATAGGATGCTGTAATCATTAACGTATAGTAGAGTATTGGGTGAAAATTCATGGCTCCATTTGAACATGTCCTTCCAAATCTCCCCTCCCAATCGCTTCTTATAGTAATTACAATGAACCATTTCGTTGTTCATATCGTGTTCCCTTAGGTCCCCGAAGCGTTCCATGTAAACTTTGGCTCGGTCTTTAAGTACTTTTCTGAGGTTAGCATCATCCAAGTCTTTTTGCCATTGAGGAACTAACTTATCCCTTCCCCAATAGACACAGTGACCTCGGGTGTAGAGGTTGTTTTCGTTTGCCCAATTGAGCATCGCTTCAGGCTTCGAAAAAGTCAAGACTCCTTGCTTTTTTTCGTTAGCATACCATTTCATGGCATTTTCATGAACCACACTATTGAAGTTTTCAAGAATGATTTTCTGATAACGATCTTGTTCAGCAGGTGTGGTTCTGTCATTAGAAATAAAGCCCGTCCAATTGATGGCGGTTCCAAACTCAAAATGATGTTTCTTTTGTTGTATGCTGACGGTTGCGCCAGGAGAAGTTTTGAACTCTACGATAGCCGTTCGGTTGGCTTCAATAGATTTTTGATTAGCATTCAAAACATCATCAATAGAAAAAGAAGTGGATGCCATAGGGTCATCATTGGGGAGGTAGGCCCCCTTGCTTCCTTTTTGTCCTGGCTTTAGAAAGCGGAAAGATTGGATGTTACATAGGTTTTTACCATCTTCGAAAACTAAGACAACGCGGTGAGTGCCAGCGAGTTGTTCAGAGTGGCCTTGTTGGGGTACGATTTTATCATAACCTCCGGTCTCTCGAATATTCACTTCTCCTACTTGGCTTCCTTTGGGATGATCAAGGCGTATGACAATTTTGCCTTTGGTTTCGGGGGCAGCCATTTTAATCTCAATGCGATCGACGAGACCATCTTGAAGGTCTAAAGGGCCAAATGAAAGCCAGTCGCCTTGGTCACTATTGCCGAAGGCAGCGCCATACTTTTTGAGGCCTTTTGATTCAACTGCTTTATCCATGGTGATCCAATCACCTGGTTTCATGACTTCAGCATCGAGGGCGATTGCGTTACTTGCCTGTAGAAGCAAATAGAAACATAGAAAAAATCTCATGGTGAACAACCTCTTATTTGGATATAGCATTGGCCACGGGTTTCCAGCCATTCTTCATCAAAGTTTCCATTTGAGCTACAACAGCGGCGTGTGAAGGTCTCTTGGAAAGGTTGGTGTTTTCCATGGGGTCATTGTTGTGGTCATAGAGCATGTTTGAGATGTCTTTTCCACCTTTTTTCCATCGAGTGTAAAGGTACTGTTCGGTGCGAACGGATTCTCCGTCGTGATAACGTGAAAAAACAGCTTTCTTCCATGCGGGAGGGTTCTTGCCTAGTAGAGAGACAAAACTTGTTCCTTGGAGGTGACTTGGGAGATCTAGTCCAGCTAGATCGCAAAGAGTGGGGTATATATCAACAAACTCAACAAGACTACTAAGGTTTCTCCCTTTGGCTTTTCCAGGTGCACTGATCATGAGAGGGGCATTGAGAGAGGTATTGAAATTAGCGTGTTTGCACCATAGGGTGTGTTCTCCTAGCTGAAAGCCATGGTCTCCCCAGAGGATGACAATCGTGTTCTTTCGCATGTCTAATCGATCTAATTCTGTCATCACTCTACCGATCATGGCATCGGTGTAGGATATGCAGGCAAAGTAGCCGTGTTTAAGGGTTAGGGATAGTTCGTCAGAAACGGGACCTTTTTTCGGAATACCTTTGTAGTTGCGGAGCTCTCCGTAGTTGTGGATGGCTTCGCGGGGAGCTCCTTTGGGAACAAAGGGGTTGGAGGCTAGCTTGAGATCTTTTCACTGGTAGAGGTCCCAATATTTTTTAGGAGCAACAAAAGGAAGGTGAGGCTTCGTGAAGCCAAGGGCAAGGAATCCAGGCTGTTTACTTTTTTTAATCTGTTGAAGTTGGGCGATGGCAGCGTCGGCCAATTTATATTGAAAATATTCATTTTCTGGAAGCTCGGATGATTCGTAGGCTGCTCCACCTCCCCAGCCTTTGGTGCCTTTTGGGGGACGACTTTCTTTTAGTTTGTAATCGCAAAAGCCTGGTTTCTTGATCAATGGACTGCCAAGTTTTGTCCATGAGCTTTTGTTGTCGTTACCGTGGTGATAAATTTTACCAAGGGAGTAGGTGTTGTAGCCTTTGCTTTTTAGCCATTTAGGTAGATCAGGAATATTAGGAGCGTCGGTGGAAGCTTTGCTTTTATAAGTTCGAAACCTTTTTGAGGTGGGACGCAAGCCTGTCATCAGGCTAGCCCGAGATGCACCACAGACAGGAACTTGGCAGTAGGCTTTATCAAATAGAACTCCACTAGCAGCTAAGGCATCAATGTTTGGCGAGATGATTTGCTGGTCACCATAGCATCCGAGCTGAGGTCTTAGGTCATCAACAGCAATAAAGAGAATATTGGGTTGAGACTCATCTGCACTGAGCTTTGAAAAACTTAAGATAAGCGTCGCGATGATGATGAAAAAGAGTGATCGATAGCGAATAGAAAGCGGGGAAATTTTTTGTGAGTGCATGGATCAAATATTGAGTTAAGTGCTTTACTATTATTTAGTAAGCTTGAGATAAGTATAATCCATAGGGAAGTTTGAATTAAAAATCGATGATATTGAAGAGCTTCGTGTTTTTAGGCTAAATGAAGACTAGCTCGACTCAGAACTGTGCTGCTTTCGGTATTTCCCAGGAGTGACCCCATAAGCTTTTTTAAAATTTGATATCATGGAATCGACCGTGTAGTAACCGCATCTCTCTGCGATATCAGAGAGTTTGGCCGGGGCTTGAACTAATTGAAGAGCAGCCGCCTCAACTCTTTGAAAGCGAATTTCTTCACCGGGTGAGCGGAGATGATGGATGGAAAATTCTTTTTGTAGTCCTTGCTGAGTCACTTTCATGGCTCTGGCAACATCGACAGCCTGAATTCCTTCTTTGAAATGATGGTGAATCCAGCGTAGGGAGTTGGCAACAAGAATACTCCGAACAGAGTAGTAATCGGTGCTTTTTCTGATGGTTAAACCTAGGGGCGGATGTCTTAGAATATTCGTCTCAAATTCTTTATTTGGCTCGTTGAGTCTTTGCTGGAGAATGTGGGCGGCGGCACGACCCAATCCTTCTTGGTCACTATCGACACTGCTGAGGCCCACTCCAAGGCCCTCGTTGATGAGGTCGTCATTGTCGATGCCCAGCACAGCAATGTTATCAGGAATGCTAAGGCCTTTTTCTAGGCAAACTGAGATGAGTTCTGCTGCACGGTAATCTTCATAGGCAAAAAAAGCGAATGACTGCTGACTTAGGGGTCCGCCTCGATCCAATGAGATTTTTTTAAGTTGATTTAAAACATCAGTCCATTTCCAATTTGAGTTTTTCAGAAGCGTAACGCATCCGCCACCGGCCTTCATGCCCTCTTGAGCCGCTTTGAGGCGTTCTTTGAACATGGGAATGCCCATGGATGGGGCCATAAAGATCTCACGGTAGCCTCGATCTAAGAAGTGTGACGCTGCAAGATTTCCAATGGCTGAGTTGTCTGTGGCGATACGTGGAATAGGGAATTGGTGGTGGGTAACGCCTAGATCAACAATGGGTATTTTTTTGGCGTGAAAAGTTTCAAACTGTTCAGGTGAATCAATCAGGGCGATACATCCATCACCTTGCCAACCATTTAAGACACGCTTGCGATCAGCCTCCCCTTTGGGACAAATAAGATGCCAGCCAGCTTCCCGGGCGATTTGGGCAACACCACGGTGAATGCGATAATCATACCAAGTGAGATATAGGAGGATTTGCTTCATAATCCTAAAAGTGATGACTAGGAAAACTCAAGGTATGAGTCGGATGATTAGTTACTAAATCCTTGATAATCAAGGCTTAAGCAAAAAGAATTCGTACGCAGGTTTCATTTTTAGGTATTATATCTTCATAAATACATATTCAAAAGATAATTTGAGAATAGAAGCGACTTTTTTTCTTAAAAATGATCACCCTTCACAGAAAAACGTTATTGAGTTTCAGATTAGAAGAATAACCCTTCAAAATTATGAATTTTTTTTGAAGATGACATAAGTATATTAGTGTTAAATAAATCTCTTCAGGATATCATGAAAAATATCATATTTATTATTTGCGATGATCTCAATGATTCTATTGCTGGAATGGGAGGGCACCCCCAAGCACAAACACCAAATTTAGATCGCCTGATGGCTCGTGGAGTCAAATTCACGAATCATCAGTGTAACGTTCCTTTATGTGGACCATCTCGTGCTAGTCTATGGAGTGGACTATCTCCCTGCACGACAGGATATTATGGATATAATCAACAGCCCAATCATTGGAGAAAAAACCAGATCCTAAAAAACGCAGTCACTTTATTTGAGCACGCTACTAGAAGTGGACGTAAGGTGTTTGGGACGGGAAAGATTCATCACAACGGCCATGAAGATTGGTCGATCTTTAAAAATGTAGATGGAAGTGATGGGTTCAAAGTACGTCCAAGTTTTGGTCCTTACCCGTGGGATGGAAGCGATGAATGCAAGATGTGGGGGCGGCTCCACCCCGACCTTCCTGATTCCTGGCAGGCACCTGCAAAGAGGGGTGAATGGGATTGTGGCTTCGGGCGTATGCAAAATATCTCTGAGGCCTTCGGAGGAAATGGGCAATGGATCATGAATCATGGAAAACCATTTCGTTATGTGAACGATGAAGATCGAGACTCGATGCCAGATGAGAAAAGTGCATCCTACGCGACTGAAATCCTTAATATTGAGCACGAAAAACCCTTTTTGTTAGCTGTAGGGTTTAGTCGACCACACAGCCCACTTTACGTTCCTGGAAAGTATTTTGATAGGTTTCCGCTTAGCGAAGTTGAGCTGACACCCATGAAGCAGCAATCATTGGATGGTCTGAGTCGTTGTCTTGTACAAGACCAAGACATAGGCACCAAAGACTATGGCTTTTATAAATATAGAAAAGTGATGGAGACGGGAGGATTAGAGCTACTACGGCGTTGGACACAGGCCTATTTGGCTTCTGTGGCTTTTGTCGATGAACAGATAGGCAAGGTGCTTGATGCTCTAGAAAAAAGCATTTATGCTGATGACACACTGGTGATTTTCACCAGTGATAACGGGTACCATATGGGTGAAAAAGAGCAACTTTTTAAGAACTCAGTCTGGGAAGAAAGTACTCGTGTGCCTCTTATCATTGCCGGACCTGGTGTTGCAAAAGGTTTGGAGTGTAAGCACCCGGTATCCTTACTTGATCTTTACCCAACTTGTTGTGATTACCTTGAGTTAACAGAGCAACCTCATACGGAGCTGGGTAAGAGTCTAGATGGTCACACGCTTAGATGCCTTTTGGAGAATCCAAATTCACAGAAATGGGAAGGGCCAAATTTTGCGTTGAGCGTACTGGCATCAAGTGAGGAGCTTCAGACCAACGAACCCGGCAAAGTTGGAGATCAACATTTTTCACTGAGAACAGAACAATATCGTTATATCCAGTGCCGTAATGGAGAATGCGAACTCTATGATCACAGCATAGATCCCCATGAATGGAAAAACTTAGCTAACGAACCTGAATACACTGATCTGATTCTAGATTTCAAAGAGAAAATTGAGTCGATGTTGATCAACAATTAATGATCATTTATATATGAAGACAGTTACCGGAGAGCTTCTATAGAAATAAGGTTAGACGCTGATCTTTTTGAGTAGGGCGTGACTGATAAAAGAAGGCCTCACTCAGTTCCATATGCAAGGGGGAGAACTTGCTGTGATGTGCTGTTAAGTCCAGGGGCAGTGAGTTTGGTGATGTCGATTTTAAAAAAATCGGTGAACATTTTTGTGGATCCGTCGTCAAATAAGAAATTGCTATTGTATTCACGATAAGTTTTATATCCATCAAACCAGCTGCCTTTGTAAACACCTGCGTTGTTATTTAGCGTAGGATGATTGACGACGCGATCTTTGTTAACGAAATCATTAGCGATAATTCTGTATCTTAAATCATTTGGTGCCCATCGAGAACCACCATAACCATTTTTGAATTTAAAATTGAAGCTATCTCCAACCTTCAGCATCATACGACGACGATCGACACTTTTGAAATTTCCATCGTAGCGTCCGCTGAGGTCAATGCCTGTAATCGAATCAGAGCAATTGAACCATAGGTTATAGGAGGTTTGCCAGCTTTTCCCAGCGTTAGAGTAGATATCTTTGACCATAGGGCATTCAAAGATATCAAGGGAAGAAACGTATGGTTTTAGTAATGGTCTCAGATTTGATTTATCTCCAGTGCGCCATGCCTCTGCAAGAAAATCTTTTGCTTTCATTCGACCTGCTTGGTTTGTGCCACTGAGGTCGGCATTGGGATATATATCGTTATGATCTTCAGAGTAGACGAAGACGATAATGCCAATTTCTTTTAAATGATGGCGACAGTTAACTAGAGTTGATTGGTTGAGTAGTCGACTCAGACTAGGAGCCAACAAGGTCATTAGAACAGCGATGATGGCAATGACAATGATAAGTTCGACTAAACTAAAAGGTTTAAGTGAAAATTCTCGGGGGCGAGAGTCATGATATCTATTTCTAATGATCATCGGTAAAAGTATGTGTTTGAATGTTAAATATAAAAATAGTCACCTAAGGAATAACAAGGATAGGTAAAAGTAATCTTTATGCAAGAGATTAATTGTTTTCCAAAATGTGAATAGACGGGTACCCTCCCATCGACTGTAGGCCATCCCTCTGCTACCATTATTACGAATACCCAGGGCTGCACTTTTTCCGCAGACACGATCTATTTTTAAACGGAAACGTCTGGGTTCACTATTGCGGATTATTTATTCATAAACGCCTGTTTATCACTTGCAAATAATCCTTATTATTTCTGTCATGATTTTTGGTAAAGCACCGTTCACGCTTAACGACAACAAGAGACAGAGAATCATGACCAAAGCAAAAAATTTCCTGAGAATCCTCATTCTTCTCCTGATCTGGGGAGCCCTGTCCTCCAATCCAGCACTAGCTGGCAAGAAGAAGAAAAAGGAGTTGGATCCCTGCGACAAGACCCGCCCTCTTTTCATGCCCTTTCCCTCTTCTTCTGGATCATGGAACATCATGGACAATATGCAACTCTATGAGAATAAGGATCATGTTAAAGGAAGGGGAGGCGACTTCTATTTCGGAAATTTCTACATGACGATGAGCAGCCGGGAGGCCAAAGTGATGAACGTTCTGAAGACCAGTGACGGGAAGAAAGACATCCTCCTCATTGAGAACGGTGGTTTTGATGATGAAGATGTTTCAAAGGGCGAGAAATGGCACCCCGGGTACACCTGTTGGCTCCGGATTGGGAAGTGATATGACGTGCATGGTCTTTTCGACATCGAGGCTTACCCCAAGGAAATATGAGACGATATATTGAAGCTTACATCGTGGTCTCGATAAAACCTACGGCACTTTTTTTCAAGAATGGTACCACCAATAAAGCATGAAGCGATTTTTGAGATATACCCTCCTGCTGTATCTATTGGCATCAGTCACCCTCTTCGCCAACGTCACCACCAATACCGGCTCCATCCCCTTTGATGTAGATGCCGATAGCAACGAGGAGATGATACTGACGGCTGACGGGTTGGGCGTTGGAACTTCATCTCCGTCGGCCAATCTTCATGTGCAGGGAGATGCCATCGTCAGTGAAGAGATGAGTATCGGATCCTCGTCCTTGGGGAGCGCAACGCTTTACGTCGGTGGTAGCATGGGAACGAGCCCTCTGTCCGTTGATTATTACGGGCTAGCCGATCGTAACTCCCTTGTTTTTGCAGACAGTCAATCCGGAAATGTCTCCCTGTCTCTACCCAACCACTCCACCGTTGTGGGAAGGGTGATCACCGTCAAAAAGACTCACGCTGATCACCTAGTCTACATTTTTGGAGGAGGCAACATTGAGTCATACGTTGACGGCTTCAGCCTCTCTTCGGGAAACCTGGGGGCAGTCACCTTCATCGCCACTTCAGACAGGTGGGTGATCCTCAACTATTTTGGAACGACGTTCTCTTCGGTGGATCGATCGTGGACGCCAGAAGATCTCGATCCCATCTTGTGGTTTGATGCCAGTGAAGCTTCCACCATCACAGGCAGTAGTCCCGTGACCCAATGGAACGATAAGAGCGGGAACGACCGACATGTGACCAGCACCGGTGACCCCACCCTCTCCAGTGCTGTCTGGAATGGGCTCGACGCCATTGCTTTCGATTCAAACGATCACATGGGGAACACGTCTCTCTCACTGTCTTTGAGTAGTCTACAGTTCGCGATGGTGTTTCAGATCAACACCAATGGCTCCATAGACTATCAGGCAGGATTTGGATTGGGAGGAGCGAGTGATGTGTTCAGATTTCGTGAAAGTAATAACGAGACCCACCTACAGACGGTCACCGACACAGGCTCCGGACTTAAATATAGAACCACTGCACTTGGGTCGATGCCATTCGACACGCCTGTCATTGGTGCCTACTCCTACGACGGTTCCCAGCACAGTGTTCATAGCAATGGAATATCCTCGGGAGGGGGGGCACTTACCGGAACCTTAGATGTTACCGATGTTTTTCTCGGTAAGGGAACTGTCAACAACCTTGATGGCATCGTCGGAGAAGTTTTGGCCGTTGAGTCAACAGACAGCACCATTCGCGAACGACTTGAGGGCTACTTGGCCAACAAGTGGGGGCTGACGTCAAGCCTGCCCCTGACCCATCCCTACAGGAACAGCCCTCCCAAGAAATACCCCATCCTCGTATCAGCTACAGCCGACGACCCCGATGATGCTTTGGGCGTTATTGATGCCGGAGACACCATCACCCTTGTCTTTGATCAGGACACCAATACCCCCGTTGTGGCGACGAAGTCCGACCTTGACCTATTGGTCGATTTTGGATCCAATGTATTGGGCACCAATTATACGGGCAACTGGAATGGCACCCAAGACACTCTCACCATCTCCGTTGCTGATGCCACGGGAGCTGATGTGGGCATTGGGCAAACGATCAGCATTTTGGGTTCGGGGAATCTAACGTTCTTGGGAGGAGACGTCCTATCAGTTGTCGAAGGCACCCTGGAAGGCGATTTTGGGCCTTCGAGTTTCGAGTGGTCTCCCGGTTTCGTGAATACTGTTGTCTGGTATGATGCCAGTGATGCCTCGACGATCACGGGTAGCAACCCCGTTACTTCTTGGGAAGACAAGAGTGGGAACGAACGACATCTCGCCTACAGCAGTGATCCTGTGCTCTCCAGTGCTCTGTGGAATGGCTTGGATGCCATAGATTTCGACTCAAATGACCACATGGGAAACACCTCTCTCTTCCTTTCCTTGAGCAGTCTTCAGTTTGCGATGGTCTTTCAGATCGACACGGATGGAAGTAACAGCTGGCAGTGTGGTTTTGCATTCGAAGGGGCCTCGGATGAATTCAGGATACGTGAAAACAATAACCTGACGCAATTACAAACCGTGACGGACACTGGAACGGGAGCCACATACAGGACTGCCGCTGTAGGGGCGATGTCATTTGATGCCCCTTTTATTGGTGCGTTTTCCTACGATGGTTCCCTCTCCAGTTCACATAGTAACGGTGTCACCTCTGCTCAAGGAGCTTTAACCGGAACCCTCGACGTCACCGATGTCTTCCTCGGACAGGATTCCGTCAACAACCTCAACGGCATTATCGGAGAAGCGGTGGCGGTGGAGTCGACGGATAGTTGGGTTCGAGAACGCCTCGAAGGCTATTTGGCCCACAAGTGGAGTCTTGAGGGTGACCTGACGTCAGGTCATCCCTACAAGAACGCCCAGCCCATGCTCTATCCCATCATCGTTTCGGCCACCGCTGATGATCCCGACGACGCCGACGGAAATATCGACAACGGAGATACGATCACTCTGGTTTTTGATGCAGACACCAACACCCCCGCAGTCGCCACGAGTGATAACATCAATACTTTACTTAGCTTTGGGTCCAATGTACTTGGAACCGTCTATTCAGGATCATGGACAGGCTCCAACGTCCTCACGATCACCATTGACAACGCCACCAATGCCGATATCGGCATCGGCCAGACCATCAGCCTTCTCTCGGGGGGCAACCTGACCTTCTCAGGAGAGGTCCAAAAATCTGAGGCAACGGGCACGTTGACCGGGGATTTTGGTCCCTGATGAAAGCTGTTGCAATTGGGAACATAAAAAGGGGTCTACCTCAATCAGTCCATTCGGCAGACTTCCGCACCTGGTAAAGAAGGTTGAATGGCTACTCCCCTGATGGAGTCTCCATCAAGACGACAGCTTCGAATAATCAAGCGGAACCACCATGTTCCAGGTGTTGTTCGCATGGGCAAATCCACCCGGACCGTCGGCCGTCGCGGCAAAGAGGTGAGTCGGCACGCCGTCCTGGAACAACAATTGAGGTCGCTCGAACGAGCCCTGAATCGTTGTGCTTCCGTCCGACCAACGGAGGGTGCGAGAATAGAATTTTGGCTTTGGCGATAGTTCCCACTGGATGCCGTCTTGAGATATTGCATGAGCCCCCGCGTGATCCTCACCGGTCAGCTTTCCGGTCATGTCATTGAAGATCATGTGAAAGCCATCTTCTTCATGCCAGACATAGGCATCCTCGTAGGACACCGAAGGGTCGTGAAAGGTGATGGGTGCATCGGGGCCCACCCGTTCAAAAGGGGCATCCGGAGACACGGCACACGCCACGCCGTACTGGATGGGTGCGGCGTTGCTGCTTGTTGACTTGTACAGCAGATGGATTTGGCCCGAGGGCAGGACACAGGGCGCCGGATTGGTGGTCATGAAGGAATCCCAGTGATTGGGGCGAACATCCAGGCAAGGGCTGTCAGGTCGGGTCCAAGGACCATTTGGAGACGAAGCGACAGCCATGCCGATACGCTGGTTGCTCCTGGCCTCGACCTTGAGCTCCGGTCCAGCTGGCCCTTTGGGTCGTTCGGCCCGGTAGGTCGTTCCTGTGTAAAAGAGAAGGTAGCGATTCCCGTACCGGTGAACCGTCGGGTTGTGGGTCATCATCCCATCCCAATGCTCATTTCCCCGTGGGGGTAGGACCTCATCTCGAAAGGCGTAGGGGCCTTCCGGACTTTCGCTGACAGCATGAACGACCCTTGAGTTCGTAAGCCAGTTGGGCTCGAAGGGAACCTTCTTTTCCCACAGGGATGCAAACATGTGGTAAATCCCATCGTCTCCCCTAACGACAGATCCGCACCAGACCCAGTGATCTTCAAGGCGAAATCCTCCTTTGATAGGTGCAGGGAGGAGGAAATTTGAAGAGGATTTGGTCATCATGCGTAGGAGGCGAGTGAAATCTGCTGGTGGGCACGGTAAGGACTTCCAGTGTTTCAGAAGCAGGGGAATAAATGAGAGCCGAGTTCAGTGTCGGGGTTATGCGCCCGTGTTTCCCTGATTTAGCCATCTCTGATGGCCCACTTTTGAACCCTGATGAAGGGTTGACCCTCCGAATTGATCACGTTTCACTATTCACACATATAGATAGCAACGATAAGTTCATTTTACGGGATATAGTATTCATAAATACGATTGAAAATGAGCCCTTAGCCTTGTATTCTCTACATATAAAGCGATCTGTTCCGAGTCGAGGATCAAAAATGACATCAACCATTGAACTACTGAGAAATAGGAGTGTTTCAAAGCAGATGTTGTACCGATGCTTCGTGGTCTTGCTCCTCAGCCATCAACTGGTTTTCGCTGCTTTGCCGGTGAGCAACAGTGATTTTGAGGCTGGTTATGATTCAGGATGGACCCACAAAGCCAACAATGGCGGGGCTGCGACATATTCCGCTGAAACGAGTGCTCCCAACGAGGGCACAACCAGCCTCAAGGTCGAGGTGACGTCACTGGGCTCGAATCTTTGGGATGTCCAGTCTCTTGGCACCGCCGTATCCCTTCAAACCGGAGCGGATTACACGCTGTCTTTCTGGGCCAAAGCGTCTTCAGCTGGAACAACCATTGCGATCGTCTTGCAAGATGGTGTCTACGCGGCCCAAACCTTTGATCTCAGCACCTCGTGGACGAAATACACATGGCTCTTTACGGCCCAGGAGGCAAGTCCAATCGTGCGAATTCAGTATCGTGAGACCGGAACGATCTGGCTAGATGATATTCAGGTCTTTTCAGGGCAGTCCGTGCAAATCAGTGTCTCTCCCAACACCCGACACCAGACCATGGTTGGCTTTGGTGGAGCCCTCACATGGTACGCGTCCAGGATCTTCAATGGTTCAGAAACAGACGAAATCAAACAACTCATGTTTGACGACCTCGGAGCCGATGTGATACGCTTCAAAAACTGGTATCACCCGACTGATTACCCCAACGACAAGACGACAGCAACTATACCCAACAACACGCTCAACCACCTGAACAAGACCAAAGACATTTTTGATTCGGCCAAAGCCATCAATCCAGATATTCAGGTTCTCTTGAGCTCTTGGAGTCCCGCCGTCTACTTTAAATCCAATGGAGAACTCAAAAACGGTGGTACCCTTGCCAGCAACGTAAGCGGTTACATGTACGATGAACTTGGGCAATACTACAATGACATGCTCGACAACATCGGCTGGGCTCCAGATTATTTCAGTTTTCAAAATGAACCAGGGTGGACCGCCGCTCACGAATCATGCGTTTACAGTCCAACAGAGACTGGCACTAATGCCGGGTACTCTGAAGCCATCGACGCGGTCTGGAATGCCATCAAAGGTAGACCAGATGTGCCTAAAATAATGGGCCCAGAATCGGAAAATGTTACCAACTTCAGTATTCAAGCCAACTCCCTTAAGACCAAACCATTTATTGATGCCTACTGTTATCACCTGTATAACATGCAGGATGAGTCAGGCATTGATAGCAGCGGATCAATAAATCTTCTCAACGAAGTGCGTGACAACTTCTCAAATAAATCGAATTGGGTAACAGAATTTTCCATTGACAACCACGATTGGATCCAAACAGCACGAGTCATTCACAATTCCTTGACCGAGGCAAATACCTCAGCTTACATCTACTGGAAGCTCATTTGGGATACATCTGATGATGCCATGCTGAATGTCGCTAGTGACGGTTCTTACACCATCGGACCCCACTACTACACCCTCAAGCACTTCGCCAAGCATGTTGATAAGGGCTACGAGCGTATCGATGTGCAGGGGAGCACGAGTTCCCTCAGAGTTTCTGGTTTCGTCTCTGCAAACAGCAGCAACATCACCCTCGTAGCCATCAACAACTCGACCGGCAACAGCATGATCGATGTCTTGCCAGATGCCTACACCTACAGTGGGATTGAAGGTTATCAGTCTGTGGCAGGAAGCTACTACCAGACCATGACTGGACTGAGTCTGAACGACCCCGTTCTCCTTCCCGCAAAATCCATCACCACGCTTGTTCTCGCCGTTGATCAGTCCAACGACGCTCCGGTAGCCCAAGACATCACGACCTCCACCAATCAGAACACGGCTTTGAGCATTGAACTACAAGCAAGCGATGCCGACGGAGACAGCTTGACTTACTCTGTGGTTACCTCGCCCACACACGGAGCCCTGTCCGGTTCAGGTGCCAATCTGACCTACACACCCGACACGGACTACACTGGAGCCGATTCATTCACCTACAAGGTGAATGACGGGCAAGTCGACTCCGCGACCTCCACCGTTTCCATAACTGTCGTTTCGACAGATGTTCCGACCATCAGCGTGACAGTGACCGATCCTGAGGCTTATGAAGAAGACGGCAACACCGGGGCCTTCACCTTCACCCTCTCGGAAGCCGCCGGGGTTGATATTGATGTCACCTATACCATCAGTGGCACGGCCGTTCCAGGGACCGACTTTGTGGCTCTTGGAGGAAACCTTCTCGTGCCCGCCGGAAGTCTGACGGGCAATGTTGTTGTCGAACCCCTTTTTACTTACGCGGTCGAGGGGCAAGAGTCTGTCGGGTTGATCCTGACCTCACAAGCCAGTTACGACATCGCCAGTTCAGACAACGCAGCCGTAACCATCTATGACTACGCTTCATCTTCAGGAAACTCGTACTATGTCTCGACGGCTGGTGACGATGCGAACACAGGCCTCTCTATCGCCAACGCCTTCAGGACCATCCAGCACGGAATGGACGTCGTTCAGCCAGGTGACACGGTTTTTGTGCTCGATGGAACGTATCACAACCCGGGCTACACGACGGACCACGGAAATGGGACCACCAATCTCAACAACCCAGATGCTGTGGTGATTCGCACTTCT
>Ga0233432_10000995_pt1 | contig 27440 bp, 31 predicted proteins | sample SI_122_August201_6_FD_179870 | JGI IMG/M metagenome (GOLD analysis project Ga0233432, IMG submission 179870) | Seawater microbial communities from Saanich Inlet, British Columbia, Canada - SI_122_August2016_10_MG | ecosystem: Environmental > Aquatic > Marine > Inlet | place: Canada: British... | reverse complement strand
AACTTTCGTTGTTAAATGTAGACTATTTTTGTATTTGACGTTTGATTTTGACATCTAAACTCCTCTATAGTTTTGTTTAAAGAATTGTGCCAAGAATTAATTGTATCTTGGTAATTAAAAGCTATTTTTGCATAGTCTTCAACTTTTTCGCTTAAAATGTTTTTTTCTTCACCAGACATGTTGAATATTTTGTAAATAGCCTTTGCAACATTATCACAGTTAACATAGTCTTCAAAAATAAAAGGAATAGATTGATTGCCAGACATTGAGATAACATCTGGATCTAGCCCAATACCATTTTCTGAACCGTCTCTATAGTCTATAACTTGTCGGTATAAGCCGCCTGTTTTTGTTGCAATAATAGGAGTACCTGTCATCATAGATTCTAATGTTGTCAACCCGAATCCTTCATTAAAGCTAATGTTCAATGTTATATCTGAAATGTTGTGTAAAACATTAACGAGGTTTGTATCTAGTTTCTGTGTTGAAAAAGCAATTGCATGCAATATGCCTAAACTTTCTGCTATTTTAATAAGATTATGACCCGCTTTATCATATGGATCAGTATGCAATAACAAAGTAACTTTTTCTTTGTCATCAATTTTGTCTAAGAATTTCGACCATGAGAGCAAAACATCAGCAGATCTTTTCCTCTTACAATTTCTATTCATCCATAAACAAACAAAGTTCTCTTTTCTGTCATAGCCTAATATTCTTTCTTTCTCCAAAGAGATATCTTCTTTGTTAAGTCTATAAAACATTTCTTTTGGAAAGGAATGAGGTATAAAACTTGTTTTTTCTGGAAAGTTCTCACTGCACATCTGGTATGTTAAATACGAATGGCAATTAATAGCGTCAGTTGCATCGTACATCCAGTCATTAAAACGTGGCGTCGGTCTATTATCCCAAACATGCCACCATAAAATAGGACATACTTGATGTATTTCGTCTTCCATCTGGAAAAGCCATGTAAAAAATCTTGGATCTGAAAATATTAATAACGCATCTGGCTTCTCATTGATTAAAACAGACCTTAACATTGCAGGATTTCCAAAACCGTCTATTGGTTTAATATAAAAATCATTATTAACAGCTATTGTTTTATAGTCACTGTGTTTTACAGCAGCGCCTAATTGTATAAATGACATGTCACCTTTTTTAATCAGGCCTTCTATTAAGCACTTTGTTTGAACACCTACACCGCTTGGTGAAAGAGCATGATCTGATATTACTAGTATCTTCTTTTTTTTCATTATAACCTACATACAATATTGTGTGTTTTTAAATTCACAAAACATACAAGAGTTTCTATTTTTTAGAAACATCTTTTTCTCAACAGTCTTTATCATACTTCTAACCATTTTCTTGGACTTTTCTAAACTTTTAGGTCCACTTGAAACTTTAATTAGTTGACATGATTTACCTTTTGTTTTTACTTTTTTAAGTAACACAAATCCACACTGTATATCCTTTAATGGGATATTGTTTTTTGTTCCCCAGAAGTTTTTATATAATATTACTTGCGCTTGCATATTAAAGTCTCTTTGCTTTTCTTGATTCCAGCCTCTTCCACTTGAAGTTTTCCAATCCAAAACCCAATATTTATAGCTATCTTTATAGGGAATCTTAATAATACAGTCGATATAACCTTTGAATTTTGTGTCAATGCTCTCAATATTTTCGTACAAAGCCTCTTCAGCAGACTGGAACTGCCATCCTGGGAATGTTTCATCTAAAAATTCAGGCAAAGAATTAATACTTGCTTCAGCCCATTGAAGCCAGTCTTTGATTTTATTATGTTTATACTTCCATCCTTGCAAATCTGATCTTTGCGTTTGAAGCTGTATGAAGTCAGCTGAGTCAAAACCGTGTTTGAGCCAAGCATCTTCTATTTTCCCCTTTGCCTTTTTAATATCTAACTCACCTGTCTTTAAATAATGTTCACAAGCATCATGGATAATTGTGCCGTAATGAAGATGTGGACTTTCTTCAAAAGTTCTTAGCTTGTCAATGTATAGAAGTTTATGACGCCACCCACATTCTTTCCACTGTTTAACCTCTGAATAAGAAACGTGCTCTTTTATTATAGTCAAAATAGACCTCTCTTTCAATTTATATTATAGAAAGATTAGAATTGATTTATAAAATGTTATTTAAAAGAATATTTATTTTAGTATATCTTATACAAAAACAAAAATAATAAAATTCTCTAGAAAGGGATTTACAATGGCAACATATACTAATCAACTTGTGGTGTATCAAAGCGGTTCAATTAAGAAGACTGCTGCAGATGACGTCATCGAGTTTGAGGGAAGCTTCAGCATAGAAGATGGTGCATACGATCTTGACATTAAGTCACACGACGGAACAAATGGACTCAAACTAGATGGAACGCTTGTCACAGCTTCTGCTGCTGAAATGAATTACCTAAGTGGCGTTACATTAGGCACTTCAGCAGCATCCAAAGCTTTAACTGCAGACGCGTCAAATAATGTTGGATTAGGTGGTAACCTTATTATAACTGGAGACTTGACTGTTAACGGGGACACAACAACAGTTTCTACAACAAACACAGTTGTTGCAGACAAGCTTTTAGAATTAGGAAATGGAACAACAGGAGCACCTTCAGGTGATGCAGGTATTATTATTGAAAGAGGTGATTCTGATAATGCTATTATTGCGTGGGACGAGTCAGCTGATGTTTTCACTTTAGGTACAACAACTGCTACTGGAGCTAGTACAGGTGATCTTACAATTACTGCAGCAGGTTTATCAATTAGTCAATTGACTCTAGGCGGAACAGTAATTTCATCTACCGCAGCAGAGCTTAACATTCTTGATGATGCTTCAGTAACAACTGCTGAAATCAATATTCTTGATGGCGACACAGCAGCAACTGCAATATCTGTTGTAGATGCTGATCGGTTTATTTTGAATGATGACGGTACAATGATTCAAATTCAAGCTTCTGTTTTGAAGTCCTACATAAACTCTAACGTTACAGCATCATCAATAGCTGCAGATGATATTGCTGCCGGTGACGCAGCTGTAACTATTGAAACCACATCAGGCAATGTTAGTATTAAAGACTTCGGGCAGGGTTCAACGCAATTAGAAATTTTAGGCGCCAACTCTCAAGACTTCGCTTCAGGCAACATTGTTACAATTGCTTCTGGAGCTTCTGGCGGTCTTACATTAGCTGATAAGGATAGCGACTTTATTTGGCCGGCAGGCGTTGCTATTGAAGCATCATTGAACTCTGCAAGGAGTGGATCTGCTGCAAATATCGATGTCGTCACAGTTCATGGCTCAAAAGTATCAGTCAGTTTGCCTTCGTCTAATATTGATCTAGGTGGCGTTTTATATTTAGGTGATGCAGGCGAAGCGACTGCGACAGCACCAACTGCAGGTCAAGTTTGGCGTCTAGGGTTTTCTACAGAAGATCATAGTGTTGACGCTGTGACTTCTTGCGAGATTATCTGGATGCCGCAATTTATTGCTGATCTGGGTTAATAGCATTCTTGTTTTTAAAAACTCCAGTTTTATTTAAGCAGACTTTTCATATAATTGATAATTAAATAAAACTGGAGTTTTTATGTCAAATAAAGAAGTAAAAATAGGATTAGGTGAAGCAGTTTCACGTTTATTAAGGCTAGAGCTTTTAAAAAACAATGGTCTTCATCAAATGCCTGAGATTGCAAAGAAAGAGCGAGACATGTTATTTCAAGCACTTAATGAAGTCAAGATTGAGTTAGGCTTTGATTGTGATGGTGACGGAATCCCAGACACAGTTGAAATATTTGAGCAGAGTGCTAATACATCATGTTGTAGAATTTCTAACTTATCTGAAGCTTCATCAACAAAAGTTGAAGTAAAAGATGTAGAAATCAAAAAGCCTGCACGCGGTCGCCGTCGCAAGATTAAAAACAAGTAAAAAGGAAGTCGTAGATATGTCTCTGTTTGAACTTTTATTTTGTTACGGACTAACCTTTGGAATGATGAATAAGACTGTGTGGATACAAAACAGATTTAAAATTTTAGATGATATGCTTTCTTGTTCATATTGCACAGGATTTCATGCAGGCTGGATAAGTCTTTTAATTCTGCATCCAACGCTTTTTAAAGACCCACAAACATTTTTATTTTGGGCATTTGTTTCATCTTCATTTAGTTATATTACTGATACTTTTGTTGCATACTTAGAAGAAAGCTAACTATGACCAACTAGTATCTTCATCAAGCTCAATATTGACCCTTTCATCAATATTAGGATAAAAAATACTAACTTCAGGAAGTGTCTTTCCGTCGAGACCAACTGTGATTTTGTATTCTGTATTTGTGCTTAAAACGTTTAAAGACTTTGCATTGATGCTTTTTACTTCTAAAGGATTTAAGTTATATGAGTATGATAAGTCGTTTTCAACAACAAGACTCGCTAAACTTTTCGATAAAACATTTAATTGACTGTTTGAATTAGAATAGTTTAAATTATTCTGGACATTAACTTGAACACTTTTTCTAGATATCGATGTTGAATTTTGACTTTGCAAATTACTTTGAACATTAATAAAAGCAAAATTTAAATTTACTAAGCCTACCGACGGATTCGTCAAAGTTTTTCTAATGTTTATAAAGTCTGTGCTTTTAGTATAAGAAGAAGAATCGCTACTTGTATAACTTCCTCCTGCACTATATTCTATGTGTAAATCATCTAATTTAGACGTATAAACCACATTTGACTGAGAAGAATAGTTTAGAGGAAAAGATAATGCTGCATTAATATGCGCTTTTTGTTTGCTAGTTGTTGTAACCATCCCTTTACTTGCTACGTCGACAAACATAGAAGCGCTCTTTTTAACTTTACTAATTCCTACTAAACTCATTTTTTAATCCTTAAATGCTAAAAGCAGCTGAGATTGATAGTGGTCCAGGACCAGTAACTGTCACAGGAACATTAGTGTCAGATAATGTTGAAGTAGTTACTGTAATTGAAGTGCCGCTATTACTTGTAAACTGTCCGTTTGCTCCATCAATTTTAAGTTCAACACTTTTAGCAACTCTTGTGCTTGTAGTATCATAAGCACTTATGTCTACTGAAGTTGATATGTTTGATCCTGTGTATGTAAGTGAAGAATCAGCAAACTCAATTGTAACTGTGCTTGGAAGAGAATCAGAAATTAAGTGCACCTTATGTTCAATTAAAGACATATTATCTGTTAATGCGCCAACTGTTGTATTATCAGCATGTGATGATAAACCTATAATCCTACCATTAGCGTCTTGAGTTGCACCAACAAAGTTGCCAGCTTCTGAGGCTGTTAAACTCCAACCATTATTCCAAGTATAAACAGCTAGCTCATTTGGTTTTATAACTGCAATTTTTGTTCTTGCACTATTTAAATACATAAACTCTAAAGAATTTATTTGAGTTGAGCTATGATATGTTAGTTGACTAAAATCTGTGCTGTCTATTGAGTAAGTAACCATATTCTTTGCTATAGCGTTCTGTGTTGAAATGTTTTGAGGACTACCATAACTAGGTAAGTAGTGCAAATAATAGCTTCCGGCAACAGTTGTTATAAATGAATTTGACTTTGTTTGTATTCCAAGAATATTTGCAGTGCGCACAGGATATTCCAAATAGTCAGTAACAACACCCGTGTTATAAGACATTGTGCAATTATCTATAGCTACTGATCCTGCATTTGCATTGGCTGATTTGTCCCACGTAATTAAAACAAAAGACATATTACCAGAAGCATCACAAACTGGATAATATGAGTAATAAACATTGTCTTCTCCTGAAATTGGTGAGTTAATACAAGAAGTTGGTCTTGCTCTGAGCATTGGAAGCCCAGCTCTACTAGAATCAGTTAAATTACTTGTAGTAATTGTTGCAACTGTAGAAATTGTTGCATTGCTAACATCATAAGACTCAGCAGTAAACATGTTCGCACTTTTTGTTGCTGTATCTTGATAAACAAAAGATGTATCAGACTCGTGAAATTCAAAAAACATCAATGTATTATCATTATTTTTACCACAATAATAGAAATTATTTGTTTCAAATTGCTGGTAGTTTGCATAGTTTCCAACATTATTAGCACTAAGTACAACTTCAGGTTGTGATATTACTAACGCACCGTCGTCTTCAATTGTTGTATAAGATGCTCTAGCAATACATTTTTCTCTGCTTCTGTAATAGTAAGAGCTGCTACTTGTGCTAGATTGATCATGGACAAAATAAATAAACTTATTTACTGTATCTACATGTATAGGTGCGTAGAAACCTGAGTAGTAGCCGCCAGTTGCAGCTTCCATTGTACCATATGTCACAGAATCAGGATTTGAAAAATCGTTACCTTCAATAAAAAAGTATCTTTGAGGTGTCTCGTAATAAACTCCTTCATGTCTGTCTGAGTAAAAATAAAAATCTTTGTTGCTAGCAGACTGGAAATGGAAAAGTCTACTTGAAGAAGTTAACGACTTGTCATCTTCAAGATTGCTATCTCGCTCTTCATGGTTATTTGATGCAAAATGTGAGTTAGTGCTATTTGCTGTGTTTTGACCGTTTTGCATACAAGGAGCTTTTGCAATAATAGGAGTTCTTACAAAGCCATGTGCTGTAAGATTTAGTGCGACATTTTTTGAAAATGCAGTGCATTTCTTATCAAATAAAGGATATAGAGTGTTTGAATCATATGGAAGACCTGCAATCCACATATCACCATCTGAAGGGTTTATTACAAGCCCAGTGTTGTTTTCTCCAACATTGTAGCCGGATGTATTTTGCTTTACACCATTAAACTTTTTAAATATTGCCATTTTATTCTTCTCCTATCTCTTCATCTATTCTTCTTGAAAGACTTGTTGTTAAAAACCATGTGTAAGCTTGGTCCATACTTTCAAAAGGTAAATTATCACCTCTACTATTTATTGCTGGGTTGCCTATAGTTTTTTTAATCAAATTTCTATCATGATCTTTGATTAATAAATTACCACTAGAAAACTCTAGATTTATATAGATCGGATTACCAGATTCATCTACGTTTATTTGATGTTGCATTGTTTTATGTTTACTCCTGTTTTAAATTATGTGTTTTCATATACAAAACTGATTATTACTTCGCCGCCTGGATCATTTGAGGTTACTGATGCAACCTCAAATGTTATTTCATCTCCAGCTGACACAGAAAAAGAAAAAAGCGAACTCGTCTCTTGCGTTACGTCGTTTTCTGCAAAAACTGCATCAAAAATAATTTGTTGACTGCCGTGACCATAATTCTTGTGAATTCTTAAAATAGAACTGCCGCTACCTGAAGCTGTGTCTTTGAGTTCACAAACAATTTTCTTTAAAGTAATGTTGACTTTCGGCGCCCAGGGTGTATTGTTGTGGCCAATTTCTAGTTTTTTCTTGATATATAAGTCTTTTTGAAACTTTTCTTTATACTGCGTCGTGTGTATATATGTCATTTTTTTCCTTAAATTATATACCAATTATTTCCGTCTGTTGTCAGTGTATAGTTGTCATATTGATTTATAGTTATAGATGTTTGACCACTATGATCAATATGTTCACCGCTTGCTGCATTAACTGTGACTGCACCCGTATTTATATTTTTGAGTTGGTATTTAAAGCCCTCTGTTATTGCTGCTGTGCTGGTGATATCTGGAAGTGTAGTTGTTATTACATTTGTAGAGTTGTAAATATATATCATTTCTAAAACTTCATCATCAGCAGGGGCTACTACTGACGTCTGTGAAGTTACTACAGCTACAGCAGGTCTTGAACCTCCGCCGCTTGCTTGGTCGACAAATGAAAGCTGCCCGCTCCCATTAGTTTTCAGGACTTGATCAGCGTTGCCATCTGCTGTCGGCAGTGTCCACACTGTAGAACCACTGAGAGCTGCGTGAGCAGGTGAGGCTAAACCAACATAGTGATTATCACTGACTTCACAATATAGACGTATCTCAGCGGGGTTAGTATTTCCACCGATATGCACAGCCCCTGTGCCATCAGGCCTGATGATTACATTTTCATTAGTCGCTGATCTGATTTCTTTGTTATTAGTATCAAGATTACCACCTAGTTGTGGTGATGTATCGTCTAATATGCTAAGCGCTGCATCTACCCACGCTGCGCCATTGTATCTAAGGTATTCGCTGTCTGCTGCAGCTGTGATAGTGACATCAGAGAGATTATTACTGCTTAGCACAACTACTCCTGTCGATCCATTAACACTTGTTACCGGCGCGCTTGGTAGATTAATTAATTGTGAACCATCAATGGCCGGAAGTTTAGCCGCTCCATCGAGTTGAACTACATCGTTCGCAGTTGTCCCAACATCTTGAGTTGATGCTGTTCCGAGTGTGCCAAACTTGGTATCAATACCGCTTAAATGACCGTCTATGTTTGCGTTGGTCGCTGTATAGTTTGATGCTGAGTGATCAGCCGTTAGATCATCACCGCTTAGGACAACAGCACCAGTGTCGCCATTGACGCTTGTCACCGGTGCGCTGGCCGCTTCTGCTCCCCATGATGTAGTCGAGTGATCATAAGTGAGGACATAATTATCAATGCCTGGGCCTGCTGAATATGAAACATCACTTAAGTCGTTTAGCGCTGAAACTGAGCCTGCTGAGCTAAATTGTGACCAGTTTTGTGTATTTGAGCCAACAGTTGTACTAGCTGGAGTCGATGCATTTTTAGCTACAAAACCCCTTGTTACATTTGTATTTCCCTCTTCCACGAATGTAAAGACACCTCTAAAGTCTGAACCGTTGTCCAAATCTTCAGATCTATCTAGAATAACTTGTGAAGAGCCATCAATACCACTCATAACATAAATACCATTTTGCGTCGCAGCTGCTGCGTCTTTCACAAGAACACGATCACCATCAGCTAAATCAACACCGTCTATAGAAAGTGCACCTGTAGATCCGTCTTCTTGCCACTGTTGAGTTGCAACGTCATATGTAAATCCAGACAAAACTCCAGTCGTTGCAACTCTTACACTATCTTTAACGTCTAATCCTTGCACAGCTGCATCAATTAAGTCGTTTATTGCAGCAGACGTCATCAATGATGTATCATTATCAGCAAAAGATTCTCCAGATGTTTGTAAAGAACCAGCAGCTAGCTCATCAACTGTTAATCCAGAAACATTTAGAGTAACATCTCCACTTATTCCCCCACCAGTTAATCCAGTTCCTGCTGTAACACCCGTAATGTCGCCTGTAGTAGGTGTTGCTGGTGACCAAGTACTACTAGCACTATCCCAGATCAAATGTTGTCCGTTAGCAACACCTGACGTGTTAACGTCTGCAATGTCGTTAATTGAGCTAATTGAGGTTGCAGTAGCACTAATAGTATATTGAAAACCGCTAGAGCCGCTAGCATGATTTATTGTTATACCAGTTCCCTGACTAAGTAAATCATTTCCATCATTGTTTAATACTTGATCGTAAGAACCACTAACAGCATTTACTTCTTTCCATAGATAATTTGTATCACCTCTTACTCCAAGTTTTCCTTCGCCTGAAGCTCTTGGTATTAAATTTTTTGTAGCCATATTAAATCAACTCCTGGTTTTCTTTTTTTAACTATTCTAAATATCTGCTTAACTGTTGTTTATTACTTTATTCTAACTATTTAAATTGTAACCATTAGGTGCACACGGATTATGAAAACAAAATCCAGTCCCATCTCTCCCAACAGTTCCCAATACTGCACTTTGTGTTGATCCTGCTAGTCCACTAAAGTCTATTCTGAATGCGTCTCCTCCAACTCTGTCACCTATCATTGCTTTAATAGCATAGTAAAACCCTGCAGTTAATGTTACACTTCCGTCACCATTTGTCTCTGCGTGAGCACCACCAGCATCACCTACTGCATTTGTCTTGTTTAGATCCCACTCTAAAGGCTCAGCATTTGAAGCAAAGCAATATCACCATCTTCATCTGGAAACTTTCTTTATGTTAACGGTAATACATAATAATTAAGGAATGTATTTAGACCCGATACAAAGTATTTAATTGATATTCTATGCACTGTATTTGATGGAAGAGTGACAGTATAAGCACCGCTCGTTTCTGGTTGTATCACTCTGTTATAATACACATCGTTATAAAACCTGCTGACGGGTCTTCTATCTGTTACAGAGAAAGTCACATCTACACCCGAAAAGTTTGAGATTTCAAATACTTTATCTGAAAGACTGCTAGCTCCTGTCGATGTGACAAGCGGTAGTGTAAATGTAATAGAACCCAATGCGCTATTACCCGGGACAAAATAATTTGTGTCAGTGTTAAATGTGGGTGTTGTCGTTGTGATAGTTGTCTGAGGACTAAAAGTAGGAGGTGGATCTTGAAAAGTCAATTGCCCTGAACCGTTTGTTGACAACAACTGATCAGTTGAACCATCAGTAAGTGGTAAACGGTATGATAAAGGCTTCATACTGCTTGTCGTCGTATCATAAGCGAAAACTTCACCATCATTTGTTAATGAAGTAGGATCAAATTCTAACTGGGGGCTGATTACATAGCTCCATGTTGTAGAATTTATTGCTACCACCTCCACTAAACATTTTCCATTTATAGCTTTATAGCTACCATATACACCTAAAACACCATCATTCGGGTCTAAATTTGTGCCTGATATGGTTTCTTGGATTCGCAGTGTGTTTGCGCCATGATTGAAAATTTTGATTCTGTCACCTGTTTCAAAAGAACCAGAATAAGGCAAAGTTACATCTACTTGACCACTCGAAGTATCAACAATGTACATATTGTTTACAGAAGCAGAGAAGTCTGCGTTTTGAGTTGAAACAGTCATTTTACCTGACTCAGGAGCTGTTGAAAGCACTAAGTTTGTACCATTTGAAGTTAAGAATTGTCCGCTTGTTCCAGCTGTTAAAGGCATTTGATAAGCACTAATAGCACTTTGATTGTTTTCATCTCCTAAGAAAAAGTAGCCTTCATCAAGATTTGGCGTTGCATTTGTTCGACCTGCTCCTCCAACAAGTAATTCTCCATTATTTGTGTGAGATTTAATTATCTTTCCTACATTTTGTATTAGGTTAGCGCCAGTCGGTGCACTATTTTGAAAGTCACCTGCAGAAGTTGAGCTAACGTATAAAGTATCACCTTCTGAATAATTTGTATTAGTATCGATACCTTTAAATAAACCACTATAAACAACAAAACCTTCAGCTTCAGCTGCGATATCAGACTGTATAAAGCCGAATGCAGGCATTGTAGATGCAGAGTCTGACTGTGCTAGTGAAACCTCAGGTTTGTTACCACTATGTCCAGAGATATAAACTATCTGTCCCTTTGTTAATGCTGTTGTTGACGACGGATTTTTGACTGGAAAAGATAAAGACTTCGGCAAAGAGTCACCTTGAAGCAAAGCAATATCACCATCTTCATCTGGAAATGTTATAGTTCTGTCTGCTGTTGGATCTTCTACAGCAAGAAGAACTTCAAAGTCATCATTAGTAGAGCCTTCAAAAGCTAAACCGCCAGAGCCGATAACTATTCTGTCTGTTGGTTTCAAGACTTTCTTAGAACCATTATCATAATAAATAAACTTATCTATATCTGCCATTTTTTATTCCTTTGTCGTTATATTACCATTATTGTCTATTTCAAATAGTAAGTCTTTTGCGTCTTCTCTACTTGTTAAAGAATAGCTAGAAGTATGAACTTCATTGTCATTGTCTAGATAAGTATTGAAGTCTAAAGCAAAGCAACCTGTGTCACCATCAATAACGCTTGTTGGGACAAGATTGTTCGCGTCGTTAGGATCAACTTCCCAAAGTGAAGATAGTGAAGAATTATTTGTTTCATTAGACTTTTTACCAACATAAACAAAAGCTTCTATATAGTCTGGGTTTGCTGAGTTTGATCCTTCTCCTGGGTTTTGTTGAAAAAATATTCCGTTAAAATAATCAAAATACCAGAATCTTTCATCTGTTACTGGTATTCTTTCACCACTTCCTTTTGTAGTTGCGTCGCCGCCAATGTAAACCTTTACTTCATATGGCAATCCAAAAGAAGGTGGTATTAACTGGATATCACCTTTTGTAGTGTGAATAGCTTTACTATTAATAAAGTTGCCAGTTCCTGACTTCTCATTGCTTGAATTTGATTCATATTGTAAAGGTAAGCTTGATACAAAACCATGACGAAGTCCATCTTGCTCAGACTCAGGCGCAAACACCAAGGGCAACCTAATATATTCTACCACTTCGTCTGTCATGGCATATAGTGTATCAGAAGGACTTTCTGGTATTGCTTCTCCAAAAACTGTTTGTGCGCTTACTGTAATTCCAGTAGATTTAGGTTCATTGAAAAACTCTGCTTGATTTTTTGTCTGAGCCTTTCCAGATAATTTTTTAAGTGCTATTTGTTGCTTTGATTCGCTTGTAAAGCTCATTTAATTAACTCCATACTACTTCTATTCTATTTATATCACCAGACCAAGTCGGGCCTGCAACTATTTTAACAACTACTGAGTCACTAGGAGATGCAAAAACAGTCCCAAAGGTAATATTATTACTAGTGCCAGTGCCTGTGTTTATTACGGTTGGACTTAAACTTCCTTGTAAACACCCATCATTATCAGCAGTTTGTCCTGTATTAAATGCTAGCGCTAGATCCATAAATCCTGTTGTTTGTGTATTTGATGTATTAGGCAATTTAACAAAAACATGAATGTTGTTTCCTGTTAGTGGTGTTGTATTTGGAACTATTGTAGCATTACTTCCTTTTATCTTAATCTGGAAGCCGAACTTAGAACTTGCAGTAGTGTTTTCAAACGCTCTATAGAAAGCTCTATCGCTTGATGCTGTTGAATAGTTTGGATTATTCGTAGGTCCTTTGAATTTTAAAACAAAATTATCAGAAAAGTTTTGTGTCGGATAAACTAAACTGCTATTATAAACCTGGAGACCGTCATTATGTGTTGCACTAGTGCCGATTAAACTTTGCTGAGAGTCCCAAGTGCCACTGTTTATGTCTGCTTGATTAGCATAAGTGCCGTTTTGCAATCTATAAGACTCAGCTGAGAAGTTTTCAACAAGAGCACTCTCAGTATCATTTACAGTATATATTAGCGGTTTGGTTAAACTTACCTGTGTTCCTGTAGTATTGTTTGTTGGGTGAAGAACACTTATTCTTATTGATGTGTTAGTTAGACTACCAGGCAAACTAACTGCTGTGCTATAATTAAAGTTAGCTGTGACTTGAATATCTTCTTCAGCAGCAGTGGCAACGCCAGTATCTAAGTCAGGAAGATTCCTACTGCTACTGTTAACTGTGTCATTTAGTACGCCTGAGCCTGATACACTTATTGAACTTACACTTATGTTTTGTTTAATAGGATAACTTATTGCAGAATTACTATCGCTATAAACGTATTTGTAAGCACCTAAGATAGTTTGTGTAAATTCTCCTGTTGCACTAGTAAAATAATTAATACCAGAAAGATAGTTTGAAGGTGTTGCTCCAGAAGATATTGAGTTCCATACGTCAACCTCAATATTACTATTTGTCTGTATCGAAATATTGTTATAATCGTTATTAACCCATTCAGCATAATTTGTTGTATGAACTGTTGTTCCTCCATCCAAATCGTGAATTACTCTTATATAATTCCACCCGTTTCTTTGATCAGCAGGACTAACCTGGAAGCTTCCTGTTCTATAGAATTTTCTATAGTCTGGTAAATTGTTCTCGTCTGCACCAACAGTTGCTGCTGTAATTCCAATAAATCCTGTGTTATTAGAATTTATTGAATTACCACTTCCAAAAGTAGAAAGATCTATTGTTCGTATAATAGACCCGTTAACTTCGAGCTTTAACTCACCTACATTAGCTTGACCACTTCCCCAAGCATTATTAGGATAGTTATTACCAGACGATGTGACATTTTCATTTATTTCGCCATCAATTGTTTGGTTTCCATCAAATATTCCTCTTCTAATATTACCAGAGTAACTTGTAATATTATAGCTACTATTAACATCAGCAGCTGTTGAACCACCTAAAGTTAATACACTATTGTAACCAGACTTCGGTAAAGATGCGCCATAACTAAGCTTTCCTGTCACTCCTGAGTCATTGACGTCAATTTGACTTACGTCTGGAGAAGATAAAACATTTCCAACTGCTCCAAACGTTAGTAATAAATCGTCAATACTACCCTTCCAAGTCTTATTTGACTCTATTTTAACTAGTATGTTTTCACTGCTATTGACTTCTGCAGTTCCAAAAGTTAAATAATTAGTAGGATTAGAAGATATACTCTGCGTAAAACTGCCTATCTTTCCTCCATTACCATCAGCACCAACACTGTTATAAGAAAAGTCACTAGCTGCGTCAAGCCATGCAGTGTTTCCCGGGATCTTGAAATATAACTTAAAGTTATCATTATCACTTCCAAGTGTGTAACTATGACTTCTAATATTACCTGACCCTTGTATTACGTAACTAATGTCTCTAACAGCACTTCCTGTGTTAGTGAATCTCCTAATATACTTTTTTGTGCCTGATGCTATGTTTCCGTTCGAATAATCAGGATTGCTAGCAGGCCCGTTGTTTAAAGTTGAAAAATTACCGCTATTTACTAAGTTATCATTTTTTGTTGACTGCAATTTTCCGTTATGAATTAATAATCCATCGCTATAGCCAGAATTTCCATTTGTTATAGTTTCTGTAGAAACCCAATGATTAGCTGAATCAGAAACGTCAGACTGGAGATCGTATGCAGGTGAGCTCTTTGATATCATTCTGAAAGCTTCATCATCAAAGTATTCATTTATTACTGTGCTACTTTGACTTGTGTTGTCTATTAAAATACCATTTTCTGACTCATTTAGTAATGTTTGAGTAAGTGTTTTATAAGGATGTGTAACAAGTGCATTAATAGTAATACCTGAATTGTTGTCTGTTATTATCCTGTTATCACTAGGTAAAGTAAAACTAGAACTTGTAGAAGTTATTACCAACGTTTTAGTATGATCTTCACCTCCACCAGTATTGATTGATGTGGGTGTAAAGTCTGGTAAAGTAAAAGAAGTGCCAGAAGGAACACTAATGGCAGAAAAAGTTACTGGAGAAACGCCATAAACGTATTTGTAGAAATTATCAATGTCTGCTGTATATACTAAATCTCCTCCTGTAAAGTAGTTTACACCTGATAGATGTTTTGTTCCACTAAGATTTAGTGTTAAGTTTTTACTTGCAATGCTAAGTGCTTCTGCATTACTATCGTTAACCCACTGAGCAAATCCAGTTACTCTATCACTTTGTCCTGAAATTTCATGTTTTACTTGAACAAAATTAAAGCCATTAACTTGATCTAAAGGATCTAAAAACCAATTGGCAGTTCTGTGTTTAAAAAGACTAAATGTCTGTCCTGAAGAAAATTTAGCTGGAGATACAATACTTATATTTTTAAATCCGCTGCCATTGCTATTTAAATCAATTCCTGATCCGCTCCCAGGATCACCTGAACCAATTAAAGGGTCTGATAAGTCTATCGAATGGATTTGTGAACCATTTAAATATAAAGCAAGACTACCTTTGTCACCGTCTGAAAAGCTTGAATCTGGGAAGTTAACTGTTCCGTTTGAATAGACATCGCCTGTTTTGTTGTTGTTTAAGGCACCGCCAAAATGCGTATTTTTTCTATGCACGCCTAGCTTGAAGTGCCTTCTATTGTTAGCAGTTACAGAAGTGGTATTTGTATACAAACCGTTTACGTCAAAAGCATTGTAGCCTAAAGTTTCGCCGTTATAGTCAGCAACAACGTTGTTATAACCAGCAGACGTCTGGTCGTTACTTACACCAAACGAGAGGTAAGCATCAAGACCTGGACTTTGATCTAACCTAAGTGCATATGCATCATCTAGATTACTTGCAGGATTTGGCGCAAGACCCGCCAATACCTCGTTAAATCTATCAACTACTGTGCCTAACATTGTTTCTGGTGTAAAGTCTGTAAACAGACCATCTGTATAAGTGTTATCAGTAGCATCGTCAGGAGAGGGTTCACCTATATTAATGCCTCCTGAATGTGTTATTGATCCAGAAACGCTTAATGAGCCTGTTTGTGATACATCGACTTCTATTATTTGCTTTTCTGCATATAACGTTCCACTTACAATAACATCACCACCAAAAAGTGTAGTAGACTTATCAACAGCGTCTGCTTTTCCGTTTATTGTACCACTTACAAAAAGAAAAACATCACTGCCTACATTATCTAAAAGATTTGCAGGCAAAGTGCCATTATTATCAGGTGCATCTGTGTCTGAGTAAACGACAAGCTTTGGGTTCGGTGACGAACCTGAACCTATTAAGTTTTTTGTTCTTATTTGATCGCTTAAAAAATCTCTTGCCATTATGGTTCACTTTCTATCACTATGTAATTAACTATAACTTCTTCATTAGTATTTTTTTCTAATATAAAGTAATTATTTTGAACATCAGTTAAATAAATATTTATATTTTTATTTACAGGAGTAACTTTTACAACTACAGGGTTAGCAAACTGTTTTGTTAAATTTATAGTTTTTTGCGTCGAATTTTCCTCAAACGTAAATCTACCATTTTCAAAATTTGACATACTATGCTTCAGCTCTAAAAATTTGTAAATGAACTTTGCCTGTAAAAGGTGCTGAACTCTGTATTGTTACGCTTAGTGTATCTAGTGCTGTAATGAATACGTTAACGTTTTCGTCTTCTGGCGTTGCAGAAATAACGGGTATTTCTTGATATGAACTAGTAAATGTATAGGTCTCACTAAATGAATCTATATAGTTTAATATTGCAGTTTCTGCTTGAATTCCAGCTAATGCTGTTATTTGATTATAAATAGGCTTTACCCTTAACAAGGGATAAGTCTTTCTTAGTCTGTTTACGTCGAATAGTTTAGCTGGCATTTTAAATTCCTTTAAAGCTTTCCTGCAACAATATTTGCCAATTCAGATCTGTAACCTTTTGTAAAGTTTACGTGTCCGGTTAATTTTTCATTTTTTAGTTTTTCTGTAACTATTGTTAATCCATTTGAAAATTTATTAACATACGATAAGTCAACTTGTTCAATATCACCTAACAAAATAATTTTTGAATTCTTACCAGTTCTTGTAATAACAGTTTTAAGTTCATGAACAGTTGCATTTTGAGCTTCATCAACAATTATTATCGAGTCATTAAAGCTTCTACCTCTTATGTGTGAAAGAGGTGCAACATCGATTTGACCTTTTTCCATCATCATTTCAAAGTAAGTCAGATCACCAAATTGATTTCTAAAGTTGTCGACAATGGGTGCTAACCAAGGTGACATTTTTTCTTCTAATGATCCGGGTAAAAAACCAATGTCTTTTCCCACAGTTTGAATTGGTCTAGTAAAGATTATTCTTTTTTTGTCACCTTTTTCAATAAACTTGAGTGCAGTCATTAGCGCAAGATATGTTTTACCACTTCCAGGCACTCCTGTTAATGAAACCAATGGGATATTATCATCTAATAATAAGCTTAAAGCAAAGAGCTGCTCTTTATTCTTAGCTTCAATATTACAGTTAGCGTAAATATTCTGCTTTGTTTCTAAAAGCTCTAGCCTATCTTCTTTTTTAGTCATTAAACAAGACTGATTTGTTCCGTTGTTTGATTTTATAACTACAAAATCATTCTCTGACATTTCTATCTTGTGTTTTTCACCAATCAAGTTATTAGATATTTTTAAATGCTTACCTGCGTATGCATTATTGATGACATCAGGGTCTACTAGGATTTCTTTATGATGTTGAAAAAGACTGTCAGTTTTTACAAACTCATAGTCTGCGTAATAGTCGTTTGATGGCAAGCCAACAGAGTCACATTTAACCCTAAGATTAATGTCTTTTGTAATTACAACAACAGCCCTGTCTGAGTGGTTTATTTTATAGAAGTTTGCATTTGCTATGATTTTATTGTCGTTTAAATTTAAATTTAAACCATCTAGACCGTCCCAAGAAGAATCAGCACAAACTTTAATGGAAATATCTTTTTCTTCAAGATAAACACCTTTATTAAGCGGACCAATCTTTCTAACGTCGTCTAAAAACCTGTTGAAAAATCTAGCAAACTCTCCTAATAGACCTTCATGCGTTTTGAACTTATCGAGTTCTTCTAACACTGTTATTGGTATTACAATGTCATTTCCTTTCATGTTAAATAAAGAGAGACTATCGTAAAGTAAAACACTAGTATCAACTATGAAAAGCTTTCTTGCGTTTTTTTTGTTCATAATGTAGTAAAATCTTTCTAGTTTATTTATAATATAAATATTAAATTTCTAAGAAAGGTTTAATAAATAATGTCTAATTTTAAAAATGAAACCTGTTATCAAGCTCATAAAAGTTACCAAAAAAAATGTAATAGTACTGAATGTAGATATTGGCATGACTTAAACGGGAATGATAGTAATTGTGTGATAAATAAAATTGATCCTAATAATACTCTAACTTTACAAGAAGTAGGTGATTTATTTGGTATTACAAGAATGAGAATTTGTCAAATTGAAAAGAGTATTTTGCAAAAAGTTAAAAAAGATTTAGCTTTTTCCTAATGTAAATTTGACAAATTCGCCTAGATAAGATTTTGCGTGTCGCAATGACTTTCTCAACCTAACTCCTGCTGCCTTGTTTCCTTTACTAGACTTAAGCGCATCAGACTCCATACTGTCAACGATAAGCCTTAAATGCTCATAATGATCATGGATAGTTTCTAGTTCAGTTACTTCTGTTTCTTCGATTTTTTCAATAACGTCAGACATTTTTTTTCCTTTAAATGATTATATTGTTTTTTTCTATTTTTGTTTGTGTTTTATTAAGCTTTAAAGCTTCATTAACTTTTTTCATCGTCTCAGAGCTTTCTAGTTCGTAAGAAAGTAGCTCTATGATTTTTAATATTTCATTTTCATTGACACCAAAGTTTATGACTTCTTTTGTTATATTTCTACACTTCTCAAAAGATTTGATATGTGATGTGTTATTTGGATCTAACATTAAAAATACCTTTGACTAATTTCTTTTTTAAGCTTAAAATTTCCGCTATTAAATTCTAATAGAGATACAACAATATTATTATCAATTTCGTTTTTGTTTAACAATAATATTCCATTTTTATCTTTATTTTCGATAAAAAATTCTGCAGTTTCCCATTCTGAAATGTGGCATTGATTTCTTTCAAGAAGATCAACTAAATGATTTTGCTCAAGTGATAACAAGTTAAATTTTACATCTTCTTTTGTTTTAACTAAGAAACTAAGACTTTCTTTCCCCCACTTGATTTCACTCTTACAAACTTCAACAACATAATGAATAATGTTACAGTTTTCACACATAACATATTTTTCTTCTATTCTGTCTTTTTCATCTATTAAAGAAAAAACAGGAAATTTATGATAAACAGGTTGCGTTTTGTTTTTAAATAAAGCAAGACTACATTGACAATCTATTAAATGTTTAACGTAATTCATTTTCCTCTGCCTTTTGTTGAACAACATAACCAATACTATTCAGTGTATTAAGAATGTTTTCTGTTAATTTGTCTGTTATATCAATCATTCGCTTTGGAATAACTTCGTTATCTTTTTTGGCAAGACCAAAAGCAGCAATATTGTTATAAGAAAAAATTAAGTATTTTATCTCTGTTAACAATTCTATTCTTATTTTAGGAATAAGAATTTCAACTACATTTGTTGATACTCTACTTTTTCTTTTAATTAGATAGTTAAGTAATTCTAAGTCGTTAGTATGGGTTATTGAATCAGATATTTCTTTATTCAACGTTGTTATAGGTTCTATAACTTCAATTTCATGCCATTTAACTTTTACTTCTTTAATGCAAGACTTATCAACAGAATTTCTATAAAGAGTATCACCAGCTTCGACGTTTAATAGATCACAGCCTAAAACTTTTGATAAGTCTATCAATTTAAAAGGATCTTCGTTGTCAAATTTTGAAATGTAAGGATAAACTAAAATATTCTTTTTTAAAATAATTGCCTTTAAGCTATTAGCAGCAGCGTCGGAAATCCCTCTACATACAAACAAAAAAGGCAAGTTTCTTTCTTTTGCGTAATTAAGAAGAGGCATAACTTCAGATTCTCTTTCTATATAAGCATCCATTACAGATATAACGCACGTTTGCGTTTTCCTACTAACTTTGTTGAAATATATATTGGCGAAGTCTTTATGTATACTAACGTTAAACTGGGGGTTTTTTGTTTTTTTGACTGTTATCTCATTAGTATCTGAGGCTGAACATTTTAGAGATGCATCAGGTCCTGAAAATCTTAAAATATTTTCAAATAGCTCGCTTGTTTTTTTGTTAGTTATATTGTTGAGAAAGATTTTAAAATTTTTTTCATCTTTATTCAATAAAGAGTAATCCTTGTTACAGTGACTTTCTTTATTGAAGAAGCTGCTCACAATGCTTTTTGATAAATAATACGAACTCCCAGGAAACATTTTCTCTGATTTTTTAAAGTAATTAATTAAAATATCTCTATAAGGTGAATTAAAAAATTCTTTAGAGGCACAAATATATCTAAAGAATATAAATTTTGATACAAACATTCTTTGACTAGAAAATATTCTTAGTCTAGAATTCTCAAAGTCATTATTAAGTTTTTTTAAATTCACTATAGTCTTTATAAGTTTATTATTTTGCATGTATATATTGTATTCTTGTTTTCAAACTAATAAAATTAAATGTTTGTTTTTGCCCATTCAATTACATCTTTTAGATAAAGTGGTAGACTTTTTCTCCCGTTTTCATAAGTTTCCCAAATAAAGTCTTTATGTTCTATTACTCCTTTATCATTACAAGTTATAGAAATATTTTTGTTTAGATCTGTATTAGAATGTAAATCATCAAAGTCTAGAATGTATTCACCAATGAACATTGATAAACCTTCACTAAATGTTTTGTTTAGATTTTTATATAATAAATAATTTTTTTCATAACGCAATCCAGACTCTTCAAAAGTTTCTCTTACAGCACACTCAAAACTGCTTTCCCATGGATCAATCGTGCCTTTAGTAAAATCATATTTGTCTTTATAGTCAATTAAAAACAAGTAAAGTATGTCTTTTGGATAATTCTTTAATATTTCTAGTCTGTTATCAAAAAATATAACGAAACCAGCACCAGTTAGATCTATCTTCATTTTAAACCTTCATATAACTTTCAATAAAATTTCTAGGAAAATCATTTTTGTTTTTAGAATATATTCTTTCCCAATCTTTATCAAGAATGTAAGTAATTGCTTCATCATTTTCTGATCTTATGCTTCTTCCTACACTTTGTATTACTTTTCTTATTGTTTGAGTATCGTACCACCACTTCCACTTTTTAATTTTTTTGCCTACAACTTTATCTCCTAGATAAGGAAAAGGAATTTTGCATATTATTTGGAACTTTGACAAGTCACCTTTTAAGTTAACACCTTCTGCCATAGAAGGTGACAATAATATTGTAGGCTTTTTCGAATTAATGTGTTTATTTAAAACTTCATCTCTATTGTTTCCGTAAGCAATTAAAAGCCGACTAGATTTTATATTTTTAGACAAAGCCTCAGCAATTTTAATGTTATGTGTATGTATAATACCTTTTTCATTTGGATGATTTTGAATGATTTCTTTAATCATATTAGTCATTATAGGTAATGTATTATTAATGTTTTTCATTGACATAGATCCAGCTGGAGAAAAAATAATTGGGCTTTTTTCAGGTAGAAAAGGTGAATCCTCTTTAATTGAGACTGTTTGTTCTGCTGGTAGTCCTAGAGTGATAGAGAAACCTTCATGTGATATAATTGTTGCTGACATGAATATTATAAAGTCTGCATACTTTAACAAATAATCTTTTGCATATGGCGCAACTTCTATAGGCTTAAATATAAATTTCTTATATCTCGACTTCACATTTTCAGTGTCAAATATCCAGTTGTCTTTATCATATAGATTTATGAAATTAAAAATCTTTTTTTCATGTGAAACAAGCATATCAAAATGCTTTGTTATTTTCGAAAATTCTTCTAATTTTCCTGTTGTTATTCCAAATTTTTCAAGTTGTTGAGATATAAAACTTATTTTTTTGCCAATTTCTGGGTAATAAAAGTTTTTTATCCAATTAAAAGTTTGAAACTGTGTCTTCAAATCTTTAGGCACCTTTATCTTTAATATCTTTTCAGAAAAATATTCTGAGACAGAAATTTCAATAAATCTTGAAAGCTCATTTTCAAGATTATGAGCTTCATCTACTATAAGAACTTTTTTGTTAGGGATTTTTTGACTATATGACTTCTCTGTCAAAAAGTAACTGAAATTGGTTATTCCTAGACTTTTTTCTACAAAATCTTTCTTTACTTTTTTGTACTTACAATTATAACTACAACTACTATATTTTTTAGGCATACTGTTTGTCCTGATGCCTGTTTGCACTTCTTTGCAAGAAACTGTTTTATCTGTTTTGCAACTATAGTTTGAAGAAGAGTAAAGCGATATTAATCCTGACTTAGAAAAGTCATCTTCATACTGTTTTTGAAGTATTTTCTGTGTAGTTAGAAAATACGCACCATTCTCGTAATTTCCTTCATACTCTGAAGAATTTGCTATTGCTTGCGCTATAGTTAAACCGATAGCAGACTTGCCAACACCTGTTCCACAATCAATAATTGCATATTTTTTATTGTTTTTAAATTCACAAAGAACTTTATTTATAACGTTAGTTTGTTGTTGTCTAGGTTTTTCGTAAGGAAAGAATTTTTGCCAGTCGTTAATATTTATTTCTTTTTGCAACTATAATATCCGATCATCTTATTTACTATTCAATACAATATAGAATTATATAAACTATACTATATTTTTACATAAATTTTGAATATAAATTGCTTAAATAAACATGAACAGACGCAGGTGAGTCAAAATACTTTATGTGACTTTTATTATTAACGTTAATAGTTAACATTTCTTTTCCTGAATTATGGTCAATCCCATCAGAAACATGTATACCTTTTTCTGAGAGAAGTTTTATTATGGTAAAATTTCCTGTTGCAGTATCAGAGTCTACGTGTCTTCCAATTTCTTCTTTAATACTAATAGCAATATCAGATACATCACTTAAACTGTAATATCTTGCTTTACTGTTAATATATAATTCGACTAGAACTTTTTCAATATTATTGATTGATAGATTATTTCTTACATTATTATATAAAAAACCACTCTCAACTTCATTAAGACATAGTATACAATTGTTTTTCTTAATTAAGAATTTATTTTTCATCTTTTTTTCCATCTTTGTCAAAAATATCAATTGCAGCATTAATATAGCTATCTAATGCTGCTTGACCTAGTATATAACCAATTTGTATTATTCCACTTGTTATAACAATAGTTAATAAAAATGTTAACTCACTTGTTTCTAACTTACTCTTTAGATGCATTAATGTATAAAATATAATCGCCTTCCAACCAATGTCAGCTGTTAAGTAAGCTAAGAACTTTTTACTTTTAAGTGGCGTTTTATCAAACATTACTATATTCCTATTCTATTAATAATATACAATGAATAATTATATTGTAAACAAAGAAAAGGAGGAAAAATGAAAAGTAATCTAAGAAACTTCTCAGAAAAAATGCCACCTGACGGCGTATGCGGTCTTTGTGGACTCCTTGATGAGAAGTGTTCATGCGTAAAATATAATTGTAAATGTAATATTTTTGCATTAGAATGTGTCTGGCCTGAATGCACATGTTTGAAATGTTTAGAAATAGATAAGAATTGCAAGTGTAAAAATGAAGAATAGTATGATTGAAACAAATATTGCAATTGTGCTTACTGATATTATTGGTTCTACAAAATTCGTTCAAAAAAACGGTTCTTACAATGCAGCAAAGTGGTTCGGTCTTCACGATAGATATGTAATGAATTTCATTGCAAGACATAACGGCCAACTTGTAGACGCATCAGACGGTCACTTAATGTATTTCGCTTCTGTTCAAGATGCAGTTGCATTTAGTTTTGAATACAAAAAATTTTTAAAAAAAAAGAATATCCCATTTAAAAGTAGAGTAGGTATTCATTGGGATAAAATGCTTATTGTAAAGTCTGAAGAGCATATGGTTCGTGCAGGTGGTAAAAGAATAAATCTAGAAGGTATAGGCAAAAATATTGCTGCTAGAACAATGAGTATTTGTGGCCCTGAACAAATTTTATTGAGTCATAATGCTTTTAAGAAATTCAAGGAAAGAACAAAACAAAACAGATTTATTCCAAGTAATGCAAAGATTGCGTTAGTAGGATTGTATCAATTTAAAGGTGTAAAAAAACCAGAACAGATTTATGCATTAGGCACTGAAGAAGCCCACATTCAGCCCCCACCATCAGGTGAAAAAGTTAAAAGGCTAGGAGGCAAAAAGAAAATAAAAGTCAGGTTAAGAAATAAAAATATCAAAGAAGTTATATACTGGATATTTTATAGAGTATCTATTTTAACCTCTCTTTATATAATCTACGGCTTGTTTCATACAGCAAACAATTTCCATTCAAATAATCTGTTTTTTGTTATAACAGGAATAGACTTATCTTTTTACTTAGAAGACATAAATTACTTTTTTAAATATCTGTATGAATTCTATAAAAAATAACTCAAATACTTTTAGTATTAACTAAATAAGTCTACAACTTCTGGGTTGCTACTGTTAAATTTTGTAAGCTTAAAAGATGTATTATATATACTTAATTTTTCTGTGTTAATGGAATTACCATTCTGATCTTTTAAGTAAAAATAGAATGTTGGCAAATAATTGTCAGAGCTATTTGATTCAAAAGTATAGTCTAGATTTAGTTGTGTAAATGATTTAAAGTACCGGTTGTCATACTCTCTTTCAACACTTGTAGTAATATGCTTGTTAAATTTAAAATAGTCTATATTACCAAAACTTGTTGACGGCGTCTTTTTGTTGCTATTACCGTGGAACAAAAATCTACAATGTGCCACACTTTCTAAATCGCCAGTTTCAGTCCCAGCAAACAAGGAATACCTATTGTCAACTTCGTCAACATTTACGACGATTTGATTATCTCCACTTGCTGTGTTAATCCTTAAAAAACATATTGATAGACTCACATGATAAAAACCCGCATCAATACTTGCGGGATCAAAGTTAAAACCTAAATCATTTTTTAAAATACTACAGTTTGATGACGTATAAGCATTATCGTAACTGAAAAAATCAAACTTACTATTATTATAGTTAAACAAAACTGAGTTTGAATTATAAGTAACTAGATCAAAAAGATCAGAAACTTCTACTAATTGTGAATTAAATATAAATTCATTTCTAGGTTGACTTGTATTACTTTGACTTTGAATGATATACGTCATTTCAGTATCCTTTAAAAAATAACAATAATTTTCTGACCTTGTGTTATTAAGTTGCCGTCATAAGGTAAGATAAACTTTTCTGTGTTCTGGCTATTATCTATAAAAACTTTTCCGTTTTCTATATTTATCTTGCCTCCCGATTTAGGTATATCACGAGAAGTGATCACTTCACAAAACCCTTTGAATTCAGCAGACACATAACAAGAACCATCTTCCTCAACTTCAGAATCATCAACCTCAGTCTTTACAACTGCCAAGAGATTCGAATTATTGCCAGCAATTGACCATTTTTCTAGACTTTCGTCATAAGATATTACTGTTCCAGCTAGTAATTTTTCGTTTAATTTTACTGTTTTTTGTACATTTCTAATCATAATTTAAACCTTTTCTATGAAAACTGTCGTAAACTTTCATCATTATCCTCGTCAAACTCAGTAAGCGTTAAAGCGTAATAAACTATGTCAAACTGGCTTGTTGACGTAAGATAGTTTCCTTGACCGTCATTTAATTCAAAACACAAATTAGGTAAAACATTATGTGGAACATTAGAAAATAATCCTGTTGCACACGTAAACTCTACTGTTAAGTTTGTAGTATCTATATGTTGTATTTGATGATGGTCGTAAATAAATGATCCAACACTGTAGTTTGATGGCATGCTTCTTCTTGTATTATTAAACCCGTTATAATCAAGACTAAAATGTCTGTTGAAACAATTGTAAGGTGAACTAGACCTCCAGGAGTTTATAAAGCCATTTAGTCTATTTGTTTTACCAGAACTAAACTCAAGTGTTGAATATAAAGAGCTTTTAACACTTAACTCATACTTGACGTGGTATAAACCATCTGGAAGTGAGTCTGTGAGGTCTAAGTCAAAACTCAAGCTATCATGAACAACCTCTCCATCTGTGTAGTTTGTAATATTTGTTGGGTTGAAAAAACTAGCATTTGCACTATCTGATGCTCTAAACTTGTATGAACTTTGATAAGAAAAAACATCAGAAGTATTCGGCTCGAAAGCAAAAGCCTTATATTGTTTTTTCTGCACTGGTGATGGTATTATTATATACGTCATGTTTTTCTTTCTATTTAAACAAGTTTGATAGTTTAATGGAATCATCATATTCAGTAAGCGTAAATTTCAATCTTTCGATATCAAAATTTAATCCTTGCGCATTTCCTTGTGTATTTAACATATAAAACTCTAAACGAGATAATTCATCATAATAAGTGTAGTATGTGTCACCCGGTCCTAATGCCTCTCCTGTCCATTGAAGTTTCCAAAAAGTATGATATTTGCTACTTTCTCTAGTATGATTAATTGAACTATCTACTTTAAAGAAGCTTATTCTAGAGTCTGACGGTGTGGAAGAAAATGCGTTAGCAAAATGTGAGTATTTACATTTAAAACCATTTCCAAGATTAGAAAAATACCAACGCCATTGCGCATTTGCTGTCGGTATTACGAAATCATTTGAACTTGAAAAATGAAATTCATAAGAAGCATGATAAATATTTTTTGCTAGCAAAGACCCAGAATAGTCAAAAGAAAGATTATTTTTAACTATATCAACATTTGAATTGTTAGTTGCATTGCTTAAGTCAAAGAAGCTAAATGTTGAATCTGTGTTTCTTGTGTTTAAAGATTGGCTAGAGAAGAAGTCAGATGTTTGAATGTTTTTAGCAACAGCGATGTACTGTTTTGTTTCTGCAGCTGTCGGTTGTATTATGTAAGACATTTTTCTTCCTAACATTTATATATATAAATATAAAGTAGAAGGTGTTTATGAGCAACAAAGAAATCAAAAAATCAAACAAACAATTTACGCAAGTTGAAAAAGCTAAAAGAGGCTGGTGGGCTTCGGTTGTGTTTATGCTTTTAATAGTCGCATTAATCATATTTTTAACTTACGTTAAAATCCAAGAAGAAAACCGTGATATACTCATAGGAATAATAGGAATGTTAACTGGGTCAATCTCGAGTATGTTGTCA
>Ga0233432_10000992_pt1 | contig 27455 bp, 34 predicted proteins | sample SI_122_August201_6_FD_179870 | JGI IMG/M metagenome (GOLD analysis project Ga0233432, IMG submission 179870) | Seawater microbial communities from Saanich Inlet, British Columbia, Canada - SI_122_August2016_10_MG | ecosystem: Environmental > Aquatic > Marine > Inlet | place: Canada: British... | reverse complement strand
TGATGTACCATCTCATGTGAAAATGAACGTACAATATCCTTGGGATGTCTACCTTCAGTGTATAGCACGATAGTTTGTGTTTCCGGGTTATAATACGCGGTTTTACCGAGGAATTCACGTGCATTTTCACTATCACCATCAATAAATTCAACTGCAGGTAAAGGTTCTATATTGTACCCTTTATCTAACATATGTTGAGTTAATTGTATAATTTTTTCTTCAATGTTTATATCTTTAGAGTATGAAGCATTTTCATTTAATTTATTATATCCTGAACCATAAGGAGCAGCTTTACCATCTTCGGGATCATTTTCTTCTAAAAATGCTGATGGAGTGATTAAACCATGTAGTTTAATTAGTTTAAGTAAAAGTAAAACTAATCCTCCTGCGGGTAATGCAAATACTGCTGCCCCAAATACTCCTTTAATAATATCTTTAAGTTGTTCTTTTATTTGTTGTTTATCTAAATCAGTAAGTTCTATTTCACCTTTAGCTGCTTTAATTAAAAGAGCAAATGCTGCTTTAGTTTCTTTACCTTCTTGTTTTAAATTGCTGACAAATATTTTAAATTTTTCTTTAATATCGGATACTTTGGGAAGCTTTAATTCTGTTACCACATCTTGTATATAACCGAATATTTCTAATTTTTCACTATCTGTTAAATTTGGTGGTAAAAATTGATAAAATGATTCTGGAGAGTTTTTTGATGCTTCTCTTGCTTTAGTTCCACTTATCCCGGAATCAGCTGTTTGTATAACTTTTACTTTAAGGTTGGAATATTTATCTTCTACACCTGTTGTTCTTTGTGATATGTCTTGTAAATCACCTTCGTTTCCTTCTCTAGCTCCTATAATAAAATAAACTATTTCTTCAGGATTATTTTTAGCATAACGAAATATATCACCTATTGGTGCTTTTGAAGGTTGGATTTCTACTTTAGAAGGTAAGTATTTTTTATAAATCTCCCATATTAATATAGATTCAGATTGGGTAATACCATTACGTTCTCCTTGACCTACATAGATTATAAATTTATCTATTTCGGGAAAATCGGATAATGCTTTTTGAACTACCTCAAGATGACCTTTAGTCGGAGGCTTAAACCCACCGCCATAAACAGCAGTAACTAATTTATCTCCTGTTATTTCGGAAATTAAAGAGTGGGTAAGTAAATCCATTTATTTTTTTAATTTTTGGATTTTTTCTTTAGCTATTCTTTTCTTTTCTTCAATATCTTTTTTAGCACCGCGAAATTCTTCCATAGCATCCTCCATTTCTTTTAATGTCGCTCCATATTCATTAAGTGCTTCAGATCCTGCTCGTTTAGCATCTAATTTTTGTTTATAAACACCTAAAATGTTTTTAACATCTAATCCACCTTTAACTTGAAGAGCAAATTCAGGAAGGCTAGTTTCATAAACTATATCCTCCATTTCTGAATTTTTGGTTGGTTTTTCTACTATAAAGAATTTACCAATTTCATCTATTTCTATAGATGCCACTTCAGTAATAACTTCATTTGATTCTACTTCGTTTAAAATATCAATTAATTTCATCATCTTTTTAAAAATTGTTGTATACGCATTTGTGCTTCGTCTTTAGACATTGTATATTCAATTACATCATATACAAATTCATCATTTAACATAGCTTGGATTTCTTCTTTATCTTGTGCATTTCGCTCATCTGATTTATTTTGTTGAGCTGGTGTTTTAGGTTTGGTACCTGTAGGAGTAAATGGTTTAAGATATTTATCAATAATCTTATCTATATCTTGCATTCTATCATCTAATGTATTGGCTACAGCAACAAAATTATTACCAAATAAATCAGCATATTTAGGTAAATTTTCAGTTACACTTTTCCAAGTACGCATTACAATTGCAGGTGCTAAACTTCTATCTTTACCACCTGATTTTCTATATCTGTCTTGGTTTTGGCTTAATGAACGCTGTAAATCAGTATAAACATAAAGCATAAATACACTATATCCTGCTTCCTCTAACTGTTGTTTTAATTCTGCTGTTTTATTATAAGAAGCTGCAGTGCCATCTAATATAAAGGATTCTTTACCTTCAATAGTAGCTTGTAATTTACCTTTGAATTCTTTATTAGCGGCAGCCATTGCTTTAGCTTGCTCACTTCTTTCTTCAGGAGTAGCATTTTTAAGATCTAAAGTAACATTGGCTTGTTTAAGCATATTGATAAATGTGTCATCAATATTAAGTACTTTTATTCCACCTAAATCTAAACCACGTAAAATATACCCTTTACCAGCACCTGGGGCACCCGCAAGGATTATAGCTTTGGGTTTATTTATCTCTTCTTTCAGAAGTTTCTTCAACGAAATCATCAAGTATATGTTTCGTCATACATATTATAGCTTTCTCTTAGCTTGCGTTCTAAATTCAGTAAATATTGGTGAATGTTTGGGATTTTCTAAATCAAATAATCGTTTTACAGTCATAAAAATATCAATATTTTCTTTTTGTGTACGTTTTGATTCATACATTTCCCATCCTTTACCTTGAATTTTACCTTCTTTAGGGCCTCTTTTAGATGATTTTAACCAAAGCACACCATAACGATCTGCTGTTTTACCATAACATTCTTCATAACATTTACCATAAATTGCAGTTTGTAAATCATATGTTGTCTGGAGGTGGTTTGATGTTTTAAAATCAATAATCCAAAGTTCTGTTTTACCATTAATTTCAATTTCACATACCATATCACAAGTACCTGCTACTTTAATTTCATCTGAAAATAGGTGTACTTCTGTTTCTATTAGTTTTGGATTATATTCTTCCCAAAAATCAACAAAACGTAAGAACATTTGCCATACTAGTGGATCATATTGAGGATTACCAGAAGGAGATAAGAAATTTAATTCTTCACCATTTAAAAATTCTTCAATCATTTCGTGGGTTTGTGTCCCTTGATCTGCTGCTTTACGGACAATATGCTCCGAGGCATAACCTACTTTTTTCAACCAATCTTCAAAGAATTTACCCTTAGGATAAGAACCTAAAACGTATGTAATTGATGGATAATACTTTCCATTTCTACGGTAATACCGTGAATCAGGCATAGTAATTTGTTTAGCATCCTCTGAAATCTCTAATATTCGATTATAGGATTGCTTAATGTTTCTTTTTTTCATAAGAATAATTTTCTTTCTAACAACCCTGATAGTGTTATAGGGTATGTTTCTTGGATTAGTTTTGTGAAATTTTCAAAACCCATTTCACCCGGGTCTTTATCTTGTAAATCTACAAGATATACTTTTTTACCTTCATTCATTAAACGTTCACAGAACGTTAAAGCTTGTTTTTGGGCGTCTTTATCCAATGCAATGTATATTTTTTCAACACTCGACGTAACTATTTTTTTCATTAAGTTAGACTGTATATTTTTGCCTAATAACGGTATAGCATTGCGTTTAATTGATAATGCATCAAATGGTCCTTCACATAATATAAGAGGTAAATTCCAATTTATAAATAATTCAAATGCTACTATATCTCTCGATACAGGAGGATTTTTATATTTCATATATGGTTCTTTTTCAAATGAACGGCCTGTAAAATAGTTTAGAGTACCATTAACATCATAAGAAGGAATAATAATCATTTTAGCATATTGACCATAGGCACAATATCCAATATTATATTTTAAAATATCATTCTTAGTTATACCTCGAGATTTAAGATAAGATAATGCTTGTCTACCTTCAACATCTGATGTGGTTAAATTTTCAAATGTTTTATATTCTTTAGGTAATTCAACTTCAGTGTCAATATTAACTACAGTATCAGGTCCTACATATTTTACAATTGAGTTTAACTCTGACATTTTATCAGGAGTAGCTTCAGCTTGTTTAAATACTTGATATAACTTTTTACCTTTTTTATCACAAACCCAACAATGCCAAGGATTATGTCCTTGTTTATTTTCAGTAAAATTAATTTCTAGTTTTGGTTTATGGTGGTTGCAGTAAGGACAACGATAGGCTTTATTACCTCGTGCTGTTGATTTACCTGTACCTAACACTGAATTAGTCAGTGCAACTAGACTTTGATTTACCATATAGGGTAATATACAAACGATTATTTAGATATCAAAGTCACGAGTGAAGAACTTTCCAAGAATGTTATCATTAAAATATTCATCTGGTTTTTCTAGTACTTCGTATAATATTTGGTATTTTAACTCATAATAAGTTAATAATTTTTTTGTAGGGGCACAAATTAAAATATCTCGCTCGAAATTTTCTTTAGGTTCGGTTGCATATAATTCTTTCATATGTTTATTTGAACCCCAATATGTTTTCCAATTTGATTCTTTAACTGCCATCTTATATGAAGGTCTTCTACCTACTACTCCTTCTAATTCTTTAAGTTCTTTTTTACCTAATTTAACTTTAGTAGTATTTTGAAGTATTTTTTTACCTATATAAGCTTTACCTGTTGGTTTATGTATTATTCTATACACAAAACCATGAGTATCATCAGGAAAATCGGAGATTGACTCCATTTCCTTTTGTTTATAAATCCAATTCATGATTGTTTTTATTTATCTATGTTGATTAATATTGTTGTGTCCGTAGTTGGACTAATAGGTAGGGGTTGGGATAATTTTCCTACCGCTAATAGATTGTAATCATTATCATATAATCCTACAGTTGAAATATAAGGACTAAAATCTGATCCTGTTACAAAATCATTTAAATATTGGCCTGGTGTGAAGAATGTTCCTATTGGACTTGTAATTTCAGTACTACCTGAACTTACTGATGGGTTTAATGTGAAATTATATTCATTATCTCTAATAGTACATTTATATTGAGTTTCATGTATAGTTAATGAACTAGAGAAAGAACAAGAAATATTAGTTGAGGTAATCAAATTATTTATAAAAGTATCACCTGCCCCTCCATACACTGCATTTCCATATAATACAGCTCCATATCCTGCTGCTGGTGATCCATCACTGGTTACTATGGCTAAACCATGAGGGTAAATAATATTACCACATACTTTACCAGTAGCTTGATTTATTAAATTACCTTCACCATCATCTCTAATACTTCCACTTTCAACACTTAAATAAAATGATTTAGGTTGAATATAATTACCATAAAGTCCTGAAGGTACTGAAAATATGGCTATTATATCATTAGATCCTGTGGGGAAATATCTTTTAAAAGTTAAAGTTGTTTGTAAATAATTATCATATAAACCAGGAGAAGAAGATAAACCTACAAATCTATTGCCTTCTTCATTAGTTCCTGGGATTAGAATTGCTGTGTTAACATTGTCCCCAAAAGATGAACTTAGATAATTAGAATAATATAACTCTTTAGTAGAATTGTATATTAATCTTTGATATTGAGTTGATATAGTTCCTGTGGTAGGATCTGTATTTGGGTCAAAAAGACCGCTTATGTTTTTTCCTAAAAATCTATCTACTCCACCCCCAGAATCAGTTAACTCAGATTGACCTTCGTAGGAAAAACCTTTACTAACCTCAAATGGGGTTACAGTGATATCGGATGATAAAAATTGTTTGAATGCACTCATTCATTTTAAAAATCTAGCTTAACGCGGATTAATGCTTCTTTTGTAAAATCTTTAACTAAAGGTCTTGATAATTTAGCTACTGCTAATAACTCATTGGTATCATTATATAAACCTACGGTTGTGATAAATGTTTGTGGGTTATTAATAAATGAATCAAATACAATTTCTCCAGTTGAACCTGAAATAAATGATGGATTTTCAGAGTAATTATATGCTGAACTTCTAGGTCTAACAAATATAAAGTCTGAAGTAATCGTTTCTTCTGAATTTAATCTAAAAGGAATTGAGGTTGGATTTACACCAGAAGAACTTATAGCTGAATATAAAGTAGCATTTGCATTGGTTGTAGGCTCATATGATAAAGATCCATTAAAATCTGATCCACTAAATTCTAAACCTACACCTCCATCTAAGAATGAACATGAAAGTGCAGATGGATTTAATAATATAGTTCCAATATCGGGGAGTAACCATCCATATGAACCATCATTTTTTGAATATCCATTACTATCTCCATCTTTAGGGCTAGAAGTTTTAACTCCTTGTGATCCTGAAATTAATTGGAATACTCTACCTGCTTCATTAAAGGTAACAGATGAAACATATGCACTGTTATCCGTTAAGGAAATTTGTCCGTTACTGGTTCTTATACCTAATGTTTGGGATTGTAAGAATATTTTTTCCTTATAGCGTGCTCTTTCAACAGGCATTGCAAAAAATTCAGATGAAGTAATATTACCAAATACAAAATCTGTATTTTCATCTCCTAATACTAAATTTTGGTATTGACCGTAAATAGTAGATGTAGGGGATTTACCATCAACTCCTGAGTTGTAGTTACCACTACCTGAACCTGCAGAGTTACCATAAGCAATTGCAAATTGGATTGCTGCATTTTCATCTGTGGATGATGTTTGATATACATTTAGATAATATAAACCAGATGAACCTGCTGCTTGAGTTGATGATGTAAAAAATGTTGATAATGAAGGTTGTCCTCCAGACCATAGTGTTGCTGAAATTGAATCAGCGGATACTACGAAATCGTCGGTGTCTAATCTTGTGAATGCCATATTTTATATTTTATGATACTTTTGTTACTGTAATAGGAATAGTTAATCTAGCACCACTATCATTACCAATTACTGTTAATGTAGCATATAATGCATTATTAGTACCAAATAATGTATTAACTGTAGTTGCTCTAAGGTTAATTGTTGTACCTACAACTGTTTTAGATACATTTGTACCTACAGTTGTTGTAGTGTTTAATGCTTGTACTTCTGGGGTGTTAATACCAACACCTTCAAATGTAGACATTAATCTAACATCTGATATTGTTGCTGTATAACCAGCTGATTCTGCTGTATCTCCACCTAAATAGTTTAGGGTTTGAGGAGTAACTGCTAAACCTGCTCCTTGTTTAATTACAATAGCTTCAGTACCTAAATCTAATATAGGTAATTTAGCTGTTCCACGAGGTAAAGTAGTTAATTTATATTTCATTACTTGAGTTTCTTGAGGAAATGCTTCAAGTAGAGGCATATTTGTAATTGCTTCCCCGTAATATGCAGAACCTGAGGGGTGATTTGGATTATATAATGTATAATCGATTTCATCATCTGCTAATGCAAATTGTGTAATTTGAAAGTTTCCATTATTTTGAGCTAAAAGTTCACGACCTTTAGTTGTCAAAATAGCATCAACTGTTACTACGTTATTATTTAAGTATCCCATTTTTTAATGATTATTTTATTATAAATATGTTAAATTAGTCCTTTTATATCAAAATCAGCAAGGGTTGCGTCTAATGCATTTTTAAATCCTTCAGAAGTATTTTGATTAAATATAAAACCACTTCCTACAGCAGACCCGCTCAAAGGAATATTTGTGTAAATTTTACTTGTATCTGGTATTACATCAATAAAGGTAAAATTATGTATTGATCCCTCAATGTCTCTATCTAAATGAATAAAGAATTTATAAGGAGGTGACCCTGTGGTTAGGTCTCCCTCTTCTGTTATAGCAGTTACTGTATATCTATTATTAAGGGTGTTAATATTTCCAAAGGTAGTGTAATCCATAAGATATACATAATCCCCAACTCTAGGTGCTATGTTACTAATAGGATTATCATATCCCTTTCTATAATCAAAAGCAGAATTATATGTCTGGAGTAAATTCTGAGTACCCCTATAAGATGTTCCTTGTTCTTTATTTTGTGTATATCTGTAAGATGCACCAAGAAAAGAACTAAAACCACCAGAACCTACAGATCCTGAAAGTACACTTTTAGATAAAGATCCAGTAGTAAAGAAAGGTCCTGAGGGTAGTGGATATATTGAAGTAGGTAGGCTATTATCAGGTCTATTTTCTAAATACATAGATGAAGATGCATATCCTGATGGAGTTGCAGTAGCAATATTTTGAGCAACTGATCCTCCGGCCGAACCTAGAGTAGTTAAATATGTATTGTGATATGCAAATGCTCTAAATGAAGTTTGTGATTGTTGTAGAGTTGATAATGTTGAATTAGACACAGATGCCGAATTATATACTGTTAATTGAATATCATTACCTCCACCAAAAGCTGATATTCCATTCCAATAATAAGGTGTGTCTATTTTAGGTTGAAGAACAGTACCTTGTTGATCAAACATAAAAGATACATTCAAAAATATATTATTAGGACCTCCATTTAAAAAATCTCCAACACCTGATCCATTGTAATATAAAGCATAATCTCCATATTGATCAATAACAGCTGTTTTACCGAAAGATGTATCACCTCCCCATGTTTGATTTATATTCCCCCTATCACTATATAATGATCCTGAAGGAGTGTATGAATTTATATATAATCCTGTATTTTTACAACCATTATATCTTGGATTTATATTACGAGCTAATGTATAATTTGAATGCTGAACTGTTGCTGGGGTTGCACTACCAGATAGAATTGAATCTGTGTTTATAGCAACAATAGCATTTGAAGAATAATCAACATCAAAGAAAAATGGATCTTTTCTATCATTTAATGAATTATTAATAATTGGATTACAATCACTATTGAAAAAATTAATATCTAAAAATGGTTGAAGTACTACTAATGTTTGATCGAATAACGAACCTGAATCAACTACTACAGATCCTGTTGAACCAAATAATCCGGCGTTTTTTACATTAAATTTTAATTCTGAGGGTTCAGTTATTAATAAATAAAATCTTTCATCGCCGATGCTTGTTCTTTGTTGGACTGATTTTATGGAAAGATTTATACTTGGTCCTCCTGTAAGAGTTTTTATTAAATTACCACCTGGTCCTGCGGACCATCCACTTAAAGTAAAACTATTAACATCAAAAGTTCCAGGGATACTTATATTTGTTGCTGCAGGTATTTTATCTGATAGGTCTAGCTGGTTTGCTGTTTCCTCAGCAATAGCTACTTGAACAATTTGAAAATCCCAACTTCCAGGGCCAAATACAGTTGCTATATTACCGCGTGTATTTTTGAACCAAAATGTTATACCTCCTGTTTCTACAATATAATATGTTTGATAATTCCATCCTGTTTCAGAATTATTGGAATACCAGGATTGAGTATATAATGTTTCTACTGTAGATACTGATTTAAATGGATCACATTCTGGGTTCATTTCTCCATTGGTTACTATAAACTCAGATCCACTAAGCTCACCATCAAAGAATTCATGTTGTGTTGAAGAAGTATATGTTACTGGGCCTGCAATTGTGTCATTTATTCCTGACCAACTTTGTGTGATTGGTGATATATTAAATCCAGCATTACTGGCTGATATTTCACCATTTAACTCAGGCATTGTACCTGCATTGCTACCTGTAACCTCATACATTTGAATTGGTGATCCTGATACTTCTATATTTTGGAAACCAAAAGGATCATTCAAATATTGGAATGAGGTTGTTGTAACTGTATCTAATTGAGGTACAGGATATTTATTTCTTTCTAAAATGTGTTGTTTGAATACAATACCAGTTGCTAAAGATGTTCTAGCTGGTACGTAATCTTTGATCATTTTAAATAGAGCATTATCATAATATCTAATTAATCTAATATAATCCCAAATATCATAATTGTGAGTATATTTTTCAAAATAATCATTTCGTAATCTATCTAAAGCAGGGTATGATTCTGCAGATGATGATACTAATCTTGGATCACCAATGTATTCTCCTATATTAAAATACCCAATAGATGAATTAATATTTTCATTAATTTCATTTTGAGGAGAGAAAGCTACTTCTAAATAATTAATATCATCAATATAACTTGAACTGGGTTCAACTTCTTGTTGAACTGATATTTGAGATGATAATACTTTATTTGTTGTTGTATTTTCAAGTGATCCAGTATACGGTAAATCTGTATTTAATTGTTTTATTTTGTTTGAAACAATATTTTTAACTCCAGCAGGTATTTGATCATAAAATATATAATCTCGGTTTATACTAAAATTACCGTTGGTATCAAAATTACTATCCGAAGCAAACGATTGTGTTATTATCCAAGATCCTGTTATTTTAGGATGCATTGATATAGAGGATGTATATAATTGACCACCTAAAGGTGCCCTAAATGCTAATTCATTTGGTCCTGAGTTGAGGGTGTTACCTTCAATAGAATTAGGATTCATTGTATAATCCCTAAAAACACCATCACTCATTTCTTTAGTATAATATCTAATTTCTTGATATGAACCTGTGAAATTTGTATAAGTATTACTCCCTATGATTAAATCATTACCACTAATAGTACCAAAATGAGAAGTGGTTGCCGCTATCCAACTATCACCTGCACCTGTTACTGTAGCGGATGATGATTCTATAAATCCTATAGATGAACCATCATTACCTTTATATATGTTATTCGCGGCATATAATGTAAAATCGTTACCATTTTTAGTAACCATAACGCTCCACCACCCACTATCATAAAATGGTAAATATACGCTAGCAGACACAGTAGGATCAGTATCAGAATCAGGTATAAGTTTTAAAGTTGCATATTGATTTTCAACATCTGGAATAGATCCTGAGTATGAACCACTTATATATCCGGAACCTGTATATTCTAATACTAAAGATGTATATGAATCTAGACTCCATAAAGACTGAGATACATTATCTATACCTGATTGTAAACTTGGTGTTTTAAATCTTAACTGTATTGATTGAGGTGTGTCCAATGGTGACCCCCATGTACTATTTAATGGCCATGGAGTTTCAACAAATTGAGATCCAGTTGATGTTACATCAAATTTGTAATTAAATTCATGTTCCCAACGATCCCAGTCATTATTTTCGTTTTTATCTTTCCCTCCGAATTCACTAATACGTAAAATGGTATCAGGAACTCCAAATAAATTTACTAATGTTCTTAAACCAGCATTTGTACCTTTTTTCTTTAATAAATAAGGTAAATTGTGGTATATTTTTTTATATGATAATTTAACAAAATCGTCAATAGTTGGAACTTGATCAGCATCAATAGATGATGTTACATAATTAGTAATATATTCACTTCCGGTTGAGGGTGATGTAGCTCCATCTGCTGATAATCCTATTATTGAACTATATATATTTTCTAGAGTGAATGAGCTATCATATATTTTAGTACCTAAAGATTCTAAAACAGTACCTACTAAATCTTTAGAAACACCTTCATATATATTAGAATTTGCATCTAGTTTACTTGTAATTTCTTTAGTATATAACCATATTTCATCAAAAAATTGTCCTATTAAATTAGTAAATAACATATAATTTTCATTACTACTGTTAGATCTAATAAATTCAGGTACAACAAATTCTAAGTTATTTTGATTTTGATTATCATACAAAGAAGCAGTAATATATTGATCATCAAACCAAGCAATAGCAATTGGGTCTGTTGGAGGAACCAAAACATATGGGATTACACTATTAGATTTAGGCCATGATTTTGAACCTGAGTCATAATATAAATAAGTTTCATATCCATCAAAACTTGTAATAGTTGTTTGAATTTGTTGTTCTAGTAAAAATTTACTTGAAGATACAACTGGTGATCCAGCTGAAGGTCCGGTAATTGAACTATATAATAAATTTAATTCAGCTTGTGAAGAAGATATTTGGTTTAGTTTTTGTTTAAAATTTACTAATCTTTCAGTTGCTGATGAAAAAAATATAAAATCTTCATAATCAGTATAATCTACATTTATATCGACTGATGATGCAGATATATTAGACATTAATTCAAATAATGAACCTGATAATGTTGTTGATGTTATATCAGAATATGTTTTATATATTGTTGTAGGTCCTGTTTGGTCTTTTATAGGAATATTGTAATTAGGTCCTAATAGTTTTATTGATGTATCTTCAATTTCAATATTAGAAGTGTATTCAATTTGGTAACCTACAGATTCACCAGTTTTTGTTACAATATATAATTCTGATTTTAGACCAATATTTGTAGGTAAGGGTTCATATAGCTTAACTAAAAGTGAAATACTTCTAGTATCTAAATCTACTTCTAACAATACATTGATACCCAATAATAATAAATTATCACCTAAATTAAGATAAAATTCATCAAAATATCTATTCTCACTCGATAATTTATTTTGAAATTCAGTAAAAAATAAAGAAATTTCAGACTTGAAAGATTCTATTTCGGCTACTGATCCAAATTCGGGGAGATCATCTTGTAATAGAAAATTATCTATATTATTGCTACTTAATCTAATTTCAGTTCTTGAAGGGGAAATTTCACTAATAAAAAACTGGGAATTGGGGGATGAACCTAATTCTGGGGTAATAAAGTTATATATTGTTTTTATAATACCCGAATTAAAACCAGCATCTACAGCATCTTTTTCAGGTGATAAAGAAATTTCAATTATATTTCCCTCACCATCTAATCTAACAGGAGTAAATGATGTTAATTGATTATTTGAATTAAGTAGGTTATTATTAAAATCATAAATAAAATATTCTATCCTATCATTGACAGGACTAAAATAAGAATCTATTACCGTGTTTGGTATAACTTCAAAATCAACTAATTCAAATGTTTGAAGTGCTAGTGAATTTGGGTTTATAGGATTAATTTTAACCATTTCTGTTATCGTTTGTTGTATCTCTTAATTTTAATAGAGCTTCTTCAGCAGTTGCAGCAGCATTATTAGCTAAATCTTGTTGGAGTATTAAATTTTCTTGTCTTAATTCGGTTACTTCAGCAATTAATGCATCTATAATATCAGTATCAGATGAAATAGGACCAACATATTGCTGACTAGTTAATATAAGATACTCATGAGATTCTGCATCTCCAAATTTAGGAATGTTATAAAATAAATCATTATAATATCCAAAAAATTCCTCAACGGTGATTGTTGTAGGTTCGGGTAAAGTGTTTATTGAGGAGGTTAATTCTGTAAAAGTAGTATTGATTGTATTATCAAATGCACTTTTATCAAAAACCTGTCTTTTTATATTAATATCACTCATTATCCGTTAATTACTTTAAAATAATATTCATCATCAAACACAATAGTTGAACCATCTATTTGTGTTTTAATTAATATTTTATAATATCTTTCAGCTTGTAATCCACTCATATGCATGTCAAAATAACTTCCACTAATATCAACACTTAATTGAGTGTATATAGGATCAAAATCTACTATATATTCATTAGTATCTAAATCCTTTATAGCCCACATAGATGAACCAGAAGGAAGTGCATAATTTTGTGTATATAAAGAAGCAGTTTGCCATACTCTTGCTGGATATTCTGGTCTAGAATTAACTCTAAATCTATTAATACTTTCAGAATAAAAAGTTCCTGGGTTTTCAGCTATTAATACACTTGCTGGTCTTTCATTTAATACGGGGATAGGACTACTACCTGTATTATATGAAAAATCATCCCATTTAATTTCTAATACTGGTGGATAAATAGTATTTGTATCTACTGAAAAATATTTAATTTCAGGTTGTGCATTTATATTAGACACCCATTCTGTTCTTTGTTTAATTAAGAATCCTTCATTAGACATAGAAACAACTCCTATACCAGGTACATTAACTGAACCTGTTAACCAATAATCAACCATTGTAGTTACATCTACATTTAAATCTTTATCACTAGCATAAGTATATTCTTGAGAAGATGATAAAGGTTGACCAGTTGATTTATATTCATACCAAGTACCCCCTCCTGGAGGAGCATATCTATAATCATAATTAAATGTTACTCCTGGGTTAGGTAGTGGAATATTCCAAAAATTACTTCCTGAGTAATCTGTAAATCTCCATGATACTCCATTAGTTGTTAAAGGAGAATCTAAATATAAACCAGTTCCCATACCCCATGAACCTGATACTGCCCATACATCTACTGTGGTATCTAATTCTAATCCAGTTGTTTTAGCCATAAAGCATCGTAAATTACTTTGCCATGTAGAACCTGAAGGTATTAGGTTATTTATTATATTAGTAATAGAATTAGTAGGGAATTTAATTAAAGTTCGAGCAACTTGAGGGTTTGGATCATTAGGAGCAATAGTTGTAGTCAACGTTGCTTCTATTATAGGATCCAATCCCGTATTCATATTAGGGAATTGTGAATATATAGTTGCGTCTTTTTCGGGAAATATTTTATATACGGCCATCGTTTATTAATTATAAGGGTACTACTTTACCTTGAATATCTGTATTTGGGTATTTTAATTCAAATATCATAGGGTCAATTGAAGGATAAATTACATTATTTGAAGTTGCTCCTTGGATATCATATGAATAATCAGAATATCCTAAATTTTCACCTGTTTTATTTGTAAATTCTATTTTTTTAACTGTTTGAACACCGTCAATATTATCAAGAAGAACATTAATATCTCTTAACATAATAGGTTGGTTAATTTGCCATTTATCTACATTAAATGTTTCTTTTAAAGCATTAATACATCTTAATATTACTTCATCTGAGTTGAATGATGGTAAAGTAATAATTTCAAAATTAATTCCTATATTAATAATAAATGCATCTTTAATACCAATAGCATCATTAATCATTTTATATTCAGCTAAATAGGTTACTAGATTTTGTTTTAATGCGGGGGTTGCATTTATTAATTCCTTAGTATCATTATAAGATAATATATATAAATCCAATGTATTATTTGAATTAGATGATGCTTGAGGTTTTGAAGCATATACTTTAGATATAGTTCCATATATTGGAGGTAAACTTAAAGCTCTAATTACATAATCATCAAATGTAACATTCCTCAGTTGGTTTTGAAAATTACCCATTGAGTTTTGTCTAATCTCATTTATATCATCCCCATCAGAACCACCTGTTGCTGCTTCGGGGTTATTAACTAACAATGAATCAAATATTTGTTGTGCTAAAGTAGTATTAGCTATAGTTGAATTTATAAATGTTATATTAGAAATAGTTAAATTAGTTAATGTATTAGCGGGAGCATTTGCTGTTACTCCACCTCCTACTAAATAACGTACTGTTAAAGTTGTATTTGAAGGTGCAATACCATAACTATCTGTAAAAATATAGTTAGTTGGAGAAAATGCTGTAGTTAATTTATCTTGTTCACTAGGTAACCCTAACCCAACATTGTTAGGGTTAGGAATTAATTCTTCTGTTGTATCCTCAGGGTTACCTGAACCAAATTGGAGTTGAAGATTAGTTTTATTTAAAAATCTAGTTGCAAAACGTTTAGCAACTTGTTTTGTTTTTAATAAATAAGCTATATTAGTATCAGATGATAAATTAGGGTCGTTTGGATTTGAATTTTTAATACTATCGTATACTGCATCTTGAGCTAAATAATCTACTTCATACCATTCATCTCCATTAGAATCAGTTATATCTAATATACCAATTATATTTTCATCAATTATTAATCTGTTTGTAAATGGAACTGGGCCTCCGAAAGTGAATGAGGTTTCTTCTATAGTAGCAGATATTGCTTGACGTGTTTTTTTTAATAAAAAATACGTGGGGTTTCCACCGGCTGTTTGATAAATAGTAACAGTTGTTAGATCCATAGAACCACTTGAAGCAAAATCTACTTTATCTTGTATTACAAATTGTAGTGAACCACTTAAATTAGAAGTAACAGGTGTCGCTTCTGGGATTTGGAGAGCATAAGAATAATCAGGTACATAAATACTTGAACTTAATATTGCAGGTACTTGTTGGTATATATCTAATGTTGTTGTTGCTGCTGTAGTTGCTTTGGGTTTATATCCCATCATATACGCTAAATCATATAGGTTTTGTGATTGACGGGCGTATTGTATAAAAGTTTCTTGAAATTGATTATCTACGTAAAAAGACAATACATCCCCCACATACGCGGCCATTTCCATAAACATCATTCCTGGGGATGCAGGTGTGAAATCATTATATGTGTTTGGGAAATAAGTTTTTGAATAATCTATAAGACTATTTCTAAGGGATGAAAAATCCCTATCTACATATTTTATATCTCTATTAATTGCCATTTTATAAGTTTATATTTATTTCGTCCTGGATTCCAAAGTTTGAGGCAACATATTTAAGAGATATAGATAATTTATTTCTATCTTCATCTCTAGTAAATACTATTTCAGCTATATTAACAAATGGAAAAAATTGAGCACATTCATCTTCTATTATTTTTCGTACAGTTGATTCAGTTATATCTCCATTACTTTCAAATACTGTATTGTATAATATACTACCAAAGAAAGGATTAAATACTCTTTCTCCTTTTCTAGTACTATAAAAATTTTCTAAATTATTTTGTATAGCATCTCTAGTTAAGTAATTCGATTTAAATACAGCCGGACCATTAAATGGAATATCGACCCCTACTGCTTTTCGAGCAATACTATCAATCGGAAATTTATTATTAACTATTATTGCCATTTTTTATTTTTTTATCAATCCCATAATTTGATCAAGACCAACTTGACCTTCAGGAAGTGCACCATTAATAGCATCTACAGGTCCATTTACTTGCATAGTACCAGCATAAGCGGTATTTGCGGGTGATCCATTTTGCATTTCACCTAACATTCCTGAAAACATATCTCTTCGTTCTTGAGAAGTTAATTGCTTTGGTTTGTCTAATGTTGGTTGAGCATAAGATTCATTTACTGCTGATTTAGGGGATTTTACTGCTTCAAGTAAAATTTCTCGCAACTCCTCTTGGATTGCTTCCTTTACAGCTTCCTTTAACATTTTTTTAAGTTCTGAGGTTTTCATGTGTATTTTTGTTATAAATATAGTTAATTAATAAGATGATAAATTATCTCGGTCTATTATGAATTTTAATTCATTTACCAATATTGCATTATTTGGGGTGAATGATAATTCCCCTTTAATTAAGGGAACACCATAAGAGTTATACCCAACGGCTCTGTATCTATTTACAGTAGGGGTAAAAGGAACTTCTTCAATTTCGATAATAAACCCATTATATGATATAGGATCTTCTTCTGCAAAATTATTATTACCTAAATCAGCATATTCTAAAACTAAGGGGTTTAATGTTGGTATATCGTTTGATTGGTCAGGTAGACATGATTTAAGTTTATCTATTACTTGTTGTAGGGGATTAGATATTCTCAATATTATTGAAGATAGTAATCCTACTGAAGATACTATTGAAGATGCACTTCCTGTAACTTTAGGTAGTCGAGGAGACCCATCTTGACCTATTAATAATTTATTTTGAATATAATCTAAATCATCTAATGCTGATACTACAACCCCGGGAATTAAAGGGATGGATTTTGAAGCAGCTGAAACTATAGGGATGGTTGTATTTATTATTGTTGCTACTCTTTGTATTTTTGCAGCAACATTATTAGCTGTTCCCCCTATTTTAGCAATTTTATCTATTCGTTCTACAGTATTATTTAAATCATCAACAATACCTTGTAAAACAGGAATTTGGAGTTCTAATAATTCTTGAGGAGGACAATAATCTCCTACTAAATCTTCTACTTTTTCTAACCCCATCTTTTTTATCATTTCGATAATAGAGGGGATCATTGTTAAAGTTAATTTTTTTCCTTCTTCTTGAATTATATTTTTTAATGCTGCTAGTCCTTTAGGTTTATCTGGGTTGTTATTTTCAATATTCTTTAATTCATTTTCTCTATCTTTTCTTCTTTGAAGTCTATCTTTTTTATCCTGTTCAAGTTTAGCTTTTAAAGCTGCTCTTTCTTTTTTTCTTTTTTCTTTTTCTTTATCAGAACGTTTAAATGAAGGAAGTGATATGTTAGATTTATTAATAGCCATTATATTGTAAAATTATCTTTAGAAGTAATAGTTTTTAAATCAGTTGATATTTTTTTTAATGAAACTTGAGTAGCAGCAGCAATTGAGTTTAATGTGGCTAGTGGTACACCTGCAGGAACACCAACTACAGTTTTACATACAGATGCAAATGAATTTAAAGTATCTATTAATTCTTGTAATACATCTACAGTTGAATTTCCTAATAATAAAGGTTCATTAGCTTCTTTAGAACCTAAATATATTTTATTACTTTGGATATACACATCTTCAGTATCTATATTTACACTAGTTAATGCATTTATATTAACTGATTTACCTGATGTTAATAATATATGATCTGTTTTACTATTAAATAATAATCTACCTGAATTTATTATAATTTGATTTCCAGCATATTGATTTGGAGATTCTGGAGGATCTGATGGGTAGCTATCATAATTTGTGGAAGATACATTTATTGGTACTTGTTGAGTACTAGTAGCGTATATTGAACCTAAATCTTCATTTATATTTTCATTAGTAGGAATCCATGCATCCGTTGATGTTTGTGCTTGACCATTAATAAGCATAAAAATCGGATCACCATTAGTACCTTGATTAGACCATGGGTTTTTATTTAAAACCGTAGAACCAAATCTTATACTTTGACCCCATCTACCTTCATATATTATATCACCTTCATAAGGTTGTAAATTTTTAATACTTTCTTTTTCACTAAACGTATCCCCTAAATTAATATCATTATCTTCAGGTTCTGTTGTATTTTGAGAAGCTCCAGCTTGAGCATTAGTATATGAATTTATTTTAGGTTCTGATGATTCTTCTTGATTCCATTGAACTAAAGGGTCAGGAAATCCATTTTGGTGAGTTGTATTCCATAAATTTATAGGTAAAAAATAGTAATAATCTGTTCTATTTAAATCTATAAATGTTGGGTCTTGTGTATCAACAGATGGGAATGATACAACATATGCTATTTCATTTAATAAAGGAACTTGCCTCATATTAGGAAATAAAGGTTTTGCAAAACTATAATTTTCTAATAAATTATCAACATTTCCATCTTCTGAGGGGGGTGTTGGTGATGTAAAAGAATCAAATAATATTCCACTTAATGAATTATACCCCCCATATTCATCATATAATTTAGAATAATTTTGTCGGATATTTTCTATATCTAAAAAGGTAAAACGTACCCTAACAGGCTGAATAACAAATTGGGTTTTATTATCAAATTTGCTTCGGTCTTGGTTATTTTGAGCTGCTAAACCTACTTGTCCGTACATTATTATTTAGAATTATCTATTTGTAAATCTTGCATCGCTTGAAGTAATTGATCTTTTTCATCTTCTGAAATGGTGTATTCACCTTCAGTAGAGGTAGAATTTACAGCACGTTGAATAATTGTAGCCATTTTAATGAGTTGTTCATCATTTTTAACTCCAATTTCCATATATTCTTTAATAAGGGGAACAATAAGGGTAGCATCACCAATATCTGAAATTAATGGTTTTAATTCAGAAATTAATGCTGTTACTTGTCTTTTTTTTTCGTTTTGGTTTGTATAAATCTCTTCAAGGATATCCGAGAATTTTTTCTTTCCAAATACAATACTATCTAATTGTGACATAATACATACGTTCTAGTTTATTATAAATATTAAAACTAAAAGTTTGTATAACCATTTTCTAAATAAAATACGTAATTATCTTTAAATATTGCGTATAATTGATTAGCTATTTTGGTAATTTTGGGAGTTTTTACATCCACCATTTCACGAATATAAATGTATAAAGCTTTTTTATTAAATACATCTATATTTTCTCTTTTTCTAAATAACTCTAAAATAGCATCAGCAATAGCAGCATCGTTACCTTTAGGAAATAAATCAAAAATATTTTCAGTACAGTGATCTGTAAATTCATCTATAAACATAGATAATATATCTTTATGTCCATTTTCATCTATTAAATATGAATGTTTATCATCATCTTCTAATACTGATACTGGGGCTTTATCTACACGTTTTTTATAATTTTTTTGATTAGATAATATTAAATATCTTTTAGCGATAGTACCAAAATAAGAATATGCTTTGGCCCCTCTTGTAGGATCAAATTTATCTAATTTAGATAATAAAAATGTAATAACCTCATGTTGTAGGTCTTCAATATTATCTACTTCTGTGTAATAATATTTAAATGTATGGATTATGTTTTCTGTTAATTTAAAGAAGGCATAATGGATTCTATCTCTATATATATCACTTCTAACTTCAGGATCATCAGTATTATTATATAATACAATAGCATCTTCAGTATCTTGGGTGAAATAATTTTTAGATTTTTTTTTCCTTTTCCTAGGCATATTTATAGGTTCTTAACATTAAAACTATTTAAGACAGATTGGATATTTTTTAATTGCTCAAAGAAAAATCCAACTTCATCATCAGTTTCAAATGAACCCTTTTGATCAATTTCTTTTAGACGTTTATCTGTTTCTTCTATATATTCTGAAAATTTATTAAGATAAGACATATATCCTGATAGTATATCTTCTTGTTTTTCATTCTTTTTTAAAAGGTTAAAGGTCGTATATCCTAAGATTACGACCAATACCGATAAGATTATTATAGTTACTAACATTATAAATTATCTAACATATTTTTAAGGCCTTCACTTTTTATATTATTAAGAGCCTTATTTTTTACTGAGGGTTTATTTGATTGTTTTTTATTGCTCCCCAATGTAAAATTTTCTTTTGGTGCATCCACGCTATTCTTAAATTTAGGTAACCATTCAATTTCAAACTCTATCCTTGCTGCCATCATATCTGCCTGATGGAGGATAAATGGTAGTGAAGTTCTAGGTTTAGTTTCTGGCATAAATGATTTTAGATATTTTTCATTTGCTGAATCATACAAACCATCATGTGTTTGAATCGCTATCATTTCATTAAATGTATATTTAACATCATGTTCCTGGAGTAGAAATAATCCTCTATCTGGAACAGCAGCAAAGGCAATAGATTTATTATGCATATATTCTTCACCTAATTTATCTCTTCTCCATTTATCAGTCTGGGGTATATAAGATTCATGTTCCGAATCACCCATTTTACCCAAATCATGGTTAATAGCTGAGAATACTAATTCTTCAGTGGTAAATGTAGTCATATCTGCACCAAAACCTTCCCAAACAGCAGACATTGATAAAGCAGCCTTAACTACTCTATTAACATGGTCAACATAACCACCAGGGAAGGCAGAGTGATATTCTTTTTTATGTGAGGCAGGCATAAGAGAAATACGATCTTCAAATTTCTCATAGAATGCTTTTAATTTTTCTTTACGTGGAGATGAGATATAAGTATCAATATTACTCATAAATTCAACCCAATTCATTTGGATTTGTTCTGCTGTTAGCTTCATAACTTTTATTTATTTATTTATTAAACTTGTAATTAAAATGTAAGTTACACATAGTGGAAATACTAGTGTAAATGATAAAAATTTTAATATGTTGTATATTCTACTCAATATTATTTTTCTCCGGAAGTTCTAGGTTCTCGTTGAATATAGTCTTTTACATCTTGTATCATTTCTTTAGATACTTGTATTTCTACCATAAATTCATTAACCGATCCTCCTCTAGACAATAAAGACTCCATTCGGGTCATACGTCCTTCAATTAACTCTAATTTTCTTGTTACTATTTCTCTATGTTGCATAATTTATATAATTTTGGCACCTTGGAGCATCGTTACCCCTTTGTTCCTTTATTTTCTTATCTCTTTCTTTTCCTTATTTCCTTTTCCCGTATTCCAAAGATACGAGAAAGGAAGAACATATCCAAGTTTAAATTAAAGGTTTTTTTAAGAAATCTAAAATATGTTTGAGATGGGCACATTTTTCAAACTCTTCTGTTTCTTCCCAATATGATATTGAAAATTTTAAATATGTGTCTAAGTATTCGTCTGAGAAATGTACTAAAGATTTTTGATGATTCCTATCTGAAATATCTATTTTTGAAATCCAAAACCAAGCTCTATTATATACAACAAATTCACCTGCAGTTTCAACATCATATATATCTAATTCTTCATCCATATCTGTAAAGAAATCAATAACCTTATGATTAAATATTTTATGATTATGGATTAGTTTTTTAAACATACCAACCCAGAACATAGGGTGTTTCCTATAATCTTCTAAGAGATAAGATAAGTCTTTGCTATGATCAAAATCAGGTTTTGATCCCTCCTCATCATCAAATAAACTAAATATTTTATCTGCGTTCATATACATAAATATATGTTCTTTCCGTTTTTTACGCGTATATTATGTATTACTTTACACAATTCATGGATATATGTGCGTATTATATATAAACGCATATAAACAAAAAAGGGGCAAATGCCCCTTTAATGTAAGTAAGTTGTTTCGGTTATACTTTATTTAATAATCTTTGATGTATGTTCTCTTAAAACGTTCAAGTTCCATCATTACTCGAGCATCTAATTTGTCAATTCGAGAATCAACCTTACGATCTACTTCTTGAATATAACGTTCAAGGTCTAATTCTACTTGGTGATGACCTTGAGAAAAGTCCTTTAATTGTTGTTCAAAGCCACGAATATTATCTTCATATTCATTAACTTTTTTATTTGACTTTAGTACCACATAGATTAAGACAACGTCCATAACCAATACAATACCTAAACCGAAAGCTAAAATAATTTGTTCCATAATTTTTAATTTTTAATTTTTAATTTTTATTTAATGTGAAACAACTTACTTATGAGCGAAAGACGAGAATCGAACTCGCAACCCTTAGTTTGGCAAACTAATGCTCTGCCTAATTGAGCTACTTTCGCTTGTATTATAATAATTTATCTCCTTTTTTCCAATAAGCTCTATCTTTAAGTCCATTGTTTACTGGAATTGTGTCATAGAAATAAAATGCTAAACTTCTTCTAGATTCTCCTTCAGGGCATTCTAAAGGGGAAGGGTGACCATGAGGTGCGTTTTCTATATTAAATAGAACTGCACGGTTAAATTTTGGTGATATTGAATGGGTAGGTGATGATAGATCTTTTTCCCATAGTTCTAAATTCCCGTTCCATTCTTCCTCCCATTCTTCATTTAAATATATTAATAAATTTGCCTTTCTATACAATTCAGGAGATTCAATATTCCCTAAAAAGTTAAAATCATGATGAACATTTAATGATCCTCCTTTTGGTGTAATATGAACACCACCCCCATTAAAGGTCCAATCCCCAACTAGTTCATCCATTCCAGTAACTTCACGAATAAATGTTAAAAACTCAGGATTATTCATATATTGACAAACCACATTAGATATAGGCAACATATTATTTAATACAGTAATAGATCGTTTAGATACTTGATTTTCATGATGATCTTTGGCATCAAACCTCCATTCTTCATCATCTATATTTTCAGAAAGATATTTTAACTCATGTGCTACATTCAAAGCAATAGTCTCATCTAAAAAATTATCAAACACCAGATGAGGAAAGGGTAATTGGGAATTATATGGTTCTTTTAAATTAGTAGAACCTAAAACTAAATTTGGATTAATCATAAACTATTTTGTTTTTTAATATAAAAAATAATTTGGGGATAGCCAAGCTACCCCCAACAGTCTCAACTAGTGATCACTTGACTGCGAATTGTGGACCTTGTAGGGGTTGAACCTACGACCTACCGATTATGAGTCGGGTGCTCTAACCAACTGAGCTAAAAGTCCTATGCGGAAGATGTAGGATTCGAACCTACGGTACCTTGCGGTACGCTAGTTTTCAAGACTAGTGCATTCGACCACTCTGCCAATCTTCCAATACTCGTGAACCCAATAGGAGTCGAACCTATAACCGTCGCCTTAGAAGGGCGATGCTCTATCCAATTGAGCTATGAGTCCATAAAAAGAGAGGTTTCGGGTCTTTCGGGGTTACTACAATATAGAGGTTAACCCTTACCTTTTTCTATATTATTATAGCTTCACTACCTCTCTTTAGTACTACTGGCGGGAATCGAACCCGCACGAACATTACTGTTCAAGGGATTTTAAGTCCCTCGTGTCTACCAATTCCACCACAGTAGCAGATTAAGGGGGCTTCACCTTCATGCGCGCTGAAGGTCCCAACCTAAGCAATCCGTCGATTGTTTTCTTAGGATATTACGTTTATCTCCCCCTATTAGAGTTAATCGATTTTTGAAAGTTGTTCTTCAATTTGTTCAATATCTATCTGAAGTTGAGCATATTCGTCAACTATACTTGTAGCATTTGGATTATTTGGATGATACTTCCAAGCCTTTTCTTGTAACCCAATTAAAAATGCTAACTCATTAATTAATTCTACTTTTAAATCTCTATTTTTTGCCATAACTTATTATTTATTTGTGTTGTAAATATACGTAAAATTTTTTAAACATCCCACTCGTAAGCAGCTAACTGTAAACAAGTTAGAGGAGAGGCATGTGGGTGTAACTGCATAGTTGTAAGAGCTTCTGCTATAATTTCACAATTAAGTCCCGAATCCTCTATTCGTTGAACTAATTCACAAAATTCTGGGGTAAGTGTATTTTTATAATCCATTATTTTAATTTCACTCGGTTTAGTATTTCTTGTGATGATGCATTATCCATATAATATACAAATCGATGACATTGAGATTTACTACCAGTATAAACAATAGTATCCTGAAATATTACAGCATGTTTATCAACAGTACCATATAAAAATCTAATTGTTTCGTTAGGTATTTGAACTATTTCCATATTAGTTAAGTGAAAATATGTATTTATCGTGATTAATAGTGTATAAATCGCCATCATAATCATCTAACATATCCTCCAATGCTTGATTATAACCACGCATATATACAAGTTCTTCTTCTGTATATTCTCGAGAAGGCATCAACATTTCTAGTCGATTATCTTCAATAGTTGCTAATAATGTTTCTTTAAATGTCATTATTCTTCTAAACTTTGAATTAAACCTCCAATACTACCTTGTAAAAATCCTACAATTTGTGGTCTTGATATACCATCAACCCACATTTTTTCTGATTCATCTAATTTCTTTTGGAGATAATTGATAATAAACTGTTTTTCTTTTTTATTCATAACTTTTATTTTAACTGATCCCAAAGCAATTGAAGTTCTTTTTCTAAGATTTGACCTTTTTCATATTGTTCGGATCCTCGAATCTCATAACAATCAATTTGACCTCCATAACTAATATTACTTAGATCAAAAGTAAAACCATTTTTCATATAAATTTGCCATCTACCAAATCCATCACTATCAATTGTAGTTCCGGGATACTTTTCACATACTGCTGTAAAAAATTGCTCTCTGTGGAGTCTTTGTATTTCTCTTTTTGTCATAACCTTAATTCCTTTATACCATGAATATACGAACAAACCCTCGGGGAGCCAAGTCCTTGCGCGGAAGTCGTTTACTTTCCTTTAAAATATTTAACCAAAATGTGAGCTGATTTATAGTTGGTTGCTAAAGGCACTTCATGTACATCACATAAACGCATAAGCATTGAAATATCAACATCATGGGGGTGTTTATCAAGTGGATCTCTAAAAAATATAACCCCATCAATTTCTCTTTTTGTTACCATCGCCCCTATTTCAGCATCTCCCCCTAAAGGACCACTTGCAACTCTTTCTACTTTATCTACCCCAGCATTAGTAATTACATTTCCAGTAGTTCCAGTTGCTACGATTTGAACATCATCACGTTTAAAAAAATCTAAACGTTTCATTACAAAGGAAACCATATCGGCTTTCTTCCCATCATGTGCTATAAGTGCTAATTTCATCTTTTTTGTTTTTATTAATTCTTTCCCATTTAAACTCTATCACTCTACATCATCTAAACTTACACCATTATCATGCATCAGTTCATTAAGTTTTTCTCTAGCCTCAACACAAGTGTTGTACTTATCTTCGTTATACTCTTCATCAGGCATATATTTGTATTGACTTCTCAACCATTGGTCCATTTCCCAACAAACATGCCACCAATCCGAACCTTTGGTTGCTAGTTTGAACTCTTGATTATCTTCCGGTAGATTAAACTCTAATGTTGCTTTCATCTCTCTTTGGTGTTAAAGGTTTCTTCTATTTTATTTGAAGTTGAACAAATCGTGCAAAGTCTTTTATTTTCAAAAAATAAACCTAATTTAGGCGTATGCCAAGTTTCTTTTTTGCATTCTTTACAATATTGATTACCTTGCTCGTCTGCTTTCATCTCTCTTTGATGTTAAAGGTTATTTCATTTGTTTCTTTATCCCAATCAATTGTCATTGGTTTATTTACGTAACGGTAATTATTATTCAAAACCGAAGCATTGAAAAAATGAGTATGACCATCAAATTTATAACCTGCCCCAGAATGAATATGCCCACCTACGAATATTTTAGGGCGTAATTCATCGCTTTTAACACGTAATAACTCGCAACCAACATTCAAGTCACCAGTTGCATCTAAATGTCCAAACGGCATTGTATGACATACAAGAATATCTACTTTATTTGGAATTTGATCCCATTTCTCCTGTAATTCTTTACCATTTCTAGGTAAATTAAATGCCCAATTGCAGAATTCAGGTTGCCAAGGTGAACCATAAATTGAAACATCACCTATACCACACAATGAATCTTCTAGGTAACCAATATTTTTAAATTCTCTAACTAAGCGAGTTGAGTCAATTGGATCATCTTCAAACAACCTATCGTGATTACCAGCAATAAACAACTTATGAGTGTAACTATCTAAACTATCAAACCACTCACAGTAATTTTCTATGTCATATCGATCACGTCCTGAATTCATTATATCTCCAGCGTGTATAAGTAAATCACCACCAGGTAAATCATCAGTTACCTCGTGGTGTTTAGTATGTGTATCACTTATAAATGTTATTCTCATATTTTTTTAAATTACTCTTTTAAATATTGCTTGCTCCTTTAATTTTGCTTCAATTACAATATCAGGTTCTAAACCATATGTTTGGATTTTTTCATAGATAATGTCTGAATGAGCTTGAGGACGAATAGATTCATCAAGAAACTCCTTACGTCTACTCTCTGAATAATGACAACATTGAGCTACACCATCAGGCCAAGTAATAGAAGCCATTTTTAATGCCTGCTCCTCAGTCAAACCACTAGTGTTAAATTTATGGTGGAAGTAATCAAATGTAATTGGAATACCTATTGTTTGGTAAATACCATCAAATAAATCTTTAACAGAATATTCATTAGGGCTGTCATCATTTTCGATTACTAGGCGTTTTTTAGTGTCGTTACGCAATAAACTAAAATTCTTCACAAACCGCGCCAATGTTGCGCTTTTATCGCCGTAAGCACCACCAACATGAATATTAATTTTATTGTAATTTGACGGTTCAAATCCAAGCATATTCATCTGTTCACTATGACAATCAAGTTCTCGAACAGTTTTTGCAACTACTTTTGGATTTGGTGAAG
>Ga0233432_10000991_pt1 | contig 27459 bp, 25 predicted proteins | sample SI_122_August201_6_FD_179870 | JGI IMG/M metagenome (GOLD analysis project Ga0233432, IMG submission 179870) | Seawater microbial communities from Saanich Inlet, British Columbia, Canada - SI_122_August2016_10_MG | ecosystem: Environmental > Aquatic > Marine > Inlet | place: Canada: British... | reverse complement strand
GTTGTATTTACTGACTGTCCTCCTGGTCCACCTGCTCTAAAAACATCTATTCTTAAATCAGATTCATTTATTTTTAAATCAACTTCTTCTGCTTCAGGCAATACCGCTACTGTTGCAGCTGAGGTATGAACTCTCCCTTGCGTTTCAGTATCTGGCACTCTTTGAACTCTATGAACCCCACTTTCATACTTTAAAGTTGAATAAATATTAGTTCCTTTTATTGATGCTATAACTTCTTTTAGCCCTCCAGCATCACTTCTGGAAATTGAAATTAATTCTAATATCCATTTCTTTTTATGGCTAACTTTTTCGTACATCTTAAAAAGATCTGAAGCAAATAAACTTGCTTCTAATCCACCAGTTCCTGCTCTAATTTCTATGATTGCATTTTTTTTATCTGCCTCATCTTTTGGAAGTAAAAATAATTTTAACTTTTTTTCATTTATTTCAAATTCAGTCTTTAAATCTGACAATTCAAGTTCAGCCATATCTTTTAATTCTTTATCTGCAGAACCATCATTTAAAATTTTTTCTAAATCTTTTTTATTATCTTCGTGTGATAAATATTTTCTAGCATTTTCAATGATTTCGTTAACATCAGAATACTCTTTTGATTTTTCTGCAAATAGCTTTTTATCAATTTCACCAGAAGATAGATCTTTTTCTAAAGTTGAATGCCTCAGTATAAGTTCTTCAATTGTTTTTTTTGGTATCATTATTTTTTTTCTAACTCTAAAGCTTTTTTTTCAACTTCAGTTACAACCTTATCAATTATTTCATTTGTTAAGACTTTTTTAGTCTGAACACCAGAAAGATAAAGCATATTGTTACCTTTTCCACCACCTGTAATACCCACATCTGTCATTGATGCTTCACCAGGGCCGTTCACTACACATCCAATTATTGACAATGTAACTGGAGTTTTAATATGTGATAATTTTTCCTCTAAAATTTTAACAGTATCAATTACTTGAAAAGCTTGTCTTGCACATGAAGGGCAGGATATAATTTTAACTCCTCTGTTTCTTAATCCTAATGACTTTAAAATCTCATTACCAATTTTTATCTCTTTTACCGGATCATCTGAAAGTGATATTCTGATAGTGTCCCCAATTCCATCTAAAAGTAATGCCCCAAGCCCAATTGATGATTTAATGCTTCCTGAAACAAAACTGCCAGCTTCTGTTATTCCAAGATGTAATGGGTAATCCATTGCTTTTGAAAGTTCCCGGTAAGCTGCTATTGATAAAAACACATCTGATGACTTTACGCTAACTTTGAAGTTAAAAAAATTTTGATCTTCTAAAATTTTAATATTTCTTAAAGCACTCTCTACTAAAGCTTCTGGACAAGGCTCTTTATATTTTTCAAGAATATCTTTTTCAAGTGACCCTGCATTAACCCCTATCCTTATTGAACAATCATTATTTTTGGCAGCACTTAATACGTCATAAATTTTCTGTTTTTCACCAATATTACCTGGGTTTATTCTTAAACATTTTGCTCCATTTTCAGCAGCCTCAATTGCTCTTTTATAATGAAAATGAATATCAGCAATGACTGGCAATTTCACATTTTGTGTTATTTCTTTTAATGCTTTTGTAGACTCCTCATCTGGGCATGAAACTCTTACAATGTCTGCGCCTTCTTCATGAATTGCATTTATTTGATTGATTGTTGCTCTAACATCAGTTGTTAAAGTATTTGTCATTGACTGAACTGAAATCGGATTGTCCCCACCAACTTTTACATCACCAACATTTATTACTTTGGTTTTTTTTCGATTAATGTTTCTAAAGGGCCTGAGGCTCATAAAATTTAGTCTAATTTAAATTCTTTATGCAATACAGCTATAGCTTTTTTCACTTGATTGGTAGCAACTAAAACTGAAATTTTAATTTCAGATGTAGATATTACCAAGATGTTTATCTTTTTTGAAGCTAAAGCTTGAAACATTCGATAAGTAATTCCAGGAGTTGTTATCATGCCAACTCCAATAATTGAAACTTTAGATACATCTTTATCAAAAGATAATTTTTTATAAGATATTTTTTTATTCTGTTTTATGAATTTTTCTGTTTTTTTTAAATCATCAGACTTAATTGTAAATGTAAGATCTGTTTCTTTACCATTGAGCGAAATATTTTGAACAACCATATCAACATTTATTAAATTTTGAGACAAAGGTTTAAAAATAGACGCTGCAACTCCTGGTCTATCTTTAACTCCTTCAATTGTAATTTTTGCATCATTTTTTGTTGATGAAATTCCAGTTATGATTTGATCACTGAAGGCTTTAGATGAATTTGTGATTAACGTTCCAGGCTTTGAAACAAATGAGGATTTAACTTGTATATCTATTTTATTCAATTTTGCATCTTGTACAGAAGTTGGCTGCATAACTTTTGAACCTAAAGATGCCATTTCTAACATTTCATCATAAAATATTTTTTTAATTTTTTTAGCATTTTTGTACTGGCGAGGATCAGTTGTATAAACACCATCTACATCAGTGAAAATAATACACTCATCTGCTCTAATAAATTTAGCTAACATAATTGCCGTAGCATCTGAGCCACTTCTGCCAATAGTTGTTAACCTATAATTTTTATTTATTCCTTGAAAACCTGTGATTACAGGGATACCTCCACTTTTGAGATAGTTAAGCACTTCTTTTGAAACCACTCTATTAATTCTTGCTGCTGAGTAAGGACCTTCGGTGATAATTGGTATCTGCCAAGATAACCAAGATCTAGATTTAAATCCAATATGATTTAATCTTCCAGCTATTAAAGCACAGGAAACTTGCTCCCCTGTAGATAATAAAGTGTCATATTCTGCTTGATCAAAATTATTACTAATTAATTTAGATTTATTTACTAGTTCGTTAGTAACACCACTCATAGCAGAGGAAATCACTACTACTTTATTTTTCTTCTTTTTATAAGAAGATATGATTTTACATACTTTTTTAATTCTATTGATACTTCCTACAGAAGTTCCACCAAACTTTAAAACAACAGTTTTCATTGATCAGATTTATTTATTATAATTTAATAAACAATTGATAAAATACATCTTAATTGTTATGTCAACTAATTATCTATTATGAGCAGTGTAAATAAAAAAGAAATTGAAAAATTTTCAAAAATGGCAGCTGAATGGTGGGATCCAAGTGGAAAATTTAAGCCACTTCATAAATTTAACCCAATTAGAATTAAATATATAAAAGAAAATATTATCAATAGTTTTAAACTAAAAACTAAAAAAAAGCCTTTAGATAAAATCAATATATTAGATATAGGATGTGGAGGTGGACTTCTTTCTGAACCAATGACAAGATTGGGTGCAAATGTAACTGGAATTGATGCATCAAATAAAAATATTAGCATTGCAAAGTTACATGCAAAAAAAAATAATCTTAAGATTAATTACTTGTGTTCATCACCTGAAAAATTAAAAATTCAAAAGAAATTCGATGTCATTTTGAATATGGAAATTATTGAACATGTTGAAGATATTAATTTTTTTATGAATTCGTGCTCCAAACTTCTTAAAAAAAATGGTCTAATGTTTGTAGCAACTCTCAATAAAACATTAAAATCATATATGTTTGCAATAATTGGTGCGGAATATGTTCTAAGGTGGCTTCCAATAGGAACTCATGATTGGGAAAAATTTGTGAAACCAGAAGATCTTAAAAAAATTTTAAGCAAAAATAATTTGAAGTTAGAAAAGTTAGATGGGATGAATTTTAATATAATTAAAGATGAATGGAATGTTTCTTCAGATACTTCAATTAACTATATTGTAAAATCTATCAAACTCTAATTATCCTTGTCACCCACCCATGGTATCATCTGAGTATCAATGCCTTCTTCCTTAAGTTCCTTAAGATCTTTTTTGGTAGCATTTCCATAGATACCTTTGGATTTTTTTTTTGGACTATAGTGTATAGATCGGGCTTCATAAGCAAAATTTTCACCAACAAACTTAAAATTTTCTTTGATAAATTTTTGATAACTTCTAATAGTTTTTTTCACATTTTCATATTTATCTAATTGCAAATCATTTTTTATATCTCTTTTATTATTCCTTACACTTGGTGCCATAAGTGTTTTGTCTACCTTTGCAGAATTACAAATATGGCAGACTAAAAGTTGTTTTTTTTTTAATTTTTCAAATTCTTTAGATGAGGCAAACCAACTATCAAAATTAGTTTCACAATTTTTACATACTAATTTATATTTGATCATTTTTAGAATAAATAATTATTTTAAAAGCCTCAACACAACTAGCTTCTGTAATCCGCATTAATATCAATGTATTTCTTTGTAAAATCCATCGTGTACACAGTAAAACTTTTCTTTCCAGTAAAGATTTCAATATGAAGATCAATATTTTCATTTTTCATATACTCAGAAGTTCTTGATTCATCATAGCCTTGATATAATTTTCCATCTTGTACAATTTTTATATTTCCAAATTTAATTAAAAGTTTTTTCAAATTTATTTTTGGTCCTGCTTTACCTATTGCCATAATTATTCTGCCCCAGTTAGGATCTTCACCAGCAATTGCAGTTTTAACTAATGGGGAATTGGCAATTGAAAGAGCAATCTGCTTTGCCTCTATTTCTGATTTACACTTTTTAACATTAACTGTGACAAACTTTGAAGATCCTTCTCCATCTAAAACCACTCTTTTTGCTAAATTTAATAAAACACTATTTAAAGCTTTATCAAAATTTTTTATTTTTTTATCATTTATATTGTTAATTTGAATGTTATCTGCTTTACAAGTTGCAAAAATAGTTGCCATATCATTAGTACTTGTATCCCCATCACACGTTATGGCGTTAAAAGTTGTGGTTATATTTTTTTTAAGTAACTTGTTTAAAATATTGTTAGACAGTTTTGCATCGGTGAAAATATAAGCTAGTGTGGTAGCCATATTAGGATGGATCATACCTGAGCCTTTTGCTATTCCATAAATCTTAATTTTTTTATTTCCAATTGTACATTCTTCCATTGCTAACTTTGGCTTAGTATCAGTTGTCATAATACCAAGTGCAGCTTTCATCCAAATAAATTTATTTTGTGTATATTTAATTTTATTAATTAAATTTGGAATATGATGTGAAATTTTTGTATAGGGATAAGGCTCCCCTATAGTTCCAGTGCAACCAAACATTATATCTTTTGGTGTAATTTTTTTTGAAATATCCTCATCTAGCTCTTGTTTTTTAGTTAACTCAGATGAAATAGTTTCTGATAATTTCTTCAAGCTTTCATATCCTTGTTTACCTGTAAAAGCGTTAGCATTCCGTGTATTAACTAGAAGAGAATAAATTCTTTTACTGTTTTGATTTAGATTCCATTTTATGTTCTCAGATATTATTTTTGACCGCGTATATACTGAGGCATAATTTGCTCCGTCTCTAAAATAAAACATAGATAAGTCGTCTCTATTATCATTATACAAATTTGCACTTACAACAGAAATAGACAGACCATCAACATGATCAAGGTCTTGAAAATCAATCATTCTTGCATTTTTTGATTTTGAAGATAAAAAGTTTGATAAATTAATTCCCATGGTGTTTAAAATAATTATTTAATTCATATATTAAACAATATAAGTAAAGAATAAATCAAATACTCATGTTTAATCCATTAAATCTAATTACAAAACTTATTAAATCTAGCAATCAAAAAGAGTTGGATCGAATTGGTAAAATTGTAAAAACAATAAATTCACTTGAGAATGAATTTAAAAAACTTGATGACTTAGATTTTCCAAAAAAAACTCAAGAATATAAAGAAAAAATCAAGCAAGGAAAAACCCTGGATGAACTTTTGCCACAGGCATTTGCATTGGTAAGAGAGGCCTCGCAAAGAACTAGAAATGAAAGACACTTTGATGTTCAGATAATAGGAGGAGTTGTTCTTCATGAAGGGAAAATTGCTGAAATGAGAACTGGGGAAGGAAAAACTCTTACAATTTCTCTAGCTGCATATTTAAATGCTTTAACTGAAAAAGGTGTTCATATTGTTACAGTGAATGATTATCTCGCAAAAAGAGACTCGATTGAAATGGGGCAAATCTATAACTTTTTAGGTTTAACATCAGGCTACATCAATAACGATCAAGATGATAATGAAAGAAAGAGAAATTATAATTGTGATATCACCTATGCAACAAATAGTGAACTTGGGTTTGATTACCTAAGAGATAATATGAAATTTTCTGAAAACGAAATGGTTCAAAGAGAACATTCATTTTCTATAGTTGACGAAATAGACTCATGTCTTATTGATGAAGCCAGAACTCCATTAGTCATATCAGGTTCAGCTGAAGATAAAACAGCCCAGTATCTTGCTATTGATAAACTAGTAAGACAATTGAATGATAAAGATTATGAAATAGATGAAAAAGAAAGAAGTATTCTTTTAACTAATAATGGAATTAATAATGTAGAAAGAATTTTTTCTAATGCTGGTATTTTAAAAAATAATAACTTTTATGATCCAGAAAATTTACATTTAGTTCATCATGTCAATCAAGCACTGCGTGCTAATCATTTATTTGAAAAAGGTAAAGATTATATTGTTAGAGATGAAAGCTTAAAAATTATTGATGAACTGACAGGTAGAATACTGGAAGGTAGAAGATTTGGTGATGGTTTACATCAAGCATTAGAGGCAAAAGAACGAATTAATATTCAAGCAGAAAATCAAACCTTGGCGTCGATAACATATCAAAATTACTTTAAACTTTATAAAAAAATATCTGGTTGTACCGGTACTGCAGCGACTGAGGCTGAAGAATTTTTTGAAATTTATAATTTAACTGTTGTGATTATTCCTACTAATAATGAAATGATTAGAAAAGATTACAATGATCAAATTTTTAGAACTGAGAATGAAAAAAATGGCTCAATTGTTGAAAACATTGTCGAACGTCATAATGCTGGTCAACCTATTTTAATTTTTACATCAAGCATTAACAAGTCAGAAATTTATTCAACTTTGTTAAAGAAAAAAAATATTAAACATGTTGTGTTAAATGCTAAAAATCATGAAAATGAAGCAGATATAATAGCTAATGCAGGTAAAGAAAAATCGGTAATTATAACAACAAGTATTTCTGGAAGAGGAGTAGATATTCAGCTAGGTGGTAAAAAAGGATCTATCGACGAGACTCAACTAAAACAAGATAAAAACAAAATAAAATCATTAGGTGGTTTATTTGTAGTTGGAACCGAAAGAATGGAGTCGAGAAGAGTTGATAATCAAGCAAGAGGTAGGGCTGGAAGGCAAGGTGATGAAGGAAGCTCCATCTTTTATGTAAGCCTTGAAGACGATCTTATGAGAATTTTTGGATCAGAATCTATGAATAAAATGCTAGAAAAATTGGGACTTAAAGATGGAGAAAGTATAGATCACCCATGGATCAATAAAGCTTTGGAAAGAGCACAACAAAAAGTTGAAGCTAGAAACTTTGATATAAGAAAAAACTTAATAAAATTTGATAATGTTTTAAATGATCAAAGACATGTAGTGTTTTCTCAAAGAAAAAATGCAATGAACAGTCAAAGTATATTTGATTATTCTGATGAATTTTTAAAGGAAATAATTGAAGATATAATCAAACTGAAAATTCAAAATTTGTCAAATCCTAAGAGTAATGAATTTAGTAATCGTCTAAGACAAATTGTTGGTAAAAGTTTTGATGACTCAGAGTTAAAAGAATTAATTTCTGTAAAAGATAGTGAACTAAAGGAAAAAATTATCAATAAATTTTCTGATACAAGAGAAGAAAGAGTAAAAATTTTAGGAGAAGATCACGCAAAAGAAATTGAAAAAAGAATTTTTTTACAATCAATAGATCTTAATTGGAAATCTCATATTCAATATCTAGAACAATTAAGACAAGTGATTGGACTTCGGTCTTATGGGCAACGAGATCCTTTAGTTGAGTATAAAAAGGAAGCCTTTGATTTATTTTCTAATCTTCTTGATAAATTAAAATTAGATTTTGTAACTATTCTAATGAATTTAAAAGTTGTTACAGAGCAACAAGAAGAAAACAAAAAATCAATAGTAGATCAAATTAAAAGTGGGAAAAAAATTGGTAGAAATGAACCTTGTTCATGTGGATCTGGTAAAAAATTTAAGCATTGCTGTGGTGCTTTATAAAATTTAAAAAAAACTAAACGCAACAAACAATAAAACTAAACCTATAATTGTTGCACCTATTAAAATTTTTTTTGATTTAAAAATTTTATCAAAATTGTTATTCTTGATTGTTAGGGTGCTTAAATCATCAGAGTTACTGATAAATCCTTGATTTCTTCCAATTTTTAAAAACTTATTTTTTCTTTCATTCATTATTTCTTCAGATGATAAATCTTTAAAATAGTTTAAATTTTTCGATATAGAGACCCTTAAACCTTCTAGCATTTGATCTTTATCTCTGTGAGCGCCACCTAATGGCTCTGGAATTATCTCATCAATAACTTTCAAATCTAATAAATCTTTTGATGAAAGTTTCATTGCTTTTGCGGCATCAAGCATTTTTTTAGGATCTCTCCACAAAATAGTTGCGCATCCTTCTGGAGAAATTACAGAATAAATTGCATTTTCTAACATAATAACTTTATTTGATGACGCCAAAGCAATTGCTCCTCCTGACCCTCCTTCACCGATAATAATTGCTAAAGTTGGTACACTCAGTTCCATGCAACACTCTATTGATTTGGCAATAGCTTCTGCTTGACCTCTCTCCTCCGCTCCAACTCCTGGATAGGCTCCTGGTGTATCAATAAATGATATTATCGGAATATTAAATTTATTAGCCAAGTTCATTAATCTAATTGTTTTACGATATCCTTCAGGTCTCATCATTCCAAAATTTCTTTCAATTCTAGTTTCTAAATTTTCACCTTTTTCTTGACCTATTACTAAAACTGAACTGTCATTAAATTTAGCAAATCCTGTTAAAACAGATTTATCCTCACCGTAAAAACGATCTCCTGATAAAGAAATAAAATCATCAAACAAATTATCAATAAAAAACTTTGATTTTGGTCTATCCTCATGACGAGCAACCATGGTAGTTTGCCAAGGGTCAAGGTTAGAGTAAATATCTCTTAATTTTTCATCAAGTTCGGCTTGTGTACTAGAAATTTTTTGAGTATCTACCTCTGAAAGACCATCTTGATTGTATGGGTCTTTTAATTTCTCTAACTCAGTCTCTAAATTTTTAATATCTGTTTCAAAATTAAGATAATTTTTCATGAAATGTTTATAATAGAAACTTAAATTATAAAAAAGGCAATAAAATGTTAATTTTGAATAAATTTTAGCGTTATTAATTGACTTCAAATATTTAAACTATACAAATTTCTAATCGGGAGAGACTAACAATATTTTAGCGCCGAAGGAGCAACCACCCCGGAAACTCTCAGGCAAAAGGACCGATCAAAGCATAACACTCTGGAAAGTGATTAATTTCCGCCGAAGGAGCAAAACTCTCAGGCAAAAATACAGATGGGGTAAAAAAAGTGCTATGCCAGACAAATATATAAATATTCATACTCTAAAAGTTTCAGAAAGCTTATCAAATTTTGTTAATGAAGAACTGCTAACAGATACAGGTGTTTCGACTGATCAATTTTGGTTAGGGTTTGAAAAAACTCTCAATGAACTTGAGCCTAAGAATAGAGAACTAATTGACATAAGAGAAACTTTACAAAAAAAAATTGATGATTGGCATATTAAAAATAAAGGTAATGAAATTAAACTAGATGAATATAAAAAATTTTTGTACGAAATTGGATATTTAAAAGAAGAAGGTGCGGATTTTTCAATAGAAACAGAAAATGTAGATGATGAAATAACTAAAATAGCTGGACCTCAACTAGTCGTACCAATTATGAATGCACGTTATGCTCTTAATGCAGCAAACGCAAGATGGATGAGTTTATACGATAGTCTATATGGAACTGATGTCATAGAACAATCTGAAGATAGTGTATCAGAAAGGTATGATCCTTTGAGAGGAGAGATGGTAATTAAATATTCAAGGGATTTTTTAGACAAATATTTTCCACTTCAAAATCTTAGTTGGCATAAAATTACAAGTATAGCTGTCAAAGATGGTAAACTAAAAACTCTTAAAGGTGTTGATATATTTGATCTAACTGAAGAACAAAAATTTATTGGTCATAGAGGTGAGGCTGACAACCCTTCTGCGATTATATTAAAAAATAATAACTTACATATTGAAATCTTAAGAGATCCAAGAGCGTTTAGTGCTCAACAAGATCATGCTGGAATTAGTGATATAATTTTAGAAGCTGCTGTATCAACAATTTGTGATAACGAAGATAGTGTAGCAGCGGTGGATGCAGAAGATAAAGTTATCTGTTATAGAAACTGGCTTGGTTTGATGAAAGGCGATCTTAAAACACAATTCGAAAAAGATGGAAAATTATTTGAAAGAAAACTTAATCCTAATAGAAGCTATATTTCAAAAGATGGAAAAGGACTTAAATTACATGGAAGAAGCTTATTATTAGTTAGAAACGTAGGTCATTTAATGACAAATCCTTCGATTATTTTATCTAATGGTAACGAAGTACCTGAGGGTATTATGGATGCATTTATTACAGTAGCTGCAGCAATCCATGATTTAAAAAATAAAACAAATTCTAGAGCAGGATCGATCTATATAGTTAAACCTAAAATGCATGGACCAGATGAAACTGAATTTACAGATTTAATTTTTTCTAAAGTTGAGGATGTATTAGGTCTAAAAAAATACACTTGCAAAATAGGAATTATGGATGAAGAGAGAAGAACATCATCAAATTTAAAAGAATGTATCAGAACTCTAAAAAACAGAGTTTTCTTCATAAATACTGGATTTTTAGACAGAACAGGTGATGAAATGCACACTTCAATGGAAGCTGGACCAATGATCAAGAAGGGAGATATGAAATCCTCAAAGTGGATTTTGGCATATGAAAATAACAATGTTGATGTTGGATTAAAATGTGGGTTATCAGGAAAAGCACAAATTGGAAAAGGAATGTGGGCAATGCCAGATAAAATGAAAGATATGATGGAACAAAAGACAGGACATTTAAAAGCAGGAGCTAATTGTGCTTGGGTTCCGTCCCCAACTGCCGCTGCTTTGCATTCATTACATTATCACGAAATAAATATCTTTGATGAACAAAAAAATATTACAAAAAGAGAAAAGGCAAAACTAGACGACCTTTTAACTATACCTGTTGCAAACAGACCAAATTGGTCAGTAGAAGACATTAATAATGAAATATCAAACTCAGCACAAACATTACTGGGTTATGTAGTTAGGTGGATTGATCAAGGTGTAGGATGTTCTAAAGTCCCAGATATTAATAATATTGGGTTGATGGAAGATAGAGCAACGCTAAGAATCTCATCACAACATATTGCTAATTGGATACATCACGGTATCACTACTAAAATTCAAGTTACAGATATTATGAAGGAAATGGCAAAAATTGTAGATAATCAAAATAAAAGTGCTCCCAAATATGTTAAAATGAGTGATGACTTTGATCGATCTTTAGCTTTTAAAACTGCATGTGATTTAATTTTTAAAGGTAAGGAGCAACCCTCTGGCTATACTGAACCATTATTACATCAAAACAGATTAAAAAAGAAACTTAATCTGAACTAGAATTTAGATTAGATCTATTTTTAAAAGCTGAAAATAGTGTTCCATCATCTAAACTTTCGATCTCACCACCTACAGGTAATCCTTGTGCTAATTTAGTTACTCTAGCATTAGTATTTTTTAAACTATCTTGAATATAGTAAGCCGTAGTTTGCCCTTCAACAGTTGCACTTGTTGCAAGTATAACTTCTTCTATTTTTTCTCTATTTACTCTTTCAACTAAAGAATTAATTAAAAGATCTTCCTTTCTTTGACCTACAGAAGAAATGGTTCCTCCTAAAATATGAAAGTACCCTTGAAAGATATTTGAGTTTTCAATTGACCATTGATCAGCAATATCCTCAACAACACAAATTTTTGTAAATTTTTCTTTTAAACTTTCACAATTCACACACCCATTTAAATTAGATTTTAATGAACCACATGCATTACACCTTGTTACATTTTTATAAACTTGAGCTAACGTACTTGCCATAGGTTTTACTAATTCATCTCGATTATTAATAAGTTTAAGAACTATTCTTTTAGCTGACTTAGGCCCTAGACCTGGAAGCTTTGAAATCAATTTAATTAATTCTTCAATCTCACTAATATTTTGCATTAGTTATAATGGCCATTTGAAACCAGGAATTCCAAAACCTCCTGTGGCTTTCGAAATCTCCTCGGTCGTCTTTGATTTCAATTGTGATTTTGCACTATTATGAGCAGCAACTATTAAGTCCTCAATTATTGTTTTATCCTCTTTAATAATTTCATCAGATAATTCAATTTTTTGCATTTCACCTTCACCATCAAGAGTAATTTTAACTGAATTAGAACCTGAAACTCCCTCAGCTTTAATCTCTTTAATTTTTTCTTGGCTTTCTTTCATTTTAGCCTCTAGTTCCTTAGCTTTATCTAAAATCTTTGTAAAATCAGTCATTTTTATCCTCTTTTTTTTCATTCAACTTAACATCTATAAGTTCTGCGTCAGGAAATTTTTCCATTACTTTCTTATAAATTTTCAAACCTTTAACTTCGTTAATTAATTCATTTTTTTTATTTTTTTGTTTTTCTTTAACTGACATCTCACCTTTAGATTTACTAAAAGTAATAATCCATCTTTCATCAGTCCATTCATAAAGTTTTGAGGAAAGATCTTTTACAAAATCTTTATCCAAATTATCATTAAAGGAAATTTCAATTCTATTTTTTTCAAATTTTACAAGGTTTACATTTTTTTCTAATTCATATTTTAATTTAATTTCTTTTTTTTGAGTACAAATATCAAGAAGTTCATCAAATGAATTTATCAAATTTTTATCTATGGTTTTTATCTCAGGTTTAGCTTCTGGTTTCTGCTTTTCCTCTTGAGCTATATTTTTTATTTGGTTAATAGTTTTTGAATTATCCTCAAACATTTGCTCATTTTCTTTATTATGTGTTTGACCATCTAAATTATCATTCCTTACTTCTTGATCTAAATTTTTATTTAATTTAATTGAACTTAGGTGCATTAATCTTATTAAGAACATTTCAATTGACAGATGCTGGTTTGAGACAATATCTAATTCCTCAAGTGAGGATATTGCAAACTGCCAAAATAATATTAAAACTTCAGAATCTACCTGATTTGAAATTTCTTTAATTTTTGTAAACTCTTCATCATTAAGTGAAAAATTTGTACTCTCCAAAGATAAAGAATTAATATTTTTAAAATAGTAAAGTATTTCTAAAAAATCATTCACAAATACTTTTGGTTCAACACCTTGATCATATATTTTTCTATAAATATTAATTACTTTCTCCTCTTCACCTCTCAATATTAATTCAAATAAATTAATTAATTGTGACTTATCAAAATATCCAAAAATTTTTTGGGCTGCATTAAGATCTAATTCTATTTTTTCATCTAAGCTTAGTAAGGCTCTATCCAATAAAGATAGTGCATCTCTTACAGATCCTTCTGATATTTTTACAATTAATTTTAAAGCTTCATCAGATACTTTACCGTTTTCTTTTTCTTTTATATCTTTGATGAAATCAAATAGTTCTGATGATTTAATTCTAGACAAATCAAATCTTTGGCACCTTGAAACCACAGTTATAGGTATTTTTTTAATTTCTGTAGTTGCAAAAATAAATTTTAAATATTCTGGTGGCTCCTCAAGTGTTTTTAGCAAAGCATTAAATGCTTGCTTACTTAACATGTGGACTTCATCAATTATAAAAATCTTATATTTTGCTGAAGTCGGACCGTATCTAGAAAATTCAATTAGATCTCTTACATCATCTACACCAGTTTTGCTGGCTGCATCCATCTCAAGCACATCAATATGACTAGAGTCTGCTATAGATTTACAATTATCGCACAGATCTTCTTTGCATAAATTTTCTATACCATTTGAACAATTAAGTCCTTTAGCAACAATTCTAGCAGTTGTAGTTTTACCAATTCCTCTTATTCCAGTAAAAAGATAAGCATTAGGGATTTTGTCTGCCTTGATTGAATTTGTTATAGTTTCAGCCACTACTTCTTGACCAATAAGATCATCAAAAGTTTTGGGCCTATACTTTAATGCTAATACTTTAGAATTATTGTTCATTTTATTTATTTAAAGGAGACTAGAACCTGAATAACTGTCTCTACGACTGCTTCCGTTAGGATCTGGTCGGGTTCAAGCAGCATCCACCTCTAGCCTCCAAAACTATTATAGCAGTTATATTTTCTATTCTACAAGAAAAGATTATTTTTTTTTGTCTCTTAACTTATCAGCTTCAAAAACACCTAAGACGTGAAAATCTTCACAATGAAGCCCCAGCTCCTCTAGAGATTTTTGTACTTTAGGATCTTCTATATGGCCATCTAAATCACATAAAAAAAAGAATGAATCGAACGTATTTTTTTCTGGATAACTTTGCAATTTTGTTAAGTTCACACCATTAATCGCAAATCCACCTAAAGATTGATAAAGGGCAGCAGGCTTGCTTTTAAGTTTAAATAAAAAAGAAGTAATATATTTGCTCTCTCCAAATTCAGGCTGAGAAATATTTTTTCCCATTACTAAAAATCTTGTTAAATTGCCACTTTCATTTTCAATATTTTTTTTAACAATGTCTAGTCCGTAAATTTTAGCACTTAGAGAAGATGCTATCGCAGCTTGTTTAACATCTTTTGCTTTTGAAATCATTTCTGCAGATCCTGCTGTATCTGCTCTAATATGTTCTTCTATATTATTTTCTTTTATAAATTTTGAACATTGAGATAAACCTTGCGCATGAGAATACACTTCTTTTATATTGTTAAGTTTTGCACCAGGTTGACCTAATAAATTGTGTTCTATTTTTTGAAAATGCTCTTTGTAAATATTTAGTCTATGTTTGAATATTAAATATTCAATACCAATATTTCCTGTAATTCTATTTGACTCTGGAATAATTATTTTACAATCTGGTTCTAAGCTTGCCTTATTAAAACAATCATCAAATGTTTTACACGGTGTTATTTCTGCATCTGGGTCAACTGATAATGCAGCTAAATGAGAATATGCACCAAATGTGCCTTGAAAATAAATTTTTGCCATTAATCTTTATATTCCATAATTTTTTTTAAGGCTAGATAATCTTCTTTTGTATCGACGCCAATTGGAGAAGAGCTTGCAAGCGCAACATTTATATCAATATTGTTATCTAATGCCCGCAACTGTTCTAATCTATTTTCAATTTCGTTTTTTGATTGATTTAGTCTAACAAATTTTTTTAATGTTTCAGCTGAATAACAATAAATTCCTATATGATGGTAAATATTGGCTATTTCTTTTGATCTTCTTAAAAAATTATTAGCTTTAGGAAATTCTTTATTGTTTAAATTTTTGTTAGCTATAACTTTAACAATATTTTCATTATTCAAGTCTTTGATATCTTTGATTTTAGCTGCGAGTGTGCCCATTTTAGATTGATTGCTAACCATTTTTTTATTTAGACTTTTAATGTCTTCAATATTAATTGCTGGCTCGTCACCTTGTAGATTCATTATTAAATCTACATCCATCAACTCTAGTTTTTGCAATGCCTCATAAATTCTATCAGTTCCTGTTTTATGGTTTTTGCTTGTTAAAATGGCTCTGCCTCCATTTTTAACAACATCATCTACTATTTCTTGATCCTCGGCCGCAACAACAACATTGCCGATATTTGCCTCCTGAGCCCTTCTAAATACGTGAGATATAATTGATAAATCATTTATTCTTAATAAAGGCTTACCAGGCAACCTAGTTGCTGACAATCTCGAGGGTATTATAGTTAATGTTTTCATTAGTATTTGAATAAATATTATACCTATTAAATATAAATAGAGGCAAATTTATACATTAAATTTTATTAATTTTTTAATTTATCGTGATATATGTTCCAACATAATATTTAGAAAAATGGATTCTTTTGAGATTAATAAAATAGTAGCTGCTGTATTAATGGTTGCGCTTTTAATAATTGGTATTGGTAAATTATCAAATATCATATTTCATGTGGAAAAACCCAAAACACCAGGATATGCGATTGAAGTAGAACAAGTTACAACAGTTTCATCAACAACGAAAAAAGCTGTAGAGGAAAAAGTTGATATAGCTGCGTTGATGGCGATGGGAGATATCACTTTAGGTGAAAAAGTTTTTAAAAAATGTGCTGCTTGTCACTCAATTGTTAAAGGTGGAAAAAATAATATTGGTCCTGCTTTATATAATGTTGTTGGAAGAAAAACTGGAGCAGTCGCAGATTATAAATATTCTAAAGCTTTAGCATCATTTGATAAAGAATGGACTCTTGAAGAGCTAAACGGTTACTTAATTAAACCTGCTAAATGGGTTAAAGGAACAAAAATGGCATTTGCTGGATTAAGAAAAGAAAAAGATAGAGCTTCGGTTATAAAATACTTAAATCAAAATTCAGATAATCCTATAACACTACCTTAATTTCCCAAAACAATATAATAAAATACTTTTTTGAACATGAACTCTATTAAGAGCTTGTTGCCAAACGTGAGATTTTTTTCCTAAAAAAACCTCATCACTTACTTCAGATCCACGAGGTAAACAGTGGAGAAAAATACAATCTTTTTTTGCATAATTCATTAATTTTTTATCTATCTTAAATTTTTTAAATTGTTCAATTTTTTTCTTTTTATTCACTTTATCATTTAGAGAAATAACTTTGTCTGAAAATATAACATCAGCTCCTATGACAGCTTTTTTCGGATCATTATAAATAAATATTTTTTTATTATTTTTCTTTACCCATGTTCTAACTTCTTTGCCTGGTTCAAAATTCTTAGGACAACCTATGGTAAGTTTAAATGAAAATTTAACAGATGCTGCTATTAAACTGTCCAAAACATTATTTGAGTCCCCAATCCAGCAAATATTTAATTTAGAAATTGGTTTTTTTTTAATCTCTTCGGCAGTGAAAACATCAGATAAAACTTGAGTTGGATGTGAAGATGGACTTAAGCCATTAATTATTGGAATTGATAAAAAATTCCTAAAATCCTCAATCTTTTTATCACTATCTGTTCTTAGCATAAAACCATCACCATAAGTTGACAATATTTTAGCTGTATCCGATATACTTTCACCGCCTTGACCAAGATGTAATTCATTTGATCTGAGAGTTAAGGTTCCTCCCCCAAGCTGCTTGATTGCTAAATAAAAGCTTATTCTAGTTCTAGAACTTGCTTTTTCAAACATTTGGATGAGCATTTTACCTTTTAATGGAGACCCTCTATCAACCTCTAAAGTGTTTAACTTTTTTCTAAGGTTTTTTCTTTTTTTAGCATCAACAATAATTTTTCTAAGATCTTTAGCTGGTATATCTTTCAAATTTATAAAATGATTCATTTTAATTTAATTCTAAACAAACTTTTTTTATTATTTTAAGAGATTGGTTTATTTCACTCTTTTTTACATTAAGTGGTGGTAAAATTCTAACAACATTTTCAGCAGCTCTTATTGTTAATAAATTATTATCCATAAGTTTTTTTATAAATTTTGTCTGATCTATTTTTAACTGTATTCCAATCAGTAAACCTCTACCTCTTATTTCTTTAATAATATTAGGATATTCATTTTGAATTTTATTAAGATTCGACAAAAAATATTCTGAAACGTACTTAACATTTTTTAAAAATTTCTTATTTGAAATTATATCCATGACTGAATTGCCAACAGTCATGGCTAATGGATTGCCACCAAAAGTAGATCCATGAGTTCCAGCTGTCATTCCAGAAGCAACTTTTTTATTCATTAAAACTGCTCCTACTGGAAATCCACCCCCAATACCTTTTGCAATTGGGACAATATCAGGTTTTACCTTAGATTTTTCAAAAGCAAAAAAATCACCTGATCTTCCTATTCCACATTGAACTTCATCTAATATTAATAGAATATTTTTTTTATTACAAATTTTTCTAAGCTCTCTTAAGCACCAATCTGGGATTACTTTAATACCTCCCTCGCCCATGATGGTTTCAACCATTATGGCTGCTGTATTTTTTGTAATTTTCTTTTTTAAAGATTTATGGTTACCAAATTCAAAATGATCAAAACCAGTTACTCTGGGCCCAAATCCTTCTGTCATTTTTTTTGAACCACTTGCATATATTGCTGCTAGGGTTCTTCCATGGAAACTATTTTTAACACATAAGATTCTATTTTTTTTTGGTTTTCCAATTGAATAGAAATATCTTCTCGCGGCTTTTATTGCTGCCTCTGTTGCTTCTGCACCACTATTTTGAAACATAACAAAATCAGCAAAAGTTTTTTTAGCGAGTTTTTTAGCTAAAATTTCTCCTTCTGGAATTTGAAATGCATTTGAAACGTGCCAAAGTTTTTTTGATTGTTTATTTACAGCATTAACCAATTTTGGATGTGCGTGTCCTAAAGAATTTACAGCTATACCTTGAACAAAATCTAAATATTTTTTTCCATTAGTTGAATATAAAAAGCTTCCCTTTCCATATTTAAATGAAATTTTTTTTCTATTATAATTTTTTGCTAAATAGCTCATAATTTTAATCAGTTTTTATAAATTTTAATTATTAGATACAAGTTATGATTGAAAATATCTGTAAACCAATTCTAATTTATTTTTTGTTGATAACTTTGAGATTTTGCTTGTTTAATTTCTTATAGTATCAGTATATTGTTATTTTTATAAACTGTAATACAACATATTGATATGAGCTGGAACGAAGAAAAAGTAAATAAACTAAAAGAACTTTGGGGCAAAGGAAATACTGCAAGCCAAATTGCTGAGATCATAGGTGGCATAAGCAGAAATGCAGTAATTGGTAAAGCACACAGATTAAACCTTTCAGCAAAAATTAAAACAAGAGCAGCAACTTCAAATCAAAATTTTGAAAATTCTTTAGAGGAAAAAAATATTAAAAACAAAAGAGGAAGAAAAAGTAAATTTAAATCCTTAATTATTGAAAAAGACTTTGAGCCAGAGAATCCTAAGCAGTTAGAAGAATTAGATGAAAGCTCATGTAAATGGCCAATTGGTCATCCAGATGAAAAGTCATTTTATTTTTGTGGCAGATCTTCATTAAAAGATTTTTCTTATTGTAAGCTTCACCTTTTGTATGCTTATCAACCTAAAGGTAAAAAAGAAGAAGCTACAGATAAAGATGAAGTGCCTGAATTTATTGAGAAAAAAATAAAGTCTGCCTAAAACTAATTCTTTATATTTTCTAAATCTTTATTTGCTATATATTTTTCAGTTGAAAATTGCCCACCTTCTCTCCACATGTAACAATATTTTTTAACTTCCTGATCAAATAACCTAACGCTAGGTACTCCTATATCAGAATTAGTTTTATATTTTCCAGATGAAACATTGTCGTATTTTAGTAATCTCAATTGATCTCTTGTAAGTAGTGGGGTTGGTAGCATCTCAAAAAATCTTGCTGTCAATTCAGCAATTGGCAAAGGGAAAGGTAACAAAATTCTTTTTTTACCAATTAATATCTGTAATTTTTCTAGAAGCTCTTTAAAAGTTATGATTTCAGGACCAGTGCATTCTATTATTTTTGAATAAATATTTTTTGAAATAACATGATAGATGGTATCTGTTAAATCAGAACAATGAATTGGTGTAAATTTTGTCTTTCCTTCATAATAAATTGGAAAAGCTGGCAATCTATTCAGTAAAGTCATAAAGTTTGTAGTAAAGTTATCATCTACAGAATACACAACTGATGGTCTTAAGATTGTAGCTAATGGGAAATTTTTTAACACATTGCTTTCTCCCTCTAATTTACTTTTTGCGTAATCGGAGTCTGTTGCATCATTTATTCCCAAAGCTGATAAATGAATAAAATGCTTAAGATTATATTCTTTACAGAGTTTAGCTAACAATGAAGGTAAAACAGAGTGAATATTTTTAAATGTATTGCCATTTTTTTTTTCATATAAAATTCCAATTAAATTTATGCAAATATCTGCTTTTTTAAAAAGATTTCTAATTTTATTTTCATCAAAAATATTGGCCTCTACTACATCAATATAACCTGCATTAGCCTGAGTTTTAATTATATAGCTCTTTTGATGAATATTTCTTGTAACAACAGTTACTCTATAGTTATTTTTTGTTAGCTTCCTAATTAAGTTTCGACCAATTTGACCGCTGCCACCAAAAATTAGACAATTTTTTGCTTTCATTTGAATTCCATTATATATGTTTAGAAATGAGTAATAATATTCAACTTCACAAAAATGATTTACCAGAAGATTTAGATTTAGGCAATCTAATAGCTGTTGATGGTGAGTTTATGGGTCTGAATGTCAGACGAGATCCTCTTTGCTTAATCCAGATATCTTCAGGAAATTCTGACGCTCATATAATTCAATTTGATAGAAAGAATTACAATGCTCCAAATTTAACAAAATTACTTGCAGATGAAAATACTACAAAAATATTTCATTATGGAAGAGCAGACATGGCTCATATCAAATACTATTTAAAAACAGACACTAATAATATTCTTGATACTAAAATTGCATCAAAATTAGCAAGATCATACTCAGATAGCCACTCATTAAAAACATTAATTAAAGAATTTATTAATATTGATATAAGCAAACAGTTTCAAAGTTCAGATTTTGGTGGGGAACTTTCTTCAGCACAATTAAAATATTGTGCCAATGATGTAATGTACCTGCACAAAATTCATAATGAACTAAATAAAATATTAGAAAGAGAAAATAGAATAGATCTTTATAAGGATTGCTTAAAATTTTTGAAAACTAGAGTAAACTTAGACTTAGCATTATTTAAAGATGATATCTGGTCCCATTAATGACTAAAAAATTTATACCCTTAGCAAAAAAAGTAATTGATCTTGAAATTAAAGCATTACAAAAATTAAAAAAAAAAATTGATAATTCATTTAATAAAGCTGTAATTGAAATTGCAAAATGTAAATCTAAAGTAATTTTGTGTGGTGTGGGCAAAAGTGGGTTAATAGCAGCCAAAATATCTGCAACTTTATCTTCTGTCGGCACACCATCTTTCAATTTATCTGCAAGTGACTCGTCTCATGGTGATTTAGGAAGTATTTCAAAAAAAGATATTTTAATTTTAATAAGCTACTCAGGTAAAACTAGTGAGCTTAAAAATATAATTCAATATGCAAACAGAAATAAAATTATGCTGATTGGAATTATGTCAAAAAGAGAATCTATTTTATACAAAGCATCAGATATTAAGCTTATAATTCCTGAGGTAAAAGAGTCAGGTGGTATCGTACCAACTTCAAGTACTACGGCTCAGCTAGCTTTAGGAGATGCATTAGCAATATCGACTATGCAGTATAAAAAATTTGGTAAATTTGATTTTAAAAAAATACATCCTGCTGGCAATCTTGGAGCTCAATTAAAAACTGTTGAAGATATAATGTTAACGGGAAACAAAATTCCTTTTGTAAAAGAGAATTTAAATATGAAGAGTGCCATCAAAATATTAAGTAATAAAAAATTAGGAGTTTTAATTGTTCAAAATAAACAAAAAAAAACTATTGGTGTAATTACTGATGGTCAAATTAGACGTTACAATGAAAAAAAACAAAATTTAAATGAGATGAGTGTTTCAAAAATAATGACAAAAAACCCTATTAGCATAGATAAACAATCTCTAGCAGCAAAAGCTTTGGCGCTAATGAATGAAGAAAAAATTACCTCGCTTTGTGTACATGATAAAAAAAATAAGTTTTTAACAGTAGGTGTTCTTCATATACATAATATTTTGCAATCAAATATTGATTGATGAAAAAAAGAAATCTTTTTAAAATATTATTAATTTTAATTTTAATAATATTTACCTGGTTTATTTATTCAAAATACTTTAAAAAAAGTAATGATTTATTATCTGTTATAACAAATACAACTGATACAATAAATATAACTGATCCAGCTGATACTAAGACTGCTATTGAGGAAGAAGTTATTTACAACTCTAATATAATTAAAGATATAAATTATACATCAAGAGATTTAAGAGGTAACGAATATATTCTTGTAGCCAAAGAGGGTGAAATTGATTTAAATAATAGTGACATTATTTTTCTAACTGATGTCACAGCTAATATCAAATTAGCTAAAAATTCTGAATTAATTGTAATTACCTCCAATTATGGCAAATATAACACGATTAATTATGATACCATTTTTTCGAAAAATGTGAAAATAGATTATGTTGACAATATAATAACAGGTGATTATTTAGATTTTTCAATGTTGGACAATTTGCTAATTATTTCAAGAAATGTTGTTTACAAAAATTTAGAGAACACAATGAAAGCTGATGTACTTGAATTTGATATCAAAACAAAAAATACAAAAATTTATATGTATGATTCAAAAAAAAAAGTTAATATAAAGAATATGGAGTAAGATGGGATTAATAAAAAAATTTAGAATTAAATCTCACAAAAAGCCTAGCCCAATTATTTCTTTTGAAAATATAAACCTTTCATATGGAAGTAGATTAATTTTAGATAATATAAATTTTAAAATTAATGAAGGTCAAATATTTGGGATGCTTGGACCAAATGGAGTTGGAAAAAGTACTATTTTCAACTTAATAACTGGTCTTATTCAACCAAATAGTGGAAAAATTAAATTAAATAATACAGATGTTTTAGATTACCCAATTTATTTGAGAACGAAAAAATTTCACATAGGTTATGTTCCCCAATATGGTGGTTATTTTAATGATCTAACATTATATCAAAATTTAAAAGCAATCGCTGAAATTGTAATAAATGATAAAGGAAATGAAGATTATAAAATAAATTCTCTTATTTCAAAATTTGAATTAGAAAATTTAAAAAATGTTAAGGCTAAATTTTTGTCAGGGGGACAAAAGAAAAAATTAGTTATTGCTTTATCATTACTAAGTGACCCAAAAGTTCTCCTTTTGGATGAATGTTTTGCGGCACTTGATGTTTTGACAATTAAAATGTTGCAAGAAATTATCGTTAATTTGCAAAAAGAGTCTAATATTACAATATGCATATGTGACCACCAAGCAAGGGACTTATTGGCTTGTGTTGATAAAGCAATGATACTAAGCAACTGTAAAATAGTGGCAGAAGGTTCGCCCCAAGAATTAGTGAATAATATTGATGCTAAGAGTGCTTATTTTGGTGACTCATTTAATTATAAATAAACTTTATGCCAAATCACATCACTGTAAAGAATACGATTAAAAACTTTAGTAAAAGTATAACTGTTTCTGGTGATAAAAGCTTAAGTATTAGATGGGTTTTATTTTCTTCAATCGCAAAAGGTAAATCTAAAGCATATAATTTACTTCTATCTGAAGATGTTCTGGCTGCAATCAACGCAGTAAAAAAACTAGGTGCTAAGGTAAAATTTGAAAAAAATTATTGCACAATCATTGGTAATGGACCAAGTGGCTACAAGTATAAAAAAGATATAATAATTAATTCAGAAAATTCTGGCACTTTAGGAAGATTAATTATGGGTCTACTGATTGATACGCCTCATAAAATAAAAATTATTGGTGACAAAAGTTTGTCTAAAAGAGATTTTAATAGAATTGCAGAGCCTTTAAAAAAATTTGGTGCAGATATAAAACTAACAAATAAAGGATTGCCCTTAACAATAAAAGGAAACGAGAGACCTTTGCCAGTTAATTATTTAGAGAACAAAGGTTCGGCTCAAGTAAAAAGTAGTATTATTTTAGCAGGTTTAAAAACAGAGGGTAAAACTTTTATCAAAGCCAAACCAAGCAGAAATCACACCGAGCTTTTGTGCAAATATCTAAAGCTTCCTCTAAAAGTTAAAAAGAAGAAAAATTATGATCTAATAGAAGTTGAAAAAATAAAAAAAATAAAACCTTTAAATTACAAAATACCTTCAGATATAAGTTCCGCTGCCTTTTTTATTGTTTTAACTGCACTATCAAATAATTCAAAATTATTAATTAAAAACATAAACATTAATCCATCTAGAATTGGCATTATAACTATTTTAAAAAAGATGGGGGTTAACATCCAATTTAAAAATAAAAAAAAATATAAGGGTGAACTCGTAGCTGATATTTCAATTATTAGCACAAAAAAGCTTAAAGCAATTAATTGTCCATCCAAATTAAATAGTGGGGCCATTGATGAATTTCTAATAATTTTTTTGGTTGCTGCTAAAGCAAGTGGAGTTTCTTACTTTAAAGATATTGGTGAGCTTAACCAGAAAGAAAGCCCTAGATTAAAATGGGGTGCGAAAATTTTGAGCAAAATGGGAATTAAAACAATTACAACTGATAGCTCAATAAAGATATATGGTAATCCAAAATTAAAAATTAATAAAAAAATTATTATTAAGAATTATCTTAAAGATCATCGAGTTTTCATGACAAGTGTAATTGCAGCCTCAGTTTTTGGAGGAACATGGAATATTCATGATAGAGACTCTATTAGAACTTCATTTCCTGCGTTCTTGAATATAATAAATGATTTAAAAAGATAATGATTAAAAGAAAAAATATTATTAAAATTGCAATCGACTCTCCTGCTGCTGCAGGAGCAGGAACATTAGCAAAAGCAATATCTAAACATTACAATCTTTTTTATTTAGACACTGGAAAAATTTATAGAATGATTGCCTACCTAAAAATTAAATTTCCTAAAAAATTTAATCAAAGCTTTATCAAATCTAAAATTAAAACTCTCAAAGTAAAAGATCTTGCAAATAAAGCTTTGTTATCAGATGAAGTTGGAACAGAAGCATCAATTATATCAAAAGTGAAAAGTACAAGAAAACTTGTTCATTCTTTTCAATTAAATTTTGCTTACAATCCTCCAAAAAAATATAAAGGATCGTGTCTTGATGGAAGAGATATAACTTACAATATCGTACCAGATGCTGATTTTAAATTTTTCATTACAGCAAATGTAAAAACAAGAGCCTTTAGAAGATATAAAGAGCTAAAAAGTCTTAAGAAGAAAATTTCCTTTCAAGACGTACTAAAAAGTATCCAAAAACGTGATAAAAGCGACTATAATCGCAAAATATCGCCCTTAAAGAAAACTAAAGATTCAGTGTTGCTAAATACATCGAAACTTACTAAAAGAGCGTGTTTTTTAAAATTAAAAAAAATTATAGACAGGAAAATTAATACTTAATGGAAATATACAAAGACCTTTCAAATCCAGCATCACAAGAATTCGAAAAATTACTTAATAGCCAACTCTCTAAAATTCAAATTGAAGAAGGTAAAATCATAGAAGGTAAAATTAATAAAATTACTGAAAAATTTGTCTTCTTATTTGTTGAAGGTTTAAAAAGTGAACCAGTTCTTGATGTAAATGAACTAAAAAGTATGGGTCTAGCTGACAAAATTAAAGTTGGTGAAACTATTCCAGTATTATTAGAAAAAATTGAAGATAAACATGGTGAAGTGCTAGTTTCTGCTAGCAAAGCTCAAAAAATTAAAGGTTGGGACAAGCTTGTTGAAGCATATGATAAAAATGAACCAATCATGGGTAAAATTACGTCAAAATGTAAAGGTGGATGTATCGTTGAACATATTGATACTGGTTCTCTAATGTTTTTACCTGGATCACAAATTAGTGATAAGCCATTAAAGGATATTAGTCATTTAATGAATGAGCCTCAAAAATTTGCTTTAATCAAATTAGACAAAGTTAGAGGTAATGCTTGTGTTTCAAGAAGAGAAATAATCTCATCATTTAAAAAAGAAGATAAAGCAAAAATTATCGAAAAATATAAAGTTGGAGATATTATTAAGGGTGCTGAAGTTAAAGGTTATAGTTCTTTTGGATGTTTCTTTAATGTTAATGGTGAGTTAGATGTTTTGGTTCACTTACAAGAAATTTCTTATTCAAGAGTTAATCATCCAGATGAAGTTTTTAACATTGGTGAAAAACACGATTTGAAAGTAATCACTGTAGATAAAGAAAAACTACAAGTTGGTTGTTCTGTAAAACAACTATCTCCAGATCCTTTTGAGCATATTGAAAACTATGAGTTAAATAAAATTTATAAAGTTAAAGTTGTAAAATTAATGGACTTTGGTGCATTCTGTGAATTAGAACCAGGACTTACAACATTACTTCACTCAAGTGAGTTAAGTTGGACTAAGAAAAATATTTCAGCTAAGAAAATGTTTAAAGTTGGAGATGAGATAGACTGTGTAATCACTGAAATTGATAAAGAGAAAAGACGTGTTGCGATTTCACATAGATTAACTCAAGACAATCCATTTGAAACATTTGAAACTAAATATCCTGTTGGAACAATTGTTGAAGGTGAAGTTGTGAATAAAAATGAATACTCACTATTTGTAAAAGTTGAAGACTTAGATGTTGATGCATTTTTACACTGCAATGATTTAACTTATCTTAACAATGGTGAAGAGGAATTAGAGAAGTATAAAAAAGGTGATAAAATTAAAGTTAAGGTATTAGAAGTAAAAGCTTCTGAACAAAAAATTAGAGTTGGTTTAAGACAGACTCAAGCAGATCCTTTTGATTATTTTAATGATAAAGAAAAAAATCAAACAATTACTGTGAAAGTAATTTCTACTGATAACAAAGGTTTGACAGTTAGACCTGAGAATTGTGAAATGGACTTCCAAATTAAAAAATCAGAAATTGCCATCAATGCAGCAGATGCCCGACCATCAAGATGGACTGGTGGTGAAAAAGTTGATGTTGCTATAAAAGAAATTCAAATAGATAAGAGAAAAGTAGTTTTAAGCATCAAACTGTTAGAAGAAATTGAGAAAAAAGAAGCTTTAGATAAATATGGATCTGAAGGTTCTGGTAAGAACTTACCGTTCTCATCACTCTCTGAGGATTTAAAGAAAAAAGAAGAAGATAAAGAGTAACCAGAAGATTTAAATTGGCTATTGTAAAATCAAAGCTTTTAAAACAACTCTCCGAAAACTATCCTAATTTTCTAAAAAAAGACCTAGAAAAATTTACCAATATAATTTTAAGTGAAATTAAACGTGCTCTTAAAAGAGGTGATCGAGTTGAACTAAGGGGTTTCGGAGTATTTTCAACAAATATCCAAAAAGCTCGTATCTCAAGAAACCCTAAAACTGGCGAGAAAGTAAACACACCAGAAAAGAAAACAATTCACTTTAAAATGTCAAAAGACTTGTTTAAAAAATTAAACGATGAAACATAAAAATATTTTTGTTGCTTG
>Ga0233432_10000990_pt1 | contig 27477 bp, 17 predicted proteins | sample SI_122_August201_6_FD_179870 | JGI IMG/M metagenome (GOLD analysis project Ga0233432, IMG submission 179870) | Seawater microbial communities from Saanich Inlet, British Columbia, Canada - SI_122_August2016_10_MG | ecosystem: Environmental > Aquatic > Marine > Inlet | place: Canada: British... | reverse complement strand
TTATGCCGGCACGCGTAATCCCAAGTACGCTAATCAGGGAAAGGAGTAGGGCCGGCGCTTGCTCCGTGCCGCGACGTAGCTCTTCTAAGACTAAATGGTAGCGGTCGATCTCCGAGCGGCCATTTTCGAGTGTGTGGCCGCTCGGAGATCGACCGCTACCATAGGCTCGGCGCCATTTAAGTGCAGCCCGCTTAAACGAAATCGTTGGATCTAGTGATACACCAAGAATTCGGTGTGGAAACTGTAGAGTTCTTTCAACCTAAATTTTAGTTGACGGGTGAAATACTAAGCGAGCGTCAACCCTACCGTTGAATCGTCTAGAACCTAAACCCCATACCAACGCTTGCTTGACGCGGCGCATTGGGACGGGGTCCATCAGTTAGGCGTCCAATGAGTTTTTGCTCATCGAACACGTTGGTGATATTGATAAACGCTTCCGCTTGTTCGTTGATGTGAAAGGTCGCCGAAATATCTACAATGAAGAGACTGTCGATCAGTCCGAATCGAGCGTCAGGACTTCCGGTAGGGTTCTCTTCGATTGCCGTATTGGAGCCGCTACCGTATACGCTATCGGCGTAGTTAAGATTTGCCGACAAACGAAAGGTTTCGAATTCAAGGTCGCCTGAAAGATTGAATTGCCACTCAGGGACGTAAGGGAACGCGTTGCCGATCATAGCCCCGGAGAAGATCGACTCGGCATTGGAGTCGGTCGAGTTGGTTTTGAATTCCGCGTCAGTGTAGGTGGCGGCGATTGAAATTGGAGCTTTGAAACTGGCATTGCCGTTTGCCGTAGCATCCCAACCGAGAATCATCTCGAGACCACGAGACCGCGCTTCGCCAATATTCTGCGGGTTGCTTGAACCGGTTGCGATATTGTCGATGGTTATAAGGTCATCGAATTTCGTATTGAAGGCTATGAATTCGGCGAATACTCCTTTGCGGTTGTCGTAGCGAATACCGCTCTCGATACTGAGAGTAGACTCTTCGTCAAGCTCTCTGCCTCGGCGAGCAGCCGAACGAGGACCTGGAACTGATATGCCGCGATAAGCCCCAGCGAATATCGATGTGTTTTCATTGGACTGGTAGTTTAGTCCGATGCCAGGAGCGAAGACGCCGAGTCCGCGAGAGGCGTCGTCAGTCGGGATGTTGTCGCCGTTGCTTTGGTAGGTCGTATAGTGATAGTCGATCTGTTCGAAGCGCAGACCGGGCACGATCGAAAGTTGTCCTAGGCGAATTGTATCTTCTATGAAAAGTGCAGTAGCCTCGGATTCTTGCAGACGATTTCCACCGGATCCTGGACCATCGGAAGCGATCAATTCGATTGATCCATCCGCGTTCTGAAAGTATTGGACGTCCTCCTGGAAGCGACGAACTTGGTCTTGGTGGAAGCGTGTTCCGATGCGGAGCTCGTTCGTTGCCTGGCCAGCATCGATACTCCAATCGAGAGTCGCTTGAAACCCTTTGGCGATGTAGTCTCGGTTGTTGTTGCGGTACTCATATTGGCCAGCTCGGGTTCCTTTTAGCACTTCGAGCGGTTTGTTGTCATCGATTCCGGCCAAGGCTTGATAGAGCTTAACCGTGGGAGTGCTGTCGATTATGCCGTCGCCGTCGGAATCGACGTCTTTGATTTCCTTCAATTTAAACCAGTTGCGATTGAATGCGTTGTAGTAAGCCGCTGCTGAGAAAGTGGCTTGCGGGTTGATTTCGACCGAATAGCGCAGGTAGTTGCGGAAGTGCTGAGTGTCCATGTTGTCGTCACGCGAAGCTCCGTAGCGGCGATTGGGGTTCGCTGCAAAGTCGGAGCTGGAAAGGCCGAGGTAGGTTTCGTTGGCGTCTTTATCCGTGTATCCGGTTTTCAATTCAAAGTACTGTCGATTTTCCGTACCAGGCGACCAGCTCAGCTTAACCATCGAGTCGCGGTTTTGCAGACCGGTATCGCGACTCGTTCCGTCAAAGTCTTCAGTGGAGTCGATTGTTTTGAATCCGTCGTTTTCGCGGTGGTAGGTTTCAATCAAATAGCCAAATTCTCCTGCATCGGTCTTGATGCGATCGCCAGTCCACATATGCAGCTTGGTCTCGTTATCAGTTCCATACGAAAAACGGATGTAGTGGCTCTTCCGATGAGGGATTGGCGTTGAAATGTAGTTGATAACGCCGCCCGTAGTATGCGGCCCATGCTCGATTTGGCTCGATCCCTTGAGCACTTCCAAGGCGCTCATGCGACCCATCGTAGGCGTGTAGTAAGCAGAAGGAGCCGAGTAGGAGGCTGGAGCGGCGAGAATACCGTCTTCCATGTAAGTCAATTTCGACATGCGACCTGGATCGACTCCGCGGAGGCTGATATTCGGAAACAGTCCATAGCCATCTTCCGTTCTAAGATAAACGCCGGGAACTTGTTTGAGCGCTTGGTTGATGTCGGCGTATCCGTGCGTTTGAATCAAATCTTGTTCGATGATGTAACCAGAACCTGTCTGATTGAAGAGCTCTTCCTGGGTACCGAATATCGTTAAAGGCGCCAAGATTGCCGTGTTGATCGAGTTGTCATCTTGAGCGGAGAGTAGTAAATTGATAATACTGGTTACAGCGATGGCGGCCAGTTTTGCGAAGCGGTTGTTCCTTTTCATGGTGATACGAGAAAAGTTGAAACTGGATCTCAATAAGCAAGTCAAGGGTCTTTTTGAGAAAGTGTCTCATTATCAATAATGAGACTAAATAAGCAATTTATGGTTCAAAATTAAAGATCATTGAATTTTTCGTAAAATCGGCTGGGCGCACTCGTAAATCCCTTTCATAGTGCACTTTCCAATTCTTTAATCGGGCTATCTCGCCTGGGAACCCATATCTAAGCTAAAATCTTTATGAAGTTAGAAACCCAATGTCTTCACGCTGGATACTCTCCAGATCCAACAACTAATGCCTGCGCGGTTCCGCTATACCGGACCTCTTCGTTCGTTTTCGATAATACGGAACATGCGGCGAATCTCTTCGCGCTCAAGGAGCTCGGGAACATTTATTCCCGTATCATGAATCCGACTCAAGACGTGCTAGAGCAGCGCGTGGCTCAGTTGGAAGGAGGAGCCGCAGCCCTGGCGGTCGGTTCCGGCACGATGGGTGTGTTCTATTCCATTATCAATGTAGCCAAAGCGGGCGACAATATCGTATCCGCCAACAATCTCTATGGCGGTACGTATACGCAGTTCAATGACATCCTGCCGGACCTAGGGATTACGACGAAATTCGTCGACCCGAATGTTCCTGCGAATTTTGCTGCGGCGATTGATGAAAATACGAAGGCGCTATTCTGCGAGAGTGTCAGCAATCCTGGTCTGGATATTTCGGATATCGAAGCGATTGCCAAAATTGCCCATGATCATGGTCTTCCGCTCATCGTCGACGCGACGTTCTCGACTCCGTATTTGACGCGTTCGATTGAGTTCGGAGCGGATATTGTCGTGCATTCGCTGACCAAATGGATGGGTGGTCACGGTACGGGAATCGGGGGTATCGTGGTGGATTCTGGAAAATTCAATTGGGCGAACGGCAAGTTTCCCTTGTATGATAATCCGGATACATCGTATCACGGCTTGCGTTGGGGTCATGATCTGCCTGAGCCATTGGCGGCTTTGGCGTTTATCCTGCGCATGCGTACGGTGCCTTTGAGGAATCTCGGCGGGTGCATCTCTCCTGATAATGCTTGGATGTTCCTTCAAGGAATTGAAACGCTGCCGCTTCGAATGGAGCGTCATTGTCAAAACGCCCGAGCGGTGGCCGAGCATTTGGATGGCAAGGCTGGAGTCGATTGGGTTAGGTATCCAGGGCTTAAGGACGATGGAAGCAGAGGGCTTGTCGATAAGTATTTAGACGGTAAGGGTGGCGCTATGGTGATCTTCGGGATCGACGGTGGCTCGGCTGCCGGATCGAAATTTATCGATTCGCTTGAGCTCTTTAGCCATCTTGCGAATGTAGGCGATGCTAAAAGCCTTGCGATTCACCCTGCAACCACGACGCATAGTCAGCTGTCGGAAGAAGCGCAGAAAGCGGGTGGTATCGCTCCTGAACTCGTTCGCTTATCCGTTGGCATTGAGCACATCGACGACATCATAGCCGATATCGATCAAGCTCTAGCCAAGGCCTTGGCGTAACTCGTCAGAACGAAATTATTCGAGCGCGGCTTCGAATTTACAGGAATTCGAAGTCGTGTTTGGGTAGCGGCCGATCTCCGAGCGGCCCTTGAACGATTTCAATCGTTCAGCAATATTTGATTGCTATGGCCGCTCGGAGATCGACCGCTACCTGTAGAATGCGTTGAAGCCCTAACCCCATTGATCTAATGAAGCATTCTGTTTTCTTTTTTATCGCTACAAGTGTTTGCACTTGTTTGTGGAGTGCTGAGAGAACGGCTCCGAAGCGGGTATTGTTCGTGGGCAATAGTTATACTCATTACGAAAATATGCCTCAAACCGTAGCGGCTTTCGCGAGGAGCCGGGGGTTTTCGATGGAGACGAAAAAATCCACCCCAGGCGGAGCTACTTTAGAACAGCATTGGCTTGGGAAGAAAGGCAATGCCGTCATCGATTCGCGCGAACGGATTGAGAGTGGGGAGTTCGATGCGGTGGTCATGCAAGAGCAGAGCCTCCGTCCTATAGAGACTCCGGAAAAAATGATGGAGTACGCGCTCGAATTGAGCAGGTCGGTCCGCCAGAATAGCGGGCAGGTTTTTCTTTATATGACCTGGTCGCGGGAAGCGACGCCTGAGACTCAGGATAAATTGAAAGAGAGTTACGAGGCGGTTGCGAAGCGAACAGGTGCGACAGTGGCGCCGGTTGGCTTGGCTTGGAAGCTCGCCCGCGAGCGCATACCTGGCGTTTCGCTTTATGCGACGGATGGCAGTCATCCATCGCGAATCGGAAGCTATCTTGCTGCCTGTGTCATTTATTCGACGTTGACTGGCGAGCTTTGCAAGGGATTGCGCAACGTTGTCATGTCGGAAGACGCGTATGGCGAATCCACTTCCCTAACGCGCATTAGCAAAGCGAATGCTGTCGCACTTCAATCGATCGCTGACGAGACGATGCGTGGTTATCGGCAGCCCAATCTCGATTAGAAGGGTACCCAGTGAATTCGAGTTTCTGTTTTGTTGTGTCCTGCTGCAAGAGCTCATGACCTAATTAGCGAGTCCCTAAATCAACACTCTCCTCAAGACGCTCTGGCACTGCCGTGCACTTTCTGACGCGGTAGGGGGGATGAATTGGGTTAGTCTTTCAGAACGGGCGACGTTTGATTCGCGGTAGGGAGTTGTGCTTGCTTATCTAACAGAATGAATTCTTTGGCCTGGAATTTCCCGTCTTTAATCGTGCCCTTTACCTTGGCGTCTCGGATTGCGTTGCAAAATCCGTGGGAGCCATGGGCGTCGCCGTAATCGTCTATATGGGACTCGGTGACGAAATAGTATTTTCCGTTGATGGCTACCGCGAGATCGCAACCCTTGCCTTCCATCTCGAATTTGCATTGCCCGCAAGATGCTTTGACGACTGCTCCTTCGATCAGATCGCTCGCGCTTAGATGCTTGGAGACATGGGGCTTCTCAGCTCCCTGGGAGATCGAAAATTGAAGAACGATGAAAAGCAGTGTTAGAAAATGTCTATACATATCAGTGAATGGTGTGACTCTTTCTCTGGATTATCCGTTTTGAGTGCCGGGTTTGCTGTTCCCGAAGAGACTTTTCAGCTCGGTTACCTTTGTAATGAGAAGTTGGCTACCGTTGGAGCTGCCGTTGCCGGTGAGTGTGATTGGAGTGCCGACGTGGTAGGGTAGATTGAAATCGTGAAAATCGCGGAAGACGACTTCGATTCGAACGGATTCTTGTCCGGCGATGTCGATGTAGAAGACTTTCGCTTCGTCGAGATTGTCGGACATGCGCAATCTGCCTTGGGCGGTGATGCTGCCTGCTTTTCGAGTGGCCCAACTTTCGAAAGGACGTTCGCGAAATTCTGGGAAGTAACTGCCGTCGAGTCCAGGTAATGGCGCATCGGAAGCGGAGTAGGAATCGGCTTCGACGTCGAAGGTTTTGAGCAGTGATAGGTGCAGGCTGCTGACTTCTCGGTTTTCCGAGTAGCGAAGGTACCGTCCGGTTTTGAGTCGGCCTTGGCCATTGCCGGCGAGTACGATGGGGATGCGTTGAGCGGTGTGATTATCGCTGTGGCCCATGCCGGACCCGAAAAGGACAACGCTGTTGTCGAGCAGACTCGTACCGTCGCTTTCTTGGTAGGATTTGAGCTTGGTCAGCAGAGAGTCGAATTTCTCCATGTGCCAAAGACTGATTTTGAGCAGGTTGTCGAGATTGGAGCGACTGAAGTTGCGGAAGAAGTGAGAGAGATAGTGATGCTGCTCATTTACGCCGAGGAAATCGAAAACCATGCGGCTGTTGCTGTTGCCAAGCATGTAGGTGATGCAGCGGGTCGAGTCGGTCCAGAGAGCGAGGGCGATGAGGTCGATCATTGAGTCGACCTGTTCGTTAAGATTGGAAGCCAAGGGAGGGCGTTCCAGGGTGGAGAAGTCGATGCGGGGAGCAGAACTGTTTTTCTCGAGCGTTTCGAGGCGTCGCTCGGTTTCGCGTACTGCCGTTAGATACTGATCGAGCGTTTGCTTGTCTTGGTAGCCAGCTTTGCGTGAGAGAGCCTTCGCGTCGTCGTTCACGCGATCGAGCAGGTTGGACATGGACTGACGTTGGCTGGTGTCGCTCAAGGGATTGCGAAAGAGGCGGTCGAAGATGAGCTGGGGATCGCTTTCGCGCGGGATGGCCCCGCCATCCTTATCGTAGGAAATATAACTACAGCCGATTTGTCCTGTGAAGAGGCCTTCGGTGGTGAGTTCTAGCGAGCGATGAGCGGTGTCGCCGCCGATGCGATCTGCAATGACTTGGTCGACGGATGCGCTGTCTTTGTTTTGGTGGTGGCCTGAGAGAAAACGACGTGTCGAGTTGGCGTGGGACGAGAAACCGAAGTCGCCCATGTTGTCGAGAATGAGCAGGTCGTCCTTGTGCTTGGCGAACGGGGCCATGAGCGGCGATGTGCGGAAATCGAATTCGGTGCCGCCGTTGATGTTCCAGGAGGGGGGATGCACGCCATTGGGTTTGAAGAGAGTGACGAATCGCAGGGGCGGCGATTCAGTCGAGGATGCGTTGGCGAGTCCCTTGGCTAAGGGCTGAGTTTTGCCTTCCATGAGATTGAGAAAGGGCAGCGGGAGCAGCGCTCCTGCTGTTCCGCGGAGAAAGGTGCGACGGTCTATGTTCCAGCGTTGATTCATGAATCTCTTTTTGGAGTGGACGGTGCGCTGACGTAGGTTTTTTGAAAGGGTAGGCTTTGGGAAACCGCGATGAAGAGATCACGCCAGGTTCCGTTGGTTTCGTCAATGCTTTCGGCTATGGCGTCGATCGTGGGTCGGTCGTAGGCTTCGAGTTTGCGGGCGAGCGCGTAGGCGAGGGTGCACTCCACGGCGTTGCGGATGATATCAGGGCGTTTGGCACCGATCAGGATCGACTGGAGCTCTTCGTAGTTGGCGAAGGTCTCTCCGCTTGGGAGCTGTCCGGAGGTATCGAGCGTTTCAGCGGGATCGTCGTGCTCCTTCGCACGTTTTGGTGTCTTGTAGTTGGGGTCGAGTTTGTAGACGCCGCGATCGTCGTACACCTGCATTGCGAATCCGAGAGGGTCGATTTTGTCGTGGCAACGAGCGCAGGTTGGGTCGCTGCGGTGTTGTTCGAAACGTTCGCGGAAGGTGAGATTTGCTTTGGGCCCTGCTATTTCGATTGGAGGTACGTCGTCGGGTGGATCACCCAGGCGTTCGCCGAGGATTTTTCGCAACACCCAGGTGCCCCGCAGGATGGGGCTCTTGTTCATCGCGAGGATTCCGGGCATGGTCAGAATGCCGCCTCGACCTTCGTCGTGGGTTAGAGTGAGACGTTGGTTGGGAACCGTCTGCTTTTCGATTCCCTTGGGTTTCTTGTATTTCACCATCTGGGCCTTGTCCTTGGGGTAGAATGAGGCGGTGACGTAGTTGGCGAAGGTGGTCTTGGAGTCGATCAACTCCATTACGGGACGATTCTCGGTGAAGAGGTAGTTGAGGAAGTCGTAGGGCTGGCTTCGCAGAGCCCGACGCATATTGACGTCGTTGTCAGCATTGTCGATATCGGCCAAGCCGAGCCATTGGGCGCCAAAGCTTTGAGCCAGGCTGATCGATTTGGGCGAAGCGAGCATACGGTCAATTTGGGCGGTCAATCCGTCAGGTGTATCGAGGGTTCCGTTGGCGGCGGCTTCGAGGAGCCGCTCGTCAGGCATATCTTCCCAGAGGAAATAGGAGAGGCGTTCGGCGAGCTCGTTGGCATCGACGCGTTGGGTTTTGGCGGGTTGTCCGTCGAAGAGCAGGCCGCGATAGAGGAAGGCGGGCGAGACGAGCAGAGCCTTGAGTTCGGTTTGCGTGGCATCGACTAGGGCGAGGCCAGAGAGATCGTTTAAATGGGCGAAGGAGGAATCAAGGTGGGATTGGGGTTGGGGGCGCCGCAGAGCTCGGGGAGTGAAACGAAGCAGGAGCGCCTTCGCCTGTTTCGGGCTTAGATCAGTGGGACGAAAGGCTGGCGGCAGGTTTTCGCCGATGAGCGTTTCCAGAGCGTCGAGTCGTTGAAGCGAGAAAAGTTCCTGAAGCACTCGGTCGGCGAGGTAGGCATACTGTTCCCAGGCGTGAGACGATAGGGGGGCCGCGTGAGTATCGTTTATGAATCCGCTGTTTCCGGGCGGATCGGTAGGCAGGAGTTTGAGGACGAGCGATGGCTCCGTCTCGGTTTGCTCGGCGGCCATGATCGTGGTTTCGAGATCGAAGCCGAAAAGGCTGCGCAACGTATTACGGTATTCCGGAGCAGAGAGTCGCCGTGGTTTGAATGGGCCCGGTCGCGCTTCGACGGATTGGATAAAACGTTGCTGGTACCAATCTTGAATCTGTTGAATTTCGGTGGACGTGGGTCGATTGTCTTCCTCCTCGGGGGGCATTTCCTGGTAAGCGAGGACGTCGCTTACCAATTCCCAGATTTCGAAATTGGCCTCGATGGCTTCCGGACTGGTCATGATCGTGAAATCAATGTTGCCTTTGACCTTCTTGCCGCCGTGGCATTCGACGCAGTACTCTTGGAGTAGGGGTTGGATATCGGATTCGAATGGACCGTCGATATGAGAGGTCGCCGCTTGTAGAACGGTGGCTGCCGGTAGGGCGAGGAGCGTGAAAAGAAATCTGGATAACGTGGCTATCATTGGGGGCTACAGTTCTTTTCGGATTGGGGCTATTAATGGACAAAGAAATGATTAAAGGGGCTATACTTCTGACGCCAATTAGGGGTCGCGACCGATCTCCGAGCGGTCATCTTCTGGCTCTGTAATGGCCGCTCTGAGGTCTGCCGCTACCGTTTGAATCGCCTGGGCGTATGTTCCTTAAGCTGGCTCGAAAGCTCAACCGAAGAGTGAGGGGACGAGCGATTTCACCGCTACGGCTTGGTCGGTTTTTATCGATTGATTGGCTGCGATTCCTGTCAGGATGGAGAGGGCAGTAAAGACTTCTGTCGCAATGGATAAGCTGGTGGCCAAACATCGGCTGGGTCCCATGGCATACTACTATGAAGGCTCGGGCGAATATGAAAACATCGTTACCTCGGTCATCGGCGGAAACACCTTGCTGACTGGCCGGAACATTCCGGTGGCGGGCGAATGCGAGGTGAAGAACGTGCAGGCGATGAAGATCATGGATCTGTTTGGGGTGGGCGGTTCGTTTTCGGAATTCTACTTTTCTGACTTTGTGGATGATGTGGTTTACCTGGGTCACGATGGTCCGGCCCATATCGCGATCGTGGAAGGAGAGGTCAGCCTGGTGCCCTTATCGGTCTACCACGGCAAACCGGGCAAAGGGCTATCGATTCAAATGACGGTTAAGCACGGGCCGGTGACCTTGTTGTCAGTGGTACAACGTGGGGACGGTTCGGTCGTGCTGCAGGTAGCTGAGGGCGAGTCGGTCGAAAGACCGACCATGCAGATTGGCAATACGAATAGTCGTTATCGATTCAGTCTCGGGGCCAAAGGATTCATGAATGACTGGTCGAAAGGCGCCCCCGCTCATCACTGCGCGATCGGGGTGGGGCATATCGGCGACAAAATCGAAAAGCTCGGCAGCTTGCTAGGAATTGAAGTGAATCGAGTATGTTAGGTCGAACTACGCTTGGTTCATCGTTTCTCTGGGTAACGACTATTCAGAGTCTGATTATTGGGGTCTCGAATATGTCGCCCTACCGTTAAAGAAAATCTTTTCTCGAAAATCGATTATCTGTCTATTATCAGATTTTAATGAAGTGCTTGAAAATAATTTTATCGCTAACTACCGTCCTTGGAATGGTTGGTTGCTCAACCCAAACAGAGATACCGGTAAGCGCTGATCAAGTCGCATTCGAGCAAGCCGCTGAGGAACATTGGCGAGAGGTTTTCTCGGACTCGGGAACGGGCGACTGGAAAGCGAAGTGGTTTCTGGATGGCGAGATAGGTTCGGTCGCCACGGGGCCGGATGGTATGGCTCTGACCGCGGGTCCGGAGTTTAATAATGATGCCCACCACATGGTGCTTTGGACCAAAGAGTCATTCGAGGGATATCTGAAAATCGAATACGATTACACGCGTCTCGATTCGAAAACGAATTGCGTCACCATTCTCTACATTCAGGCGACGGGTAGTGGAGAGGCTCCGTATGCGACGGATATAAGGGAGTGGAGCGAGTTGCGTCGCGTGCCGTCTATGAAGTCGTACTTCGATAACATGAACACCTATCACATTAGTTATGCGGCTTTTCCGAACAATGAGGATACGCCCCAATACATTCGGGCGCGGCGTTATATGCCGAATGCGACAGGGCTGACCGGATCGGACCTGGAGCCCGACTACTTTCCGGAAGGACTTTTCGAGACGGGCGTGCCACATGGAGTTACGGTTTTTAAGAAGGACCGTTCCATTAGCATGCGTATCGAGAATGCGGAACAAGTCTACTATTGCCACATGACGAATCCGGATCTTCCTGCTGTTACGGAAGGTCGAATTGGCCTGCGGCATATGTTCACGCGATCGGCCCGCTATAAGAATTTTCGCGTCAGCGTAGCGGAATGAAGGAAGGTCGGTATGACGAGATTGGAGTAGATATTGCTATTTGCTGCAGCCTCCGAATACGCTCTCCGAGCTACGACGGACGTAGTCGGCCTTTCGATTTCGCTCAGGATCTTCGATGATGCCGCCCTACCTTTTGGGTTTCGATTGAGGTTGCTTGGCCGTGGTGTTTCGCGGTTGTATCTCATACGTCTTAAATTGCGATAAACTCCCGTTCAGTCATGATCTCGAAACCCCACTTTTTCATTGCCTCGTTTCTTGCTATTCTGTTTTCCGTTCAGAGTGCGAGCACTGAATCTCGTCCGAACATTGTTCTTGTTATGGTAGACGATATGGGATGGTCGAGTATCGGTTGCTATGGCGGTATGGTGGAGACGCCTACCATTGATCGTTTGGCAAAAAACGGGGTGCGGTTCAATCAGTTTTACAATGGAGCGCGCTGCTGTCCGACTCGGGCCACGCTGATGACCGGCTTGCATCCTCATCAGGTGGGGATAGGGCATATGACCTTGCCAGTTAAATCCGCTGTCGATCCCAAGCCAGGCGATGCGACATCTGCGTTTGCATTGCTGGAAGCGGATCGATCTGAGGTGCCGGCTTCTTATCAAGGTTGGCTGAATACGGATATTCCAACGCTTCCGGAAATGCTGAAGTCGGCTGGTTACGCTACCTACATGACGGGCAAGTGGCACCTGGCCAGTGAGCAATCGGAAACCTGGCCGCTGCAAAGGGGCTTCGATCGTTTCTATGGTCACCTCGCAGGTACGTCGCATTTTTTCGTGCCAGCTAATTTGCACCGCGGCAATCAGCGGATCCAAGCGGAGGGCGAGCGTTACTACATCACCGATGCAATCTCAAAACAAGCGATAGAGTATTTGAAAGTTCATGACAGAACTAAAGATGAAGTACCATTCTTTCTCTATCTCGCTTACAATGCGCCTCACTTCCCTTTGCAGTGTATGCCGGAGGATTACGAGAAATACAAAGGCCGTTACCTGGAGGGTTGGGATATTCTGCGGGTTCAGCGCCTCGCCAAGCAGAAACGTATGGGAATCGTGCCGGAATCGACGCAGCTCGCTCCGCGCACGGAAAACATTCCTGCTTGGGACAGCTTAAGAGCTGAGAAGCAAGTGGAGATGGACGCGATTATGGCGACCTACGCGGCGATGATTGATCGGGTGGATCAAAACCTCGGCAAGCTGGTGAGCCATTTGGAAGCGAGCGGAGAGCTCGACAATACGCTCATCCTCTTTTTGTCGGACAATGGGGGCGAAGCGGAGTCGGGGGCATTTGGAAGATTTAATTACGCTGAATTAGGCAAGTATGGGAGCGGCGGAAATAAATATGGAAAAGGCTGGGCATCCTTGTCCAATACGCCCTTTCGTGAATACAAGCATTACGCCCATCAAGGCGGTGTGCAGTCGCCCCTGATTGCTCACTGGCCGAAGGGGATCTCATCGAAATTGAATAGTAGTATTCTCGAACAACCCAGCTACCTACCGGACTTGGTGGAAACTTGTTTGGATATTGGCACGGCGTCGCGGCCCGAGCTGAAAAACGGAAAATCAGTGCCGAAGGGCGAGGGGGTCAGTTTGGTGAAGACGTTGAAAGGCAGTTCGGATCGTATTCATGAAAAGGCGTTTTTTATAGAGCATGAAGGCAATCGAATCGCTCGCGACGGGAACTGGAAACTAGTCTCGTACTACGACAATTCGTGGGAGCTTTATGATCTGGATGAGGATCGAAGCGAGTCGAATGATTTGGCGGAACGGCGTCCGGAGATCGTAAAACGTATGGATCAGGCCTATTCTAAGTGGGCTAAGCGGTCTGGGGTGGTCGATTGGAATATAGCCAAGGACTACAATGTTTACGACGCGATTAAGCGCAAGGCAAGTCAGTAGGGATTAGGAGGTGGTTCTTGCTGAGCGCTCCGATGGATGGCGGACGTAATCGGCGATGTCGCCCTGCCTTTTGAGTGCATTGACGTTGGATCTACTTGATCCAGATTGGTTGGGCGAAGGCTCCGTTGTTGGCGATGTCCCAGATTTCGAGTCGAACCCAAATTCGGTTGCTTAGGTCGGTTTTCAGGTCGATCGATCGTTTTCCGAATTCTTTAGTATCGGATAAGTCGATACGTTCGCGGTAGATATTGTTGCCATCGCCGGTGACGATTTCCATGCGGGAAAGAGGGTAGGTCCATTCGAGATCCATTTTCAGACGCGCTTTGGACAGTTTGGGCGATTGTTTTAATATCTGGCCACTCTCTTTGTTGTCGATTGAGAATTCGGGGATTAGAATTTCGCCGGTGGTGAGGAAGAACTGACCCTTCCGCAAGCTATCTAGTACAGGTTGCCAACCGACTTCGTATTCGGGTACGGAATCGATTTTGAGGTAGTTGATGTTCATCGCTCCGAAGAGTTCGTAATCCTTGAAGATCTTGAAAATATCGACCTCGCCGAGCATGTACTTGCGGTGTCCCCAATTATTCATGTCGTCGAGCAAACCGCTGACCCGCCAGCCAAGCTCATTGTGCGAATAGTCGGCGGGCATGGCTTTCCAGGCGGCACCGAGGAATTGGTCGCTTTCGAATAGCGGGGTATTCTTGTAGGCGTCGGGGAATCCGGTAGAGCCTTTGAGGCGGGCATGGGCTGTCCAAGCAAGACCGTTTTCACGTAGGAGCAAATCGTGAACGTCGTCAGGGCTACCGACGTGATAGACCGTCCCGAAACCTTCCATTTCTTGCACGAACGGTTGGCCTTCTTTGCGGTTGAGGACCCAGTTGACAGGTTTGGGAAAGAAGCTGATCCAGTGACCTCCAAGATGCACGTTCGGCTCTTCGCCCGGCAGGAGGAGAAAGCCGCCTTGGGAAAGGCGCTCGCATTCTTGGTGCATGATGCGGAGTTGCTGTAGACGTTCTTGCGTGCCTAGTCGAGGTGTTACCCCTTTGTGGAATTCGCCTAAATGAACGATGTCGACTCCCATGTTTTTAAAGACGTCGACGAATTCGGGCTTATCCAGTCCTTTGGGAATATCGGTTGTTTGTTGTTCTGCTTGCTTGGCGATGTAGTCGAGGCTGTGTTCTACGTGGTAATGGCTGGTGAATGTCTTGTAGCCGGGAAGGGGCTTGAACGAATCGGAGCGCGTGTACCGTTGGACGGTTTCGAGATTATCGTGTCCAGATAGATTTGATACGAATAGGAGTACGCCTAGTTTTTGTTCGGAATGGGGAGGGGAATTGACCCAAGGGACGTAGCGCCGATCGCCAATGGGCGGTTGGCGTACGCCCCAAGCGAATCCGTCGATCATGTCGAGGTACTCGTTGCCAGCCCAATTGTAGCCGTAGTTTTCGGCAAAATCGAGCGGGTAAAGATATTGATGGGGGAAGGGGGAGATCGCAACTGAACCGGTTTGCGAGCTGAGGGCCATAGACCGATAGCGCGTTTTGTAGACGCGAGCAGTTTCGTCGTTGAGCGAACTCGACTGAGGTTTGCCGAGCGAGTCTATCCAGTTGAGCTCATGGTCTGACGTCTTGGGCTTGGCGAGTCCCACGTGGTAGAGGAATGCGGTGGCATCTCGCTCAGTGGAGACGCGGGCTTCCATGCGAACGAATGGGCTGCCGTGATAGAGCGTGAATGCGAGCGAGCCGGAAAAACGTTCGCTGCTCAGTCCGTCGATTTCGATTGTTGCGCGTGTCTCGTTAGTTGATACGTGTACGTGTTCGGGGATCAGATAGCCTTTTTCGACGGTGTAGGGGCGGGTCGGTACGCGGTCGAAGAATATCGACCAGCCGGATCGTTTTTCCAGGTCGCGTTCGCCGATCCAGAAAAGGTAGTTAGGGTCGAGGCCTTCGAGAGTCGTTTGACCATCGAGGGTGAACCTTCGAATGAGCGAAGCTGCGGGGGTACCGCCTCGCCTCGGGATGAATTGGAGTTCCATCGATGCGCGTCCTTCGGGGCTATTCCATTCGATCGCTAAAGATTTGTCGGATGATTGGACTGCGAATCCGTCGGATTGGTCGACTTGAGTTTGGTCGATGTCGACTGCGAGGAGGTGGACGTGGAGGGATAGAGAGAGGGAGAGAAGGAGGGATGGGGAGAGAAGGGATTTCATTGGGGGTAGGGTAAGGTTAGCATTGGTAGAATTGAAAATGATTTTAGTTTTGATTTCGAACCTTTTGGACGGTAAGGGAAAAATCGTTTAAGGGTCTTGTTGAAGAAGGGGATGTTGGGCTATGCTGGGACCTCCGACTACGCTCTTCGAGCTACGGTGGACGGTAGTCGGCGATGCCGCCCTACCTGTGTCGTTTGTCAGAGCAGTCGGTTGCAGGTATTGATTGGATAAACTCTGTTGTATGGATGCTTGCTCCGGGGGATTTATACTGAATGCTGGGAGGATGAAATCGTACCCCAGATTTTGGTTACTGTTTATTATTATCGGAGTGAGCGTTTCCGTTTCGGCTAAGGAGTTCGAGTTGCCTCCGGTTGCCGAGGCGGGTCGGGGAGCGTTGATCGCCGCTGAGCAGATCTTCTCGATTGCGAATAAACCGACTAAGGAGTGTCATGCATCGACGATTGTTGAAACGCCTGCTGGTCTTGTCGCTGCTTGGTTTGGCGGGGCGCGGGAAAAGGATCCGGATGTAGGAATATGGTTATCGCGGCGCGAAGGCGAGCGATGGACCGATTCGATTGAAGTGGTTAATGGCGTTCAGTCGATGAATTTGCGCTATGCCTGTTGGAACCCGGTATTGTTTCAGCCGCGCGAAGGACCGCTGATGCTATTTTACAAGGTGGGTCCGAGTCCGGATGATTGGTGGGGCATGCTGACGACTTCCGATGACAGCGGGAAAAATTGGTCATGGCCGACTAAACTAGGCGAGCATTTCGGAATCGGTCACTTGCTAGGACCTGTGAAGAATAAACCGATCCAATTGGCGGATGGTTCTATTCTCTGTCCGAGCAGTTCGGAGATGGAGCTTGAGGGTGGGAGTGATTTAGAGAGCAACTATTGGCGCGTGCATTTCGAATTGACCCGCGACCTGGGAAAAACCTGGGAGGTAATCGGACCGATTAACGATGGGGTCGAATTCGACGCTATTCAACCGAGCATCTTGAGTTATGCCCAGGGCAGGATGCAGGTACTTTGCCGCACCAAACAGCAAGTGGTTTCGCAAAGCTGGTCGAATGATGGCGGGCGGAGCTGGAGCGCCATGGAAGCGACGGAGCTGCCCAATCCGAGTGCGGGTACGGATGCGGTTACGCTGATGGATGGAAGGCAGTTGCTGGTCTACAACCATACCACTCGCAAGCACTATAACGGAGGGATTGGCTCTCGGGCGATGCTTAATGTAGCGATTTCTAATGACGGTAAAAATTGGAAGCCAGTGGTGACTCTGGAAAAGTTGGTAGAAAAAGCGCCTGCCGGCGTGGATCGGCGGCATTGGGGAGAGTTTTCTTATCCTGCGGTTATTCAAGCTCGCGATGGGCGGGTGCATATTAGCTACACTTACAATCGCGAGGGCGTGAAGCATGCCGTTTTGGATCCGAGAAAACTGTAGATTTCTAAATTATGAAAATTCAAACAACGGGCTCTCTAGTTGTCTTTCTAGCAGTGTTTATGTGGGGGCATTCCTTTGCGTTGTCTCAAACGCTGTCGCTCGAAGATTTTCGAGTCGTTTATGGCGAAGAGAATTCCGGCAAGCATATCGTGTTTATCGCGGGCGAGCGGGAATACCGTTCGGAGGAATCGCTGCCGGCCTTGGCTCGAATTCTGGCGAAGCATCACGGTTTTCGATGCACGGTTCTCTTTACCTTGGCCGAAGATGGAACGATTGAACCGCAGGGGTCGAATCTGAGAGGGCTTAAGGTGTTGGACGAAGCGGACCTGCTGTTTATGTTTATGCGTGCTCAGAACCTGCCTGACGATGAGATGATTCATTTCGATCGTTACGTAAATTCGGGCAAACCAATCATTGCGTTACGTACATCGACGCATCCGTTTAAAATTCCGGATGGTCAGTGGCGTGAGTATGACAGCGCGTATGAAGATAAGCAATACGAAGGCGGATTTGGGCGGCAAGTTCTTGGAGAAACGTGGGTGGCTCATCACGGCGATAATCATATCCATAGCACGCGCCTTATTCCTTTGCCGGATAAAACGGGGCATCCTGTTTTGATGGGAGTTGGCGAAATGCATGTTCAAACAGGGGGGTACTTGACCTCGCCTAGGGCAGGGAGTTGGCCATTGGTTATGGCCCAGCCTCTAGTGGGCATGTCTGCTGCTGATGCTGCACACCCTGCCCTGTATGCAGTGCCAGGAGTTTGGACACGGTTGCGAGATGTGGGCGCTAAGGGTCGCGTATTGACTTGTACGCATGGAGCCTCCGTCGATATATTGGACGAAGGGCTTAGAAGGCTTCTCGTGAACGCTTGTTTTTGGGCTCTTCGTTTGGATGGGCGTATTACTCCTGACTTGAACATTGATTTCGTGGGACCTTATCGTCCCACTGAGTTTGCATCGCATGCTTGGAAACGTGGAGTGCGTCCGGCTGATCTTGCAGGTTATAAAAGTCTTATTATGCCGGGCGAAAGCGGGCCAGTTCCCGCAATCTATTCCGAGCGCATGAAGGCTCGGTTTAAGAAGTGGGAAACTATCGAGGCGAATCAACCGTGATAATTTGTTGATTGAAAATGGAGTTATGAGACTGAGCAGAATTGTATTGATTTTAGTGTTACTGGTCGGAGTAATTGGGGCCTCGGTTTTTGGAGCGAAGCAACCGAATATCCTGTTTATAGCGGTCGATGATATGAACGATTGGATTGGGCCGCTTGGGGGACTGGGTATCGCGAAAACGCCGAATTTGGATCGCTTGGCAGGAGAGTCTACGACGTTTGCGAATGCCCATTGCGCTTCGCCGGCTTGCGCGTCTTCTCGTTTGGCGAACATGACGGGAGTTCAGCCGTCGAAGAGTGGGGTTATGCAAAACGTTTGGTACGATGGTCCGAAATGGCGGAAGATACCGATACTCGAGGACATCGAAACGGTGGAGCAGTTTTTCAAGAATCGTGGGTACGAGACTCTTGCGGGAGGAAAAATCTATCATTCCTTGGCACCGCCATGGCTGACATCGAATCAAGCGGATCCATCAGGTTGGGATTTCTATTATCCGAGTGTTTCGGTGCCGATGCCGCATCAAATCAGCGCACCGGAGAAGGTTATCAATCCGGATAGCTTTAGAGGCGGGCGTCTCAAATGGTTTACGTGGGGACCTATTCAGGCCGCGGACGAAAAAATGGCGGATCACCAAACGGTCGGTTGGGCGAGCTATGAATTGAAGCGCCCTCGCGAAGATCCACTTTTTTTGGCCTGCGGCATCTTTCGTCCCCACATGCCATGGGAAGTACCGCAGAAATATTTCGATATGTATCCTCTGGACGAGATTCCGGATTTGGAGGTTATGGAGAATGATTTGGAGGATGCCCTGGTCCATCCGCGTAGAGGCTGGCATAAGTTTGTATTGGAAAACAAGCAGTGGAAAAACGTGATCCAAGCGTATCTGGCGTCGATCAGTTTTGCGGATGCTCAGGTTGGCCGTTTGTTAGATGCTCTTGAAGAGTCAGGCAAAGCGGATGAGACGATTGTGGTCTTATGGTCGGATCACGGCATGCATATCGGCGAGAAAGAGAATTGGGAAAAATTCACGCTTTGGGAGGAATCTACGCATGTTCCTTTGTTCGTGAAGGCTCCAGGAGTCAGCAAGCCAGGATCGCTTGTGACGCAACCGGTGAGTTTGCTAGACTTGTATCCAACTCTGGTTGACCTGTCGGGATTTGATGTTCCTGGCCATTGTGATGGGGCGAGCGTTGTCCCGTTGCTCGAAGATTCGAAGGCGGTTCGAGAACATAGCGCGTTGACGAGCTTTACGTATCCAGGAAATAAAACGGGACACGGTTTACGTGGGAATCGATTTCGTTACATCTATTACGAGTGGAATAGCCTGGAAGAGCTTTATGATCACGATAGCGATCCCCATGAGTTTACGAATTTGGCGTACGATGAGCAGTACTCTGGAGTGGTTGAGCGTTTTCGAAATGAAATGGCATCTCGAGTTTCGCGCGTGAGTCTAGATGATATGAGTCGGTGGCCTGTGAATTACACGGTTTTTGAAGGACGGATTTCAGCGGATGGTTTTGTTCCGATGGCTCAAGTTCCATTGCTTAAGGAACGACCTAAGACTGTGGGTATTCGATAACTGTTTTGGCTGAAATTAAACTGCATATTTCGTCATTATGATCAAACCTCCTAATCGAATGAATTTTGAACCTCGTGTTGTTTCCCCGAAATTCTTAAAAGCGCTTTTCGCTCTCATTGGAGCTGCGGCTCAATTATCTATTTTCGCCGTGGACAAGTTGCCGAATCTGGTCGTGTTCATTTCCGACGATATGGGTCGGGCGGAGAGTTCGGTTTATGGGTCGAACGAGGTGGAGACGCCAACGATGGATATGCTCGCATCGAAGGGCATGACTTTCGACGAGGCTTACGTGGCTTCGCCGTCTTGTTGTCCGAATCGTTTCTCGCTCCTGACGGGTTTGATGCCCGCGCGTCATGGGGCGCATCCGAACCACAGTCAGGTAAAACCAGGGACGGAATTTCTATTTCCGATTCTCCAAGAGATGGGCTACACGGTTGCGTCGTTTGGAAAAGTGGCTCACGGGCGTCGCGATTTTCCTGGCGCGGATATGAATTCGCCTCGCCCGACGGACATGTCGGAAAATGTGACGGAGTGGTTCGCTGAAACGGAAATCGAAGGCCCTGTCTGTTTGCTCGTGGGCGATCGCCGTCCGCACGTATCTTGGACGAAGGAATCGATCTATGATCCGAATGCGATTACGCTGCCGTCCTATTTGGTGGATACGCTGGAGACGCGGAAGCATTGGGCTCGCTACATGACGGATATTACTGGAATGGACGAGGAAATGGGACGGATTCATCGAATAGCCGAGGAGCAGTTCGGTGGGAATTTTCTCTTTCTCTTTACAAGCGATCATGGTGGTCAGTGGCCGCGCGGTAAATGGAATCTGTATGATACCGGTACGCGTATACCTTTGATCGTTTCGTGGTCGGGCATTGTTGCTTCTGGAGAGCGTACGGACGCGATGGTCAGTTGGGTGGACATTGTGCCGACATTGATCGACATCGCGGGCGCTCGGAGTCCGAAGGGAATTGATGGGAAGTCGTTTCTTAAGGTGCTCGCCGGTAGGACATCGGAGCATCGCGATCGGATTTTCACGACTCACACGGGCGATGGCTCCATGAACATCTTTCCGATTCGCAGCGTGCGTATGGGGAAGTACAAGTACATTCACAATTTACGCCCTGATGCGTACTTTACGAATCACTCCGACCGCTTGCGTAAGGATGGCGCGGGCGCCTTTTGGGATTCTTGGGACGAAAGGGCCAAGTTAGATCCGATGGCGGAGGCGATTATTCGCGGTTATTACACTCGGGAAGAATTCGAGTTATTCGATTTGGAAGCGGATCCGATGGAAAATGATAATTTGGCTCGAAATCCAGAATACCGGGATGTGACGAATGGGCTGAGGGAAGAGTTGGCTATTTGGTCGAAATCTCAAGGAGACGAACTAAAGCCCCATCGCGACCCGTATTTGACGAGCGAGCCACTTCCGGATTTGAGAAAGTAGATTGCGAAGCGGTTTTTTAAGATAGGTGCGTTCTTCCCGATCTGGTGGACTCCTTTTAGGGATGATCCTGAGTGGGGCGCAAGGGAGGATATGGGGCTGGTTTGAAACGCGGTTTACTCGTTTTGCTACTTAGGTGAATTTTATTCGTTTAGGATTGGCATTCATATGGATGAGCGTTTCGTCTTTTGGCTAATGCTGTGTGCTGGGCATTTTAGCATAGTTGAAACCGAGAGGGGATTCTCTGAGAATGGGAGCGCATCTCGAAAATTTTGGGTATTTTCGTATCATGTTAAAAGGATTCTTAATCGTAATCGGGATCATTGTCGCTCTATTGGTCGGCATTTTTCTCATTAAAGCTCCTCAATTCGCTCCGCCGCCTCCATTCGTTATGCCGCCGGAAACGGTGACCTCTCGCGAGGCTGAGGAAATGATTTGGGAGAATGTTGTCACGGCGGTCGGAACCTTGCGAGCGTCGCAGGGGGTAATGGTTTCGGCTGAAGTGTCTGGAACGGTTTCCGCAATACATTTCGATTCAGGAGAATCTGTCGAAACGGGCGATTTGCTGTTCGAACTTGATACATCAACGGAGCGAGCCCAGCTCGAGTCGGCGAAAGCGACGCATGAATTGGCTGAGGTTAATTTGAAGCGAGCTCAGGAGCTTAGGGAGAGCAGATCGATCGCCCAATCCGAATTGGATACTGCCGATGCTCGAGCTAAGGAGACGAAAGCTGCTATGGAACAAGTTAGGGCAACGCTTGAAAAGAAGGTCATTCGAGCTCCATTTGCCGGACGCCTGGGTATTCGCCAGGTAGACGTGGGCGAATACTTAAACCCCGGTGCAGTCGTGGTGTCATTGCAGTCAATTAATCCAGTGTACGTCGACTTCTCCTTGCCTCAGCAGCAAGTGACCAAGGTAAAAAATGGATACGTCTTTCGATTGGAGGTGGATACCTATCCGGACCGTTCGTTCGAGGGAGTAGTCGAAGCTATTGATCCTGATTTGGATTTGTCGAATCGGATGTTTCGCGTTCGCGGCGTATTGGTCAACGAGGATGGCGCTTTGAGGCCGGGTATGTTTGCCAATGTGGGTATCGTGCAGCCTGAGGCTTATACGGTCGTTGCGGTCCCTGGAACAGCGGTGTATTACCAAGCTTATGGCAATACGATTTTCGTCGTAAAACCGGGAGAGTCGGGAAATATCGTCGAGCAGCGGTTTGTGAAGTTGGGACGTACGAAGGGGGATTTTGTCTCGGTATTGAACAGCCTGGAGGTTGGCGAGGAAGTCGTGACTGCTGGCGCGTTTAAGCTCTTCAATGGTCGGTCGGTTGTGATCGATAACTCCAAAGCCTTGGAAGTTTCGCTTAACCCGAAACCCGCGGATTCTTAAGAACGAAAATTACGCTACTCGGTATGAGTAAATCCAAAAAAGCTTTTACGGACATATTCGTCCGGAAACCGGTATTGGCGATTGTCATCAATCTGGTAATTTTGATCGCTGGCGGACAAGCCATCTACAATGCGATGCAAGGTTCGGGTGGCTTTACTGTTCGGCAGTATCCTGCGAGCGAGAATGCTTTGGTTACGGTGACGACACCTTATATCGGAGCGGATGCCGATCTGGTGCGGGGTTTCGTTACGACTCCGCTCGAGCGAGCGATCGCTGCTGCGGATGATATCGATTATATGGAGTCGAGCAGTTCGCAGAGTTTCTCGACGATCACGATTCGATTAAAACTCAACGCGGATCCAACCAAGGCCCTGGCGGAGATTTCGTCCAAGGTGGATCAGGTACGCGGAGACTTGCCTCCGGAGGCGGAAGTACCGATCATCAATATCGAAACGGCGGATTCGGAGTTCGCTTCCATGTATCTTCGGTTTCAGTCGAGCGATCTGCAAAGCAACGAGATAACGGATTATCTGACGCGTGCGGTACAACCGGCATTGACGGCGGTTGATGGCGTGCAACGTGCGGATTTGCTCGGAGCGCGAACCTTTGCGATTCGAATCTGGATGATTCCGGAAAAGCTAGCGGCATTCAATGTCAGCGCGACAGAAGTTCGTGCGGCCTTGGCGAATAATAATGCGCTTTCGGGGATTGGTAAAACCAAGGGAAACTACGAGCAGGTTAAACTGACCTCGAATACGAACCTGACTTCGGTTGAGGAGTTTCGTGATTTGGTCTTAAAGAAAGAGGGCGATAAGATCGTTCGACTCACTGATGTCGCAGAAGTTTCATTGGGGGCTGATAGCTATGATACCGATATTCGGTTCGGCGGCGAGAAGGCTGTTTTTATCGGGATCTGGACCATGCCTTCGGCAAATTCGTTAACGGTTGCTCGAGAGGTCACCAAGGAACTCGAAGCGATGCAGGAACGTTTCCCCGTTGGGTTCGAAGGAAGCGTAGCGTATGATGCTACCCAATACATCGAAACCGCTTTGAAGGAAGTGGTGGTGACGCTCTCCGAGACGTTGCTGATCGTGGTGGTCGTGATTTTCTTTTTTCTCGGTTCGTTCCGTTCGGTGCTAATTCCGATTGTGGCGATTCCGGTTTCGTTGATCGGCTCAATTTTCATCATGCAGCTTTTCGGGTTCAGCATCAATTTGCTGACGTTGCTGGCGATCGTCTTAGCGGTCGGTCTAGTGGTGGACGATGCGATTGTAGTGGTTGAGAATGCCGAGCGGCATTTGCGCGAAGGGTATAGCAAGTTCGACGCTGCTTTATATGGTGCCAGGGAATTGGTGGGACCGATTATCGCTACAACTATTACGTTAGCGGCTGTTTATACGCCAATAGCATTTCAAGGAGGTTTGACTGGTTCGCTCTTTCGAGAATTTACGATCACGTTGGCAGGAGCAGTGATCGTATCCAGCGTGGTCGCTTTGACGCTTTCGCCAATGATGTGTTCGAAAATCCTCAGTGCGAAGGGCGAGGAAAAGGGGCTGACTGGTTTGACTAATCGTTTCTTCGACCGGTTGAGAGATCGTTACCGAAAGATCGTCGAAGGCACGCTGAAGGCGCGGCCTGCCGTGTATTTACTTTGGGGATTTCTAACGCTGCTGATCCTTCCGCTTTATGTTCTTTCGTCGATGTCCAATGAGTTGGCTCCTTTGGAAGACCAGGGTTTTGTACTTGGAATAGCGAGTACTCCATCGAATGGGACGATAGAGCAGGCGGAACACTTCGCTAGCCAAATCCAGGATGCTTTCGAGACGGTTCCGGAATACAGTAACTCGTTTCAGCTCACTTTTCCAACAAGTAGCATTGGCGGTTTGGTCGTTACGCCTTGGGGCGAACGCGATCGTGATATTATTCATATCAGACAAAGCGTGATCCCTGCTTTGAGCTCGATTCCAGGATTTCAGATCTTTCCAGTTTTACCGCCAGCCTTACCTGGTGGAAGCAATTTTCCGGTGGAGTTCGTGATTTCCGCGTCAGCTGAAATCGAGCAAATAGCGGCTTTGTCGCAGCAGATCGCCTTTAACGTGACTGCGAGCGGGCTTTTTGCGTTTCCGCCAGAAATCGATATTAAAATCGACGATCCACAGTCGAAGATCGTATTCGATCGCGATAAGGTAGCGGCGTTGGGATTGAATATGTCGGATGTCGGAAGAGACTTAAGCGTGTTATTGGGAGGCAACTACGTAAACCGTTTCTCGATCGATGGACGTAGCTATAAAGTGATTCCGCAAGTAAAGCGTTCCGGTCGCATGAATCCTGAAAGCCTCAAGGAACTTTATGTGCGGGGACCGAATGCAGCATTGGTGCCGTTGTCTAGTTTCGCGACGATTGAGGATACCGTAGAGCCGCGCACGCTGAATCGATTTAACCAGTTGAATTCAGTTAAAATCTCAGGGATCGCGATGGCTCCTTTGGATACTGCTTTGAAGGTGCTCGAAGGCGAAGCTGCGAAAATCCTGCCGAAAGGTTATGTACTCGATTATGCCGGCGAATCTCGACAACTCCGACAGGAGGGAAGCAGCTTTTTACCGATGCTGATTCTTTCGCTTGTTTTGGTCTTCTTAGTTCTGGCGGCCCAATTCAACAGTTTTCGCGATCCACTGGTGATTCTTTTGGGTTCGGTTCCTTTAGGAATGTTCGGAGCACTAATCTTTACAGCTCTGCGGGCGCCGGGCGATCCGTTCATGCCGCATTGGAGCTGGGGATGGACGACGTCTTGGAATATCTATTCGCAAGTTGGGATGATCACTCTGCTGGGCCTGGTTACAAAGAACAGTATTTTGATTGTTGAATTCGCGAATGTCCTGCAAGGGCGTGGTCGAAGTAAATTGAAGGCTGCAAGCGAGGCTGCTGCCACGCGATTGCGACCGATTTTGATGACGACCGCGGCGACTGTTTTTGGTCACGTTATGTTAGTCTTCGTTTCGGGAGCCGGAGCGGCAGCCCGGAATTCGATTGGCTTGGTGCTAGTCGGAGGCATGGCGATTGGAACGCTTTTCACGCTCTTTATCGTGCCCTCTTTGTATATGCTTTTAGGGAAGAATCATCAAAACGACGAAGCGGAGGCAAAATCATGAAAAAATTAACTGCAATCATTATTGCTGTTTCCGTATCCATAATGTCGATAGGAACCGCTCAAGAAGAGCTTTCTCCTGAGGTGCCAGATACGTTCGATTTGGAAACTGCTAAGGCGTTTGCTTTGGAGAATAATTTCGCGATTCGCCGAGCGATCGAGCAGATCGAAGAGCAAGAGGGATTGATCGTCGAAGTGAAGGCGCAGACGCGACCAAGCCTAACCTTGGATGCCGATTATCAGCGATTGGATACTGGTTTGAGCGAAGTAGTGAATGGCTTTGGTACGGCTAGCGACAATACCTGGGGGATCAGTTTGAATATGCGGCAAGCTCTTTACAAAGGCGGAGGAATCTCCGCTGCCTTGAATGCTCAAAACCTCGCGAGAGAATCGGCACGTCTTTTTCTAGAGGCCACGATTATGGACGCGATGCTCGAGGTGACAACGCGCTACTATTCAACGTTGCTCGCTCGGGACCAGATCGAAGTCGAAGAGGAGAATATCGCTCTTTTGGAAGAAGTTGTGGAGGACGCTAAGAATCGATTGAAAGCGGGTTCTGTGTCGGAGTTCGAGGTGTTGCGGGCTGAGGTTTTGCTCGCGAACGCTAAGCCTGCATTGATTCGTCGTCGAAGCGCTTTTCGTGTAGCGATCGATCAACTACGGCAGAGTATTGGTTATGGGAATTATCGTCGAGATTCGGCCAATTTGGAAAAGATCCCCGAGCTTTTGGGTGAATTGAGCTACGAGTCGACGGTTTTCGACCTTAAAAGAAGCTTGGATACGGCTCTGGATAATCGTTCAGAGTTAGCACGGCTTCGCTTGATTGAAGAGGCTCGCGATGCTGGAGTGGAAATCGCTCAATCGGATTATCGACCGAACGTGGATTTGATTGGCAGCTACGGAAAGCGGAAGAGCAACTTTTCGGATTCGTTCGACGATGGGTCGGATGGATGGACTGTGGGGGTTGTGGCGAGTTGGGACATCTTCGATGGATCTAGGCGCAAAGGGCGCGTTCGCCAGGCCAAATCACAGTTGGAGCAGTCTCGAATCGATCGCGAGTCGCTGCGTTTGGCGATCGAAGTTGAAGTACGGCAGTCGATGTCCGAGTACCAAGAAGCTGTGGAGCTTGTTATGGCGGCAGGAAAAGTCGTCGAACAAGCGGAGGAGGCTCTGAGATTGTCGGATAGTCGCTATGCAGCGGGAGCGATCAACCAGCTGGATGTTTTTGAAGCTCGGGTGGCCTTAACCGAGTCTCGTACGAATCGACTAGAAGCGAATTTTCGTCATATCGTTGCCGTGGCCAACGTTCGCCGCTCGATAGGCGAAGGAACGCCTGTCGCGCTTCTTGAGGAATAGTTGGCGTTGGTGTTTGGAGGTAGCCTCGGACTACGTTTTTCGAGCAGCTCGGGACGCAGTTGGCGATCTTTGTTTCGTTTGGTTGTTCATTGAGCGAGCAAGGCTCTAAGGAGTTGCGGTGGGTTGTCTGGGTATCCATGTTTCTCGGATAATGATTGGCCCTAATGATTCCATCGGTCGCAAGACGTTTCGTCTGGACGCTATGCGTAGCACTGTGAGCGGGTTTTTCGAGATGGGGTGGCAGGCTTTGGCTTTGTTGGTCGTTACGCGCTACTTCGATGGAACCGCTTTTCAGAAGGGACTGATCACGAGTGCGTTTATGGCGGGTCTTTTGCTTAATCCGATTTCGGTATTCTATTTTGGGCGATCCCGGATAAAGGCGGCGACCTTGTGTGGAATCATTTATTTCGTTAACGCAGTTCTGCTAGCTCTTGCTGCGGTGAGTAATCATGTGGGGTTCTTTTTGCTCGTCGGCTTTTTTGGCGCCGCTGTGATGGCTCAACAAACGCCTTTGTTTCTTCAGATATATTCCAATAATTTCGCATCATCGAAACGCGGGAAATTGGTTTCGATCAGCATGGCTTTAGGGGTTTTGACCTCTATACCGTTTGCTTACTATAGCGGTCGGTTGCTCGACGCGGATTTGGGTTTCTATCGTGCTTTGTATTTAGCTATGGCAGTCGCTTCGGGGGTGGCTGCTTGGCTGACTTT
>Ga0233432_10000989_pt1 | contig 27490 bp, 28 predicted proteins | sample SI_122_August201_6_FD_179870 | JGI IMG/M metagenome (GOLD analysis project Ga0233432, IMG submission 179870) | Seawater microbial communities from Saanich Inlet, British Columbia, Canada - SI_122_August2016_10_MG | ecosystem: Environmental > Aquatic > Marine > Inlet | place: Canada: British... | reverse complement strand
GCTTCGCCGCCGCCTTGGCCGGATGGATCGCCACCTTCGCCCTGACCTTGGCCTTGCCCGGAGCCTTCGCCAGCCTGGGCTTCGCGGATTGCGGCGTCCAGGCCTTCAAGGCCCATCTGGCGCATAATACGCTGGGTATAGAGGCCGCGTTGGGTGAAGAACTTGATGTTTTCAATGCCAACTTCTGTCGCAGCTTCTTCCATCGCGACCATCAATTCGCTTTGGTCAGCGTCCAGCAGCATTTGTGCCAGCTTATCGTCTGTTTCAACGGGGCCGTCAGGGCGGTCTTCATCCTCGTCGTGATCATCATTGTCAGCGACGGCGGCGAAGAATGCGTCAAAACAGGCGTTGAAGCGGGTTTTTTCTTCCGGCGTCTTGGCGACGGCCAGGCCGAGGCCCTGCTTCAGGATTTCCCGGTCTTCCCAGCCAACGAAATTCACGACGGCAACTGCATCCAGCGTCTCGGCGACGGAAACGCGAACGTCTGCGCCGCGGACGACGCGGATGAAGTTGACGATCGTTTTATCTATCTCGCCAGGTGCTGCCCCGCCATCCATTGGCTAACGCCTCACAGCCTTTTCAGACATGCGCACAAGCTCTAGCGCCTGCCGGTCTACCACCGTGATGTCTTCTTCGAACTTCAAGATGACATTCAACGTTTGGCGGACCAGATCGCCGTCAAGCTCCGATGCATTCAGCAGCATCAGCGCCCTGGCCCAATCCAGCGTTTCACTGACGGACGGGTGCTTCTTCAGATCCAGCTCGCGCACACCTTGGACGAAAGCGACCAGTTGCTGCATTAGCGCGTCGGTCAGGTCCGGTACGCGAGCGCGCAGGATCTGCTGCTCGAGCTTGGCTTCTGGGAAAGGCACATAGAGGTGCAGACACCGACGCTTCAGGGCGTCCGAAAGCTCACGGGTGTTATTGGAGGTCAGGAATACGAACGGCTTCTGCTTAGCCTTGATCGTGCCAAGCTCTGGGATTGAGACCTGGAACTCAGACAGGACTTCCAGAAGGAATGCTTCGAATTCATGGTCCGCTTTATCAATCTCATCGATGAGCAGAATAGATCCGCCTTCTTCGCGCATTGCCTGTAAAATTGGGCGCGGGGCGACGAATTGTTCGGAGAAGAACAGGTCTGAATGCTGGTGCAGCTTGTCCATAGATGCGGCCAGTGTTTCCGCACCGCCAAGCACTTCGCCGATCTTGTCACGCAAAATCTGGGTGTAGAGCAGCTGTTTGGCGTAGCGCCATTCATACAGCGCCTTGGCTTCATCCAGGCCTTCGTAGCATTGCAGGCGGATCATCGGCAGGTCCATGAACGCCGCCATGGTATTCGCGAGTTCAGTTTTGCCGACGCCAGCCGGGCCTTCTACAAGGATTGGCTTCTCAAGATTGCCAGCGATGAAGATCGCGGTGGCGATAGACTTGGAGCAGATATAACCAAGTTCAGCGAAACCATTGGTAATCGCGTCAATATCGGCCAGCTTGGCCGCGTGCTGTTCAAGCATGAAAATGTCCGGGCAACGTCAGGATAAGAGGCAACGATTGTGCGATGACTGGCAAGGCCATGCAAGCATCTGAAATTGGCGCAGTTGCAATGCTATCGACGCGGCGGGGGCGCTTCGGCGTTCAAGGCTGGGCCAGCATAGGCGCCGCGATAGGCTTCAATGGCGCTGCGGGATTGTTCCAGGTCTGTCAGGGCCTCCGTTCGAGCGCGCGCTAGGCCGGTTTCCAGGGCTTTGCGAAGGGCGTCGTAGTCCTGATTAGCCTCGGACCCGACGCATTCCATGAAGGTTTTCATTTGGGCGAAATAGCGATTGAACGCGTCTACAGCCAAATTATAGGACAGCGCGTCTGCGATATTTACAGGCGGCGGTGGCGGCTTATAGCAACGGTTTGAGGACCAAACGCTATAATCCGCAATCTGTGGATTATCCAAGCTGCCTGCTTTGGCCGGCGCGGCGAGCAGGACTGCCAGAATGGATATGGTAGCCAGCCGGATCATGTGCGCGGCACCCGTTTGGTGACGGCGCTTGCAGAAAGGATAGACTTTTCGCCAGCGGTAATCAGGCAGCGCGCGAACGCCATAGACCTGCCGCGCCGGGTCAATTCCGCTTTGGCGACAATGAAATCACCTTCAAATCCGGCAGAGAGAAATTCTGAATTCAGGGAGACCGTAATGGCGCGCTCGCCTTCCAGTCCATCGCGGCACGCAGCGCATAGCGCCATGTCCGCCATGGTCATCAGCAATCCGCCGTGGATTGATCCGCCGGTATTGCAATGCTTGGCTTCCGCCAGAAGATAGATTTCGCCAATTGGCCCCCCAGTCCGCATATAAAAGGGACCGGTCAGTGTTTCCAGCGGATCAATGGGGTCACTGATCTCAAAGGCCGCCGGAAAATCAGCAGGCACATTTGTGTTCTTGGCATCGGACATGGCGGTATGTTTGATCCAGCCCCTGTAATGACGATCCAACCCGACTCCATGTCGGGCGAGGCAGTTTAGCGCCGGGGCGCTTCAGCCACCATACGCTTAGCGCGCAAAGTCTTCGCCATAAAGCGGGCAATGGTATTCACCGCATCTTTGTGGGTCTTGCTGGAGAGCGAATGCCCGACCCCTTTATAGATCTTCATCTCAACAGGTCCGCCCACCTTTTCAATTGCTTTGGATACGGCAAGCGCGCGCTTGAACGGCACGACCCGGTCCCTCGATCCATGCACGATAAGCGTCGGCGGCAAGTTAATGACGGCGCTTTTGGGAATATGGCCTGAAAGTCCACCGCCCAAGCTAACAACAGCCCGCACGCGTTTGTCTGCAACACCAAGTGCCAGTGCGTGGAAACCACCGAGCGACATCCCATAGACGCCAAGTGAATCAGCGCGCACATCTTTGCGGCTGGCCAGGAAACTCAACGCATTTTTGACGATCCGTTCCCTGGTCTGGAAAATGCGCGGGCTGGCTTTGCCTTTTCGGTTGCCAAGGCCGTCATAGTAATGGACCACGGCGGCTGCGATGCCCCGTTCCGCCATGGCTTTGGCGAATGGGTAGACGAACCATCCGCGCCCCAGCCCTGACGCGCCGTGCAAAACAAGCGCGCCTGGAACGGCGTGTGAGCCAATTGGGCGGTAAATTTCAACGCGCACAGTCCGCCCTTCATGGCGAAAGGACGTAGAAATCCGCTGGACAGCAGCGTGTGCGTCCTGCGCGATGATGGCGAGCGCAAGCATTGCCGCCAGGAATGGGAGTACGAGAAAACGCCTCAAGACCGCCTCATTCTGTTCATATTCTGTTCATATTCTGTTCATATTCTGTTGTTAGGATTTCGTTAACAATACCACCATAGGCTTCGTTAGGAAACCCGCCAACGCATTGGTGCGACTCTGTTTTCCACAAGCATTGCGGTTAAGGTGTATGGCTTAGTACCCTGGCGGAGATGGTTTCGAAATGGCGATAAGTCCGTCGATTGCGGCGCATAGATTTGGTCTTGGCGCTTATCCAGGTGAGTTGCAGGCGCTGGCGGCGGACCCCGCTGGCGGTCTTTGGTACCAAACACAAATTCGCATCCCCCAAGCTGACCCAGATGTACTGCGACGGGCTTTGGTTGCGATGCGAACGGCAGCCACGATTGAAGATAAGCCTGCCCGACAGGCTGCATTGCGCGCGCTTTTCAAAGGCATTCGACAGAGCAGTCGCACCCAGTTTGACAGCGCATTCGCCGCTGCTGCTCTGTCAGCAACACCGTTTGTTGAGCGATTAACGTGGTTCTGGGCTAACCATTTTACTGTCTCTGCAAAGGGTAAACCACGGGTTCTGCCATTCGCGGTTAGCTTCGTTGCGGATGCGATCCGGCCCCACGTGCTTGGGCGCTTCGCCGATATGTTGATCGCGGTTGAGCAGCATCCCGCAATGTTGATCTACCTGGATAATGCACTGTCCGTAGGTCCAAGCTCGCGGGCTGGCCGGGATCGTAAGCGCGGCCTAAACGAAAACTTGGCCCGGGAGATTCTCGAGCTGCATACGGTTGGCGTCGGCAGTGGTTACAGCCAGCGCGATGTCATTGAACTGGCGCGGCTCATCACGGGCTGGACTGTGCCGATAGGCCGGAAGCAGAGCGATGCCAGCCGACCATTTCTATTTGCCGCAAACCGGCACGACCCTGGTCCAAAGACCATCCTGAACATTCGCTATGGCGATGGCCTGGCGGAGGGTGAACGGGCGCTGCGGGACCTTGCGATACGGCCAGAAACTGCGCATTTCCTGGCCAAGAAACTGGCGCGGCACTTTATTGCGGACGATCCACCTGCCGCCGCAATCGCCCATATTGCCGGGCGCTATAGCGAATCTGGCGGTGATTTGGCACGCATGTCTCAGGCGTTGATTGAGATTGCGGCGGGCCGACCAGACTGGATGGCGCCGAAATACCGTCAACCGATGGACCATATGGCGGCGACGGTTCGTGCACTCGGGCCGGAGATATTGAAAGCGCGCCAGACTTTGCCGTCTCTAACTCAGTTCGGCCAAGCGCCGTTAATGGCCGGGTCGCCTGCTGGATATCCGGATCAAACCAGTGATTGGGCAAGCCCGGATGCTGTCATGCGTCGCTTGGAATGGAGTATTTTCGCGGCCAAGCGCGCCCGGATCAGCCTGACGCCTGAAGCCCTCGCAGAGGCGATATTTGGCGCAGAATTATCGCCAGAAAGCCGTTTTGCCGTCGCAGGCGCTGAAAGCCCGCGCCAGGCATTGACGCTTTTGCTTGTCAGCCCGAATTTTATGTGGAGATGAGTGAAATGCTGAGCAGACGCAGTTTCCTTGCCACTGCCGCCGCCGCTGGTGCTGCCATTCCTGGCGTTACCCTTGCGCGTGCGCCCGGTGAGCGGCGCTTCATCTTTATTCTCCTGCGCGGGGCGATGGATGGACTGGCGGCTGTTCCGCCAATTGGTGACCCAGATTATGCACGTGTTCGTGGCCGTCTTGCATTCACGCCAGATATGGGCGCACTGCCGCTTCACAACGGCTTCGCGTTGCATCCAGCAATGACCGAAGCCCACGCGCTTTATCGATCTGGTGAGCTTTTGGTGGCTCATGCGATTGCCCCGCCGCACCGCACACGCTCCCACTTTGATGCCCAGAATATCCTTGAGAATGGTGCCACGCGGGCGTTTGCTAGGCACGACGGCTGGCTGAACAGGGCGCTCAGTGCGGTGGGCGGCAACCGGGCGGACCTGGGTCTCGCGATTGCCGAATCGGAGCCGCTGACAATGCGCGGCCCTGCCAAAGTCGCCGGATGGGCGCCGCGTCGTGTGGTGCTGATCCCGGAAACGCTCAGTGAGCGTGTCAGTGTCATGTATTCCGCTGATCCTGTGCTTGCGCCGGCATTTGCGGAAGGTTTGAACGCCCATGCGCTGGCGTCGGCGAATGCTGGCTCAGATGGGCGCATGGGCGGTGCGCGTGGCGGACGTGCGCTGGTCTTGGCAGAAAACGCAGGGCTTGCGGCTGAATTTCTGGCCCGTCCGGATGGTCCACGGATCGCGATGTTAGAAGGCGGGCAGTGGGACACCCATGCGGGTCAGGGCGTTGCAAGCGGGCGCATGGCGCGGCTGCTCGGTGATCTCTCAGCTGCGTTTGAACGTATCAAGACAGGCCTTGGACCCGCATGGCGGCAAACCGTTGTTGTTGCCGCAACCGAGTTCGGCCGCACGGCCCGGCCGAACGGTGCGCTTGGCACCGATCATGGCTATGGCAGCGCTGCGTTCATTGCAGGCGGTGCTGTTAATGGCGGCAAGATTGTTACCGATTGGCCGGGGATGAGCCAGCAGGCGCTCTTCGAGGGGCGGGACTTGATGGCGACGATGGATATGCGGGCGCTGTTGAAGGGCGTGTTGGGTGACCATCTGCGTGTACCCCGGCAAGCGCTCGACACCGGAGTTTTTCCCGAAAGTGCCGCCGTACGCCCCATCTTTGACATAATCAGGCATTAGCGCTTCCAGTATAATTTGGGATATACTGCCTGCAGACCGTATGCTGTTGGCGATTGAGGAGAAATCTTGATGAAAGCAATGATCATCGTGTTTGCTGCAGCGCTTGCCGTATCAGGCTGCGCACGAGACTTATCGCCGGATGTTTACAGCCGCGATGAAGTCGGCTCCAAGGTCGATATTCAAGACGCCCGCGTAATTTCAGTGCGTAATGTGCGGATTGAAGGCACACGCTCTGGTGTTGGTGCTGTTGCTGGCGCTGCGGCGGGCGGTATTGGTGGCTCCTATGCAGGTAAAGGCCGTGGCGGCGCCATTGGTGCAATCGCGGGTGCCGTGATTGGCGGTCTGTTGGGGGCAGCCATGGAAGGTGCGGTTACAGGCTCTGAGGGCGTTGAGTACCTAGTTGAGCTCGACAATGGCGAGACCGTTGCTGTCGTGCAGCCCAAAGGTGGCGATCCTTTGGAACCTGGCGATTCCGCATTGCTGGTTTATGGCCACCACATCCGCGTTGTGCCAGCCGAAGCCCACGGCAATGTGCGCCGCAAGGATATCCGCGAAAATGCGCCGGAGCCCAGCAAACCCTGGTCCCGGAAAGAAGCGGAGGCTTGATCCCATGGCTGTCACTGTAGAGCCGCTGACACCACATTTTGGTGCCAGACTAACGGGCTTCAACATTCGTGACGGCCTGTCGGATGAAGACTTCGCGGCAATTGATTTGGCGGCGAATACCTATGGCTTGGTCGTAATGCCGGACCAGCCGCTGGATGACGACACACAAGTCAGCTTCAGTGAACGGCTTGGCCCGCTGGAGGAAACGCTTGTTGGCGCGGTGGGCGCTGGGTCCAAAATTGTCCGTGTGACCAATATTCTGGCCGATGGCACGCTAAAGGACCCGGACAGCCAGTTGGCACTGTTCACCCGGGCGAATTTCATGTGGCATACGGATTCCTCATTCAAGGCGCACCCAGCGAAATTCTCCATGCTGTCAGCCCGTGAATTGCCAACAAACGGTGGCGGCGATACGGAGTTTGCCTCGACGGCGGTGGCATTCGATATGCTGCCTGCGGAAACCCGAACCCGGCTTGAAGGCCTGATTGCGATCCACTCGATCGCTTGGTCTAGGGAAAAATTCCAGAAAGGCGCATCGTCCGAAGAACAGCGGAAGCGATTGCCGCCAGTGCCCCAGGCTTTGTTGCGCACAAATCCTGTCACGGGCCGGAAATCCTTGCACATCGCATCCCACGTTATGGGTATTGATGGCATGGAAGACCTTGAAGGCCGGGCACTGCATGACGATCTATTGGCTATGGCAACGCATCCGTCCAAGGTGTATTGCCACCAGTGGTCGCCCCATGACGCGATCATTTGGGACAACCGCGCGATTGTTCATCGCGCTACGCCATATGATGAGACAGGGGACCGCCGCTTAATGATCCGTACAACAATTTCAGATTTTGGCCCAACCGTCGTTGACGGTGCCATTGTGGCTGCCGCCTGATTTATGGCGATTGATCACGCCCGCCGCCAAGCGACATTGGCGGAAATCGATGGATGGGAAAACCTGCCCGCAATGGCATTGGATGCCTTGGCGCGAGGTGGCGATGCGCCCTTCCTTTGGGACAAGCCGACCCGTGGCAGCGACTTCGTCTCCCACAGTTTCGCCGAAATCCGAAAGGATGTAATTGCGCTGTCGCACGCCCTTATTGGGCTTGGCCTTCAGCCTGGCGAACGTGTGGTTCTGGTTGCAGAGAACCGTCCAGAATGGCTGGTTGCTGATATAGCAATCCTACTGGCAGGCGGCATTACGGTGCCAGCCTATGTCACCAACACTGAAGCCGATCACACCCATGTGCTTGAGGATTCCGACGCGATTGGCGTGATCGTCACGAAGGGCCAAGTCGGTGCTCGCGCGCTGAATGCTGCTGCAGAACGGCCGGACATCCGGTTTTCAATCTCCCTTGACCGTGAGGACTCGTCCGCTCGCGTTCATGCCTATAGCGATCTACTTGAGGCCAATCGCGAGAATACCGAGCCGCCGGATACGCTCGCTGCTATCAAGCGCGATGATTTGGCGACGCTGATTTACACCTCTGGCACAGGCGGCGCGCCGAAAGGCGTCATGCTGTCCCATCGGGCGTTGTTTGCGAACGCTAAGAGTGCAGCAGACCTGATTTATGAGCTGGACGGAGTCAGCGATCTTCGCGATGAGGTGTTCCTGTCCTTCTTGCCGCTTTCCCACGCTTACGAGCGGACGGCAGGGCATTTCTTCCCGCTCGCTGTGGGCGCGCAGGTCTATTATGCCGAAAGCACGGACAAGCTGGCCAAGAACTTAACGGAGGCCCGGCCAACGATTATGACTGCCGTGCCCAGGCTCTATGAAAGCCTGCATGCGCGCATCACCCAGGGCCTGAAGAAAGAGTCTGACTTGAAGCGGAAGCTGTTCAACCGGGCAGTGGCGCTGGGCGTCAAGCGGATTGAAACCGGCAGCCTCAGCATGATGGAACGGATTGAAGATGCGACGCTGGACTCGCTCGTGCGATCTAAAGTGCGGGAACGGTTTGGCGGACGCTTGAAAGCCCTGGTCTCCGGCGGTGCGCCGCTGAACTATGATATCGGCATGTTCTTTAGCTCGCTCGGGCTGAGTTTGCTGCAAGGGTATGGGCAGACGGAAGCTGGCCCGGTCGTGACATGCAATCGGCCGGCCTCAATCAATCTCAATACCGTTGGCCCCGCCCTGATTGATGTCGAGATTAAGATTGCCGATGACGGGGAAATTCTGGTGCGCGGCCCGCTTCTGATGGAAGGCTATTGGAAGCGCGCCGATGATACTGCTGAAGCCCTGAAAGACGGATGGCTCCATACCGGCGATGTTGGTGCCTTCGATGCCGAAGGCCGCCTGATGATCACGGACCGCAAGAAAGACCTCATCGTCAATGCGGGCGGAGATAATATTGCACCGCAACGGGTTGAAGGCATTTTGGCGCTGGAGGAAGAGATCGAGCAGGCCATGGTCTTCGGTGATAAACGCCCGAATCTTGTGGCTTTGATCGTGCCGGGCGAAGAATTTTGCCGCACCTGGGCCGCCAGTCATGGTGTCGACCAGGCCAGCCTGCTGCAGGATGCTGCCTTCCGCAGCGATGTGCAGGCGGCGGTGGATCGGGCAAATGAGAAAATGTCTCGGATCGAGCGGGTGCGCCGCTGGGCCTTCGCCGATGAAGCCTTCACGACCGACAATGGCTTGATGACGGCGACAATGAAGATTCGCCGGAAATTCATCACCGCCCATTATCTTGAGCGCCTGGAAGCCCTTTACTGAGCCCAATGGCGCCTCCCATGCAGCAGCGTTCCCGCCTTTCCCGCTGGCTTCGTCGCAGCGTATGGCTTTTGCTGGCGCTGATTATTGCACCCATTGCCGCCGTTGCGTTGCTGGTTGGCCGCGTATGGCTTGGCCAGCCGGAACTTGATGGCGAGCGCATGGTTCCAGGGCTTGGCGCAGAAGCGACAATTTCACGGGATAGTTTGGGCGTTGTCCACATCAAAGCAGCGACGGAGCAGGAAGCGTACTTCGCGCTTGGTTTCGCCCACGCCCAGGACCGCTTTTTCCAAATGGAGATGCTGCGCCGGTTGGCAGCTGGGCGTTTGGCTGAAGTGGTTGGCCCGCCAGCGGCTGGCTTCGATGTCCGTATGCGCATCCTTGGTGTTGACCGGATGGCGGAAAAGGACGTCGCCAACCTTCCGGCAGATATCCGTGCCATTTATCAGCGCTATGCCGATGGCGTGAACGCTTGGCTACAAACGCGCCATGGCGTGGCAGCGGATGAATTGACCCTGGCCCTGGCGCCGGATCCAGAACCCTGGACACCTGCGCACTCCATCGCGTGGACGCGGCTGATGAGCCTTCGCCTTGTCAGCAATTGGGGCTCGGAACTGATGCGGCTTCGTTTGTCTGCCCGTTTGACGCCGGATCAGATGGCGGACCTTTGGCCGGATTACCCAGCTGATGGCGCGATTACAACGCCAGAGATCGCAGAAGCCGCACTTGCAACGGCGCGGGCGCTTGCGGCGATGTCCAACCCTGATGACGGATCAAACGCTTGGGCCGTAATCGCGGGCAGGTCTGCGACAGGCGCGCCGCTCCTGGCGAATGACCCGCATCTTGGCCTCACGGCACCCGCGACGTGGCATCTCGTGCGCATGGAAGCGCCAGGGTTTCTGCTTGCGGGGGCGGCTTCACCCGGCATGCCGGCGCTTGTGCTGGGGCATAATGGGCATGTGGCATGGGGGCTGACCAACGCGACGGCCGACACCAGCGATGTCTACATTGAGACAATCAACCCCGAAAATCCGGGCCAATATCTAACACCAGACGGCCCAAAGCCCTTTGAGACGCTTGACCAGGTTATTCGCGTCCGATTCGCAAAGGACCGGAAGATCACTGTCCGCCGCACACGACATGGCCCAGTGATTTCGGACGGCAATGATACGGCCCCAGAAGGGGCGGTGCTCTCGCTCGCCCATACTGGCCTGCTGGAGAATGAAAGGGCGGCTGTCACGCTGCATCGCATAAACCGCGCCCGTGAATGGGGCGATATGCTGGATGCGCTGAAGGTCACCAACGGCCCGCAGCAGAACGTATTCTATGCTGGGCCAGATGGCGTTGGCATGGCGACGGGCGGTTTACTGCCGATCCGCAAAAGCGGCGACGGGTATATGCCTGCGGATGGTGCCAGTGGTGCCGGTGATTGGGTCCGCTTCGCTGATGTTTCCGCCATGCCGCAGGTGTTTGAACCTCGCCAGGGCTGGGTCGCAAACGCCAATAACAAGATAGCGCCCGATGATTATCCGCTCTGGCTTGGCCGCGAATGGGGCTATGCCGGGCGTATGCAGCGGATTGTTGATCAATTGCAAGCGGATGGCCTGATCACGCCAGACCGCATGGCGGCTATCCAAACGGATGTTAAATCCCCCATCGCGATCCGCCTGAAGCCTGTCATGCTGTCTGTTCTAGGCGAGAGCGCCTTGACGGATGCAGCAATTGCTCAGCTCAAGGCGCTTAACGCTTGGGACGATCAGATGCGGATGGACGATGCGTCTCCTGCCGTCTTTTTCGCCTGGATGCGCGCAGCGATCCGCCAGATATTCGCCGATGAACTGGATGAAGATTTTGCCGGTTGGTTCGGGCTTCGGGCGGAAGTGCTGGAGCGTGCGCTGACGGAGCGCCCGGTCTGGTGCGACAACGTCACGACGCCTGAGACAGAAACTTGCCAGAGTATTCTCAAGTCAGCCTTCGAAGCTGCTGTCTTGGAAGTCGAAGCAGCGGGTGGCGGTGATGCGTCCACTTGGGGGGCGATCCATCAAGTGAGCTTTAGGCATATGGGCTTCGGCCGACTTCCGATTATTGGCAACCTGCTGAATGTGCGCATCCCATCGCCCGGTGGTCAGGAGACAGTCAATCGGGCAGCGATGCGCTTTAGTTCTAAGGTTGATCCATATGGGCAGGGCCATGGGCCAGGCCTTCGTGCGGTATATGATTTGGCAGATTTGGATAGCTCCCGTTTCATGATTGGGCCGGGGCAAAGCGGGCGGCTGTTCTCAGATAACCGCTCGAGCCTGGCGGAGAAATGGCGGGATGGGGTATATCTGACACTTGGTCCGCTCACGGCCCCGAGTCATGTGCTAACGCTTAAGCCAGAGCAGCCGTAGCATGGCATCGTTTGAAGTTTGGGTGCATTTGGCCGCCGCTAGCGGTGCGATTTTACTTGGGGCGGTAATGCTTACGCGGCAGAAAGGTGATGGCCTGCATAAAGCGCTTGGTCGCGCTTGGGTCGTGACGATGGCCTTTGTCGCACTCTCCAGCTTCTTCCTACCGGCCTTTGATCCATCGCAGTGGAGCCCAATTCATGCGCTTTCCGTTTGGTCTCTTGTTTCATTATTCTTCGCCGTGCGCGCGATCCGGCGAGGAAATATGCGCGGCCATATGATTTGGATGGTCTGCACGTATCTGGGATTGCTCGGCGCATTTGTAGGAACTTTGTTTCCTGGCCGCGTTGTCCATCGCATACTGTTCTAATGGATATATCGATAGACACCATTCGCGCCGCCGCCACCGCCATTAAAGGCGCGGTTGAGCGCACACCGCTCACCCATTCCCGCACGCTCTCAGAGATGCTGGATGCTGAGATATGGCTGAAGTTTGAGAATCTGCAATACACGGCGTCGTTCAAAGACAGGGGCAGCCTGTTCAAGTTGCTGTCGATGAGTGAATTGGAATTGAAGGCTGGGGTTATCGCAGCTTCTGCCGGGAATCATGCCCAGGGCGTGGCCTATCACGCACAAAGGCTTGGTGCGCCCGCCACCATCGTCATGCCTGAATTCACACCATACACGAAAGTCGAAGGTGTGAAGCGGTTTGGTGCGGAAGCTATTCTGCATGGCCAATCCCTTGAGGAAGCTGGCATTGAAGCCAGACGCCTCGAGCAAGAGCGGGGGCTCACCTACATCCATCCCTATGACGACGCGCATGTTGCGTCTGGCCAGGGCACAATTGGTCTCGAGCTCGCTGAAGATGGCCCTGCATTCGATGATGTGGTGATTCCGATCGGCGGTGGTGGCCTTTTCGCTGGGATCGCGACGGCTTTGGCAGAGGTTATGCCGAACGCTCGGCTCACCGGGGTTGAGGCGGCGCTCTACCCGTCCATGCATGCCGCGCTGAACGGCCTTGAGGCGCCTGGGCCGGCACCGACTTTGGCTGAAGGCATTGCCGTTAAAGCGCCAGGCAAGTTGACGCTGCCCATTATCCGGGACCACGCCGACAAGATCATCCTCGTTGATGAAGCCTTCCTTGAGATTGCCGTCGAGACGCTCTGTGAGATCGAAAAAACCGTTGTCGAGGGGGCGGGTGCTGCTGCCCTTGCTGCCATGCTGGCCGAGCCTGATCGCTTTCGAGGACGCCGTGTTTGTCTGATTTTGTCCGGCGGTAATATTGACGCTTCAATACTGGCGCAGGCGCTGCTACGCGGGTTGGCGCGGGACAGCCGCATCGCTCGCCTTCGTGTCCAGACGGCTGATCGCCCAGGCTCCTTGGCGCGGGCAGCGGATATTATCGCGGAGGCGGGCGGCAACGTTCTGGAAGTTCGCCATGAGCGGTTGTTCTTCGATGTGCCAATTAAGGCGACACAGATCGACTTTATTCTTTCAACCGAAGGTGCGGCCCATCTCGCCCGGATAATAGCGGCGCTGCGACAGGACGGGATCGACGCTGAATCCATGAGCGCGCTGGCGCATCCACCCGCACAACCTGTCGCAAACGGCGATCTGCCGTAATACCTAAGGCGCTATTGCGGCTGTCCTTGTGAATTCCCACATGCCCTGAACAGTAAAATCGGTTAGGGTGCGGCCCCATGAAACATTGGATCAAATCGAGCGCATTGGCGCTGACAACAGTCCTAACGCTTGCTGCCGCTGGGCAAGCACAAGCACAATCGCGCGTCGTGCCGCAATCAAGCACAGAGATACAGCTATCGTTTTCTCCGCTTGTGAAGCGCGTAGCACCGGCTGTCGTGAATATTTTCACCCGAACAACGGTGCGGGAACGCCGGGCCTCACCCCTATTTGATGACCCATTCTTCCGCCGGTTTTTCGGGGACCGTTTTCCGGGCGGCGCGCAGGAGCGGTCTGAATCTTCGCTCGGCTCTGGGGTTATTGTTTCTGGCGACGGGATGGTCGTCACCAATATGCACGTCATTGAGGGTGCCGACGAAATCCGTGTTGTTCTAAACGACAGGCGGGAATTTGCGGCGGAGGTCGTGCAAGCGGATGAACGTTCTGACCTTGCCGTGCTGCGTATTGATCCAGAAGGGCAGAGCCTACCCATCGCAGAACTGGGGCCGTCTGAGAAGATTGAAGTCGGTGATCTGGTACTGGCGATCGGCAATCCATTCGGTGTTGGCCAAACGGTAACCAGCGGCATTGTCTCCGCACTTGCGAGGTCGCGACCGGGGTTGACGGATTTTGGCGTGTTCATCCAAACGGATGCTGCCATCAATCCAGGTAATTCCGGCGGTGCGCTCGTCGACATGCAGGGCCGGGTGATTGGCGTGAATACGGCGATTTATTCCAGAAGCGGTGGGAGCATGGGCATTGGTTTCGCCATACCCTCCAGCCTTGTCCGCCGCATGGTTGAGGCTGCACGCACGGGTGGCCGTGTCGTCCGTCCGTGGCTCGGTGCGCAGGGGCAGGAAGTTACAGCCGATATCGCAGCGGCTATTGGCCTGTCGCCGCCAAGCGGTGTGCTGCTTGATTCCGTGGACCCTGCAGGCCCACTTGGCCGTGCTGGCATAGCCCAAGGCGATGTTGTGCTAGCCATTGATGGCCGCATGATCCGCGACCCGGTAGAACTGCGATTCCGGATATCCACGAAGCAGATCGGCGATCAGTCGGAGATTGAATTTTGGCGGCGCGGCAAGCCCTTCAGCGCTTCCGTGCGCCTGGAAGCGCCGCCTGAAACGGTTCCGCGGGATCAAGTGACGCTGAACACAGGCAGCCCACTGGATGGCGTTGAAGTCGCCAACCTTTCACCTGCCGTCAAGGAAGAATATGGCCTGAACGTAGAGGGCGACGGCGTTGTTGTGCTGGACGTAAAAGGCCGCAGCTTTGCCCGTCGGCTGGGGCTGCGGCCCGGTGATGTGATTGTGGAAGTGAATGATGCGCCAGTTGCGTCCGTTCGCGACTTACTGGAGATAGCAGGCAAGCGCCTCCGCCGCTGGCGTTTTGTTGTCCGTCGGGGCGATAAGTTGCATGTGCTGAATGTGAGTTAGGGGATGGGTTGGACAGATAAGATCGCGGCCTTGCAAGAGGGATCCTCGCCCCCCTACGGGGGGAGAGGGCAGGGTGAGGGGGATGTCGCCCTCGTTACATGGATTCAGCCAGGTCCATCGTACTGTCGCGCAAGTCTTTCGCTAATTGAGACAGCCCCCCTCACCCTGTTCCCTCTCCCCCCGTTGGGAGGAGAGGAGACCCTCACGAAGGGTTTCTGCAAGGAACACGCAATTGCGGACATGTGTCACGCTCAAGGCACAGGCTAATGTCCAGCCTCTTCGAAGCCGCTGGTCTGGAGCAGTCCACGTCGCGCCCGCTTGCGGATCGCTTGCGCCCGAGCGTGTTAGGGGAAGTTGTGGGGCAGGAAGGCGTGCTTGGCCCAGATGGGCCGCTGGCGCGGATGCTCGGCGAACGGCGCCTCGCCAGCCTCATTCTCTGGGGCCCGCCTGGGTGCGGCAAAACAACAATTGCGCGCTTGCTTGCTGGTGCGGTTGACCTTGAATTCATGTCCCTGTCCGCCGTGTTTTCTGGCGTAGCGGATTTGCGTAAGGCCTTTGAGGCGGCGAAGCAGCGCCGGTTGATGGGGCAGGGCACGCTGCTGTTCGTGGACGAAATCCACCGCTTTAATCGCGCCCAGCAGGACGGCTTCCTGCCCTTTGTTGAGGACGGCACGGTGGTGCTTGTCGGTGCCACCACTGAAAACCCTTCGTTTGAGCTGAATTCCGCGCTGCTGTCCCGGTGTCAGGTGCTGGTCCTGTCACGGCTGGATGATGCTGCACTTGAAACACTCATTGCCCGCGCTGAAGACGAAGCTGGCCATTCCTTGCCGCTGAACGATGATGCCCGTGCGGCCTTGAAAGCCATGGCTGATGGCGATGGCCGCTACCTGCTGAACCTGGTGGATGAACTCGCCCGACTGCCACCAAAGCCGGTGCTGGATGCTGCGGGCCTCGCCGCCGTCGTCCAGAAACGGGCGCCGATCTACGATAAATCCCAAGAAGGCCACTACAATCTTATCTCGGCGCTGCATAAATCCATGCGCGGATCGGACCCTGACGCCGCATTGTATTGGTTCGCGCGGATGATTTCTGGCGGTGAAGACCCGCGTTACATCGCCCGCCGTGTCGCCCGGTTCGCGTCTGAGGATGTTGGGCTCGCTGATCCGCAGGCGCTTCCCCTGGCGCTCAGCGCTTGGGAGCATTATGAACGCATCGGTTCGCCGGAAGGGGAGCTGGCGATTGCGGAAGCAATTGTCTATCTGGCCATCGCACCCAAATCGAACGCCGTGTACAAGGCCTACGGGCAGGCGATGCGGGCCGCCAAGGAAACCGGATCATTGACGCCGCCAGCCCATATTTTGAATGCGCCGACCAAGCTCATGAAAGACTTGGGCTATGGTGCTGGTTATGCCTATGACCATGACGCAGACGAAGCGTTTTCCGGCCAGAACTACTTCCCGGACGGCATGCCCCGCGCCAAATATTATGCGCCTGTCGAACGCGGCTTCGAACGGGATGCCGCAAAGCGCTTGGCTTACTTCGAACGCATACGTGCGCAACGCGAAGATGGGCGCGACATTGACGACGATGAAGGAGCAGGCAAATGAAGGGCCTGCTTTTTGTCATGATAGGTGGCGGTGTGGGGGCCGGCCTACGCTATGGCGTCGGGATCGCCTCGATGCGTGCCTTCGGGATGGGATTTCCGTGGGGTACAGTGATTTGCAATGTGGCGGGCTCGCTCGCTATGGGGCTATTTGTCGGTGCAATGGCGCATGGGCTGATGGGCGATAGCGGACGGGCGCAGGATGCGCGGCTGCTGCTGGCTGTTGGTTTGCTCGGCGGCTTCACAACGTTCTCGTCATTCTCGCTGGACGCCCTATTGCTTTGGGAACGAGGCGAGGCGGCGTTGGCGGCTTTTTATGTGCTGGGCTCCGTCGCGGCGGGGCTTGGCGGATTTGTATTGGGACTGAAATTAATGCGGGGTGCGGTATGAGCGGCGTACAGCAATTGGCGGTGCGCGCGGCGGAAGCCGGGCTCCGGATCGATAAATGGTTCAAGCGCCGGTATCCGGACCTGACCCATGGGCGTTTGCAGAAGCTCGCACGCTCTGGCCAGATCCGGCTGGACGGCAAGCGCGTCAAATCGGGCGACCGGGTGGAAGAGGGCCAGATTGTTCGTGTGCCGCCGCTTGGCGATGCGCAGACATTCCGCGCCAAACCGCCGCCAGCGCCCAAACGCAAGGAAGTATCAGACGCGGACGCTGACATGATCCAGTCGGCGGTGATCTATCAGGACGCTTCGGCCATCGCCATCGACAAACCGCCCGGCCTCGCGACGCAAGGCGGCACTGGCACGACGCGTCATGTGGATGGGATGCTGGATGCGCTGGCAGAGGGCGGTGAACGGCCACGGCTGGTCCATCGGCTCGACCGGGATACGTCTGGCGTGCTGCTGCTAGCGCGGACGCAGAAATCTGCGGCGAAGCTAACGGCGTCTTTCCGGGACCGGTCCGCCAAGAAGCTGTACTGGGCGCTGGTTGCTGGCGTGCCTGATCCGGCGCGCGGCAAGATTGATCTTGCGCTGAAGAAGGCCGGTAGTCGCGGCAATGAGCGCATGGTCTGGGATGACCCTGAAGGCGACCGGGCAATTACGTTTTATGCAACGCTGGAAAAGGCAGGCAAGGCCGCCTCTTTCGTGGGGCTATTGCCGCAAACGGGCCGCACACATCAACTTCGCGCGCACATGGCTGCTATTGGCCATCCGATTTTGGGTGACGGTAAATATGGCGGAGAAGATGCGCGAGTGCCAGGTATGGGCCTGCCAAAAGGCATGATGTTGCATGCCCGCGCACTTGATATTCCGCACCCAACGGAGCGTGGCAGATTACGGATACACGCGGACTTGCCAGCAGCATTCCACGAGGCGATGTCGACCTTTGGCTTTGTGCCGGGTGAAGCGGGCGACCGCTTGCTCGATGAGGACTTCCGATGACGCAATTCGCTGTATTCGATTGCGACGGCACCTTGGTCGATAGCCAACGACGGATCATTGATGCCGTGCGGGGCGCTTGGGCCGGTGCAGGCATGACACCGCCAGAGGATGAGCCTATCCGGCGCATAGTCGGCTTGGCATTGCCACAGGCGCTGCAAAAACTGGCACCGAGTGCGAATGCTCTAGAATTGGCGGAATTGGTCGAGGGTTTCAGGACGATATTCCATGCGCAGGAATCTAATCCCGCCTATGACGAGCCGCTGTATGAGGGCGCATTAGAAGCACTCGCAGCACTTCGGGATGATGGGTTTACGCTTGGTGTCGCAACGGGGAAGGGGCGGCGTGGCTTGCGCAAGACGCTTATGACCCATGGCATTCTGGATTGGTTTGCGGTGCTGAAGACGGCAGATGACGGCCCAAGCAAGCCGCACCCTAAGATCCTAGAAGATGCGATGCTGGAAGTAGGCGCGTCACCGGCAACGACAGTCATGCTCGGCGATACTGCCTATGACATGGCGATGGCGCGGTCTGCTGGCGCGCATTGCCTGGGTGTCGCATGGGGGTATCACGCACCATCAGACTTGGAAGCCCATGGTGCCACAAAGATTATCCACCAATATGCGGATGCGCCGGGCGCTGTTCGTGAATTTCTGGGCAGCGCTGCATGAAACGGTTCTATGAATCAGCTGAAGCCCGCGCAGTTGAAGGCGGATATGAAGTCAGCCTGGATGGTCGCCCTGTGCGCACGCCTGGACGCCAGAAGCTGACTTTCCCAAGCGTCAAACTGGCTGAGGCGTCGGCTGCTGAATGGAGCGCCCAAGGCGAGACGCTTGATATGGCAGCAATGCCGCTCACAGCACTTTCCTATGCGACGCTAGACAGGATCGCTGAAGACCCAGGCCGCTTCGTGGATGATGTCACCCGCTTCGCCGAAACGGACCTTTTATGCTACCGCGCGCCAACGCCCGCTAAGCTTGTGGCGCGGCAAGCGGGTGCCTGGGACCCGTTATTGGCCTGGTTGCTGGAACGCTACGGCGCGCGGTTAATTTTGGCAGAAGGTATCATGCCGGTAGAGCAGCCAGAGAGCGCGATCGCCGCTATCCGTCAGGCCTTTGCTGCACTTGATCCGTTTCGGCTCACAGCAGCCCACGTCGCATCCCAAGCAGCAGGGTCTGCAGTGATCGCACTGGCGTTGGTCGAGGGTGAGATCACGCCAACCACCGCTGCGGACGCCGCCCAAATCGATGATGATTGGCAGCTGGAACAATGGGGTGAGGACGAGGAGGCGCGTGAGCTTATGGTTCGCCGTCGGTCCGATCTGGAAGAGATCGGGCATTTTCTTGCATTGCTGGAGTAAGCCGATGCCAAAGCCCGCCACCTTCACCTTCCGGGAGCCTCGCGTTGGCGATATGGCGTGGATCGCCCATCGCCACGGGGTTCTCTACGCCGCTGAATATGGCTGGGACGCAACGTTTGAGGCGATGGTCGCGGAGATCGCGGCAGACTTTATCAAAACCCGCGACCCAAATTGCGAGCGTTGCTGGATCGCGGAATCTGATGGCGCCGTCGTCGGCTCGGCGACCGTCGTGCGCGAGGATGCGGAGACAGCCAAATTGCGCATGGTTTATGTTGAGCCGGAAACGCGCGGCTCTGGCCTTGGGCGGGCGCTGGTTAATGAAGCCATCGCTTATGCCCGCCAGATGGGCTATTGCCGCATGACGCTATGGACAAATTCAGTGTTGATTGCAGCCCGGCGAATTTACGAGACCAGCGGATTTGAGCTTATCAAGGAAGAGCCGCACCACAGCTACGGTCATGATCTTATTGGCGAGTACTGGGCGCGGGACCTTTAACGCTCTGGCGTTTCAGCGGGCTCAGTAATGGCCATGGACGGGCGCTTGGCGAAGTCTGTGTACCAGAAAGTCAGCCGAGGCCGCTCATCCCGGTATTCATGCAGCCATTCGCGCCAATCCTGATAGCCGCAGGCTATGCCGACGGTGATTTCGGCAAGGTTCGGCAGGCCGCCTTCAGCCCCACATTGCAGCTCCCCAGCGCGGGCTTCGATAGCGTCGAAGCAGCGGTCGATCCGATCCCGCTGCTTTTGCAGGAAGCTCTCCATCCGGTTCTCAGCGGGACGTAACATTTCTGCCCGCATCAAAATTTGCGCTTCAATTAGGCCGTCGGCGATGGCGTAGAGAGACCACATCTTCCAGGCATCTGGTGCCGTTAGCTGACCGCCGGAGAGACTGTCCAGATACTGGCAGGCCAGCGTTGAGCAGCTGAGCGGCACACCATCATCCGTGATCAGTGTTGGAATGCGGGCGATGGGATTATTCTCCGCCAATCCTGGGGTGAACGGCACCGTCGCGTAGCCCCAATCATGGGGCCAGGTGGTTTTATGGATTTTGATCCCATCCCAAAGCCCAAGCTCCCGCGCCGCGACGGAGACTTTGCGGGTGAAGGGGGATGCGGGCGTCCAAAAAAGCTCCATTACAGGTCTTTCAGCAGGCGGAAGATGGATTTGCCGCCCTCCGTAACAATGCGCCCCGCGTTCGGTGTGCAGACATGGGCGGAGAGGATCATGCTGTCGGCGTCACCGTGTTTGGCGATGAACTGGCGGCGGGCGTCTGCGGCGCCACTGCGGTCTACATCAAACTTGCTGGACCATTCGGGCCGCGCGATTTGGAGCGGGCTGTGGAATAGGTCGCCCGTGAAGACCAGTTGTTCCGTCCCGGCGTCCATATGCAGTGTGAGTTGGCCTGGGGCGTGACCGGCGGCGGATTCGAACCAGAACGCACCATCGCCACCACGCCCTCCAGCTTCAATCAATCTTGCAAGGCCTGCATCATAGACCGGTAGCACGCTATCGGCATAAGAGCCATCATTGGCACCGGTGCCGGTTACGGTGTCATTGGCGGGATTGGCCCAGAAGTCGAATTCGTCTTTGGGGAACAGATATTCGGCATTGGGGAATGTCGGGACCCAGCGGTCGCCGTCCAGCCGCGTATTCCAGCCGCAGTGATCGACGTGAAGATGCGTGTTGAACACATGAGTGACGTCATCCGGCTGCACGCCAAGGGCGTTCAGTTGGTCCATCCAATCGGTGCTCAGCTTGTGCCAGGTCTTGGAGGAGGGGCGGTCTTTGTCATTGCCGACACAGGTATCGACCAGCAGCACCATGCCTGGGCGGCGCACGACAAAAGTGGCGTTGCCCTGGAGCAAGCGACCAGAGTATGTGTCCAGGAAATTCGGCTCCATCCAATGCTTTTCAGCAGCGACGCCAGCGTCATCAGCATCCGGGAAGATATAGCCGGGGAAAAAGGCTTTGCCCTCGCCCTCAACAACGCGGTCAATCGTTAGGTCGCCAAGGCGGATTTGGGACATAGGGCGAATGCTCTGTATGGATGAGAGAATGAGGCCTCACTCCCAGGTCTCCTCGCCCCCCAGCGGGGGGAGAGGAGACCCTCACGCGGGCTGCCTATTTATGACTACACGCGCTTTAGGGTGAGGAGGGTGTGCGCACCTTCAGTCGACGCGCGCTGTCGCATTGCCCATGACGACGGTTTTGCCGTCCTGGTTCGTCGTCGCGACTTCGATGTCGCATTCGCCGTCCCGAATTTCGACGACAGTCGCCTTCGATGTCAGCGTATCGCCTGGCCACACTTGGTTGGTGAAACGGACGCCATATTTCTTCAGCCGCCCGTCGCCGACATAGTTTGTCAGCATTTTGCCGGTCAGGCCCATGGTCAGCATGCCGTGGGCGAAGACGCTTGGGTAACCAGCGACTTCCTTGGTGTAGACTTCATCCGTGTGGAGCGGATTGTAGTCGCCCGATGTGCCGGCATACATAACCAGCAGCCCGCGGGAGAGGTTTTCAGCGACGACTTCTTCATGGGTGTCGCCGACTTTGAGATTGGATGCGGATAACGCCATTGCTCTTCTCCCTTTAACCTTGATCGACCGGGCGCTCTGTCTTCACGCCGACAGACCGGGACGTGACGACAAGCAGGCCGTCCTGATTGTGGTAGTCCTGAATGGTTTCTGAGAACATGAGCTTACCAGCACGCGCGCTGACTTTCTCCCATTTCTCGCCGTCCCGAGTCGTCACGGTCAGGACATCGCCGGGTTTCACCGGATGATGATATTCAAAATGCTGTTCCGCATGCAGGCCGCCGGATGAGGCAGGCTTTTCGTCAATGCCGGACGGGCCTTTGGCAGAACCGAACCACTTTTCGCCAACCTTCGGGCGCAGGAAGTAATCGGGATCAAACTGTGCGACCGAGCGATAGAACGTTGGCGGCGGCAGAATATGGCCCACTTCCGTTTTCGCAGCATGATCAGCATCGTAGTAGACTTGGTTGTCGTCATTGACGGAGCGCGCAAACATCATGATATGCGTCGCTTCCACCGGCATGGTGACTTTATCAGCCATGGTTTCCTCCCAGTTATTGCAACAGTGCGGGACGAACTATGGACGGTTCGGGGCCGGGTTCGCAAGCGCTGGAAGTACGATTGCTGATTAGCCAATCAGCGCTTTGATTTCGCTTTCCTCAGGGAAGCGCCCCAGCGCCTTTTTGGAAAACACGAGCGCGCCGTCCCGTTCAATCTCGAACACGCCGCCGCCGCCACGGATAATCTCAACCTCGGTATCGGGCGCTAAGCCTTGTAGAACATCCCGCGCACGGCGGGCTCTGGGTTCGTAGTTTCAAGCGCCGCAATATTCGATGCGAAATTTCATAGGCACAGTCTCCTGTGATGTTGGCATGGCTGCGTTATCTACCGCCGCCGCTTGCCACGCAACCGTTGCCAACTGGCGTTTGTCGATAGGAAAGGCGGTGTTGGCCAGAGTAGCTCTGCGTCCGCTGCATCCAGAATAGGATAAACGCGTTTGGCTGGGCGCATCGGCGATTGCATGACCGTTGGCGCTTCTGCCGTTTCGGGTTGGGGCGCAGGCTTGGGTTTCTTAACCCACAGCAGCTTGAAGCCCATGAATAGCGCAGGGATAGATGCGACATAAAAAATCACATCATAGCCGATGCCCAAGTTCAAAAATTGCTTGGCCATGAAGGGATATGAGAGCATCCCAAGTGCGCCAAAGAAGAGTACGCCACCAGTGACAGGCCCAACCTGACCTGGTGGTGCCATGCGCGCGACTTCAGATAACAGCAGCCCGTGCCAGGATAGGGCCGAAGCGCCAAATGCAAGGGCAGCCGTCGCGATGAGCCACACTGGGACTTCTGCCGTTGATGCACCAAGTGCAATCGTCGCAATGCCCATCAGGAAGGCCAGAGCCGAAAGCACGATCCGAGATGGGGCGAGTGAGGATCCAATCCAGCCCCACAGAATTCTGGAAAGGGCCGCCGTAATATTTACAACGACCAGAATATCCAGCGCCGTCCGTTTATCCATGCCAAGATCAAGCTGGGCAAATGTCGCGAAGATAGAATTGAACAGCCCTTGTAAGCCGACAAAAGCGAACATGCCCATACAAAGGTTGCGCAAGTTTGGGTCGCCGGAGGCCGTGCGAATATTCCGAATGCCATCGCTGAAACGAACAGGATATCCTGGTTGTCTGTTGGCATCGAATTGTCGCCGCATCGGCTGCAAAATGACCATCAGCGCGAGGCAAATTAGCCCGGTCGCCAGGAATGCATCCGGCCAGGTCGCAACGTTGTCGTCATCAACCAGCACTTGGACCATCACAACCGCGATCAGGCCGCCCACGGGAACGCCGGTTTGCTTGATCGAGAATATCAGCGGTGCAAACTTTTTCGGGCTGTGATGCGCCAGCAGATGTGAGCTTGCGGGTGTCGAAAAAGAGTTCCCAAACCCCATAATGATCGCTGCGACGGTGAAGGCCCAGACCTCACCGACCATGCTGAGCATCAGCCCAGCCCCCAGTGTGATGAGGGAGATCTGACTGGCTCTGATCGCACCCCAGCGGATAATCAACCCGCCAACACTGGCCTGGAAAATGCCGGAAACTGCGTAGAACAGAGCCGTGTGATACAGCACCAGTTCTGCTGCGAGGCCAAGCGCTTCGCCCACTTGCGGGGCTGCGCTTGGCAATACCTGCGCTGCCATATAGCTCATCGCCTGCTGAAACAGCATGGCGACAATGACGACGTAGAGTGCTGCGGTCATGGGCTGGGCTGCCGATCGGGCCACATGAACAAAAATCCGCAAAGCAAAGATGGCAGTGCGATCACGATGAAGCCGATACCGAAGAGATCAAGCGTTACGAAAACGAAACCAAGCAATGCTGGAAGCGCGATCAGGCCGAGGAAGCAGCATGAGATCACGCCGCCCATGACAACTGCGACTTGCCCTGCCGGTGCATGACGCGCGACCTCTGCCAAATGCACACCGTTCCAGGATACGCCTGTTGCGCCGAACGCGAAGGCTGCTGCGCTAAGGCCCATAGCACCCCATTCTGGTGTCGCTAAACCAAGCGCGGCTGTGGCGGCGAACATGCTGAACGAAAGGAACACAAGCAGTGCGCGAGACGAAAACACGCCGCCTGCGAGCCATCCCCAGAATATCCGGCCTGCGATCGCAAGGCCCATGGAAATTCCGTAAATTTGTCCAGCAGCGATTTCAGTCAGTCCCATTTCTGAAACAGAATAAGTGATGAAATAGTACATGAAACCAACTTGAAGGCCGGAATACGCCATGCCTGCAAACGCGAGCTTTCGTAGCGCTGGCGTCGCTGTCGCCGCACGGAAGGACGTGCCGACATCACTGACTGATATCCGGCGGTTATGATCTCGCTCGTCGTCAAACCGGTCCCGGAACCGTTGCATCCAAATCGCAGCTGCCCAAGCAGCGACCCCGCAGAGCAATAATGCCGCTTGCCAGGAGACGTATTCGGCAATTGGCACCAGCACGAACCCAGCCAGCGCTCCGCCTACGGGAACGCCCGTTTGCTTGATTGAGAAAACAAGCGGTGCGCGCCGTGGCGTAGAGAATCGCGCCAATATCTGTGAGCTGGCAGGCGTTGACGGTCCCATGCCAATGCCAAGCATTAACGCTACTGGCACAATCAGCCAAATCGCGCCGAAGCTGAAAATAAGCATGCCCCATGCAGTGCCTATCAGGCAGACTTGGCTCGCCCGAAGCGGGCCTATCTTAATGATGGTGCTACCCGCCGCGCTGGAGGCAAAGAACCCAATGCCGTAAACCATCAGCGAATAGACAGCGATCATGCCGTCACCCAAACCGAAGTCTGGGCCGATATACTTCCAAAGATTTGGGATCGCAGTCGTCGACATGGTCATCAGCGACTGCTGAATCAGCATCGCGATAATCGCAGCCGTTAACGGCGCCATTGGGACCAAACTTTCTGAAGCGGACCGGCGCGGTCGCGCCTTATAGATGCCTTGATATAATCAGCTTCATCACTTCTGACGACCCGGCGTAGATGCGGTTGATACGCGCGTCTGCATACAGCCGCGCAATCGGGTATTCCCACATATAGCCATAGCCACCAAATAGCTGCAGACACTCATCCACCGCTTTGCTTTGCACTTCAGAGGCCCAGAGCTTTGCAATAGCGGCTGTTTCCAGATCAAGCGTACCGTCCACCTGCATTTGGATGCAGCGGTCAATGAATGCCCGGCCAACGACGGCATTCGCCCGCACTTCAGCCAGCTTGAACTTGGTGTTCTGGAAATCAAAGATCGCCTGGCCGAACGCTTTGCGCTCCTTCGTGTATTCCACGGTCCAATCAAGGGCCGCTTCCACGGTGGCGATCGCGCGGAGTGCGGAGAGCAGGCGTTCCCGGGGCAATTGCTCCATCAGATAGCGGAAGCCTTGGTTCTCTTCGCCCAACAAATTGCCTTGGGGGACGCGGACATCTTCAAAGAAAAGCTCGGACGTGTCCTGCGCCTTGAGACCAATCTTGTCGAGATTGCGCCCGCGCTTAAAGCCTTCCCGGTCGCCTTCCACCAGGATCAAAGACGTGCCTTTGGCCCCCTTTGAAGGGTCTGTCTTCGCGATAACGATCAGAATGTCAGCGTTCTGACCGTTGGTAATAAACGTCTTCTGGCCATTGATGACGTAATCATCGCCATCCTTCTTTGCCGTCGTCATCACGCCCTGTAGGTCAGACCCGGTTCCCGGTTCCGTCATGCAGATAGCGCCGATGGATTCACCCCGCACCATGCGAGGCAGCCATTTCTGCTTGATCTCCTCCGAGCCATAATGCTCGATATAGGGCGCGATGATGTCATTGTGCAGTGGAATGCCGAGGCCGGACGCACTGGCGTAGCCAACTTCCTCGGTCAATACAGCACCGAACCGAAAATCGCCGCCAGCACCGCCATAAGCATCAGATGTTGTGGGCAGGAGCAACCCGGCTTCGCCCGCTTTCGTCCAGACCTCCCGCGGAACTTGGCCGTCTTTCTCCCACTGGGCATGAAATGGCGTCACTTCTTTCTCCATGAAACGGCGGCAGGTTTCGCGGAATAGATCGTGCTCAGTTTCGAAGATCGGGCGGTCTAACGGCATTGCATGGCCTCGCTTGCATGATGGGTGGCCCATGCTAGCGCCCGCCTCTGGCGCTCGACAAGACGCGGCGCCACTATGATTTTGGCAATATCTAGAATCCTAAGAGAGAGGAACATTAAGAATGCAAAATCCATACAGCATGGAAAATCGCCGGATCATCGTTACAGGGGCTGCGCAGGGCATTGGCCGTGCCGTCGCCCAGCTTGCCGTGCAGATGGGCGGGCGCGTTGCCGCTATTGATCTCAATGGCGATGGTCTGAAAACGCTGGGTGATGAGCTCGGCGATAGCGTGATGACCTTCACAGGCTCCGTCACGGACCAGGGCCAGACTGAAGCTGCCATCGAAGCGATGACCAATGAATGGGGCGGATGCGACGGCCTGTTCAACAATGCCGGCATCGTTCGCGCGGCGATGATCCATAAAATGGAGCGTGAAACCTGGGACCAGGTCATCGAAGTGAACCTGACGGGTGTTTATCTGACGCTGCAAGCGGTTGGTCGCCACATGAAAGCACGGGCCGAATCGCCGGAAGCTGGCGTTTGTAACGGTCAGATCGTCAATGTGTCTTCAATCGCAGGCACAGCTGGCACGATTGGCCAGATCAACTACGGCGCTGCCAAGGCGGGTGTGCTCGGCATGACCATGAGTGCCGCCAAGGAATGGGCGCGTTACGGGGTTTCTGTGAACTCCGTCGCCTTTGGAACCGTGGCTACTCCAATGACCGAAGTGATTCGCGGACCGAAGTTTGCAGCGCAAACTAAAGCGCGGATTCCCCTCGGTCGGTATGCCGATCCAGAGGAAGTCGCACCCACCTGCTGCTTCCTGATGGCCCCGGGTTCTGCCTATATTACGGGCAAGAACATCACCATCGATGGCGGCGTTACCGCTATGTAAACGCTCATAATGCTAAGGCTTCTGCCACTTCCAGGCCATTCTTGCGCCTGGGGCGGCAGAAGCTTTCGCCATTGTGTCGAAAATAATTGCGCTGCACTGCAAAAAAGACTTGCAGAATCGTTTTGAACGGATATATTCATAGGTCTGTCGCGGGCAGCTAATGCTTCCTGCGACATCGTTTTTGGACATAGAGAATAAGACTTGAGAGGGGAGACGTGGTCGGCGTTTGGTCGTTTGCATCTGGTCTTTTTGTTTGTTTGTTTGGGTTGGCTTTTGGGCTGGTTCGGGTGGGTAAATGGGGA
>Ga0233432_10000988_pt1 | contig 27509 bp, 23 predicted proteins | sample SI_122_August201_6_FD_179870 | JGI IMG/M metagenome (GOLD analysis project Ga0233432, IMG submission 179870) | Seawater microbial communities from Saanich Inlet, British Columbia, Canada - SI_122_August2016_10_MG | ecosystem: Environmental > Aquatic > Marine > Inlet | place: Canada: British... | reverse complement strand
TTGTCCTTTATTTGCTTTTGATCGGCATCAGTCTCGTCATATCGACAGAGTTGAGTTTTTGGCTCCACTGGGGACTCATCAACTAGGGGATTTATTTCGATCACTCATCGATTTAAATGGCCTGGCAGATGACGCATTTCCCAAGGTGAAAGATGCAACGATGGTGACTTTGCGCCCAGGGGACCGAAAGAGAAGTTTTCTGATCTCGGGGAAAGAACTATTGGGTCATCTTAAGAGCCAAGTTAAGCTATTTAAGAGATCTTATCAGGTGAAGGTGTCACGACGCTCTTTTCGCTTATTTAAAGTGGAAGAGACTAAAGGAGATGACCTAGGAGTGGTTGAAGACCCCAAACTTTGGATGAAAAGCCTGCCAAAAATTGAGGAAAAAATCGTCATTGCTGTTGGCGAAGAGAGCGAACTTAGATCTGGCTATTATGAAAGCGAAGTTCTGATTCAGGGAAAGGCAACCTTGGAAGAGGGCGATGCGGTTTTTCAAGACCTCAAAATAGAAGGTTCCCTTGCCATTTCAGGAAAAAAAGTCCATGGAGACAATCTTATGGCAAAAGGGGATATTGAATTAAAAGATTCATCAAAAGTTGAATTTGAGAACGTGAAAACCGGTGGAGATATCATTCTTGATTCCGGTTCTCATCTTAAAACTAAACATGTCCATTTTAGTGAAAATGGTCGCCTAGTATTGGGTGAAGACAGTCATCTTATTTTGAACTAAGTGGTTCTGAATTTGCTAGGGGGAGCTCCTTTAGCTTTTTTAAAGGCTCGATAGAAGGTCGAGAGTTCTTCAAAGCCAACTTCAAAAGCAATTGAAGAAACGGGTAAGGATGTTTCTTTCAAGAGCTCAAGTGCCCTTTTGATTCTTAGTCCATTTAGAAAGGTGACGAAGTTTTCCCCTTCCAGTTGATGACAAAGGTTGGAGAATTGTCGTTGGGAGAGATGTGCCATTCTTGAGGCTTCAGCTAAAGAATGGGATTCATGGAGATTGTCTCGTATGTCTCTGAGGACTTCACGGGCTCGATGCAACCCTCCTTTTGATTTCTCTTCAGATGGTTGACGGTGAATATTTCTCACGATCAAGATGAGAATTCTGGTCAAGATGGAGGCCATGGCTTCTTCAAATAGAGCAGATTTCTGGGTTTGCTCGTGCAGGAGGCTTCTTAGGTGGTTATGAACTTGTTTTGTGGCGTAAACAGGCAGTTCAATTGGTCCGTCTGCTTGATCAAGGGTTTTTCGGACTTTGGGAGCTAGGAGACCTAGAGAGTCAGAAAAAGCAATGGAAAAAATTGAAAGAGGGCTTCCTGGATGATCAAAGGTTTCGTGTTGGGCGTTTGGGGGAATCCAGACGACCTGATTGGCATGGAGTCGGTGTTCTTGGTTGTTGAGTCGACACCCTCCCTCACCTGATGTGATGTAGAGCAAACTTGGATAGGCATGAGCGTGGAGTGGAGCAGCGCCCGAGTGCTCATGACGATGACTTTCTATTTGAATGCCATGAGGAGGAAGTTGATCTTCGCGAAGAGTTGAAGATGAGGGCATTGAATCATCCTACGATCGTGAAAATTTCTGAAAACGCAAATTTTACTTTCGAAAAACGATAGGAAATCTCCTAGGAAAGCCCTAAACTTAGTAGTGAGCTAAAAGAGACATAAAGCATGGCCCTCCCAAAATTTGAAATAAACGACCGTAGCCTATCAAGGTTGTGTGTTCACACGATCACGACAAAACCTTGGGATATCCACACGGCCATTTCAAAGTATTCGGCTAAAGGAATTGGGGGGATCTCTGTTTGGCGTGACACGCTAGAAGGCAAAGACATCTCTGCTGTGGGAAAAGAGATCACTGATGCTGGTATGCATGCCGTCTCTCTTGTTAGGGGAGGGTTTTATACAGGAAAAACAGCTGAAGAGAGGAGCAAAGGACTCGACGATAATTTAAAGGCGATTGATGAGTGTGCTGCTCTTGGGGCGCCAATGGTGGTGTTGGTCTGTGGAGCGACCCCCGGCCAAAGTGTAGGGGAGGATTTAAGGCAAATACAAGCTGGGATGGAGGCGACCTTGGACCATGCTAAGGCTTGTGACGTTAAACTGGCGATAGAGCCTTTACATCCGATGTATGCCGACACTCGTTCAGCCGTATCGACGATGAAATCTGCCAACGACCTTTGTGAGGCCATCAGTTCTTCCCATGTTGGGGTGGCGGTGGATGCCTTTCATGTTTGGTGGGACCCTGAGTTCGAAAAAGAGATTGTACGTTGTGGGAAATCAGAAAATATCCTCGCCTACCACGTTTGCGATTGGAAAGAGAATATGGAACACATGCTGTTTGATCGTGGCATGATGGGAGAGGGAGTCATCGACCTCAAAACCATGGGGCATCAGGTTGTCGGAGCAGGCTTTGATGGATTCTTCGAGGTGGAGATCTTTTCGAATAAATATTGGTCAATGGACCAAGATGCATACTTGAATGACATCATAGAGGCTTACCAAGCCACTTGTTAATCATGGTGTCAGTAAATCATTTCATTTCAAAATTAAGTACTATAGCTAAAGGATAATAATATGGCCATTCAAAAAGTCGGTATCATCATGAACGGCGTCACTGGACGCATGGGAACCAACCAGCACCTTGAACGATCCATTGTGGCGATCATCAACCAAGGAGGCCTCAAGATCAACGACGATTTGACTTTGATGCCGGACCCAGTTCTTACGGGAAGAAATGAAAACAAACTTAAAGCTTTGGCTGAAAAGTATGGTGTTGAGAAATATACTACGGATTTGGACTCGGTCTTGGCTGATGAACACTACAAGATCTTTTTCGATTCATCTGGAACTCAGTATCGTAAGGGATTTGTTGCTAAAGCTGTAAAGGCTGGCAAAGCTGTTTACTGTGAAAAACCCACGGCGATCACCACTGATGAAGCCTTAGAGTTGGCCAAATGGTGTGAAGATGCTGGGCTGAAAAATGGTGTTGTTCAAGATAAACTTTGGCTTCCTGGTCTTAGGAAATATCAAATGATACGTGATCAAGGCATGCTCGGAGATATCATCTCTGTTAAGGGAGATTTTGGATATTGGGTGTTTGACGGTATGGTTTCTGATCAGCCAACTCAACGTCCGAGTTGGAATTATCGCAACGAAGATGGTGGTGGAATGGTGATCGATATGCACTGTCACTGGCGATATGTTATCGACAACTTATTTGGGGAAGTCAAATCGGTCTCAAGCCGAACAGCCACTCTCCTCGACAAGCGCGTTGATGAGCAAGGCAAGGAATACAAGTGCACAGCTGACGATACGGCTTATGCGACGTTTGAATTAGAAGGGGGAGTTCTGTGTAACTTTATTTCTAGCTGGAACACCCGTGTTCGCCGCGATGACCTCTTGACGATTCAGGTTGATGGAACCCTTGGGTCCGCTGTCGTTGGTCTTCGTAAGTGTTTTTACCAATCTCATGCAGTTACCCCTAAAGCTGTTTGGAACCCTGATATTGAGTCACCAATTGACTATTATGACAATTGGACCGAAGTTCCTGATGCGATGCCCTATGACAATGCCTTTAAGGTTCAGTGGGAGATGTTCCTTCGTCACGTTGTTTTGGATGAGCCATTTCGTTGGTCTCTGCGTGAAGGAGCTAAAGGAGTACAATTGGCTGAGAAGAGTCTTGAGTCAAATGACAAAAAGTGTTGGGTTGATGTAGAGGGGCTCTAGGAATGGCTATCCCTGTCATTCTTGTCACTGGTGCAAGTCGAGGTTTAGGTCGTGGCATAGCCATTGAACTGGCTAAAGGTGGCTTTTCAGTTGCTATCAATTACGCTGGTAATGCGGAAGCGGCTTCCGAAACAGTAGAACTTTGTAAGGGAGTAGCGACCTCAAAAGAGCAGACTTTTGTTCCTGTTCAGGGAGATATCTCGGATGCCGGATCAAGAGAAGCGATGTTGGCGAAAGTTTTGTCGGAAATGGGCCGAATTGATGGCTTAGTGAACAATGCTGGAATTGCACCTAAGGTTCGAGCAGATATCACTGAGGCAAGCGAAGAGTCCTTTGATCGACTTATACAGACTAATCTGAAAGGCCCTTATTTCTTAACTCAGAGTGTCGTGAATCATTGGTTGAAGAATCAACCAGATCCAGCGATCTCATCTGGCTTTAAGGTTGTTTTTGTGACCTCCATATCTAGTCATACGGCATCGACCAGTCGAGGTGACTACTGCATCTCCAAAGCGGGTTTGTCGATGGCAGTTCAGTTGTGGGCTCATCGCTTGGCCGATGAGAACATTCAGGTTTATGAATTGAGGCCAGGCATCATGAAAACGGATATGACAAGTGGTGTAACTGCTAAGTACGACGCTCTGATTGAAGAAGGTTTGGTTCCTCAGAAACGATGGGGAACGCCTGAAGACTTAGGATTGGGAGTGAGTGCTTTATTGGAGGGGAAATTTCCTTTCTCGACAGGCGCTGTCATCGATATCGATGGTGGTTTTCAAATTCGACACTTATGATGTAAGTGGTGTTCCGATAGGCAGTTAGGGGTATGAATGAACAATGATTTATTCAGAGCTCTCAGGGGCCTATTGGAACACAAGAATAGATCAGTATTGATGAATCATTATATCAACGTTTAAAAACATATCATTTAAAAAGTTAGCCAGCATCATCATGAGTCAGACCGTACCCCAAGAAATACTTGATTCCCTGACCCGGGTGGATATGCCTGGGAATATTGCGAATCGAAGAGAAGATGAGACGCTTGAGGTAGCTGGTCTGAACGTTCCTGTGCACCGCGTTCAGGCTTTGGTCTTAGGGAGTGGAGCTGCAGGACTCCGAGCTGCGGTTGAGTTGAAGCGTGAGGGGGTTCAGGTGTTGGTGGCCAGCACGGGACTTTTTTCGGGAACGTCGGCATGTTCAGGGTCAGATAAGCAAACATTGCATACGGCAGGAACCAGCAATCGTGGTGATGATTTTACGAAACTAGCAGGTGATCTCGGTTCCGGTGGGTGCATGGACCAAGACACAGCTTATATCGAAGCGGTGGGCTCCGTTGGAGCTTTTGCAGGATTACAGTACATGGGTTTACCCTTGCCCCAAGACCGTTTTGGAGCCGTATTGCGCTATCAAACAGACCACGATGAAGTGGGTCGAGCAACAAGTTGTGGACCACGAACCTCTAGATTGATGGTCAAGGTGCTTTGTGAAGAAGCCATTCGCTTAGGAGTGGAGTTTCTCAAGGACACAACGGGAGTCACAATTCTTAAGGGTCAAAATGAAAATGGAGAGGAGATCTCTCGAGGAGTGGTAACGATTGATCGAAACCGAGAGTCTAATGAATATGGTTTGGGTGTGATCTTGTGTGAGAACCTCGTTCTCGCCACTGGAGGCCCCGGAGAACTCTATCGAGATTCGGTGTACCCAAGGTTTTGCTTTGGATCATTGGGGATGGCCCTCGAAGCTGGAATTGAAGCGACAAATCTAACGGAAAGTCAATTTGGAATTGGAACCCGAAGAACTGAATTTCCATGGAATCTTTCGGGTACTTATGTTCAGGTGATGCCTCATATTTACTCTATTGATGACGATGGGGCTGAGCATCATTTCTTGGGGGAGTACTTTAGAACGACTCAGGAGATGGTGAGTAATGTCTTCAGGAAGGGTTATCAGTGGCCTTTTCACTCCACGCGAATGCTTGACTATCAATCATCCTTAGTTGACCTGGCGATATTCTCTGAGACGAAGAAAGGCCGAAAAATCGTGATGGATTTTAATAGAAACCCTTTGGCTGTTCCTGGAGACAAAGCGTTCAGCTTGGAAAGGCTTGATGAGGATGTGAGTGCTTATTTGGTTAACAATGAAGCCCAACAGGATTTGCCGATTGATCGTTTGAAACAAATGAATCCTTTGGCCATCGAACTCTACCGAATGCACGGTCGGGATATCGAAAAAGAACCACTACCTTTTAATGTGAGTAATCAACATATGAATGGAGGCATCAATGTTGATATCTGGTCTCGCTCAAGTTTAAAAGGATGCTACGCGATTGGAGAAGTTGCTGGAACTCATGGAGTGACACGCCCTGGAGGTTCTGCTCTCAACGCTGGCCAGGTTTTTGGAATGCGATGTGCAAAACATATCAAAAGTCAGGAGCCTTTGACTCCAAAGCTCAGCGATGTTGCTGGCGTTCAGGAGCAGATTGAATCTGTCCTAAGTGACATCAAAACTGGACTTGCGGTAAAATCGGGGCCAACGATGGCTGAAGTAAGAGATGAAGTGCAGGCTAGAATGAGTGATCACGCTGGATACATATGTCAGGCAGAAGAAGTCCCTCTAGCATTGAAGCAAGCTGAAGAGCTAAATTTAAAGCTAAAAGAGGAAGGGCTCAAGGCCAACCTTTCCCAATTGGGTCAGTTTTTTCAATGGAGACAGACTGCCCTAACCTCAGAGGGGGTCTTGGTGGCTCTAGAGCACTACATCCGTCAAGGCGGGGGTAGTCGAGGAGCAAGAGCGATGTGCTCGTTAAAGGGAGAGGACTGTCCAGAAGGAAGGAACGTGGATCTTGAAGCTTTTCGTTTTATTCGTGAGAAAGATGAGGATAAAAATAAGAAAATTATCGTTTCTTTCAAAGAAGGGAAGTGGTTGGTTCGAGAAGAAGCCGTGAGGCAAAGAGAAGATACGGGTAAGATATTTTTTGAAAAAAATTGGAGCACTTATCTCACAGACGGGATTTACTCCGATGGTTTCCATCACTCATAAAAAGACCTTATGATGACTTGAGGCTTTCGGCCAAAGCGGCATCAATCTCTGAGGTCGTGTCGATTCCGTAAAACCTTTCCATGAACATATCCTTTACGGCGTTGAGTAGAAGGCCGTCGGGTTTGACCCCCACATGTGCAAAACGTTGCAGGGTGAATGAGATTTCTTCGTAGCTCGTTTTTTCAGCTTTGATGAGTAAGATGAGTGAGGTGGCATGGTGGGCAAACATCGTTGTATCAACGATAGGCAATACCGCCGGAGTGTCGAGAATGACGGCGTCGTAGTTCTCGCCGGCTTCTTCGAGGATGGTTTGTAAGCTGTTTCGAGAAAGAAGCTTTGTGGCGTTATTAGCTTTTCTACAGGTTGGAAGAATGTCCAACCCTTCCATGAATGAGGGATGGACGGCATTGGAGAATTCTGTTTCTCCCGAAAGCAATTCCACGATGCCCAAAGCTGTCTGTTGATGATCTGGGTGAATGTAATGTTTTAATGAATTGGGAGTTCGAAGGTCAGCCGAGATAAGGAGGACTTTTTCGTTTTCATGATGAAAAGAAAGGGCTAAATTAAAGGAAGTGAGGCTCTTTCCCTCATCTTGACCAGGGCTGACAAGAAGAATAGCCTTTTCGGGGTCAGGCCTTTGGGAGCAACGGATGTTGTTCTTTAGAATGTGGTACATCTCGGCCATTTTAGTATCTGTTTTGAGGTTCAGCCTTTCGTCATTGCTCCATTCTGGTAGAGCTCCAAAAATAGGCATTCGGTATCGACGGCGGAGGTCTAAGGTATTTCTAGGGTTTTGTTCTAATTGAAATAGCAGCATGACAAAGCCTAGGCCAAGAGCCATTCCAACTCCGATTCCAATCAAGAGACATTTAAGAAGGGACGGGGGATGCCTCTTTTGGGCAGTGGAAGCATATTTCAGAACCTGATAGCCAGTGTCCACGGTGTTGAAAAGACTTTTGATGCCTCGTTCAGCTTTTCGGTAACCCTGAATGGCAATTTTTAGGTAAGATGAGCGAGATTGAAGCTGTTCTATTTCGGTGAGCTCAGAAGAGTACTCTTTCCAGAGTTCTTTCCGAGTCTGAAAATCATCTTCATAAAATTCGAGTTCACCAACCTTTTTCTCCAGCTCTCGTTTTAATTTTAAAATTTCTCGGTTGAGTTTACCACTATGAAGGTCATGAATGATCATAATTTTTCCTTCGGGAACCGAATCTGTTAGAGCCTTTTCCAGAGATCTAATTTTTTCTTCATGACGGAGAAGGGTAGGATGGTCTTTTCGATATCTCTTTTTGTCTGTATCAAGTTGAGTTTTTAATTGTTGGAGTTGTAGTTGTGAAGAGTTTTTGTCGTCTATCCAATGAGCCTGTTGAAGGGAGCTAAGACGAGGATCAATCAATTTAACTTGTTCTTCGATAGAGCTTTTGATTTCATTAATTCTAGATCGATGACGCATAATCGTGCTCTGGAGTTGTTCCAGTTTAAAGTTGTAGGCCACGTGAGTTTGGTTGAGTTTTAACCCTTCTTCGGGGTCAAGGATGAGTTTGAGCTCAGAGTCGATCTCTTTGAGTTCATTTTCATTTTGAGATATCTTGCCAAGTATGTCATCGAGGTTTCGCTCGTAATCCGCCTTTGTTCTTGCATAAAGCTCATCCATGAGGGCATCCATGAGGGTGTCGACACGAAGTTGGCAAAGTTGCGGAGACGAAGGGTGAGAGTTAACAACTTCAATCAGGTGCTCTTGTTGCCCTTTAGGTGCTAACCAAAAACCACCTCTAAGTTGCTGAGGGGCTGCTTTTTGGAAACGCGTTAGGATAGGTATAAAATCGGCGTTCTCTTCTGCGAGCTTTTCCAACTTTGGGATAATGAGAGTTTTGTAGCGCTTGAGAACTGGCTCTGATGTTCCCATCCGCACGACGGTTTCCGTGAAATACACAATTCTGCTCCCTCCAAGGGGGTTGTCTTGTTCACCTTCTTGATAGACGATGGCACCCTTGGAAAAATAGGGGTAAGGTTTTGACAGAAGGTAAATGGGGGTGACGATCGTGAGAAGTAGGGTCGATAGGGCAAAGACCTTTCTGTAGCGGAGAAAGAGGTCCCACCGGTCTTGTAGGGTGAGCCGAGTTTCTTGGGTTCTGATGTAGGAGTTCTTACTAGGAACAAAATTGCCACGTTTTTGAGATGAAGGTTTAGTGGGGCTAGCCAAAACCTTTGCAGGGTCTTTACCAACAACCTTGGCTTTCGCCATGGTCTTCATCATGTCGGTGATTCTAAACTCAGGCATGTCTTAGCCCTCGATCTGGGCTTTAGTTTTCAGATGAGGTTCTTTTTAACTAAGGTATCAAGGATTTTTTGTGCTGCATCCTTAACAGAAATATCGACGAGAGAGATGGTGACATCTGCTGACTTTTCGTACCAAGGCATTCTCCTTTCGAGAAGAGATTTGTAATCCTTAGCCAGTTCAGGTCGATTGGGGTCTAACTTCCCCTTTTCCAGTAAGTAATCCATCGGCCTTTGAAGATAAACAACGGTGCATCGTTCTTTCAAAAGCTTGGCTTTCCGGGTCGAAAAACTTTCTTTTTTCTTATCGTCAAATTCTGGCGCTTCAACGAGGATTCCTCCTCCACAATCGATAATGATGTCTTCCATGGCTGCTAGTTTAGCGAGAACTTGGTGCTCTTGGTCTCGAAAACCAAGCCAACCGGAATCTTCAACGATGGAAGAAATGGGAACTCCATCGGCTTCATAAGAGATGAGCGAGTCTGTGCTAAAGACCTGTCGTTGAAATAACTTATTGAGTTTGCGGGAGATCTTTGATTTTCCTGCCCCTCGGGCTCCAATGAGCGCGATATTTGCTTTCGTCATATTAGGGGGTTAGGGAGTAGAAATGTCAGTTGATTTTAGGCTCCTTGGGCCCTTGCAACCACAGAATTAAAATCTCCCCTTGCCAGTTCGAGCAAGGTAGATAAGGTGAAGAAACCCACACCCCAACACTGAGTCAAATATGAATCTCGTAGAACTTTTGGATTCCTTGGAAAGCAAAGGCATGGATGCTGAAAGCATCAAGCGTTCCTTTGCTGAGAACCTTAAATATCGCTTAGCTCGTGATCAATTCACGACAACCGAAGTCGACGAGTACCAGGCTCTTTCTTTGGCCACGAGAAATCGTTTGATCGAAAAATGGCTCAAGACTCAACAAACTTACTATGAAAAAGATGCGAAACGAGCCTATTATCTATCGGCAGAGTTTCTCATGGGCCGGATGTTCGTGAACAATCTCATCAGCCTTGGGATTTATGATGAGGCGGTGAAAGCCATGGAGTCATTAGGAATTGATATTCATGAGATTGAAGACCAAGAACCAGATATGGGCCTTGGGAATGGTGGGTTAGGTCGTTTGGCCTCATGTTTCCTTGATTCGATGGCGACCTTAGAGATTCCAGCTGTAGGATATGGGATTCGTTATGAATTTGGCATTTTTGAACAGAAGATCCGTGATCTTCAACAAGTTGAGTACCCTGATGCTTGGCTCACCAATAACTGCCCTTGGGAGGTTTCTCATCCAGAGTACGCGTTTGAAGTGAGATTTTTTGGACATGTGGCACAGAGAAAAGGTGTTCAAGGAGAGTTGGTTTCTGAGTGGGTGGGTGGCAACAGCGTGATCGGTAGCGCATACGACATCCCTATTGTCGGCTATAAAAATAACACCGTGAACACCCTTCGCTTATGGTCGGCTAGGGCATCGATTGAGTTTGATCTGGACTCTTTTCAAGGAGGAGACTATCAAAAGGCCGTTGAAGAAAAAAATATCTCAGAGAACATTTCTAAAGTCCTTTACCCCCGTGACGATAGTATGCAGGGAAAAGAACTTCGACTGAAGCAACAATACTTTTTCGTATCTTGTTCGATTCAAGACATCATTCGTCGTTACCTCCGAGGGCATGACAATTTCGATGCTTTTCCCGATAAGGTTGTCATTCAGATGAATGACACTCACCCAACGCTGGCCATTCCTGAGTTGATGAGATTGCTCCTAGATGTTCATGGACTGAGTTGGGGTAAGGCTTGGAGTATTACCAGCCGAACTTGTGCCTACACAAATCACACATTGCTTTCTGAGGCATTAGAAAAGTGGTCATTGTCCCTATTCGAAAATCTATTGCCTCGTCACGTTCAAATCATTTATGAAATCAATCGACGTTTCATGCGAGACGTTGCCGTTCGTTTTATGCACGATGAAGATTTGATGAGGAGACTTTCGATCATTGAAGAAGGTGATGAGAAGAGAATTCGTATGGCAAACATGGCCGTCGTTGGTTCCTTTTCAGTGAATGGTGTTGCGGCACTTCATACGCAACTTCTTAAAGACAATGTGTTGAATGATTTTTATCGTATGTATCCAGAGAAGTTTAATAACAAAACCAATGGGATCACACCTCGACGTTGGCTCAAGGTTTGTAATCCTCGCCTTTCGAAGTTAATTTCAGAGTATATTGGCGATGAGTGGACGAAAGACCTGAATCAACTGGAGAAGTTAGCTCCTTTGGCTAAAGATAAGAACCTTATTAAAAAGTGGAAAGAGATCAAACTTCAAAATAAGGAAGAGTTGGCCCGTATTGTTCTAGAAAGCACCGGGCACGTGGTGGATCCATCGACCATCTTTGATGTTCAAGTGAAGAGGATTCACGAGTACAAGCGACAACTTCTTAACATTCTTCGCTGTGTTTATTGCTGGGTCCGTTTAAAAGAAGACCCGTCTTTCAAAATGGTTCCACGAACCTACTTTTTTGGCGGGAAGGCGGCTCCTGGTTACTACATGGCAAAAATGATCATTCGTCTTATCTGTAGTGTCTCTGAGATGGTTAATCAAGATGAAGATACGAGCTCAATGATGAAAGTTATCTTTTTACCTAACTACCGCGTTTCTTTGGCTGAAAAGATATTTCCAGCTTCAGATGTTTCTGAACAAATATCGACGGCAGGTTTAGAAGCTTCGGGGACTGGAAATATGAAGTTTGCTCTGAACGGAGCTCTCACCATAGGCACTCTCGATGGGGCGAATGTGGAGATCGAAGAAGAGGTTGGGAAAGATAACATTTTTATCTTTGGCTTAGAAGCTGACGAGGTTCCTGCTCTTCGGAAAAACTATAACCCGATGGACTATGTTGAGAAAGACCCATACCTTCAGAAGGCGGTGAATATGATCAACGAAGGCTTTTTCAGTCCAGAGGAGGCAGACCTGTTTAAGCCATTGATGCACACGATCACCGAAGGCGATTATTACATGGTGATGGCTGATTTTGCCCCTTACCACGATGCTCAAGGAGAAGTTGATAAGTTGTATTTGAAGCAGAATCTTTGGACAGAGAAAGCTATTATCAATGTTGCGAATATGGGAAAATTCTCATCGGATCGAACCATTACGGACTACAACAATGATATCTGGCACTGTGATAAAGTCTCGGTCGACGTTTAAGTAATAACTGAGGCCCTCCTTCATTGGGGGGCCTTGAGTTAAAAAAAATCATAAGGAAAACCGACCTCTAAGGGGAGTTATTGTTTATGAATCGAGGCTTTCAGCTTTTTCTATGAATGAACTCTTTGTCGGAGAAACAAACCCTCGTGTCTAGTCCTTTAGTAGAAATTCAGGACTGCTTTTTTAAAGCATCGAAAAACTTTAAGAGAGCACTTGGGAGATCAGATTTAATAGGGGAGATCGAAAACTCTTTTTCAAGTTGGGCGGCAAAATGAGCGTGGATGGAAGCAAAAGCCTCATCTTGTTTTTCCAAGGAAGAGATGTCGCTAGAGCAATCGCCACCTTCGGTTTGTTGGGCGGTATTTGGATTGAAGGCTAGGCAGCCATAGGGTTTTTTTTCTCGTTCTACGCCACAGCCAAAGCCTTTCTCAATTTTAAAGAAGGGGCAGGTGTAAGTTCGACGAATCAAGTCTCTTTTTCCATCGGTTGGCGCGTTGTCTCCAAGGCGGTCAATGCGGACTTGTTCTCTCAGTTTCTTTTCCCATTCATCTGTCCAGCGCCCTTTGTTGATCATGTCGGCGACCAAATCAAGGGTTTCTAATGGGGTAACTTTCATGCTATTGGCTTGGAATGTACAGCAGGTGCCTTCACATGAAAGGCAATCGTGGCCATTGGTCTCGTTGGACTCCATCGAGTCGATCAAGGACTCTCGGCGCTCTTTGCTAAGACTTTCTTTTTGAATGTTTAGGAGTCGTTGAGCTATGTCATTTGGGTGTTCCATCGGTGTTAGCAACTATTGAAGCAGCCCGGGTATGAAATGAACAATTCCAGGAAAGATCCAAATAAGAGACAGAGCGAAAACTTGAATTAAAACGAAGGGTAAGGCCCCTCGGTAGATATTAGCGGTGCTGATTTCAGGAGGTGCTGTTCCTTTTAGGTAGAAGAGGGCGAAGCCAAAGGGTGGAGTCAGAAATGAGGTTTGAAGATTGATCGCCATTAAAATGGCAATCCAGGTGGGGTGAAAACCAAGCACATCTATCAGCAGGGGGGCAACGACTGGAATGAGGATGAAGCAGATCTCGATGAAGTCGAGAAAAAAGCCCATGATGAACATCAATAACATCACTGAAAGAAGAACGGCTCCTGGGGGTATGCCAGAATCGAGGATCAGCCCTCTGATGATCTCATCCCCTTGGAGACCTCGAAAAACGACACCGAAAAATTGAGCTCCAACTAAAATCGTGAACACCATGGTGGTCATGTGAACGGTTTTATTAAGGATGTTGGAGATTCCTTTTTTTGTTAAGCGACCTTTGAGAAAAGAAATGACTAGGGCTCCCATTGCCCCACACCCAGAGGCCTCGGTAGGTGATGCAAAGCCAAATAGGATAGAACCAAGGACAATCACCATGAGGGCTAAGGGTGGAAGCAAAGCCTTGAGGAGGTCGGTGAAAATATGCTGATCTTCTTCGTGGCTCATGGCTTCTGGGCTTGGAGCTAATTGGGGAGAGATGGCGATGCGACCGACGACCCAAATCATGTAGAGCAGAACTAACATGAGCCCTGGGAGGAGGGCTCCCATGAATAGCTCGGCCACATCCACATTCATCAAGTCACCTAGGAGCACCAAGACAATGGAGGGGGGAATGATTTGGCCTAAGGTTCCTGATGCGGCAATGGTTCCACAGGCGATCTCTTTTTGATACCCCCATTTGAGCATGGTGGGAAGAGCGATCGCTCCCATCGTCACGACGGTGGCGCCAACAATCCCTGTGGATGCTGCGAGGAGGGCTCCTACCAAAATGACAGAAAGGGCTAATCCTCCACGAACCCGTTTCAGGAGGCGCTGCATGGATTCCAGTAACTCACGCGCCAAGCCAGATTGGTCGAGGGTGACTCCCATCATGATAAAAAGAGGAACGGCAATGAGAGTGAGGTTTTGGACAATGCCAAAAATTCTAGAAGGAACAAAGGCCATGTCATCCCAGAAAAAAACCTCTAGTCCAGTGCCAATGAGGGCGAAGAGAATGGCGACACCACCCAAGGTGAAGGCGACTGGAAATCCAGCTAAGATAGCTAAGAGGAGAACCCCAAACATGAGAAGGGGCAAGATGGCTTCAGTTCCCAGCGTGAGCCTCCGAGTAGTCAGGAAAGAAGACTTTGAGGGTTTGCAAAAAAGCTTGGAAGAGGAGCAAGACTCCGCCAATGGGAATGAAGGCTTTAGGGATCCAACGCGCTTCCAAGCCAGAACTCATGGAGGAGCTTTCGCCGACGAGGACGGTTTTTCTGGCGAGGTTTTCAATGGGAGAAAGAATGTTATATAGAAATTGTCCCTGTTCAGTCACCATTTGAGTATAGTGATCAATAGGGTAGGGGCTGGTATACGAGCGTGCGGTCATGACATCTTGCCAGCCATAGACGATAAGGATCGTTGCCATGGGCATGACAAAGAGCACTAGGCCAAAGACCTCGATGCCATTTTTGACCCTGGGAGAAAATTTGTCATGAAAGAGGTCGACCCGTACGTGTTGGTTGTCTTTTAAACTCCAAGCCATGGAGAGGGTGAACATGGCCCCAAAGAGGTGCCATTGGAGTTCCTGTAGGGCGATAGAGGCTCCCTGAAAAAGGTAACGTGCAATGACCTGCTCTACGGTGATTAGGAGGAGGAGGAGACAGAGCCAACCACTGAGGTGACCGACGGCTCGACTCACACCATCAAGTCGATGAATCAATGGTTTATGGCCTCAGGTAAGAAGCGTAAGCCAGTTCGGAGACATCTTCATAGGCTTGATGAACCTGTTGGAATTCTTTGAAAGAATCATGAACCTTTCTGGCGAGGGGGCTAGTTGAAGCGATCTCCTCAACGATCTCGTCGGAAATCTCCTTTAGGTTTTGGATCAACTCCACGGGGAAGGTTTTGAGTTTGATTTTGGGGTTGAGCTTAAGCTCTTGGAAGGCCATGGCGTCCTTGGCGATCCAAGCGTTAGACATTTCAAGATGAATTTGTGCAGCCGCAGCTTTAACGATGGCACGTAACGTGTCGTCGAGTTCACTCCATGCCTCTTTGTTGATGAGAAGCTCAAGAAGAGAGCCAGGTTCGTGCCATCCGCCAGTGTAATAGAAATCGGCGGCCTTGTGAAAGCCCATGAGAGTGTCGTGATAAGGGCCAATCCACTCCGTTGCGTCGATGACTCCAGTTTGAAGTGAGGTGAGAATGTCGCCACCAGGTAAGGTGATCTCTTGGGCTCCAGCTCGACCAATGACCATACCGCCAAGTCCGGGCATTCGCATTTTGAGGCCCTTGAAATCTTCTAGACTTTTGATTTCCTTTCGAAACCAACCACCGAACTGAACGCCGGTGTTGCCCATGGGCATGGCAAAAACGCCAAGAGGGTTGTAGAGTTCATCCCAAAGCTCTTGTCCACCCCCATTGCGAATCCAAGCATTCATCCCATTGCCATTCATGCCAAAGGGGATAGAGGTGAAGAAGACTGAGGCGGGAACTTTACCCCTCCAGTAATAGGCTGCTCCGTGGCCAATTTGAACACGGCCTTCTCTGACTTTGTCAAAAAGTTCCATGGCGGGAAAGAGTTCACCAGCACCGTAAACACGAATATCTAATCGACCGTCACTGAGGGTTTTTACCAGTTCCGCGAAGCGTTGAATGCCTTCGCCCCAAAGTGGGAGAGTTTTAGGAACCACCATGGCCATTCGCCATCGATGTTTTTTCTTGGACTGGTTGGTTTCTGAGGAAGCTTTCGCTCCACAGCCCATCAAAGAACCCAGGGTCGCTAGAGCAGCTCCTTTTGTGACAAATTTCCTACGGTCCATGAGATGATGATAAATGAAGTCTATGGGAGTTTAAGGGTGGGTGGTGATCGTTCCAATCGCACCTATTCCATGCTTTTGGCTTGTTTCCATAGGGACATCATTTCTTCGAGACTCTTGCTTTGACGGTGCTTTTCAACATGTTGAAAGCGCTTGGCAAACTTACGGTTGGTTAGATTAAGAGCTTCTTCGGGGTCGATGCCTAAAAATTTAGCTGCTTTTAAAACGATGAAGAGCAGATCTCCTAATTCTGATTCAATCTTTTTATGATCTCCTAAATCGACGGCTTCTTCAAGTTCCCGATGTTCTTCTAGAATTTTTGATAAAACAGGGCCGACGTCAGGCCACTCGAATCCTTTTTGTGCAGCTCGCTCTTGAATTTCAGAAGTGATTGACCATGCTGCCATGCCTTTGGGGAGATTGGCATCAATTCGCTCTGGGAGATTGAGTTGATGTTCTAAATGATCTTGAGAATTTTGGGTCATTGTGTCTTATCGAAGCAAGTGAGCTTTTCCAGATACTTAGTAGAAGGTTTGGAGAGCAAGAGCCAAGCAACCAGACCAGTTTCACGACCATTCTAGTCTTGCGATTCGCCTAGAATTATGTAGAATGGGTTGATCCCGTTGGAGAACCATGTGTTCGCCAAAGGGGGAGGCGAGTTTGAGTCCATCACCATGGATTTGGAATAGAGTGATGATTAAATGAAATAAAAAATACAGGAAAGGCTTTATCTCGTATTTCTCAGCCATTGTAAAAATAATAACGTACCGGTAGATTTTGTAACGAGTCACTCCTATGCAGTGAAATCAACTAAGAAAGATGGTGAATTCTGTTACCATGAACTTAGAGAGGCTACTTTTCTAGCAAACCGATTTAAAGAGATGAGGGAGGAAATTGACAACTCTCCCATTCCTGGCCTTCCTCTACATATCACTGAATACAACAGCACCACCTCCACTCACGAAATCATTCACGACATCCCTTTTAATGCTGCATTCTTGGCACGAACATTGAGCGAAGCCCAAGAAGCTGATAGTCTATCCTATTGGGCGGTGTCGGATATCTTTGTTGAAGAGACCATTCCTAGAGCTGAATTCCATGGTGGCTTTGGGATGATCAACATCCACGATATACCCAAGCCAACCTTTAACATGTTCAGTTTTTTCTCTCAACTTGGGACCACGGTATTGGACCGTAGTGAAAACTCACTTTTCACTCGTAGAGATGATGGGCACATCGTTGGGGTGCTGTGGAACCCTAATGACGAAAACCGGGATTCCCAGGAGATGGACTTTAGAATCGATCTCCCTTGCGAAGGAAATTACAAAACGGCAAGAACATTGCTTTTAGATGAGGGAAATGCAAACCCCTATAGAGTATGGGAAATGATGGGGCGAGAGCGAAACCCATCACGAAAGGACATAGAGCTTCTCAGAGAGGCGAGTCAGCCTTTGTGTCAATTTAAAGACGTGAAACCCTCAGATAAAGGAGTTCGCCTTGATCTTCGTTTAGGAAAAAACGCAGTTCAATTTGTTGAATTCATGCCTATTGATGATCATACGAAAAGTTATTATGGCCTGAATCAAGATGCTTATTCAAAGTTTAGCATTTAAGAAAGCATCAAGATTTATATACAATAGAAAATATCACCAACTTCACATTTTATAGAATTAAAAACATGTATCATTTAGAAAAAGTACCCTTCAGTCGATATGGATCATTTCTTTCTATTGCAGTGATCGATTGGGCTAGCTTAGGAAAAGGTCTTTATCTAAGGGCTCACTATGAAAAAACTCCTTCGATATTTAGGATTGATCCTATTCGAGATGGAAAAGTCGTTGGATATGAAATAGAGGCTTCGCCAAACCTATTGACTCTCAAAGTCAACGGGGGAGGGGAGGTTCAGATTGTACTGGAAGGAGATGAAAGTTGTCTTCTTAGAGGCAAAGGAGTGGATTTGCGATTGGAAATGCCAAAAGAAAGGTGGGTTCATACTTATGCACAACCCGATGGAGTATGGGCATTCAATATGAACCCCCACGGCCTTCAGGTAGCCCTTGAACCTCTTGATGGAAAGATTTCGATGGACGCGCCTTGGAGCAAGGGTAAAGGCTTTTGTTATGAGTCTGAGCACATGGTGGCGACGATATCACCGAACAAAGAGGGGAGTTTTGAGGCTGGAATTGACCTGTTTAACACGACTTGGGTTAAAACCCAACGCAAAAGTTTTGATCAGGTCAGTCGAGAAGCTGAAGCTGAATGGGCTGAGTGGATGATCGGGTTACCTGAGGTCGGTCATGATGATCTCGAAGGCCGGAATTTGGCGGCATATGTTAATTGGTCAGCTGTTGTTCGCCCTGCCGGCTATATCAAGCGACCAACAATGTATATGTCAAAAATGGGAATGTGCAACGTCTATAACTGGGACAATGTTTTTAACGCGATGGCCCATTGTGAACATAAACCCGAACTAGCATGGGATCAACTTCTGGTCATGTCTGATTATCAAGATGAATTCGGAAAGAGTGCGACCAGTCTTAATCGAGATTCTTACCGGATGAACATCACAAATTCACCCGTTCATGGTTGGGGGTTGAGTTACATGTGGAATAAAAACCCAGATATGATAACTCCTGAGCGTATGAGCGATGCCTACAGCTATCTTTCTAATTGGATCGGTTGGATCACTGAGCATCGAACTTGGCCAGGAGATCGTTTGCCATACTATCATCATGGCTTTGACTGTGGATGGGACAATTCATCTATCTTCGACGAGGGTGTACCGCTTATCACACCCGATCAAAGTTCTTACCTGATTCTACTTTATGAAACGATGGAGAAATTAGCTGAGTCCTTGGGGAAGAAGAAAGAGGCTTTGGCTTGGAATCATCGATCTAAAGATCTACTGAAAGCCTTGATTGAAGATCTATGGAAAGAGGACCATTTTGTTGGTATCCTAAAGCCTGAAAACAAGGTGATCGAAACAGAGAGCCTTCTTATTTGTATGCCAATGGTCCTTGGGAAAAGATTGCCAGAGTCCATTCAAAAAAGTTTGGTATCGAGAATTAAAAATCACTTAACTGATCATGGTTTAGCGACGGAGAACCTTAGCAGCCCTTGTTATACTGAAGGAGCCTATTGGCGTGGTCCTATTTGGGCCCCCTCGACGATGCTAATCACGTCTGGTCTAGATGAAATTGGTGAGGTCGAGTTGTCTAAGAAGATCAAACGATCATTCTGTGAAATGTGTAAAAAGGAAGGGTTCTATGAGAACTTTGACCCAGTGACGGGAAAAGGGTACTATGATCCGGCCTACACTTGGACTTCTAGTGTATATATGATGTTTGCAAACGAACTTCTTGTTGGCCAGGGGAATTGAGAAAAGACATTAAATGGATTGTGATATGAATGGCATTAAGCTTTAGCAGGCGTCCTTGTAACATACCTTTCTCACCCTCATCATGGCTTCTCAGCTTATTTTTTTTGCCAGAACTGCCGTCGGGATGCGTAGCTTCCCGAAAGAAGGCTCCTAATGAGCCTTCTTTGTCGGCAGGCCGAGGCGAAGACTCGGAGGACACCGAGAACACAGAGAGATTCTTTTGGTCTCGTAAAGAAGGATATCTTGTGAAATTTTTATGAGCTATGTCCTTCAGAATTCTGTCCCCCTTAATGCGAAATTGTTTGTGACAGAAAAATGGTAGACAACGGTTTTAATTCGTCTATCTCCATTTCTCGGGGGCCTCTGTGGCAAAAAAAGGTCATCATACCACTTTTTTTTAGGCAAAGAAATGCCTGTTTTCTTTCGATTGAAGGGTGCGGAATGTCTGTTGTAAGGATGGGAAAAGCCTGATCTCATCGGCTTCTTTAATTCTAGGAAATTTACGATTTGGCCGTATTGGGATAGACTCCCGCACCAAGTTTCTAGTGAAATTATTTAGAAGTATCTCCAGCCATCGTAAACGCCGTCTAAAAATAATAACGACCTAACATTGCTGAGAGGGTTCGTCGTGAAGGTTAGTCCTTAGATGGCGTTGGACTCCCTTAGACTTACCTTTTTGTCGGCGTAGTCAAGCATATTCAAGTCATGGGTCACTAAGACGACCGTTGTGGCTCTTTCCTTTGTGAGAACTTTTAGCCGCTCGAGTAAGCTATGGGCATTATCTTGGTCGAGGGCACCTGTGGGTTCATCTGCAAGGATGTGCTTTGCTCCATTGATGATCGCTCTGAGGATGGCGACGCGCTGACACTCTCCACCGGAAAGTTGTGAGGGTCGGTGTTGGATGCGTGCTTCCAAGCCAATGGTTGAGATCAGTTCTCGAGCCTCTTGGACCTTAGCGGATGGGGTACGTTTATGATGGATAAGAGTTGGAAGTAGAACGTTTTCCAAGACGGTACACTGGGGCATCAGGCGGTGGTGTTGAAAAATGAAACCAATTTTAGACGCTCTGTAGGCACAGGCCTGGTCTTCAGTGAAAGACGCCACATCCTCATCGTCGACTAGGATGGAGCCTGAGCTAGGTCGGTCCATGGCTCCAATAAGATTGAGGAGGGTTGATTTCCCAGAGCCTGAAGGTCCGACGACAGCCAGAATCTCTCCATCGTTCACGCTCAAGTTGAAATCTTTAAGGACGGTGACTCCGGGTTCGCCGTAAGTCTTGGTGACGGATTTGAGTTCAATCATTCTCTTTCTCCAGAAGGTTGATCACCTGATGGGCCATAGCAGCATTGGAAAATTTTCGGTGGACGGTTTCGTAGCCTTCACGACCCAAGTGGTTTCTTTGTTTTGGGTCGTCGACAATGGACCAGAGGGCCTCCGTGTAAGAGGTGGGGTCATTGTGATTGTAGAGCAAGCCTCCGCCTGTTTCTTGGATGAGTTCTGGGAAGGCTCCGTGTTGTGGTTGAACGACGGGAACGCCAACGGCTAGGGCTTCTAAGACATAAAGGCCGAAGCTTTCACCGTACACAGCTGGAACTGAGAGAAGCGTCATGTTTTGGAGAGCTTTGAATTTTTCTTCACGACTCAGGTTGATGCCAAAGTGACAGTCTTTCATGACACCGGCTTTGACTAAACGTGATTTAACCTCATCAAGATAATTTTGAGTGAAAGGTGTGACGCTGCCGCAGATCGAAAGTTTGAGAGCTTGCTCGGGGCGACTTTTTTTCATATGAATAAAGGCATCAACTAAACTTAGAAGCCCTTTGGTTGGAACGATATTAGCTAAAAACCCTAGAGTGGGAATATCGGGCCCTGATTTAGGTTTGGGTAAGTTGTTGATAGGGATGCCGTTGTGGATAACTGTCCAGTTAGGATCTTTGAGTTGGAGTCCTTTGGCCATGATGGTGCCATGGGTGTGACTCACAGCCATGAAGCGATCAACTTGCTGGGCTTGTTGACTAGCCACCTCCCAGCAGCGGTCACGGTATTCTGAAGAGAGGGAGTCCAGAAAAGTATCCTCGCCTTGAAGGGTACAAAAGACTCGACATCCCAAGCGTTTTTTGAGAGGGCCAGCAAAACCAAGGAGTAGGGCATTGGAGAGGACGATCGCATCAGGTTTTAATTCGTGTTCTAGCCAATTGGCCATGTCCTCAAAGGATGAGAGTTGTGGACTATTTTCTAAGTCGAGTGTAGAGAGAGTCATTCTGCCAAGTGTTCTGGCTGAGGTCATTCCCGAAAACCGAGCGAGAAATGAAAGGACCGAGGGGTGGTCCATCCATGAGGTCATCCACTTTGGTAGATGCTGAAACCCTGGGACATACTGTTGTAAATAAACTTTTAGACCTCCAAAGAAAACAGGCCGTTCTCCAAGCTGGTCCTCAGCAACGTGAGGAAGATAGAGAGGTAACATGGTGACATCCCAATCTTCGGCGATCATGGCTTTGGCCAAACCGTGATCGCGAAGGCATGAGCCACAATAGAAATTGCCCGTACCTGGAGTGAGAAAGAGAACTTTTTGAGTCACTTCTTCGACGGTGAAAGATGGGATGAATGTGATGATTTGCGACCAAAAGCTAAAAGACTTCCGTTTTGGAGAGGAACGAACAGGACGTCATTGGCGTAGGCCAAGGCACCGACAATAGGTGAGCCGCAATCATAAGACCACAGTTCAACACCATCAGAACGGTCTAAACACAGAAGCTTTCCTTTTTTCGTGCCGACAAGAATTTTATTGGCGATGATGAGGGGCGAGCTATCCACACTTCCGCGTAAAGGGCGACTCCAGAGTTCATGGCCATTGGATGGGTTTAGAAATCTTGCCTGTCGATCTCGCCCTGCCAAGAATAGGCCATCATCACTGATAGCTGCTGAAGCAAAAAATGCATCTTTGGACTGGAGCTCCCATAGAACCCGACCACTCTCGGCTTCTAGGGCGAGGAATTTCCCATCGTGTGAGCCAACATAAAGATTTTCTTTAAAGAGGCTTCCTGTGCCGGGAATAGGTGAACCAACTGAGATTTGGTAAACCTTGATTCCATCCTCAATTCTAACCCCATGAACTTTCTCATCACATCCACCGAAGTAAAGGTTGTTTTGCCCAAGAAGGGGAGTGCCGTTCACGTAATCACCGGTGTCGTAACCCCAGATCTGATGACCATTGTTGGGGTCTAGGGCATAGAGGATGCCGTCGTAAGACCCAACAATGATAGCTTCGGTCTCACCAATGGTTGCGGCGATAGCTGAACCCATCACCTTGCCTTCGGTGGTGACCGACCAGTTCTTGGCTCCTGTGTTTTTATCAAGAGCATAGATCAGCCCGTCCGCAGAGCCAACGATGACAAGATCGCCTATGATCAAAGGGGTGGCTTCGACAACGTCTTCAGTTTCAAAGGACCAAAGTTCGAGTCCTGTTTGAACATCTAGAGCCCTAACCAACTGATCTCCAGACCCGATAAAAAGTTGGTTGCCAACAATGGCTGGGCTACCGTTTAGATTGGACCCAACTTTCGCTGACCACAAGAGGGCTGGCTGATTGGGAAAGGCACCTCGTGGATTTCCACTTGTACCACCTCGATATCCATTCCAGTTTGAGATAACAATGGGAGGGGTTTGTTCAATCTCACTAGATTTTTTTGGCTGAGAGGCATTGCCGCGAAAGAAAAGCCACAATCCAAGACCGAGGCAAAGGGATGCCAGAAGGGTGAGAACTATTTTCACTTAACTCCTCTCATCCATGATGGGTGTGGGTTTGATCCACCACAGGCCTAGCATTAGGCTGGCTCCACCAATCATAGCGAGAAAAATAAACTGGATGAGCATATTCAGAAGGCTGAGGTGTTCGCTTTGCCCCGAAACCATGGGTGCGATGGCAATGACTCCGCATATCATTCCACCACCTAAACCCGAAAGAAAGAGAAGGCAGTGCTCTACGATGAAATCATAACGAATACTTTGAAGGTTTTTACCGAGAGCCGTCCATAGGGCAATTTCTTTTTTTCTATCCTGAACGTTTTGTAGAATGACGAGAAAGAGCCCTGCACAGCCTAATCCGAGGCCGAGCCAACCAAGGCTTTGGAAGATACTGAGGTAGCGGTTCTGAACACGATGAAAGGCCATCAATTGGTCTTGGGTGAGGAAGGTATCAACGCCATGGCTTTCGAGGCCTAGGTTCAACTCGTTGCGGAAGGTTTCTAGGTTTCCTAGCGGCCCCTCAACCATCACCCGACCAAAACCTTTGGTGGAGGGGAAAGCTTCTAGGAGTCGCTGGCGGTCAACGAGAAGACCATCTTGGAAGATACTTGGAGCTATAGTCCCAACGACAACAAATGAGATTTCTTGGCCTTGCTCTCCAGTCATCGTGAAGTGAGACCCGATGCCAAGGCCAAGGGAGTATAGTAGCGTATTTTGATCACCGATGACAGGAATGGCTTCTCCTTTTTTTTGTAAAGCTAACCAAGGGCGATTTTCGCTGGTGCTGCCAAGGACCGTGAATCTTGAGGAAGCATCAAACTCGAGGGGGTCGATACCAATCAGGTTGGGCCGCTGGGCGCGATTAAGGTTGAGACAACTGGCATCTTCACCTGGGGAATACCTGAGGGGAAAAAAGGACGCGCCATTAAGTTTTTCAGGGCTAAGGCCCAACTGTTCTTGAATGAATGTGTCATTAAGGTCTCTCTCCATTCCACGTTCAAGTTTTAGCATGAGTTGGAAGCCACCACTACCTGATGTCTTTAAGGTGGTGTTGTTATCAGGAAGGATTCTAAAAGCCTCAAGGGAAAGAACCATAAATGAACCGACCGCCATCATCAAGATCACGGTCAGACTTCGGGAAGGCCGACGTGCTATCTGGGAGAGAAGAAAGGATAGGCGGCCAAAGGGCAGAGGGCGTTCTTTAAAGAGAAAACGAGAAAAGGAGATCCATAAGATCATTAACAGTGTGCCTAGTCCAAAGAAGTCCGTTGAAGAGACCGAAAGCGTGATCATTTTGACCAGAAGTATCACCGCACCGATGCAGGCTAACCATCCGAGCCAGGGTCGCTGCTTGGGGGTATTCTGTGCTGATTCTGTTTTGGGGCGGGCAATTTTTTTAAGGCTGGGCCATAAGCTCAACCATGCGAGGAGCCAACCGGAGAGAGCTCCATAGAGTGAGGGTTTTAAGCCACTGTGAAAGGAAAGGTTCCAGTTGCCGATGGCATCTTGCCAAGACCCATCGAGTCTCGCTAGGAGAAAGGCTCCGAAGAGATGACCAAGACAGACACCGAGGAAAAGACCTGGGATCGAGAGCAGAAGAAAACTAGCTGTTGCATTTCGCCTCAGTTGTTTTTTTGAAAAACCCAGTGCGCTCTGGAGCGAGATGAACTCCGCTTCACCTTCGAGACGAAAGCGGAACAGCATGTGCATGAGTGAAATTGAAGCGATTGAGATAAATAGACTAAAGCCCATGAATAGACCTGAGAAATCCATGGCTCCTGCGTTAGCAAGCTCTCCAGCTTTGCGGTGATTTTGCCAGATGATTCCCAGTTGGGAGGGTTTCAATTGGCCGAGGAGTTTTTTGGTAAGTTTTTTTCGACTTTGTGAAGGAAAGCGAAGGGCTGTTTTGTCTCCAAAGCGGTTGGACCAAAGCTTTTGTGCTGTTGCGTAGTGAATAAAGGCTTTGGGGCGACCTCGGTGGGTTTCCCAGTAGGTTTCGTCTTTATCACGTATGCTGTCCAAGTCCATTTTGAAACCAACCTCCCAGTCTCGACAGTGCTCAGAGTCTTTCAGTCCAGGAAAGTCTGGCATCATTTTGGGGTCGATGAGAGGTGAGGTGACGGGCAGGATGCCTTCAACCGTAAAAGTGTATTGTCGGTTTTTTAAGCGATGAAGTGGGTCCAGCCAGGCATAGTCTAAAGTGATCTGGTCTCCGAGTGAGGCACTGAGATCTTCTGCTATCCAATCGGTGAGGAGGATTCCGTTCTCTTTAAGTTGACCCAAAGGCCCTTTGCCTTTTAAACCAGCCACAATAGGGTAGGGAGTCTTTTTTTCTTTATGCTGAATGGATGTGCCGAGATAGGTGAACAAAGTGGAACTTTCCCCTTCACCCCAGGCAGATTCTAGAAAGACTCTAGGGCTTCTGAGTTCCCACTCTCCAGATGGAAGTTCCAGGAGTTCAATTTCAAGGTCCCCCAGACCAAGGTGATGCTTCAGGAGGTCGACAAGTTTGGGCCGGTGAGATTCGGTGGTGAGGACTCGGTTGACCCTGCCTTCTAGACCGATTGCTGAAGTGATGCTATCAATGGGAATGAAAAGGTTGTAAGGGGCCATTTGATTGGCTAAAAGGTTGATGTCACCGAAAGAGTCAGAATCAACGATGCCCTCGAGCTTCAGTTCAAGTGAACGAGGGCTCTGATCCATGGTGCCGACAACGGTTTCAGATACGCCTTCACCGCCTTGGAGGAGTTTTAATAAGAGTTGGTCGCCAGCTTGAAGCTCAAGCCTTTTGGCCAAAGATTGGTTGACGAGTACGCCATTTTTGACGGGGGTTGATGTTCCGAGTTTCCAAAATTTCTCATCAATACCCCAGACTTGAATTTTTCCGAGCTGGCGGTTGTCTTTTCGTGAGATCAAATGACCTCTAGATTGAACCACGCCTACGGCTTGAATTCCATTTTGGTTTAACTTATTAACGAAGGCTTGGGTGACTGAGCGATCGCCCAAAGACAGGGAGTGGTGCACGTTTCCTAGGCGATGACCCATCACCGTCTCAAGGCTGGTGGTCATCGAGTGGCCCACTAGAAACGATCCGACTAAGACTGAGGTCCCAATGGCTATCACAGCGACGGTGAGAACTTGGACACCCCAGCGGTGGCGTAGGTTAGCTAGGAGTAAATCCCAGCGATTCATGTTTTTGGTGTCGACAATTGATCGGTCAATTCACACAGTTGTTGATAGTAAGCCTCCACTTCCATGCCGACGAGACTGGCTCCTAGAGACTCTGCTACCTCTGGGTCCACATCTTTGCCAAAGTTAACGAGGGCTAATTGATAAGCTATGAGCGCTGGGTGTAGATCCTCGCGATTTTTAAAGTCTGGATGTAGAAAGAGAACAAAGCCTTTCGATGGGTCAGCATCAACGCGGTGCATGTAGCCATACTCTCCTTCCTTGAGGGGTTTTTCATCAAAGAGAACTTTTACCGAATGAAAAACGCAAGACCGGTCTTGGAGGAACGCCTGTAGGCTTTTTGCCGTAAGGGGGAGGCCGTGAGTCTCTTCGACGTGTTGAGCGATCTCTTTGATTTTTAGGAGCTGTTCTTCAGTCAAACTCACGTTGCTTTTTCCGCTTTCTTTCGTATAGGATGGTGATACTGATGGTGAACACAACGAGAGCGAGTCCTGTCACGATGATCAAAAAACCTGCCTCGCTCCATGAGTTCACATCGGGTTCAGTGATAACCTCAGCTTGGAGGGTATTTGTGAGCAGGGAAATGGTGAGTAAGGTTCCAGATACAACCTTATTCACGTGCCACAGAAAGTGAAGACTGAACAATGGCTTGATCTGTTGGTCTATAATGCCGTCCATGATCATCAGCTTGTGATCATGACGATTCTGTGGACTTAGGTTTTTGACTTTCAACAAGGTCGTGGGGGTTGAAAATGGTGGGAGCTTCATCTTTGAAGGAGATCGCCCCAGTTGGGCAGGCTTTTGCACAGGCTTTGGCACTGTGGGTTAAGGCTTTATCAAGGGGAAGGTCAAAAGGAACAACGATCTCGGTGTTGAAGCCACGTCCTCTGTGGGCTAGGCCAATGGGTTCTCCTGCATCTTTGGCGAGCTGAACGCATAGTCCACACTGAAGGCATTTTCCACTGTCGAGGTGGAGGCCGTCGACCTGATTGAGAGGAGCAAATCCTCGCATGTGCCCCTTGTAGTGTTTCTGGTTGGCACCGACTAACTCGGAATAATCCCTCAGGTCACATGCGTCTTTGGCCCGGCAGTCGCAGTGAAGACAACGACTGGCTTCGAGGGAGGCCACTTG